>FTGK01000964.1_pt1 | contig 11998 bp, 9 predicted proteins | sample 1640691 | NCBI WGS metagenome assembly FTGK01 (sample SAMEA3914789, study PRJEB12502) | metagenome | biome: forest; material: soil | place: Canada | collected 2011-07-03 | depth 0.3 m | reverse complement strand
GCTATGCCCGCCGCAATCTTAAGGCCCAAGGCTTGTCCGTCACGCTCGATCTTTCCCGACCCCGGCCCGCCACCCCGGCCGGTCCGGTCAACCTCGCCGGCCTGAGCCGCGAGGCGCTGAAGGCTGCGCTCATCGCCGCGCAGGTCGCGCCGGCGGAGAAGGCCCGCATGCGCGCCAGCCAGATCTGGCGCTGGATCCACCACACCGGCGTGACCGACTTTTCGCCGATGAGCGACATCGCCAAGGAGACCCGCGCCGCCCTGGCCGAGCGCTTCGTGATCGCCCGCCCCGAGATCGCCGAGCGCCAGGTTTCGGCCGACGGCACACGCAAATGGCTGATCCGCTTCGCGCCGGGGGTCGAGGCCGAGACCGTGTTCATCCCCGATGTGGCCACGTCGCGCGGCCAGGGGGCGCTCTGCGTCTCCAGCCAGGTGGGCTGCACCTTGAACTGCAGCTTCTGCCACACCGGCACCCAGCCGCTGGTGCGAAACCTGACGGCGGCGGAGATCGTGGCGCAGGTGCAGATCGCCCGCGACGACCTGGGCGAATGGCCCTCGCCGCGGGAGGACCGGCGGCTGTCCAACATCGTCTTCATGGGCATGGGCGAGCCGCTCTATAACCTCGACAATGTCGCGCAGGCCGTCGACATCCTGGCCGACCACGAAGGCATCGGCGTCTCGCGCCGGCGGATCACCGTGTCGACGTCGGGCGTGGTCCCCGAGATCAGGCGCCTGGGCGAACTCACCAGCGCCATGCTGGCCGTCTCGCTGCATGCGACCAGCGATCCGTTGCGCGACCAGCTGGTGCCGATCAACAAGCGCTATCCCATCAATGAGCTGATGGCGGCGGTGAAGGCCTATCCAGGCCTCAGCAACGCCAAGCGCGTGACCTTCGAGTATGTGATGCTGAAAGGGATCAACGACAGCCCGGCCGACGCCCGGGCCCTGGTCAAGCTGATCGCCGGCTTGCCCGCCAAGATCAACCTGATCCCGTTCAACCCCTGGCCGGGTAGCGGCTACGAGTGCTCCAGCCGCGCGGCGATCGAGGCCTTCGGGTCGATCGTCAATCGCGCGGGCTATGCCGCGCCGGTGCGCAAGCCTCGCGGACGCGACATCCTGGCCGCCTGTGGCCAGCTGAAATCCGAGAGCGGGAAGGTCCGGGCCAGCCAGAGGCGCCTCGGCGACGGCTGACCTCGCGGGCTGGGCGGCTTCGAACGCCGGCGAGCGTGCTAACGTGCGCCGACCACTTCGAATCGCGCACGGCTCATGACGCCTGAGATCCAAGCCTTCGCCGCCGGCTTCCCCACGACTCTGGCCCATGCGGGCGTCAGCCTGCTGCTGCTGGTGCTGGGCGCCACCATCTATGCGTTGCTGACCCCGCATCACGAGATCGGCAGGATCCGCGATGGCAACGCCGCCGCCGCCGTGTCCTTCGGCGGGGTCCTGCTGGGCCTGGCCACCCCGCTGGCGGTGTCGCTGGCCGCGTCGGTGTCACTGGCGGAGCTGGCGATCTGGGGCGCGGCGATCACCGCGGTGCAGCTCCTGCTGTTCCGCATCGCCGATCTGATCCTGCGCGGCCTGCCCGAGCGGGTCGAGCAGGGCGACGTCGCCGCCGCCGTCCTGCTGGTCGCGGCCAAGCTGGCCGCCTCGCTGCTGCTGGCCGCCGCCGTGGCCGGCTGAGGGGCCCGCCATGGCCCTCAGGCGGCCGCCGGACGGACTTCTATACGCCTGCGCGGTGTTGGGCTTCGTGGCGCTGGCGATCGCCAAGCAGGAGCGCGCCGACGCACCCGCGGCGCCGCCGCCGATCGCCGAAGCCGCAGGCCTCGGCCCAACCGGGGCCATGCGGCCATCGGCGGTGCACAAGCTGGCGCCCTCGGGGCGCGAACGGGAAACCGGCACGGCGTTCTCGGTCTCGGACTCGGGTGTCTGGCTCACCGCGCGGCACGTGGTGAGCGGATGCCGGCGGGCGGCGGTGCTGGTCTCACCCAGCCGCGGCGTGGAGGCGAAGGTCAGCTCGGATCAACTCACCGACGTGGCGGTGCTGGCCACCGAGGGCGGCGCGCCGCCCCTGCCGCTGGCGCCCCGCGGCGCCCTGAAGAGCGGCCAGCGCGGCTATCATCCGGGCTTCCCGCAAGGCGCGCCCGGCGAGGTCGCCTCGCGGCTGGTCGGGACCTATCTGCTGCGGCGGCTCGGCCGCGGCGAGCCGCCGCAGCCGGTGCTGGCCTGGGCCGAGGTAGGGCGCACCGACGGGCTGAAAGGGCCGTTGTCGGGACTTTCGGGCGCCCCGGTGCTGGACGGCCAAGGCCGCGTGATCGGCGTCACCCTGGCGGAATCGCCCCGGCGCGGCCGCATCTACACCGCGGCGCCGGCCGCCATCCAGGTTGCGCTGACGCGGGCGAGACTCGCCCCGGCCGGCTTCGCCGAGGGCCGCTCGATCAATCGGGGCAACTACGGACGCGTCGCCGACGCCTTGCGGCGGGACCTGCGCGTCGCGCCGGTGGCTTGCCTGGACTGAGCCGCCGGCCGGCGCAGGCTCGGGCTGTCCAGATCGAGCTCGGAGGCTTCGATCAGCTCCAGCTGCGGGCGCCCGGCCTTCAGCGCCGGCAGGAACAGCTTGGCGTCCCCCACCACGATCAGGTCGGCCTGGGCCGGATCGAGCGCAGCTTGCGCGAACGCCTGGGCGTCAGCCGCCGTGACCGCGCGCACGTCCGCGTCATAACGGCCGATCTCGGAGAAGGGGATGTCCTGCAAGGCGTAGAGGCCGAGGGTCTTGGCCAGGCCCTCGGTGGTCTCCAGGTTGCGGCCATAGGCGCCGGTCAGGCTGGCCTGGCGCGCGGCCAGTTCATCGGCGCCAGCGGGCGAGGACCTGAGCTTCTGCAGCTCGGCCAGCATCAGGTCGGCCACCTGAGGCGCGGACTCGTTCCTGGTCTGCACCCGCGCCACGAACGGCCCCGGCATTCGCCGCGCGTCGATCGCCGAGCCCGCGCCGTAACTGAGGCCGCGCTTGATTCTGATCTCCTCGTTGAGGCGCGAGGAGTAGCCGCCGCCCAGCAGGTCGTTGGCGACGATGGCCGAATAGAAGCGCGGATCGGCGCGGCGGATCCCGGGCATGGCGAAGGTCACCGCAGCCTGGCCGGTCCCGGGCAGGTCCACCACGATGACGCGAGGCCTAGTCCGGGCCTGCGGCGGCTTGACCGTGGCCAGCGGCGAAGGGGGAGCGCGCCAGTCGCCGAAAGCGCGCGCGGCGAGGGCGAAACCCTCCTCAGGCTCGATGTCGCCGGTCAGCACCAGCACCGCGTTGTCCGGCCGGTAGAAGCTCTGGTGGAAGGCCGCAACATCCTGGCGGGCGATGCGGGGCAACGATCCGGGAGAGCCGGAGAGCAGGTGGCCATAGGGCCCGGCGCCAAACACCGCCACGCCGGTCACATAGCGCGCCAGCTCGGCCGGGTCCTGCAGCGCGACCGTCAGGTCGTCCAGGGCCTGCATGCGCGCGCGCTGGAGCTCGTCGGGCGCCAGCGTCGGGCGGCGGACCACATCGGCGAAGATGGCCATGGCCGGGTCCAGCCGGCTCGCCAGGACATTCAGCGTCACTTCCGAGCCGTCCCAGCTGGCGCCGGTCTCGAGCGATCCGCCGAGGGCTTCGATGTCGCGCGCCACCTGGTTGGCCGAGCGGGCGCCTGCGCCCTTGCTGAGCAGCGTCGCGGTGACGTCGGCCAGGCCCGCCTTGCCGGCGGGGTCGGCGGCGGCGCCGGTCCTGATCACCAGCTCGGCGGTGACCAGCGGCAGGTCGCTGGACTTGGCCACGATCACCCGAAGGCCATTGGGCAAGGTGCGCTCGACCGGTGTCGGCAGGCGGGCCTCGACGGGCGGGCCCGCCGGCGGCGGCGGCTGTCGCTGGTCCGGCGGCGCCTGGGTCTGGATGGGGGCCTTGGCGCCTGGCAGGGGCGAGGCGGCGACAGGCGGCGAGGGGCCGGCCGCGGCGGTCGCGCCGGCGGGGCGCGCCGCCTCCGCCTGATAGCGGATGGTCACGCGCCGGTCGTCGACCAGATACCGGCGCGCCGCGGCCTGGACATCGGCGGCAGTGACCGCCTGCAGCGCCGCGAGGTCCTGGTTGACCCGATCTGCGTTCGCTTCCAGCGCGATGGTTTCGCCAAGCTCCTGGCCGCGGCCCTCCACCGTCTCGCGCTCGCGCAGGGCTGCGGCGATGAGCTGGGTCTTGGCGCGATCGAGCTCGCCCTGGGCGACCGGTTGATCGCGCAGCCGCGCGACCTCGGCCCGCAGCGCGGCCTCGCCTTGCTCTATGGCCTTGCCGCCGGCCATCACCGCGGCGACGGCGAACAGGCCCGGCTGCTGGCGCAGGTCCGCCTCGGCGACCACCTGCGAGGCCAGCTGCTGGTCGTGGACGAGATCCTGGTTCAGCCGCGAGGACTCTCCGCCGCCCAGGATGGTCTCTATCACCTGCAGGGCCGGCGCGTCCGCCGCCACCTGGGCCGGGGCGAGCCAGGTCAGCACCACCGCCGGCAGCGGGACGTTGGGGCCGTACGCGTCCAGCGCCCCTGGGCCGGTCCGTGGCGGCTCGACCGCGGTCACCCGCGGAATGGTCCAGTCCGGCGGTTTGATCCCCCCGAAGTACTTGTCGACCCAGCGGTCCAGCGCGCCCTGGTCGAAGTTGCCGACCACGATCAGAGCCGCATTGTCGGGCCGATAGTAGGTGGCGTGGAAGGCCCTGACGTCATCGAGGGTCGCGGCGTCGAGGTCCTCGATCGAGCCGATCGAGGGACGCTTGTAAGGGTGGACCTGGAAGGACGCCTGCGGCAGGTCGAGCGCGAACAGCCGGCCATAGGGATCGGCCAGCACCCGCTGGCGCAGCTCCTCCTCGACCACGTTGCGCTCGGACTTGAAGTTGGCCTCGTCCACGACCAGCGAGCTCATCCGCTCGGACTCCGCCCAGAGCAGCCGTTCCAGGTGATTGGCGGGGATCACCTCGTGATATTCGGTGAAGTCGTCGTGGGTGGAGGCGTTGTTCTCGCCGCCGACATCCTCGGTCAGGCGATCGAACGACTCGGCTGGCAGGTCGCGCGTGGCCTTGAACATCATGTGCTCGAACAGGTGCGCGAAGCCCGAGCGGCCGGGCGGATCGTCCTTGGCGCCGACGCCATAGAACACCTGCACCGTGACATCGGGCGTGGAGCGATCGAGGCTGGAATAGACCTTCAGCCCGTTGGGCAGGGTGCGCGTCGCAAAGGTGATCGGCGGGACGGCGAGCGCGGCTGGTGACGGCGGCGCGGCGGGCTGGGCCGTCAAAGACGCGGGGATGACAAGCGCGGCGATGGTCGCGCAAACGGCGAGGCGAGCAATCATGCAAGGCTCCGGAGCCGGCGGGACGCTTAACACACGCGGGCGAGGGAGCGACCTAAACTTCCGTTCATCCCTTGGCGGCCGCCTTGGCCGACCTGAGCTTCTGGATGACCCATTTGATGACGAAGGCGACCCCCACGAAGACGACGACGATGGCGTAGGCCAGGTCCTTTCCTTCGAACCGCCATTCCCACAGGCGAAGAGGCCCATTGGGCAGGGCCGGGGCGAGCAGCTTTGCGAGAGGATCGCGAAGGTAGTAGGCCACGATCAGTGGCAGAAACAGCTCAGCCGTCCCTTGCAGGTTCACGATCGCCGTCTGCAGATCGAGGATGCCTTGCAGGGTCTCCTCCTGGTCCTGGGCGTCGACGAAGGTGAACAGGGTGTTCGTCCGCTGTGACATCGTCTCGACCAACAGGCCGATGCGGTCGATGTAATCGAACACCCCGTACATCTGCCTTCGCATGAAGACGTCGTAGGCGACGTAACCCTCGATCGCTTCGATATTGAGATCGCCGATCAGCCTGTTGAAGGCGGTGAAGTAGGCGCGGGCGCGGCTGATGCGGAACGACAAGCCGCCGTGCTTCACATCGTTGAGGCGGTTGAGGTCCGAGAACAGCCGGATCAGCTCGCGGCGGTGATGCGAAGACCATTTGTTCCCGTCGCTCATGAGCTGCTTGGAGAGCCCGTCGATCTGAACGCCGAGCCGTTGCGCCTCGTCGCCTTTGACCAAGAGATCGGGCAGGTCGCGCAGGCCCATCAGGCGCAGAGATCCCAGATTGTGGATGCGGGCGATCATGCGGCCGAGCTGCCACCGCTCATAGGGCTTGCGTCCGCCGCCCCGGCTCTTGGCGGCTTCGAAGCCGTTCACCAGCATCAGGTAAGTGAGCGGTTCGGCCGTTGGCATGGCCGCGGTCCGACCGTCCTGCCTGGCTATGTAAGGACCTGCGTCGCCGACAGAAGACATGAAGATCGCCCGCCGGCGCAGCATGTTGCAGATGATCAGCTCTGTATCGTCGAAGTTGCCGTGCGTGGCGTTGATGAACGGGTGCAGCCGCTCGATGGCGGTGATGTTGGTCGGGTTATCGAAGGTCGCGACGTCCTGGATCGTGCTGAACTTGTACCATTCGTCGAAGCAGTCCTCGTCGCCTGCGCTGAGGACCACACCGCGGAAATCGGCGAACACAGCGGTCTTCTGGTCCGAGCCGAAGAGCGGCCAACCCAGGCCGAGATCGGCGCGGAGACGATCCCAGAACACCGAGTAGAGCTGGCCTTGGATCTGCTGAAGTTTGCGGTGGATTTCGGCGCGAGTCTTCTTGCCGGCATCGTCTTGCGCCGATGATCGCTGCCACTGCGTCAGCTTCTGGCCGAGCTCCGTGATCGCCGCCTTGGCTTTGGCGACCGACGCGAGGACCGAGTCGCTGTCCATCTCGTAGTTGCCGATCTTCTGGGACGACGGTTTGGACAGATCGAACAGGAAGGTGATGGTCGTGTATTCGAAATGGCGCTCGAAGATGATCTTGAGCAGCTGCTTTCCGTAGCCGAGCTCGATCGGAACGGTCAGCGAGCGCGCTCCCGCCCGCGTATCGGCCGAGCGAGACTCGTCCAGCAGGACGCGCTGCTGATGGGGAATCTTGGCCCGGTCGTAGATGCAGGTGACGAGGTCCCGGATCGCGCGGTGAAACCCCTCGGTCTGCTCGACGTCGGTCGGCTCGGTCTCGTCTCTGAGGCCGATATGCCAGGTGAGCGCCGGCGCGCCGACCGGGCGCGGCGATCGACGGTGGGCCTCTTCGATCAGTTGTGGGTAATCATCGGCATAGTTCAGCCGCGCGAGCCCCATTGGACGTCCCCCCGGACGATTTTGTGCAACTCAGAATAGGAGCGCGAGCAAGAGTCAAGACCGGCAGTTGACCGACACAGTTGGCGTTCCCGGCCGGCCCCTCTGCTATAAGCCGCCGCCATGCCGCCCTGGACCGCGACCGTCCTGACCATGTTCCCTGAGGCCTTCCCCGGGCCGCTGGGCGTTTCGCTGATCGGTTCGGCGTGGACGGAGCAGGGCCTGTGGCGGCTGGAAACAGTGGACATCCGTGGCTTTTCGAAAGATAAGCGCGGCTTCCTGGACGACACCCCCGCTGGGGGCGGTCCGGGACAGGTCATGCGGGCGGACGTCATCGCGGCTGCACTCGACAGCGTCGGGCAGGCGGGACGGCCGCTTTTGGCCATGAGCGCACGGGGCCGGCCCCTGACCCAGGCGCGCGTCAAGGAATGGGCCCTGGAGCCGGGATTGATCCTGCTCTGTGGCCGGTTCGAGGGGGTGGACCAGCGGGTCATCGAGGCCCGCCGGTTCGAGGAGGTCGCCGTCGGCGACGCCGTGCTCGCCGGGGGCGAAGCGGCGGCGATGGTGGTGGTCGAGGCGTGCGTGCGGCTGCTGCCCGGGGTGCTGGGTGAGGCGGCCTCGCTCGCCGAGGAGAGTTTCGAGGACGGGCTTTTGGAGCATCCGCAGTTCACCAGACCGCGGACGTTCGAGGGGCTCGAGATTCCGGACGTGCTGCTGTCGGGCCACCACGGCGAGGTGGCCAAGTGGCGGCGGCGCCAAAGGGAAGACATCACGCGGGAGCGGCGGCCGGATCTCTGGGCGGCCTATCTCGCCAAGACAACGGCCAAGGACTCCTGAAGTCCGGGAGACGCGAAGATGAATGTGATCCAAGACCTCGAGCGCGAAGAGGCCGAGCGCCTGACCGGCGGCCGCGCCATTCCCGAATTCCGCCCCGGCGACACCGTGCGGGTGAACGTCAAGATCCGCGAGGGCGAGCGCGAGCGGGTGCAGGCCTATGAGGGCGTGTGCATCGCCCGCGCCGGCTCGGGGGTCAACGAGACCTTCAATGTGCGCAAGATCTCCTTCGGCGAAGGCGTGGAGCGGGTGTTCCCGCTGCTGTCGCCGATGATCGAGTCGATCGAGGTCAAGCGCCGCGGCTCGGTGCGCCGCGCCAAGCTCTATTACCTGCGCGAGCGCCGCGGCAAGTCGGCCCGCATCGCCGAGCGCCAGACGAACGCCCCCAGCAAGGAAACCTCGGAAACGCCTGAGGCTTAGAGCTTCAGTTTCCACGCCTCGCCAACGTAGGCGGCGAAGGGGATCTTACGGCCGCCCTCGATCCGATAGCCGGAATCGACGCTGGCCTCCGGCTGGTACGGCCCCAGGTCGATGTCGGCCTCGGGGAAGATCACACAGACCCGTCCGGCCGCGCGCACCAGCACCTCCAGCGTCGGCGGCCGGTCCCGGTCGGACCAGGTCTTGAGCATGGCGTAATAGGGTTGAAGCCGCCAGGCGTTGGGAAAGGCCGGATCCACTTCCACGATCAGCCGGCCCAGGGCGTCGCTCCACATCACCAGCTTGGACCGGTCCGGGCGCCATTCCTCGCCAAGCGTGCTGGAGATGGTCCAGAAGCACTGGAATCGCTGGCATGAGGGAGGGCTCGTGGCATGGATGGCGCAGCCCACGCCCTTGCGGAAGTGGCCGCACCATTCACCCGCCGGCTTGTCCAGCTCATCTATGCCCATGACCTTGCAGCAGAGGCTGCAGCCGCCGCACGGCCTGACGTTGCCGGTCGATGACGCGGCGGTGGCCTTATCGGGCGCGGTCAGTCCCAGGTCTCCACTCTTCTTGAGGTCGATCGTCATCCCGGCGAAACATAGCACAGCTGCGCGCGCCAAGTCCCGTGGGCGGCGTTGTCGGCCAGCGTGTGCTCGCGCCGGATTCGGCGTGGTCGCGCGCGTGCAGGCGGCTCAGGGCGGCGAGCCGGCGATGTAGGCCGAGAGGCCCTCGACCAGGTGGTCGAACATCAGGCGCATGCGCAGGCTGGACTTCAGGTCCTCGTGCATGGCCACCCAGATCTCCATCTCGAGCCTGAACACGTCGGCCAGCACCCGCACCAGGTTCGGGTCACGCGCGGCGATGCCGGTCTGCATGGCGCCGATGCCGATGCCGGCGCGGATCGCCGAAAGCTGGGCGAGGTCGCTGTCGGAGCGGAAGCTGAACAGGTCCCGGTTGATCGGCAGCTGCATCTCCTCGAGCTTGCGCTGAATCTGCAGGTCACGGTCGAAGCCGATCGCGGCGTGGCCCTTGCCCACCAGCTTGCGGGTATCCAGCGTCTCAGGAACCCCGCGGCGCTGCAGGTAGCTGCGGTGGGCATAGAGCCCGAGCCGGATCGCGCCCACCCGCTTGGCCACCACCGCGCCCTGGGTCGGACGGCCGGCGCGCACGGCGATGTCGGCCTCGCGCCGCAAGAGATCTTCGGTCCTGTTGGAGGCGCTGAGCTCGATCACGGCGGCCGGATGGTTCTCGATGAACCCGCTCAGCACGCCCGGCAACACCTCAGCGCCCATCACCTCGGTGGTGGTGATGCGGATCACCCCGGTGACCGACTGGGTCTCGCCGGTGGCGTCGCGCAGCGCCGCTTCGGCGGCGGAGGCCATGTTCTGGATGTGAGGCTTGAGGTCGCGGGCGAAATCGGTCGGGTTGAGCCCCTGGGGCGAACGGGTGAACAGCGGCAGGCCGAGCGCCGCCTCCAACTGTTCGACGTGGCGGCCGACGGTCGGTTGCGAAAGCCCGAGTTCGCGCGCGGCGGCGCTGAGGCTGCCGGTTTCCAGCACCGCCAGCAGCGTCTGATAGTGGTCCCAGCTCGGCGCGCTCGGCATAGAATTATGAATGGCAGAGCCATGCATTTTGTCAATTCCGTTTAGGCGCTGCCTGCGTAATCGTTGGGTCAAGGAACAGGAGACCTCGCCATGACCCGCACGCTTTCAGCCCTCGCCGTTCTCGTCGCCCTGGCCGGCCCGGCCGCAGCCCAGGAAGCTCGCGTCAACGTCGTCGGCAAGGACCAGTCCACCGCCCGCCAGGACATCCGCCAGGCCGTCCAGGCGGTCTGCCGGGCGGCCGACCGCGATGGCGCGTTCCAAGGCGCCTACACCATCCAGAACTGCCTGATGGACGGCGAGAGCCGCGGCATGGCGCAATACCGCGCCTATCAGCAGCAAGCCGCCGGCGACGCCAAAGTCACTGCGCTCGCCAGCAACGACGGCGCCTCCGGCCGCGGCCGCTGAGGGCGAATAGGGGAGTTCTCCCCTCGGGCTTCCCCAATGGCCCGGGAGGAAATGGCGGGGCTGGGCCTGGCGGCCGGCCCCGCCTCGCATTTTGCGCTGCGGCATGAGTGGACTGGACGGCGCCTCCCGCCCCGCCTACATCGCCGGCCATGTCTGGCGCCACCCTCTATGACAAGATCTGGAACGCTCACGCCGTCGGCCAGGACGGCGAGGAGACGCTGCTCTACGTCGACCTGCACCTGATCCACGAGGTGACCACGCCCCAGGCCTTCGCCGGCCTGAAGGCCGCGGGCCGCCGCGTGCGCCGTCCGGACCGGACCCTGGCCGTGGCCGACCACAACGTGCCGACGGAGCGTCAGGCCCTGGGAGTCGACGCCGTCGAGGACCTCGAAGCGCGGTTGCAGCTGCAGACCCTGGGCCAGAACGTGGCCTGGGCGGGGATCGAGTTCTTCCCGATGGGCGATGTCCGCAACGGCATCGTCCACGTCGTCGGGCCCGAGCAGGGCCGCACCCAGCCCGGCATGACCATCGTCTGTGGCGATTCCCACACCTCGACCCACGGGGCGTTCGGCGCCCTGGCCCACGGCATCGGCACCTCAGAGGTCGAACATGTGCTGGCCACCCAGACTTTGCGCCAGCGCAAGGCCAGGAACATGCACGTCCGCTTCGAGGGCCGGCCCGGCCCCGGCGTCGGACCCAAGGACTACGCCCTGGCGCTGATCGGCCAGATCGGCACGGCCGGCGGGACGGGCCACGTGATCGAATACGCCGGCGAGGCGGTGCGGGCGCTCTCGATGGAGGGCCGCATGACGCTGTGCAACCTCACCATCGAGGCCGGAGCCAAGGCGGGGCTGATCGCGCCGGACGAGACCACCTACGCCTATCTCGAGGGCCGGCCGGCGACACCCAAGGGCGGCGCCTGGGAGATGGCGCTGGCCTACTGGAAGAGCTTCTTCTCTGATCCCGACGCCGTATTCGACCAGGAGATCGTGATCGACGTCTCCACGCTGGAGCCGCAGGTGACCTGGGGCACAAGCCCAGAGGACGTGCTGCCGATCTCCGGCGCCGTGCCCGATCCCGACCGCTTCGCCAGCGAAGACAAGCGCGCGGCTGCGCACCGCGCGCTCGACTACATGGGCCTGCAGGCCGGCCAGCCGATCAGTGAAGCCCGGATCGACCGGGTGTTCATCGGCTCGTGCACCAACAGCCGCATCGAGGACCTGCGCGAAGCCGCCGCAGTGCTCAAAGGCCGGCAGGTCGCGCCGCACGTGAGCGCCATGGTGGCGCCCGGCTCGGGGCTGGTGCGCGCGCAGGCCGAGGCCGAGGGGCTCGACCAGATCTTCATCGACGCCGGCTTCGACTGGCGCGAGCCGGGCTGCTCGATGTGCCTGGGCATGAACCCCGACCGGCTGAAGCCCGGCGAGCGCTGCGCCTCTACCTCCAACCGCAACTTCGAGGGCCGCCAGGGGCGCGGCGGCCGCACCCACCTGATGAGCCCCGCCATGGCCGCCGCCGCCGCCATCGCCGGCCGCATCGCTGACGTG
>FTGK01000847.1_pt1 | contig 12001 bp, 9 predicted proteins | sample 1640691 | NCBI WGS metagenome assembly FTGK01 (sample SAMEA3914789, study PRJEB12502) | metagenome | biome: forest; material: soil | place: Canada | collected 2011-07-03 | depth 0.3 m | reverse complement strand
GTCGAACAGCCCTCCCTGGGGTGGGGCTGATCCGGGGAACAGCGCATCGAGATCGCGGCCCCGGGCCTGGGCGCGGAGGCGGGCCCGCGCGGCGGTCTCCTGCCAGACGAGCCGGTCGGCCGGCGACAGTTCAGGCGGATTCCGCTCGAGCGTGAGCGCCGTGTAGAGCTGGCCGATCTCGGCCGATCGCGCGGCTTCGGCGGCCTCGAGCTCGGCCACCCGCGCCTTGAGCTTGCGGACCTTTTCGCGCTCGTGGGCGAGGACGTCGGACAGCCGCTTCAGCTCTCGCTGTTCCGGGCGGAGCCCGTCGCCGCCGCTTGATTCCGCTTTGTGCCTCAACCCTGCTGGACCCGCCTGCGCCTCGCCTGGAATGAGCATGTGCAGGCGCGCCAGGCAAGGCGAGGCGGATCAGCCGGCGGCGGCGGCCTCGAGCGCGGCCACGTCGAGCCTGGACATCTTCAGCATGGCCGCCATCACCCGCTGGGCCTTGGCGCGATCCGGGTCGGAGAGCAGACGTGGCAGCGCCCTTGGCACGATCTGCCAGGAAAGACCGAAGCGGTCCTTCAGCCATCCGCACTGGCTGGGCTGTCCCCCGTCGGCGATCAGGGCGTCCCAGTAGCGGTCGACCTCGGCCTGGTTCTCGCAGTCGACCGACATGGAGAAGGCCTCGGTCAGCTTGAAGTGCGGGCCGCCGTTCAGGGCGGTGACAGGCAGGCCGTCCAGCTCGAAGCTGACGGTCATCGCCGCGCCCGGCTGGCCCGGGCCGGCGTCGCCGTAGCGGGACACGCTGGTGATCTTCGAGTTGGGGAAGATCGACACATAGAGCTCGGCGGCCGGCTCGGCCTCGGTGTCGAACCAGAGGAACGGAGAGATCCTGCCCATGGGGATGTCCTTTGCAGCTGTCGGCCCAAGGACGGCCCAGCAGGGCCCAGGCCGACATCGCGCCCGCTCCGGGCGCGAAACCAACCGCCGCCCCGCCGGTTTTCACTGAGTCTGAGCCCGGCTGCGCCGGGCGCTGGAGAAGGACGTGCAGGCATGAAGACCTGGCTCAAGGCGGGCCCGATCGCGCTGGTTCTGGCGCTGGGCGCAGCGGGGACGGCGGGGGCGACGCAGCAGGGGACCCTGACCGGAGCCGCAGGCGGCGCCGTGGCCGGAGCCGTGGTCGGCGGCCCGGTCGGGCTGGTGGTCGGCGGGCTCGCCGGCGCGGTGGTCGGCCACGAGGCGACCACCGGTCACCGCTACTATCGCTCGCGCGGCTACGCCTATCGCCACGGCTATCGCTACCGCCGCGGTCACTACGACCGCTACGGCTACTGGCGCCGGTACTGAGACCGCCGCCTAGGCCACGCTGACGCGGCGCGGTTCGGCCGCCGCCGAGGTCCAGTGGGCGATCTTGGCGATCAGCTCTCGCGGCGAGATCGGCTTGGCGATGACGTCGTCCATGCCCGCGTTGCGGCACGCGGCGGCGTTCTCCGGCTGCACATCCGCCGTGAGAGCCAGGATCGGGGTGCGTCGGTTGAAGGCCGAGGCGGCCCGGATCACGCGGGTGGCTTCGAGGCCATCGACGCCCGGCATCCGCACATCCATGAGGATGAGGTCATAGGGGCGGGTCATGGCGGCCTGGACGCCATCGGCGCCGCCGCCGGCCTCTTCGATCCGCAGCCCCAGCGGCTCCAGCATCAGCCGCACCAGCTCACGGTTCGCCGGGGTGTCGTCGACCATCAGCACCTTGAGATCGGCAGACCCCAGCTCGGCCTCCGGCGCGTGGGTCTCGACGCTGCGCTCTGCGACGGCGCAAGGGATGTCGAACCAGAAGGTCGAGCCCTCGCCCGGCTGGCTGTCCACCCCGATCGCGCCGTCCATCAGAGCGACTATGGCCTTGGAGATGGAGAGGCCGAGGCCGGTGCCCCCGTGCGTGCGGTTGATCGAGACGTCCGCCTGGGAGAAGCGCTCGAACAGCCGGCCGATGGTGTCGGGTGCGATGCCCGCCCCGGTGTCGATCACCTGGATCTTCAGCCGCGGGCCTGACTTGAGGGTGCGCCAGCCTGCCTTCACCACCACCTGGCCCCTGTCGGTGAACTTCACCGCGTTGGAGAGGAAGTTCAGCAGCACCTGGCGCAGGCGGGTGACGTCGCCCTGCACCAGCTCGGGGGCCTTCGGGTCCAGCTCCAGCCTGAGCTCGAGGCCCTTGGCCGCGGCCTGTATGGCGAGCAGGCCCATGGCTTCGTCCAGCAGCTGGCGCAGCGAGAAGGGCTGGTTCTCCAGGACCGCGTGGCCAGCCTCCAGCTTCGAGAGGTCGAGTACGTCGTTGATGATCGCGAGCAGCGCCTCGCTGGCGTCGTGGATCCGCCGGGCGTGGCCCTGCGCCTCCGCCGGCAGGTCGCCGCGCTCGTGCATCAGGCGCGAGAATCCGATGATGGAGGTGAGGGGCGTGCGGAGCTCGTGGCTCATGTTGGCCAGAAAGGCGGACTTGGCCGCGGCGGCCGCCTCGGCCTCCAGGCGGGCCGCCTCGAGCTCCGCCTCGAACAGCTTGGTCTCGGTGATGTCGCGGACGATGTCGATGGTCTCGATCGGCCGGCCTTCGGGGTCGAACACGAGGGTGGGGTTGGACTCCACCCAGATCCACCTTCCGTCCTTGCGCTGGGCGCGATAGCGCAATGGCTCGGGCAGATGGGGCAGGCGCCGGCTGATCATGTCCGTGATGGCCTGGGCGACCATCGGCAGGTCGTCCGGGTGGGTCATCTCGCGGGGCCCGATCCGCGACATCTCCTCTGGGGTGTAGCCGAACACCCGCACCGAGCCCGGCGAAATATAGCCGAGCTGTCCGTCGAGCCGGACGCGCACGATCATGTCGTGGGCGTGGTCGGTGACGAAGCGGTAGTGCTGCTCGCGTCGAAGCGCCTCAGCCTCGGCGCGCTTCATCTCGGTGATGTCGGTTAGCACCCCCACCCGCGTGGTGGCGCCGCTCTCGTCGGCGTGGAAGGTCGAGCGGGAGACCACGTGACGGATCTCGCCGTCGCTGCGGACGATGCGCACCTCGATGGCCGCGTCCTTGCCGGAGTTCTCCTCCTGGTGCTTCAGCAGCCGCGCCCTGTCGTCCGGATGGACGAAGGCGTTCACGGCGTCGATGTCGGGCGCAGGACTGTCCGCGTCCAGGCCGTAGATCCGGTACATCTCCTCTGACCAGGCGAAGCGCCCGGCTGCGTGGTCGAAGCGCCAGAACCCGACGCCCGCCAGCTTGGCGGCGAAGGGCGCGAGCGCATCGAGGTCGAACCGCTCTTCAAGCCCGGAGGTTCGGGGCGCGGATGTGTTCATGGCGTCTCCCTGCGCGAGGGAATGCCACATTCAGCTGAAGCTCTGTTTAACGCGGCCGGCGCCCGCAACTCCCGCGTGCAGGGGAGCCGATGGCGGCTCCCCTGCGGGGAAGGCTCAGTCCCTGTCGGACCGGTCCTCGTCCTTGTGCAGGTCGGCGCGGCCCTCGCCGCCGTCGGCGATGTTCTGGATGGCCGGGTCGATGTTGTCCGCGATGGGCTCGCCGGCCGCGGAGGTGATGCCGGGGCCGCTGCTGGCGCCGCCCTCGCCGCCTTCACCGCCGCTGATCTGCGTCCTCTGCCCCGAGGCGCCGCCGACCTCGCCGGTGAAACCGGTCGAGCGGCCCGAACTGGTGGCCCCGGACATGTCGGCGTTGGTCGCGCCGCTCACCTCGTGGGTGGCGAAGCCGGAGGTCGCGCCGCCGCCGCTGGGCGACTCGCCGGTGTAGCTGACGCCGCTGGTCGAGGGGCTGATCGGGCTCTGACTGAGGCCGGGCCCGGAGCGGCTCTGGCGCCAGCCATGGAAGTCCTCGTGGAACTTCTGCCGACGCTCGTCGCGCCACCGGCGGTACTCGTCGTCGTGGTTCTGGGCCTGGGAGGAGCGCCAGTGGTGGTAGTCGCGGTCGTAGCTCTCGAGCTGTCCGCGGCGCCATTGCAGATAATCGGGATCGAAGTCGTGGTGCTGGCCCTCGCGGTCGTCGGCTGCGCCGCCGCCGCCGGCATAGGCCTCGTAGTCCTCGATGGGCCGCGAGCCCTGGGTCTCGCCATAGCGTCCCTGGCCGCCCGACCGGCCGGCGCCCTCGCCATAGACGCCTTCATAGCCGCGCCCGGCGGACAGATCGCCCCGGGCGTAGCCGGCTTCGCCAGGTCGGTGCTGGCCGATGCCGCTCTGGCGGATGTACTCGCCGCCGCCGTAGGGATCCTGGCCATAGTCGCCGCCATAGCCCGAGCTGCCGTAGCCGCCGCGCGGGAAGCCGCCTGGCCCCGTCTGTCCCTGGCCCGAGGAGCCGTAGCCGCTGTAGCCGCCCTGGCCGCCGGCGCCCTGCTCACGGCCGCCGCCGCCGCCGCCGGCCTGGCCCGTACCGCCGTAACGGTAGCCTTCGCGGGCCGAGGACCGCTGGGCCACCGAGGCGTCGTCGTGCTGGCCGTAGGTGCCGCCGCCGCGGGGATAGCGGCCGCCTTCTGGGCTCTCCCCCTCGCCGAAGCGGCTGCCGCCGCGCTGGCCCTGACGGCCATAGGTCCGCTCATCGCCGTAGGGCGGCTCCCACGAACGGCCTTCCGCGCCGGAGTAGCCGTGGGATTCCTGGGTGTCGTCGTCCTCGCCGCGCCAGCCGCGGCCGCGCGCCTCATTCGCGTCCTGCCTGTGCCGATCGTCGTGATCCCGCATATCCATCCACTCCTTGCGAAAAGGCCGCCAAGCCCTGGGATGGCAACGGATGCGGAAGGGGGGATGTTCCTGATAGCGGGATTGTCATGCGGCGGCGGCGGGCCGGTCCCGGGATCGCGGCGGGCCCCGGCGTCCAGGACCGGTCCCGGCTCCGCGCGCCTGCGGGGCTCCGGCCGGGAATGACCCGCTGGACCTAGGCGCTGACCAGCAGCGAGAGCTGGCGCTCGACCATCTCGTTGCGCCCCTCGGCCAGCTCGCGATCGAGCAGCCGGGTCGGATAGTCGCCGGTGAAATAGTGGTCGGTGAACTGCGGCTGGACGGGATCGCGCTCGCCGGCGTCCATCGCCCAGTAGAGCCCCTCGACGGTGAGGAACCCGAGGCTGTCCACCTCCAGGAACTCCTTCATCTCCTCGAGCGAGCGGGTGGCGGCCAGCAGCTTCTCCCGGTCGGGAAGGTCGATGCCGTAGTAGTCGGGGAAGCGGATCGGCGGAGAGGCGGAGCGCAGGTGCACCTCGGTGGCCCCGGCGGCGCGGACCATGCGCACCACCCTGACGGTGGTCGTCCCGCGCACGATGGAGTCGTCGATGAGGATCACCCGCTTGCCGGCGAGGACGTTGCGGTTGGGGCTGAGCTTGCGGCGCACGCCCACCTCACGGGCCCCCTGGGCGGGCTGGATGAAGGTCCGCCCGACGTAGTGGTTGCGGATGATGCCCATCTCGAAGGGCAGTCCGGCCTCCTGGGCGAAGCCGAGGGCGGCGGGGACGCCGGAGTCCGGCACCGGCACGACCACGTCGGCGGGCACCAGGCTCTCGCGGGCGAGCTTCACGCCCATCCGCTTGCGGACGTCATAGACCGAGCGGCCGTTCACCACGCTGTCGGGGCGGGCGAAGTAGACGTACTCGAAGATGCAGGGCCGGCCCTTGGCGGCGGGGAAGGGCTTGATGGAGTCGATGCCGTCCTCGGAGATGACCACCATCTCGCCATGCTCGATGTCGCGGACGAAGGTGGCGCCGACGATGTCGAGGGCGCAGGTCTCCGACGCCAGCACCGGCTTGCCGTCGAGATCGCCCAGGACCAGCGGCCGGATGCCGAGCGGATCGCGGACCCCGATCAGCTTCTTCTTGGTCAGGGCGACCAGGGCGTAGCCGCCTTCGATCTGGCGCAGGGCGTCGATGAACTTGTCGACGATCTTGCCGTGCCGGGAGCGGGCGATCAGGTGCAGGATCACCTCGGAGTCCGAGGTCGACTGGAAGATGGCCCCTTCGCCGACCAGCTGGTCGCGCAGATAGACGTAGTTGGTCAGGTTGCCGTTGTGGGCCAGGGCGAGACCGCCGCCCTCGAGGTCGGCGTAGAGCGGCTGCACGTTGCGCATGAAGCTACCGCCGGCGGTGGAGTAGCGGGTGTGGCCGATGGCGGCGCGCCCCGGCAGCCGGACGGTGACGTCCACGCCGCCGAAGGCCTCGCCCACGTGGCCCGTGTGGCGTTCGTAGTGGAACCGTTGGCCGTCGTAGCTGGCGATGCCGCAGGCCTCCTGGCCGCGGTGCTGCAGGGCGTGCAGCCCGAGCGCGGCGAGCGCGCTGGCCGCCTCGTCCCCGAACACCCCGAACACCCCGCACTCCAGGCGCAGCGCGTCCTCATCGACTTCCGGCGGCGGCAGATGCCCTTGCGGCTCAAGGCTCATCGGGTCTTCTCCACAAGATCATCCACGCTCTTGCGCGAGGCGGCGTCGTATCCGGGTCCGTCCGAGGCGGCCGAGGCGTCGCCGGAACCGCCCACCACCTTGTGGGCCACGGCCGATCCTTCCGGGGCCAGAGCTATTAGCACATGGCCCGCCGCGCGCGAGAGGGGGTAGAATGCCGCGTGCGTGACCCAATGCGGCGTCCGCTCCGGCGGCGTCGCGACGGTGAAAAGCAGGAAGAGCACGCCGAGCACGACGACGCCGCGCACCAGGCCGATCAGGCCGCCCAGGATCCGGTCGGTGCGGCTCTTGGCGTCGGCGCCGGGGATGCGGCGGGTCAGGCGCCGCCCGACCAGCCTCAGGATGGCGTAGGCGACGGCGAAGACCACCAGGATGGCGAGGGCGTTGGCCAGGAAGCCGACGTGGATCAGGCGCCCGGCGATCGGCGCGGAGATCCTGAGCCCGAGGATGGCCAGCACCACGGCCAGGATGAAGGCGATGACGGTGACGATCTCGCTGGAGCCGCCGCGCACGAAGCCGATCGCGGCCGAAGCGGCCAGGATCAGGAGCGCGATGACGTCGAAGACGGTCATCCGAGCCCACCCTCACCGATGCGGGCCACGGCGTCGGCCAGGCGGGAGACGGACACCACCTTCATGGAGGTGACGTCCGCGGCGGTGCTGGCGGCCAGGGCCCGGCCGAAGCCCAGCTTGGCGGCTTCCTTGAGGCGCGCCTCCATGCGCCCGACCGGGCGCACCTCGCCCGAGAGGCTGACTTCACCGAACACGACGCAGTCCTGCGGCAAGGGGGCATCCAGGGCCGATGAGACGAGGGCGGCCGCGGCGGCGAGATCCGCCGCCGGTTCGCTGATACGCAGGCCGCCGGCCACGTTCAGGTAGACATCGCGGTCGCCGAATCCAAGACCGCAGCGGGCCTCGAGCACCGCCAGCACCATGGCGAGGCGCCCCGAGTCCCAGCCGACCACCGCCCGGCGGGGCGTTCCGTAGGCCGAGGGCGCCACCAGGGCCTGGAACTCGACCAGCACCGGACGCGAGCCCTCGACGCCGGCGAAGACCACCGAGCCCGCCGCCCGCTCACCCCCTTCGCCCAGGAACAGCGCGGAAGGATTTCGCACCTCGCGCAGGCCGGCGTCGGACATCTCGAAGACGCCGATCTCGTCGGTGGCCCCGAAACGGTTCTTGGCCGCGCGCAGGATGCGGAAGGGATAGCCGCGCTCGCCTTCGAAGGCGAAGACGGCGTCGACCATGTGCTCGACCACCCGAGGGCCCGCGATCTGGCCCTCCTTGGTCACGTGCCCGACCAGGATCACCGCGACGCCGCGGCGCTTGGCCAGGCGCACCAGCTCGCCCGTGGCCGCCCGCACCTGGGTGACCGAGCCCGGCCCCGCCTCGTGCGCGTCGCTCCACAGGGTCTGGATGGAGTCGATCACCACCAGGTCGAGCGGCTCGCGCTTCAGGCCCTCCAGGATGTCGCGCAGGGAGGTCTCCGCCGCGAGCTTCACCGGGCTGTCGGCGAGGCCCATGCGCTGGGCCCGCGAGCGGATCTGCTCGATGGCCTCTTCACCGGAGATGTAGGCGCAGGCCGCCCCCCGGGCGGCGGCCGCCGCCGTGACCTGGAGCAGCAGGGTGGATTTGCCGACGCCGGGATCGCCGGCGAGGAGGATCGCCGAACCGGCGACCAGGCCGCCGCCGCAGACGCGGTCGAACTCCTCGAGGCCGGTGGCCAGGCGGGGCGGGGAGGGGGCTTCAGTCTTCAGGTCCTCGAAGGCCAGGCCGCGGGTCTTGCCGGGCCGGCCCGACGCCTTCGGCGGCTGCAGGGCGCCCGGGGGGGCGGAGGCGACCTCCTCGACCAGGCTGTTCCACGCGTTGCACGCAGAGCACTGGCCGGACCACTTCGCGTGGGCCGCCCCGCAGCTCTGGCAGACATAGACCGCGCCGTCCCGCGCCAAGGGGTGACCTCCTTATGGGGCGGCGATCTTGCCGCGAGTCGCGCCCTGGCCGAATCGGCCTGGGGCGCCGACGCGCATTTGCAGTGCATTTTGCCTGGACTCCCCGCCCCGGAGGAGGGCTTCGGCGCTTGGCGGAGCCCACGGTTATGCGAAGCCTGTTCACCTTGGACGCAATCGGCGCCTATCCTCGCGCTCTGGACGTTTCCTGGGAGGGACGGGGTTATGGCTGCTGCTGAGCAAGGGCCCGTGGCTGAGGGTCTGTTTTCGCGCGTGAAGAACATCTTGTTGTCGCCCAATGCCGAGTGGGCGCGCATCGATCTCGAGCCGGCGACGGTGAAGGGGCTGTTTCTCGGCTACGCCTGCATCCTGGCGGCGATCGGCCCGATCGCGAGCCTGATCGGCGGCCAGCTGTTCGGCCTGCACATCCTGGTCGTCAGCTATCACCCGAGCCTCATCGGCGGGATCACCCGGGCGGTGGTCAGCTATGTGCTGAGCCTCGGATCGGTGTTCGTGCTGGGCCTGATCATCGACGCCCTCGCCCCCACCTTCGGCGGCGTGAAGAACCAGGTCCAGGCGATGAAGGTGGCGGTCTACTCGTCCACCGCGTCCTGGGTAGCCGGGATCTTCGGCCTGGTGCCGGCCCTGGCGATCCTGTCGCTGGTGGGCCTCTACAGCCTCTATCTGCTCTACCTCGGCCTGCCGAAGCTGATGAAGACGCCGCAGGACAAGGCGCTCGGATACACGGCGCTGGTGGTGGTGGCCTACATCGTGATCTTCGTGGTCGTCGCCTGGGTCACCGGCATGGTGGCCGCCGCCGGCATGGGCGCCGCCGGCGTGGTGACGCCGACCGTCGTCGGCTGATCACGAGCGACTTCCGGCGCGGCGGGCCCGTCCCGCCGCGCCGGTTCGCCATTCCGCTTTTCGGCGCAGGGGCCTAAGGCTCTCGCAGGCGCAAGAGGAGCGGGCGATGGCCTTGACCGAACCGGGATCCGGCCCCAGCTGGCTCCAGCACAGGATCCGCAACATCCTGTTCTCGGCGTCCGAGGAGTGGGACCGGATCGAGGCGGAGCCCGCCACCATCAAGGGGCTCTACCTCCGCTATGCCTGCCTGCTGGCGGCGATCGGCCCGGTCGCCCGCTTCATCGGCGGCCAGGTGTTCGGCCACCAGGGCTTCTTCCTGACGGTCCGCCCGCCGCTCGTCCGCTCGATCGTGGCGGCGGTGGTCGACTACGGCCTGAGCCTCGCCGGCGTGTTCCTCCTTGGGCTGGTCATCGACCTGCTGGCGCCGAGCTTCGGCGGCGTGAGGAACCGCATCCAGGCCCTGAAGGTCGCGGTCTATGGCTGGACCGCCGCCTGGCTGTTCGCGATCTTCCAGCTGGCGCCGCCGGTGAGCGGCCTCTCGGTGATCGGCCTCTACAGCCTCTACCTGCTCTACCTGGGCGTCCCCAAGCTGATGAAGGCGCCGCGCGAAAAGGCGGCCGTCTACGCGGTGCTGTCGATCGTCGTGGCCATGGCTGTCTGGATCGTGGTCACGCTGGTCGCCGCGGCCCTGGTTGCGGCGTCGGTTCCCGGCGTCTGAGCCGCCTGGCGCCAGGAGGTTTGCGCCGGAGCGCGCGCAGGGCGATATGAGCGGGACCGAAGTCCTCCAGCCCAAGGCCGCCATGTCCGCTTCCGCCAGCCTCTTCGCCGCTCCGAGCCCCTTGCCCTACCAGGCGCCGCAGTTCGACCGCATCCGGGACGAGGATTTCCGGCCGGCCCTGGAAGAGGGGATGGCGCGCCAGCGCGCCGAGATCGAGGCGATCGTCGCCGATCCGGCGCCGCCGAGCTTCGCAAACACCATCGAAGCGCTGGAGCGGTCGGGGCAGATGCTGGCGCGGGTGCAGGGGGTGTTCTGGGCCCTGGGCGCCGCCGACTCCAATGCGGCGCGCCAGGCGGTGGAGATGGAGCTGGCGCCCAGGCTGACCGCCCACTCCGACGCCATCTATCTGGACAAGCGGCTGTTCGCCCGCGTGAAGGCCGTGCACGACGCGCTCGACACGCTCGGGCTGGATCCGGAGGCGCGGCAGCTGGTCAAGGTGACCTACGACGCCTTCGCCCGGTCGGGCGCCAGCCTGCCGGACGCCGATCAGGCGCGGCTCAGGAGCCTGAACGAGCAGCTCTCGAGCCTGGAGACCGGGGTGCAGCAGAAGCTGCTGTCCGGGGCCAAGGCGGGCGCGTTCGTGGTCGAGGACGCGGCCCAGCTGGCGGGGCTGAGCAGCCAGGACATCGCCGCGGCGGCCGAAGACGCGCGGGCCCGGGGGCTCGACGGCAAGTGCGTCCTGCCGCTGTCGAACACCACCCAGCAGCCCGCCCTCGCCCAGCTGGAGGACCGGCAGGTCCGCGAGGCGCTGTTCCAGCGGGGCTGGAGCCGCGCGGAGCAGGGCGACGGCAACGACACCCGCGACGAGATCCTGGAGATCGCAGCGCTCCGCGCGCAGAAGGCGAAGGTGCTGGGCCACGAGAGCTTCGCCGCCTACGCGCTTCAGGACCAGATGGCCTCCACACCGGAGGCGGTGCAGGCCTTCCTGGGGCAGCTCGTGCCGCCCGCCCGGGAGGCGATCGCCGCCGAGGCCGAGGCGCTGCAGGCCCTGATCGCGCGCGATGGCCAGAACTTCGAGCTGAAGCCCTGGGACTGGGAGCGCTACGCCGAGCAGCTTCGCAAGGAGACGTTCGATCTCAACAAGGAAGCGCTCAAGCCCTACCTGGAGCTGAACCGGGTGGTGCAGGACGGCCTCTTCCACGTGGCCGAGCGGCTCTACGGCCTGACGCTGAAGCCCCGCGCCGACCTGCCGGTCTACCACCCCGACGTCAGCGTCTATGAGGTGTTCGACGAGGATGGCTCGGCCATCGGCCTGATCTACTTCGACTTCTTCAAGCGCGACTCCAAGCGCGGCGGCGCCTGGATGGGCAATTTCGTGGGGCAGTCGAAGCTGCTGGGGACGCGGCCGGTCGTCTACAACGTCTGCAACTTCACCAAGCCAGCGCCCGGGCAGGCGGCCCTGCTCGACTTCAGCGACGTCACCACCCTGTTCCACGAGTTCGGGCACGCCCTGCACGGCCTCTTCGCCGACCAGGTCTATCCGACCCTCTCAGGCACCAACGTGGCGCGCGACTTCGTGGAGCTGCCCTCGCAGTTCAACGAGCACTGGGCGCTGCATCCGGAGGTGCTGAGGCGCTATGCCGTGCACCACGAGACGGGCGAGCCCATGCCAGAGGAGCTGGCGTCGAAGATCGCGACCGTGGCCAAGTTCAACCAGGCGTACGCGATCGGCGAGGTGCTGGCGGCGGCGCAGCTGGACCTGCAGTGGCACGGCTTCGGAGAGGCTGACGCCCCCACCGACGTCGACGCCTTCGAAGACAGGGCGCTGAAGGCCGCGGGGGTGGACTTCGAGGCGGTGCCGCCACGCTATCGCTCGAGCTACTTCGCCCACGTCTGGAGCGGCTCCTACGCGGCGGGATACTACGCCTACCTTTGGGCGGAGATGCTCGACGTGGACGCCTACCACTGGTTCCTGGAGCACGGCGGCCTGACCCGCGAGAACGGCCGCCGCTTCCGCGAGCTGATCCTCTCGCGGGGGCACACGGCCGACTATGGCGAGATGTTCCGCGCCTTCTAC
>FTGK01001120.1_pt1 | contig 12023 bp, 9 predicted proteins | sample 1640691 | NCBI WGS metagenome assembly FTGK01 (sample SAMEA3914789, study PRJEB12502) | metagenome | biome: forest; material: soil | place: Canada | collected 2011-07-03 | depth 0.3 m | reverse complement strand
GCGCCTCGGCCGCCGAGATCAGCTTCCCCAACGGGACGGTGATGTCGCTGGGCAACCCCCAGACCGAAGCCGCCGAAGCCGCCGCCAAGAAGGAAGGCAAGTAGGCCTCCTTCCGGGCGACCGGATCGAGCATAGAGAGAGGCCGCCGGAGCGATCCGGCGGCCTTTTTCTTGGCTGATGCCCCCCGCCGTGCGGGGAGGATCTCACACCAGCTTGGCCTGTTTGAGCTGCTTGTAGGCTTTCAGCACGCGCTGGAGCTTGTGCTCGGCGGAGCGGTCGCCGCCGTTGGTGTCGGGGTGGCAGCGCTTGCTCAGCTCGGCGTACCGGGCGCGGATCTCGGGCCCTGTCGCCTCGTCGCCCAGGTCGAGGTCGGCCAGGGCGTTGCGCTCGAGCCGTCCGAGGTTGCGGGCAGGCTGGGCCTCGGCCTCGGCCCTTTTGCGCGTCCGGAACAGCCCCAGCGGATCGGCGTAGGCCCGGCCCGTGCCGGCGGCGAAGGCGGCCGCCTCGCGGGAATTGCGCGAGGCCTTGAAGTCCCAGGTGGGCCGATCGCCGGTGGACGCGCGCTCGCGCTCCCGCTCGATCTGGCCCTCGTTCATGCCGGCGAAGAAGTCCCAGCCGCGGTTGTACTCGGCCGCATGGGGCTGGCAGAACCAGTAGTGGTCGTTCATCCGCTCGCGCGACTTCGGCGCCTTGGCGGTGGCGGTCTGCAGGCAGCCAGGATGCTCGCAGCGGCGCTCGCCCGGCTTCAGGGCGTGCACGTCCTCCTCCTCCTCGCGCGGGGGCCGCACGCGGATGTCGACGAATTTGGGCCGGTATTGAAACGCGCCGCTCATGGTCCGAAGTATGTGGCTCAAGAATCCTCATTCAAGCATTGACAGGCGACAAATATGGGCCGGGTTGCGGACCGACTGCGCGATGCTCTGCAGCACAGCTTCTCGCCCGAGCGGTTGGACATCGTCGACGACAGCTCCCGCCACGCCGGCCATGCGGGCGCACACCCGGAAGGCGAGAGCCATTTCACAGTCACCATCGTCTCCCCGTCCTTCGCCGGGCTCTCTCGGGTGGAGCGCCAGCGCAGGGTCTACGCCGCGCTCTCGGCGGAGCTCTCCGGGCCAGTCCACGCCCTCTCCCTGAAGGCCCTGGCGCCGGGCGAGCGCTGAGCGCCGCGGCGAAGCCCTTTTGACGCCGCGCCTCTCCGCTTAAGGTCCGCGCTGTGAATCCAGCCCTTCATTACCTGCTGCATCCGCAGATCATCGTCCTCGCCCTGCTGGTGCTCTCCGCCGCGGCCGTGCACTTCCGGGGCCGCGTGCGGCTGAAGTTCGCCCGGCAGCTGACCGACCACTCCACCTTCGTCGCGCCCTACAACGCCTTCGCCTACCTGACCTCCAAGGCGCCGAACCGCGCGTTCCTGGACGCCGGCGAGTTCCCGGAGCTGCGCGCGCTCACCGACAATTGGCAGGTCATCCGCGACGAGGGCCTGCGGCTGATGGACGAGGGCATGGTGCGTGGCGCAACAGCCCACAACGACATCGGCTTCCACACCTTCTTCAAGCGCGGCTGGAAGCGGTTCTACCTGAAGTGGTACGACGACCCGCAGCCTTCCGCCGAGGCCCTTTGCCCCAAGACCGTGGCCCTGCTGAAGAGCGCGCCTTCGGTGCACGGCGCCATGTTCGCCACCCTGCCTCCGGGCGGGAGGCTAGGGGCCCACCGCGACCCCTTCGCGGGCAGCCTGCGCTACCATCTGGGACTGCGCACTCCGAACTCCGACGCCTGCTGGATCGAGGTCGACGGCCGCCGCTATTCCTGGCGCGACGGCGAGGCTGTGATGTTCGACGAAACCTTCGTCCACACCGCCGAGAACGCGACCGACGTCACCCGCCTGATCCTGTTCTGTGACGTCGAGCGGCCGCTCTGGGGCCCTGCCGCCGCGATCAACCGCTTCATCATGCGCCACGTGATGCGCGCCACGGCGACCCAGAACGTCGAGGGCGAGCGCGTCGGGGCCATCAACCGCGCCTTCGGCGCGATCCATGCCGTGAAGGAGGCGGGCCAGCGGCTGAAGGGTCGGAACCGGAGGCTCTACTATGGGCTGAAGTACGCGGTGATCGCCGCCGTGCTCGTGCTCTTCCTCTGGCCCTACTGACGGGCGCGTGGCGGCGCCCCTGAAGCGCAGCATGCGGGTGCTGGGGGTGCTGCTCCTCACCCTGTCGGGCGTCACGCCGGCCTCCTCGGTGTTCATCGGCGTGCCGGAGGTGATCTCCGAAGCTGGGACCGGGGCGCTGATCAGCATGATCGTCGGCGCGCTGCTGGTGATCCCCATCGCCTGCGTCTATGCCGAGCTCTCGTCGGCATTCCCCATCGCCGGGGGCGAGTACGCCCTGGTCGGCCGCACCCTGGGACCGGCGCCCGGCTTTGCAATCCTCGGCCTGACCGTGGCGGTGAACATGCTCTCGCCGGCGGTTCTGGCCCTGGGAGTGGCGGCCAACCTGAAGCCCATCTTCCCGAGGCTCGATCCCACCTGGACGGCGGAAGCGATCCTCGCCGCCACCACCCTGCTGGGCGTGCTGCACATCCGCACCAACGCGTGGGTCACGGGGATCTTCCTGTTCCTCGAGCTTGCAGCGCTGGGCGTGCTCACCTTGCTCGGAGCGGCCCACGCGCAGAACCCGCTGGGCGCATTCCTGACCCATCCGGTGGTGCTGAGCGGGCGCGCCTTTCACCCAGCCGGCGCGGCGGCGATCGGGCTTTCGGTTTCGGTCGCGATCTTCGTCTACAACGGCTTCGGCAGCGCCGTGTACTTCGCCGAGGAGATGCACGAGGCGCCGAGGCTGGTCGCCCGCACCATCCTGTGGTCGGGTCTGATCAGCGTGGTGACGGTCTTCGCGCCGTTGGCGGCCGTCCTTGCAGGCGCGCCGGACCTCAAGGCGCTGCTGGTCGCCGACAGCCCGTTCTCGGCCTTCCTGGACAGCGTCGGCGCGGGCTGGCTGAAGACGGCGATGGGCGTGGCGGTGGCGCTGGCGATCCTCAACGCGGTGCTCGCCTGCATCCTGCAGAACAGCCGCTTCTTCTACAGCTCCGGCCGCGACGAAGCCTGGCACCCGATGATCAACGCCGCGTTCCAAGCCACCCATCCGAGGTACAACTCGCCCTGGATCGCCACCCTGGCGGCGGGCGGTTCGGCCATGCTGGTGTGCTTCATCGGCCTGGGTCGGCTCCTGGTGCTGACCGGGGCGGGCCTCGCCTTCACCTATGCCGCCCTCTGCATCGCGGCGGTCGCGGGCCGGCTGAACCGCACGACCTCGAGGGCCGCCTGGCGCATCCCTCTGGGGCTGCTGGTGGCGGGACTGGGCCTCGGAGGATCGAGCTATGCGCTCTGGGCGGAGTGGCTGGATCCCGAAGTCGGCCGCATGAGCCTTGCCGCCACCGCCGCCTTCCTGGCCGTCTCCATGATCTATTACGGAGCGGTGGTGAGGCGGCGGGGCGTCTGGCGGGTCCGCGATCCGGACCCCGAAACCGTCTAGGCTCTCCTGGCCCGCTCGCCGGCCCAGATGGCCATCACCATGAGGCCGCCGACGATCGCGATGTGCTCGAGGACCGTGTAGAATTCGGTGTGCGCCTCGGGCCCCTTCATGGCCCAGAAGGCGTGGGCGATCGGGATGGTGAGGGCGGTGAAGACGCCCAGGCACGCCGCGCCGAACCAGGCCCACTTGTCGGTGAAGACCACCAGGACGGTGCCGACCAGCAGGGTCAGGAGGGTGAAGATCGCGAACACGATCGGCGGGTTCAGGTTGAAGTGGGCCATTGTGCCGGTCCACGCTCCGAAGCCCAGGCCGTGCTCGATGAACGCGCCCCAGAACGGCGTGGTCAGGATTATCCGCGCCAGGATCTGGAACAGACGGTTCTCGGTAATCGCGTTCACCCAGTTGGGCGCCATGTCGTTCTCCCCCTTTGACCGCCGTTCCCCCGGCGACCGGGGAATGTTCGGTTATTCGGCCGCGATTTCAACTTGGCTGTAGCGTCACGCCGGCCAGCCGCCCGCCCCCAGGGCCTGGAAGAGAGCGACCGTGTCGGTGTAGCGCGCCGCCCGCGCCTGGATCGTCGCGATGCGGGTCTGCTGGTAGGCCTGCTCGGCGGTGAGCACCGAAAGGCGTGCGACTTCTCCCAGGTCCGCCTGGCGTCTGGAGATCTCCAGGCTGCGGCCCGCCGCCGTTTCGGCGCGGAGGGCGGCGTCGAACCCGGCCTGATCGAACTCCAGCGCCTCGATCGAGTCGGCGACGTTCTGGAAAGCCGCCAGCACTGTGGACCGGTACTGTTCGCGAGCCTGGTCGTAGGCGGCCTCCGCCGCCTTCTGCTGATGCTTGAGCTGGCCGCCGTCGAACAGGGGGTGGGTGACCTCCCCGGCCAGCTGCCAGAACAGGTTCGGCGAGGAGAACAGCCCACCGAGATCCGAAGCGGCGCTGCCGCCCTGAACTCCCAAGGTCACGGTCGGGAGGCGGGCGGCGGCGGCGACGCCCACGGCGGCGCTGGCCGCGTGCAGGTTGGCCTCGGCGGCGAGGATATCGGGACGGCGCTCGACCAGGCTGGAGGGCAGGCCGGCGGGCACCTGGTGCGGCAAGGCGAGGGCGGAGATCTCGACCGTTCCGGAAGGTCCCTCCGCGGGGAAGCGGCCGGCGAGGATGGCGAGGAGGTCCCGCTCCTGGGCCAGCTGTTTTTCGAGCGGCGGCAGGGTCTGCTCGGCCTGGGCTAGGGCGGTTTCCTGGGCGGCGACATCGGCGCCGGCGATCTGGCCCGCCGCGCGCTGCCTTCGCATGATCTCCAGGAGCCGGGTGTCGGCCGCGATGATGCCGCGGGTGGCGGCGATCTGCTCGCGCAGGCTGGACTCCAGCAGAGCCGCCTGCACGACGTTGGACGTCAGGGTGAGATAGGCGGCCTCCGTCTGGAACTTCTGGGCCTCGGCCCGGGCCGCCGCCCCCTCGACCTGCCGGCGCAGCCCGCCGAAAACGTCGGGCGTGTAGGCGACCGTCACCTGAGGGGTGAAGAGGGTGTAGCTGAGCGAGTTGTCGGCAGGCGTCGGAGCCAGGGTGGCCGACGTCCTGGTCCGCAGAGCCTGGACCCCGACGCCGACGGTGGGGAGCAGCGCGCCGCGCTGGGCATAGAGCAACTCGCGCGCCTGACGGAGCGCCGCTTCCGCCGCAGCGGTGTCGGGGTTGTGGGCAAGCGCCGCGCCCACCAGGGCGTCGAGCTCGGCCGAGTGGAACACCGTCCACCAGCGCGCCGGGATGTCCATGCCCTGAACAATGACCTGGGCGCCGGCGTCCGCAGGCTGTCTCGCCTGATCCGAGATGAAGCTTCCCACGGTCGGCGCGGCGGGCCTGTGGAAGTCGGGGCCGACCACGCACCCGCAGAGGGCCAAGGCGGCGCAGGCAAGCAGGGCGGGGCGGGCGATCATTCCGCAGGCTCCGGGACAAGGGCCGTCGACGCCTCCGGGTGACGGGCGGTCGAGAACAGGTCGATCAACACCGGCAGCACGGTCAGGATGAACAACGGGGCCAGCAGCACGCCCCCCACCACGACCAGTGCGAGGGGCCGCTGCACCTGCGAACCGATGCCGGTGGACAGCGCCGCCGGAAGCAGGCCCACGCAGGCCGCCATGGACGTCATCAGCACGGGCCTCAGCTGAGCCTGGCAAGCCTCGACCAGAGCCTCGGCGCGCGCGTAGCCGGTGGCGACCAGACGGTTGAAGGCGGCGACGACGAGGATGGCGTTCATCACCGAGATGCCGAACAGGCCGATGAAGCCAATGGCCGCGGAGACGCTGAGCGGCGTCCCGGTCAGCTTCAGAGCCAGTATGCCCCCGATCATCGCCATCGGCAGGACGCTCGCCGCAAGCAGGGTGTCGGTCAAGCTGGAGAAGCTGACGAACAGCAGGAGCATTATCAACGCCAGGCTGAGCGGGATGGCCAGCCCCAGCCGCGCCATCGCGTTCTGCAGGTCGCCGAGCTCTCCGACCCATTCCAGTCGGTAGGCCGGAGGCAGGGGCACGGCGGCGGCCACCCGCTTCTGGGCCTCCAGAACCGCACCGCCGAGGTCACGCCCGCGGACGCTGAACTTGATCGGGATGTAGCGCTCCTGGTTCTCGCGGTAGATGAAGGCCGCTCCCGAGACCAGCTGCACATTGGCGACGTCCGCCAGGGGCGTCTGCACGATCGCGCCCCCGGGGCCAGGCGAGCCGATGGTGATGGCGCGGATGGCCTCCAGGCTGCGCCGGTACTCCGGCGCCAGGCGCACGATCATGGGGAAGCTCCGGTCCGAGCCGTCCTCGTAGAGGGATCCCGCGGCCTGGCCGCCGATCGCCGCCTGAACCGTGGCGTTCACGTCTCCGGGCGAGAGCCCGTAGCGGGCAGCCCGGGCGCGATCGACGTCGATGCGCACGGTGGGTTGGCCCAGGGAATCCATCACCTCCAGATCTGTGACGCCCGGGACCTTGGACATGGCCTCCTTGATCCTGCCGGCGGCGGCCTGGAGCACCTCCAGATCAGGCCCAAACAGCTTCACCGAGTTTTCCCCCTTCACGCCCGAGGCGGCCTCCTCGACGTTGTCCTGGATGTTCTGGGAGAAATTGAAGTCCACTCCGGGGAAGCGCCGGGCCAGCTCCGCGCTCAGCTGATCGGTCAGCTGCGCCTTCGTCAGGTGGTGCGGCCAGGTCCCAAACGGCTTCAAGGGCACGAAGAACTCGGCGTTGAAGAAGCCGGTCGCGTCGGTGCCGTCGTCGGGACGGCCGTGCTGGGAGACCACCGTCTGCACTTCGGGGTAGCCGGCGATGACCTTGCGGATACGGTTCACGTAGGCGTCGCCGGCCTCCAGCGAGATCGATGGCGGCAGGGTCGCGCGGATCCAGAAGTTGCCCTCCTCCAGGTGCGGCAGGAATTCCATGCCGAGACTGGAGGCGGCGAGGATGGTCATCGCCCCGAGGATGCCGGCGCCGCCGAGGGTGAGAAGGCGGTTGGCCAGGGCGAAATCGAGCGCGGGCCGGTAGAGCCGCCGCAGCCACCGGACGGCGCGGGTTTCCGTCTCCCGGACCTTCTCCGGCAGCAACAGCGCACTGAGCGCGGGAGTGATCGTGAAGGTGGCGATCAGGCCCCCTGCGATGGCGTAGGCATAGGTCTTGGCCATCGGCCCGAAGATGTGCCCCTCGACGCCGGTCAGCATGAAGAGCGGCAGGAAGCTCGCGATGATGATGGCGGCCGAGAAGAAGATCGGCTTCGCCACCCGCTCGGCGGCGCGGTCGATGAGCCCGAGCTTGCCGGGAAGCTCAGTCCTGGGGCGGCGCATGGCCGGCGGATGGTGGGCCAGAGCCCCGAAGATGGTCTCGACCATGATCACCGTGGCGTCGACCACCAGTCCGAAGTCGATGGCCCCGACGGAGAGCAGGTTCGCCGACTCCCCGCCCGCCAGCATGATCAGCACCGCGAAGAACAAGGCGAAGGGGATGGTCGCCGCCACGATCAGCGCGCTTCTGAAGTTCCCGAGGAACAGCAGCTGCACGGCGAAGATCAGCAGCATCCCCTCGATCATGTTGTGCAGGACGGTGTGGACGGTCACCGCGATCAGCTCGCGGCGGTCGTAGATCTTCTGGATGTGCACGCCCGGCGGCAAAAGGCCCGATCCGTTGATCTTCTCGACCTCGTCCTCCACCGCCTTGATGGTCGGCATGCTCTTGTCGCCGCGGTGCATGAGCACGATGCCCTCGACGACGTCGTCGTCCTGGTCCTGGCCTGCAATGCCGAGGCGTGGCTGATTTCCGACGCTGACCTGGGCCACGTCCGACAGGAGTACGGGGGCTCCGCCGGACGCGCGCAGCATGGTGTGCTCGATCTGGGGGATCGAATGGATCAGCCCCACCCCACGCACGATCGCCGCCTGCGCGCCGAAGTTCACCGTCTGGCCGCCGACGTTGACGTTGGCGTTGTCCAGGGCCTGCAGCACCTGGGGCAGGGTCAGGCCAAAAGCGACGAGCTTCCTGTTGTCGACCGTGATCTCGTAGGACCGGGATTTGCCGCCCCAGCCGGTGACGTCGACGACACCGGGCACAGCCTTGAAGCGCCGCTGGAGCACCCAGTCCTGCAGGGTCTTCAGGTCGGTCACCGAGTAGCCTGGAGGACCGACCAGGCGATAGCGGTAGATCTCGCCGATCGGGCTCTCAGGCGACAGCTGCGGCTGGGCGCCGCCGGGCAGTCCGCCCAGTTGGCTCAGGCGGTTGATCACCCGCTGCTCGGCTTGGTCGTGGGTGAAGTCGTAGGTGAACTGCACCTTCACGTCGCTGAGGCCAAAAAGGGAGATGGTCCTGACACTGGTGACGTGCGGAATGCCGGCCAGCTGCACCTCGATCGGGATGGTGATGTACCGCTCGATCTCCTCGGCCGACTGTCCGGTGCTCTGGGTCACCACCTCGACCAGAGGCGGCACTGGGTCCGGGTAGGCCTCGATGTTGAGTCGGGTGAAGCCGAACACGCCTGCGGCGAACAGCGCAGCCATCAGCAGCGCGACCAGTCCCCGTTGGCGCAGGGAGAATCGGATGACGGCGTCCATCTGACTCAGCCGGCGCGGACGGCGCGGTCGATGAAAAGGGCGCCGGAGGTCGCGATCCGGTCCCCGGGCTGCAGGCCCTCCAGCACCGCCACCAGGCCGCCGGAACTGGGACCCAGCCGCACCGGCTGCAGGCCGAGCGTATGGCCCGATCGCGCCAGCCACACGTGGGCGCTCTGGCCTTCGTAGATGACGGCGTCTTCGGGGACGGCAAGGCTCGTGGCGGCTGGCCCGGTTTCGATGTCGCAATCCGCGAACATCTCGGGCTTGAGCAGGCCGTCCGGATTGGCGATCTCGGCGCGGACGGCGAGGCGCCGCGTCACCGGATCCACGGCCGGGCCAATGTAGGTGACCCGGGCCTGGAAGACCCTGCCGGGCCAGGCCAGCACGCGCACGCTCATGGTCTGGCCGAGCCTGACCTTGCCGACGTCGGCCTCGCGGACGTTCGCCACGAGCCAGACGCGGGAGAGGTCGCTGATTTGGAAGGCCGGCGACGAGGATCCTGTGGTGAGGTACTGGCCGGGCTCGACCTGGCGGCTCACCACCGTTCCGCCGATGGGCGCGGTCACCACCGCCTCGGGTTGGATCTTCCGGGCGCCGGCGGCAGCCTTCAGGGCCCCGATCTGGCGGTCGCTCTCTCCAAAGCTGCGCAGGCGATTCTGCACCGCCGAGGCGGCCAGCTCGGCGCTGCGCAGGCTGGCCTGGGCGGCCGCCAGGGCGGCCTGGCTCTGCTGCCATTCCTTCAGCGAAGCCCCATCGGCCTTGTACAGCTCGCCAAGCCGCGCCTCCTCCGCCTGCGCGGCCCTCACCTGGGCCGCGGCGGACTGCTGCGTCGCCTGCGCGGCGCCGAGGTCGCTTTGGGCCTGGACGTATTCCGCGCCTTCGACGGCGAACAGCGGCTGGCCCCTGCTGACCAGCGCGCCTGCTTCGACGAACACCCGCGTGACCCGGCCGCTGTAGGGCGAAACCACCGGCGTGGTGCGGTCGTCGTCAGTGGCGATCTTGCCGTCGGTATCCTGCTGGATGGGGAAGGACATCACGGCGACGGGGCGAACCTCGAAGCCGCGCCACTGCTCTGGAGTGGCCTGGAACACGCCCGCGGGGGCCGGGGCCGCGGGCGCCGCCGCGTGGGCGCTCAGTCGGCCAAAGGCCATCAGGGCAAGGATGACGACGAAGGCGCCGCCGCCGAAGACGCCCAGCAGCGTCAGCTGGCGCCGCTGCGACAGGGCGAGCGTGGGGCGGATGGACCGGGAGGGCTGGGAGGGCATGCGGGCGCCGGATATTGTTGCTCGGACTGCGTGGGCCGCCACCGTCGCGCCCAGGGTCGGGTGCAAGCTTCACGCAAGGCGGGGCGGCTATAAGCGGGGCCGCTTACACATGCCTTTCGCGTCCGGGCGGTCGTCGCCGCGGTCGCGGGGGCGCCGGAGGTTGGGCGCATGAGGCTTCTGGTCGTCGAGGACAACGAGGAGCTCGCGAGCCTGCTCCGCCGGGGACTGGAAGCCGAGGGCTTCGCCGTGGACCAGGCCGAGACGGCCCAGGACGCCTCCGACGCCCTCAAGGACGCCCGCTATGCGGCGGTGGTGCTCGACCTCGGCCTGCCTGACCGCGACGGGACCTCGGTGCTGAAGGAGATGCGGGGCCGCAAGGAAGGCACCCCGGTGCTGGTGCTGACCGCGCGGGGAGGGCTGCACGAGCGGATCGCCGGTCTGCAGAGCGGTGCGGACGACTACCTGGTCAAGCCTTTCGCCTTCGAAGAGCTCGTTGCGCGGCTGCGGGCCCTGCTGCGGCGGCCCGGCGAGATGCTGGGCCGGGTGTTGCAGACCGCCAACCTCGAACTCGACACCCAGGGGCGCCAGGCTTTCGTCGACGGCAAGGCCGAGTTGATGTCCGCCCAGGAGCTGACCCTCCTGGAGGTGCTGCTGCGCCGTTCGGGCAAGGTGGTCCCCAAGAGCTATATCGAGGACCAGCTGTTCGGGATGAGCTCGGAGGTGGGGCGCAGCGCCGTGGAGGTCTCCGTCTACCGCCTGAGGAAGCGGCTCGAAGCCATGGGGGCCAAGGTCGAGATCCACACTGTGCGCGGCCTCGGCTACCTGCTGGCGGAGGCGGGGGGCGCCGCGTGACGCTGCGTGGGAATTCACTGCTCTGGCGGATCATCTGGCTGCACCTGCTCGCGGTGGCCGTGCTGGCGGTGGTGCTGCCGCTGTCGGTCCGCCTGCTGCTCAGCTCCACCGCTTCGGACTTCCAGCACCAGACCCTGCGGCGGCACGAGGCGGCCATCGCCGACTCGCTGGAGCGGACGCCCGCGGGCTGGCGGCTGCAGCTGCCGCCAGCCTTGAAGGCGCAATATGCCCAGGCCTCCTCCGGCTTCGCTTTCGCCATAGTGGACGTTCACGGACGGGCGCTGTTCTCGTCCCTGGCCAGCCATGGGGCCCTCTTCGCGGTCACCCCCGGCCCTGAGCAGGCGACCTTCTACGAGCGCGGACGGGGCTCATCGCTCTATTACGGCGGGGCCTTCCCCGTCCGCCGCAGCGGCGACCTGGCCTGGATCCAGGTCGCCCAGGACCTCGAGCATCCGGACGTGGTCATCGACGACATCGTCTCGGTGTTCCTGCAAAGGATCGCCTGGCTGATCCTGCCGATCCTGCTCCTCCTGGCGGGGATCGACTTCATCATCGTCCGCCGCGCGCTGAAACCGGTCAGCATGGCCTCGGACATGGCCCGCGCCATCGGTCCGACCAATCTGCAGGTGCGCCTGCCGGCAGACCGGCTGCCCGAGGAGATCGCCCCTCTGGCGCACGCGGTGAACCAGGCGCTGGATCGCCTCGAGCACGGCTTCAAGGTGCAGCGGGAATTCACCGCCGACGCGGCCCACGAGCTGCGGACGCCCCTCTCGATCCTCCGCGCCCGCCTGGCGGGGCTGCGCGACGTGGAACTGAGGCGCGAGCTCGAGGCGGACGCGGACCGCATGGGCCGCATCGTCGGGCAGCTTCTCGACGTGGCGGAACTGGAGAGCTTCGTGCCCGACCCGGCGGAGGTCACCGATCTCGTGGCGCTGGCCCAGGAGGTGGTCGAATACCTGGCGCCGGTCGCCGTCGCCCGGGGCAGGCGGCTGGCTCTGACGGGATCGTCACGCTCGGTGTGGGTCAAGGGCGACGCCCAGGTGCTCTTCCAGGCCTTGCGCAATCTGGTCGAGAACGCCCTCTCCCATTCGCCGGTGGGAGCGACTGTCGAGGTGAAGGTCGAGGCGCAGGGCGTATTGCGCGTCCTCGACCGGGGCCCCGGCGTTCCCGCGGAGGACAGGGAGCTGGTGTTCCAGCGCTTCTGGCGGCGCAACCGCTCCAAGTCGGGTGGAGCGGGCCTGGGGCTGGCCATCGTCAAGCGCATCGTCGAAGCGCACGGGGGGGACGTCTCGGTGCAGGGGCGCAGCGGCGGGGGGG
>FTGK01000956.1_pt1 | contig 12065 bp, 14 predicted proteins | sample 1640691 | NCBI WGS metagenome assembly FTGK01 (sample SAMEA3914789, study PRJEB12502) | metagenome | biome: forest; material: soil | place: Canada | collected 2011-07-03 | depth 0.3 m | reverse complement strand
CCGAGCCCTGACCCCCCGGGCGCTCAAACGCGAGCACGTGCACCGGCGAGCGCTCGAGCAGTTCGCGGCTCGCGCCTATCACCTGACCGAGGGCGACACCGGCGTGTTGATCTTCGCCTCCCTGGCCGAGCGCCAGGCCATCGTCATCGCCGACGACGGGATCGCCGCCAAGGTCAAGCCGTCCGATTGGAAGGCGGTGGTCGACGCCCTGACCCAGGGCATGAAGGCCGGCAGCCCGGGGGACGGCTTCGCCAGCGCCATCGCCGTGGCCGCCGATGTCCTCGCCAGCCACTGCCCGGCTGAGCCCGGCAAGAAGAACGAGCTGCCCGACACCGTCATCGAGCTCGATCTCTAGGCTTTCTCCCCGCCGCCCGGCGGGCCTATGCTCGCCGCCTCGGAGGTGAGCCATGGCGGACGGCGCGGGGAAGCGGACGGCCGGGAAGCCCCTGGTGCAGGGGCCCACCCCACCGCGGGGCGAGGAGGTGCTGACCGACGGCGCCCTGGCGCTCCTGGCCGAGCTGCATCGCAGCTTCGACGCCCGCCGCCGGGAGCTCCTCGCGCTCAGAGTCCAGCGTCAGGCCCGCTTCGACCTCGGCGAGAAGCCCGACTTCCTGGACGAGACGTCCGCGGTCCGCCTCAGCGACTGGCAGGTGGGGGCCATCCCCGACGACCTGCAGGACCGTCGCGTCGAACTCACGGGCCCGGTCGATCGCAAGATGATCATCAACGCCCTGAATTCCGGGGCCAAGGTGTTCATGGCCGACTTCGAGGACGCCACCTCCCCGACCTGGGCCAATGTCGTCGAAGGCCAGGTGAACCTGAAGGACCGCTGGGCGGGGGCCCTGGAGTTCACCGACCCCGACTCGGGCAAGCACTACGCCCTGGGCGAGAACCCCGCCGTGCTGCTGGTCCGCCCGCGCGGCTGGCACCTGCCCGAACGCCACGTGAGCGTCGACGGGGAGGAGGTCTCGGCCGCCCTCTTCGACTTCGCCCTCTATGCCTTCCACAACGCCAAGGCCGCCCTGGACCAGGGCTCGGGCCCCTATTTCTACCTGCCCAAGATGGAGAGCCATCTGGAGGCCAGACTCTGGAACGAGGTCTTCCTGCACGCCCAGAAGGCCCTGGGCCTGCCGCCGGGGACCATCAAGGTCACCGTGCTCATCGAGACCCTGCCCGCCGCCTTCGAGATGGACGAGATCCTCTACGAGCTGAAGGACCACATCGTCGGCCTCAACTGCGGCCGCTGGGACTACATCTTTTCTTTCATCAAGCGGCTGGGCCGGCGCTCGGAGTTCCTGACGCCGGACCGGGCGGTGATGACCATGGGCGACGCCTTCCTGCGCGCCTACTCCCTGCAGCTGATCAAGACCTGCCACCGGCGCGGCGCCTTCGCCATGGGCGGCATGGCGGCGCAGATCCCGGTCAAGGGGGACCGCCAGGCCAACGAGAGCGCCTTCGCCCGCGTCCGCGCCGACAAGGAGCGGGAGGCCGCCGACGGCCACGACGGCACCTGGGTCGCGCATCCGGACATGGTGGGCCTCGCCACCCAGGTCTTCGACGAGCAGATGCGTGGGCGCAACCAGCTGAAACGGCTCAGGGAGGACGTCACCGTGGGCCGTGAGGACATGCTGCGGGTCCACGGCGGGCCCCGCACCGAGCGCGGGCTTCGCGAGAACATCCGCGTCGGCGTCCAGTACATCGAGGCCTGGCTGAGGGGCCGGGGGGCGGTGCCGCTCTACAACCTGATGGAGGACGCCGCGACCGCCGAGATCAGCCGCGCCCAGGTCTGGCAGTGGATCCGGCTTCGCGCGCCGCTGGACGACGGCCGCACCGTCACCCGCGGGCTGTTCGATCAGGTCCTGAACGACGAGATGGGCAAGCTGCGCCAGATCCTGACCCCGGAGGTGTACGATCGAGGCCGCTTCCCGGAAGCGATCAAGCTGTTCGCCGACATGAGCCTGGCGGAGGAGTTCGAGGAGTTCCTCACCCTCCCGGCCTACCGGATGCTGGAGGGCTGAGGCGCCCGCAACAAGCGAAGCCATCGCGGAAAGCTCGGAGCATGATATATCGGCCCGATCGGGAGGATCTGGTCCCATGGCGTCCGAGCCGCCGCGCGAAGTGATCTACCGGCACGCGCTGGTCACCCGCATCACCCACTGGATCAACCTCGTCTGCATCGTGATCATGCTGATGAGCGGGTTCCAGATCTTCAACGCCCACCGAGCCCTCTACTGGGGCAAGAAGGGCGCGGACTTCGACCCGCACTGGTTCGCCCTCCCGAACGGCTTCCCGCACTGGGCGACCGTCCCCAGCTGGCAGGACCTGGCCACCGGACGCGCCTGGCACTTCGCCTTCGCCTGGATCTTCGTGATCAACGGCCTCGTCTACCTGCTGTTCGGCATCCTCAGCGGCCACTTCCGCCGCGACTTCTGGCCCACCGGCGCGCAGATCCGCGGCATCGGGCGCACCATCCTCGACCACCTGCGCCTGAGATGGCCCCGGGGCGAGGAGGCCAAGACCTACAACGTGCTGCAGAAGTTCGCCTACATCGGCATCGTCATCGTCCTGCCGCTGATGGTGCTGACGGGGCTGACCATGTCGCCAGGCTTCGACACCACCGCCCCGTGGCTCCTGACCGTCTTCGGCGGGCGGCAGTCGGCGCGGAGCCTGCACTTCATCTTCGCCTGGTCGATCATCGCCTTCGTTGCGATCCACCTCCTGGCCATCCTGTTCGCGGGCCCGATCAACGAGATCCGCTCGATGATCACCGGCCGCTACGTCATCAAGCCGGAGGAGGAGATGCCATGAGCGAGCTGATCCGCCTGTCGAGGCGCGCCGCCCTGGTTGGAGCCGCGGGCGCCGGCGGGCTGATGCTGGCGGGCTGCGATAAGCTCTCCCGGAACCCCAGCTTCGCCCGGGTCCTGGATGCGGCCGGGCGTCTGAACCTGCGCGCCCAGCGCCTGCTCCTGCCTCAGGCCAGGCTGGCGCCGGAGTTCTCCCAGGCGGACATCTCGCCGGTTTTCAAGCCGAACGGCTCCTTCACCGGCACCACCGACGACTACAAGCGCATGCTTGACGACGGCTTCGCCAGCTACCGGCTGCAGGTCGGCGGCCTGGTCCGTCATCCCCTGAGCCTGACCCTGGCCGAGCTCAGGGCGCTTCCCGCGCGCCATCAGATCACCCGCCACGACTGCGTCGAGGGCTGGAGCGCCATAGGCGGCTGGACCGGCGTGCAGCTGGGCCTCCTGCTCAAGGCCGCTCAGCTGCTGCCGCAGGCCCGCTACATCCTCTTCCATTGCGCCGACAATCTCGGCGGCGGCCCGGGCGGGATGTACTACGAGACCATCGACCTCAACGACGCGGCCCATCCCCAGACCATCCTGGCCTACGACATGAACGGCAAGGCCCTGCCGGTGGAGCACGGCGCGCCCCTGCGCCTGCGGCTGGAGCGCCAGCTCGGCTACAAGATGGCCAAGTACGTCATGAGCATCGAGGCGGTCGACAGCTTCGCGCACATAGGCTCGGGCCGCGGCGGCTTCTGGGAGGATCGCGGCTATCAGTGGTACGCCGGGATCTGAGGCGCGCACCCAAGGCAGGTGCGAGCTTGATCCGGACGCTATTCCGGCCCATCTCCGAGACAGGCATGAGCCCCTATGACCAACCCGCGCCCGAGGCCCTGACCTCGCGCCCTGCGCCGCTGATCGATCCGTTTGGCCGGACGGTGGACTATCTGCGCGTGTCGGTGACTGACCGCTGCGACCTGCGCTGCGTCTACTGCATGTCGGAGCGACAGACCTTCCTGCCCAAGGCGGAGGTGCTGACCATCGAGGAGCTGGACCGGCTGTGCTCGGCCTTCGTGGCCCTGGGCACGCGGCGGCTCAGGCTCACGGGAGGCGAGCCCCTGGTGCGCAAGGGCTTCCTGCAGCTGGTCGAGGACCTGTCGCGCCACCTGCGCTCGGGCGCGCTCGACGAGCTGACCCTGACCACCAACGGCACTCGGCTGCAGGAGTTCGCCGCGGACCTCGCGCGGCTGGGCGTCAGGCGGCTGAACGTCTCCCTCGACACCCTCGACCCGGACGCCTTCCGGCGCGTCACCCGCGGCGGCGACCTCGAGAAAGTCCTGGCCGGCATCGATGCGGCCCAGGCGGCCGGGCTCAAGGTCAAGATCAACACCGTGGCCCTCAAGGGCGACAATGCGGCCGACCTGCCCTCGATGATCGAATGGGCCCACGGGCGGGGCCTGGAGCTGACGCTGATCGAGACCATGCCGGTCGGCGAGGTCGAGGAGGACCGCACCGACCAGTACCTGCCGCTGTCCGAGGTGAGGCGGGAGCTGGAGTCGTTCTGGACCCTGACGCCCCTGGCCGACCGGACCTCCGGGCCCGCCCGATACGCCAGGGTCGAGGAGACCGGCGGAAAGCTCGGCTTCATCACGCCCCTGACCCACAATTTCTGCGAATCCTGCAACCGGGTGCGGCTGACCTGCACCGGCACCCTGTTCATGTGCCTCGGCCAGGAAGACTCCGCCGACCTGCGGGCGCCGCTTCGCGCCCATCCGGCGGACGACGCCCCCCTGCATGCGGCCATCCGCGAGGCCCTGACCCGCAAGCCCAAGGGTCACGACTTCAAGATCGAGCGCCGCGGCGCCGCCCCCGCGGTGTCGCGCGTCATGTCCGCCACCGGCGGCTGATCCGGCCATGGTTGGCGTCAGGCAGAAGGTCCTGCTGTTCGGCCGCGTCTCGGACCTGCTGGGTCGCGAGGTCGAGGCGCTGATCCCCGAGGCCGGCTGCACCCTGGGCGAGCTGAGGCGGCTGATCTCCGAACAGACCGGCTCCGACGCCCTCCTCCAGAAGGGCGTGCGCGGCTCGGTCGACAAGCAGGTGGGCGGCGACGCGACCCTCGTCCAACCTGGCGCAGAGGTGGCGTTCTTCTCCGTCTTCTCGGGGGGCTGAGATGGGCGTGACCACCCGCCTCCAGGGCGAACCCCTCGACGCCGCCGACGAGCTCAGGGCCTTCTCCGCCGGGCGGACCCGGGACGGGGCGGTGGTCAGCTTCACCGGCCTGGCCCGCGGCAAGGCGCACTCCGGCGAGGCCGTGGAGACCCTGGTGCTGGATCACTATCCCGGGATGACGGAGCGTTCGATCGAGGAGATCGCCCAGACCGGCGCCGCGCGCTTCGAGGTCTCCGACGTCCTGGTCGTCCACCGCCACGGCGAGATCCGGCCAGGCGAGGCGATCGTCTTCGTGGCCACCGCCTCCCCGCATCGCGGCGAGGCCTTCGCCTGCGCCGACTACCTCATGGACCGCTTGAAAACAGAGGCCGCCTTCTGGAAACGGGAGCAAGGCCAAGGCGCCACGCGCTGGATCGATCCCACCCCGGGCGACCTTCAGCGCCGCGCCCGATGGAGCGACTGAATGCCCGGCATCGACGAGACCCTGACCTTCTATCCGCTGAACATCGCGGTCCTCACCATCTCGGACACCCGCGACGAGGACACCGACAAGTCAGGCCCCTACCTGATCAAGCGGCTGACCGAGCATGGCCACAAACTGGCGGGCCAGGGCATCGTCAAGGACGAGGTCGAGGACATCCGCCGCCAGCTGAAGGCCTGGATCGACGATCCCGAGGTGGACCTGGTGATCACCACCGGCGGCACCGGCTTTGCGCCCCGCGACGTCACGCCCGAGGCGGTGAAGCCCCTGTTCCGGCGCGAGATGGACGGCTTCTCGGTGGTCTTCCACCAGGCCAGCCTGCAGTCGGTGGGCGTCGGCACCCTGCAGTCGCGGGCCTTCGCCGGCCAGGCCGGGGACACCTTCATCTTCTGCCTGCCGGGCTCCACCGGCGCCTGCCGCGACGCCTGGGAGATCCTGAAGCTCGAGCTCGACAGCCGACACAAGCCCTGCTCCCTGGCCGGCGCCGTGCCGCGGCTCAGGGACCTCTGCGCTTGAGCGATCTCTCCCACATCGACGAGGCCGGCCGGGCGCGCATGGTCGACGTCTCCGCCAAGGCCGACACCCTGCGCACCGCCGCCGCCGAGGGCGCCCTGGTGTGCAGGACCCAGACCCTGGACGCGGCGCTGGCCGGAACCACCCCCAAGGGCGCGGTGATCTCCACCGCCGAGATCGCCGGGGTGATGGGCGCCAAGCGGACGGCCGAGCTGATCCCGCTCTGCCACCCCCTGCCGCTGTCCAAGATCGAGGTGGCGATCTCCCCCGACCACGCCCTGCCCGGCTTCCGCGTCCGGGCCGAGGCGAAGACCACGGGCAAGACCGGGGTGGAGATGGAGGCCCTGACCGCCGTCTCCATCGCCTGCCTGACCCTCTTCGACATGCTGAAGGCGGTCGACCGCACCATGAGCATCACCGGCGTCCGAGTCGTCTCCAAGAGCGGCGGGCGCTCGGGCGACTGGCGCGCCGAGGCTCCGTGAGCCGGATCACGGCGTGAACCAGGCGGCGCGCATCGTGATCGTCGGCGCCGGCCATGCTGGCGGGACTGTCGCAGCCCTGTTGCGCCAGCACGGCCATGAAGGCCCGATCGAGCTGATCGGCCAGGAACCGGTCGCCCCCTACCAGCGGCCGCCCCTGTCCAAGGCCTACCTCAAGGGCGAGGCCGGCATCGAGGACCTGAAGCTCCGGCCCGACAGCTTCTACGCCGAGCAAGGGATCGCCCTTCGCCTCGGGCTCCAGGCCGAGGCCGTGGACCGGGTCGGCAAACGCGTGCGCCTCGGCGATGGGAGCCACGCCGCTTATGACATCCTGGTCCTCGCCACCGGCTCGGCCAATCGCAAGCTCGACCTCCCGGGCGCGGAGCCCGGCGATCTGCTGGAGCTGCGCAGCCTCGCCGACGCGGAGCGGCTGAAGCAGGCCCTGGGTCCCGGCCGACGCCTCGCCGTGGTCGGCGGCGGCTATGTCGGCCTCGAGGCGGCCGCGGCCGCCCGCTCCATGGGGGCGGAGGTCACCGTGATCGAGCTGGCCCCGCGGGTGCTGGCGCGGGTGGCGTGCGAGGAGCTCTCGGGCTTCTTCGCCGCCTATCACCGCTCCCGCGGCGTCGAAATCCTCACCGGCGTCCAGGTGGACGCGGTGGAACGCTCCGGCGCCGGTCCGCAGGCCCTGCGGCTCAGCGACGGGCGGCGCATCCCCTGCGATGCCGTGCTGGTGGGCGTGGGGGCCAGGGCGTGCGCCGACCTGGCCGACGGCTGCGGGCTCGAGTGCGAGTTCGGCGTGGTGGTCGACGCCACAGGCCGCACCTCCGATCCAGCCGTCTACGCCATTGGCGACGTCACCTTCCGCCCCATGCCGCACTACGGCGACCGGCACCACCGGCTGGAGAGCGTCCCCGGGGTGCTGGATCAGGCCCGCCAGGCGGTCGCCGCCATCCTCGGGCAGACCCCGCCGCCGCACGAGGTGCCGTGGTTCTGGTCCGACCAGTACGACCTGAAGCTCCAGATCGCCGGCGTGCCCTTCGAGGCCGACCGCCGGGTGATCCGCGGCGACATGGGCGCCGCGCGCTTCTCCATCTTCCACCTCGCCGCGGACCGGATCGCCGCAGTCGAGGCGGTGAACTGCCCGCCCGACTTCATGGCCGGCCGCCAGCTGATCGCGCAGGCGCGGAGAGTGGATGCGGAGAAGCTGGCGGACCCGCGCGTGTCGATGCGGGAAGTGCTGGGCTAGAGCCGGCGCTGACCACTTCCGGCGACTTCGACATCTCCCTCAACGAGAGGATCCGGTCGGCGACCACAAGCCGCCTTGCTAATCCCATGTGCCCGTAGCTCCCGGGGAACGATGCAGACCGGCCAACGAGCTCTATCTGGAAGAGCCGAGGCCGCCCGTAGAACCGTGGATCGCGGGCCAGACTCGCGGGTGCGTCAAGCCAAGTGCCAGACTTGACCTGCCTGGGCACAGGCTTGGCATCTTCCCGAAAATCCGAGGTTTCAAAGCCAACAATCCATCTGCCATGCATGCGCCTGGATGGCCCAAGTCGATAGCAATCCTCGTCGGGGCGGATCCGATAGAGCTTGATCCCTCCGGAGACAACGAGCTTCGAACACGCCGGCGCTGACAGAAGCGGAAGCGCTGTTCGGATCATATCGGGCAAGTGCTTGTAGGAGAGAGGATTTGGCGCCGTTGGGTCGCCATCGGAGCAGCCGGCCGCGAGACCAAGTGCAAACAGGCAGAACGTCATCCGTCGCATGAGCGCAGCCTAAGCCACGATCCGTCCGAAGTTCAGTCTCATCCTGACTGGATGAGCATGGACGCTCGACCGGGTCTCGTTATAGACGCCCTGGTTCGTGAGGATTGCGCGAGTGACTGAAAAGACGGCCCGGCGGCCCGAGCATTGGAAAGAGGCCCCCTGGGAGCAGATGGCCCGGGAGAACCCGCTGTTCGCGGTGATGACCACTGACGAGATGGAGGGCGCCTCCCCGAGCGAGTTCACCGACGAGCAAGTGGAGCTGCTGTTCGAGAAGGGCCGGCGGATGTTCCGCCGCCACTTGGCCGGGACCCTGGCCCACGCCCCGGATTCCAAAGAGGAAGGCCTGGTGGTCGAGTACGGTTGCGGCGTGGGGCGCATGCTCAACGCCGCGCTAGAGAGCGGGTTCAAGCGGGTGGCCGGGATCGACATCTCGCCCACCATGCTTGCCCACTGCCGGCGCCTCGTGCCCGAGGTCGAGGCCCTCTACCCGCTCGACGATCAGGGCCATGTGGACCTCCCCGATGGCTGCGCTGCGGCCGTCTTCTCCTACGCCGTGGTCCAGCACATTTCTTTGCTCAGCCGCTACCTCACGGCCTTCGACGAGATGTGCCGCATCCTGAAGCCCGGCGGGGTCCTGGCGGTGCAGATCAACACCACCGACTACCAGGAGCGCGACTTCGAAAGGCCGGGGCGCACCGAGAACCACGAGACCTTCTCGCTCCACTACCGGCACGGCGAGGCCGAGCCGTACCTGCGCCACGACCAGGACCAGTGGAACGGCGTCTGGGCCGGGGTGGATCTCGTCGCCCATCACCTGAAGAAGCGGCGGGTGCGGGTGGTGAACTGGCGCGAACACACCAAGGAGAAGGCGCTCTCCGTCTGGGTCTATGGCGTCAAGAAGCGCATCGGCGGCGCTTGAGCCGGCCGCTCTTGGCGATCAGGTCCGCCCCGTGATAGCGACGCTGACCCCGGCGCGGCGACGTCTGTGCTCAGAACTCAAGAAGGCTTGTTGATGGATCCGGCCCTGACCTCCGCCGTCGTCGATTATCTCGCGCACCTCAAGGATTGCCGCCCGCTGCAGACGCGTCTGGAGACGGACGCGGCCACCGCCCTGGTCGAGGCTCTGGGGCTGCCGAGCCATCACGACAGCCAGAAGAACTGGGATACCTTCAAGTGCATCTCCTACATCGCCTCCACCGGCGACAAGGAGACCCCGGTGCTGGACGCCGGCTCGGGCGCCCGGGTCGTGGCCCCGCGCTGGTTGCGCCAGCTCGGCTACCAGAACGTCTATGCCTGCGACATGCAGGGGGCCCAGAAGGACCTCTACAAGAACCTCGGCATCAAGTTCAGCGTCCAGAACCTGACCGAGACCGACTACGAGGACGCCTTCTTCCAGGCGGTGACCTGCATCTCGGTGATCGAGCACAACGTGCCGCTCGACAAGTTCGCCGAGGAGATGGGCCGCATCCTGAAGCCGGGGGGCCTTCTCCTGGTGTCGACCGACTACTGGTCCGAGTACATCGATTGCGAGGGGATCTACCCCTACACGTTCGAGGCGGGCGAGATGAAGATCATCACGCCCAAGGACATGACCGAGTTCACCGAGATGGCCCGCGAGAACGGCATGGAGCCCTGCGAGCCTTTGCAGTTCGAGACCACCGACAAGGCGGTTCGCTGGGAGCGCACCGACCGCGACTACACCTTCTACTTCGCGGCTTACCGGAAGAAGGGCTGAGCCTCCCTGCGTCCTTCGAGACGCCGGCTGCGCCGGCTCCTCAGGATCAGAGGGTCGGGGTTGCACAAGGTTCGTCATGGTGAGGAGCGGCCGCCAGGCCGCGTCTCGAACCCCGCACGACCTATCCCTGCAGCGTCACGAACATCTCGCACTCGATCACCCACTGCCCGGTGACCTTTCGCCAGGCGGCCAGATAGGCTCCCGTCATCCGCGCCTGCGTCCAGCTTCCGACCCAGCGGCCGCGCTCGGCGGCGCGCTCGCCGGCCTGGTCGATCTCGACCTCGTCGGGCGTGCGCTCGTAGGCAAGGAAAGCCGGGTCGCCGAACTGCGCCTCGAAGGCGGCGATCACCGCCTCCGCCCCGGTGATCAGGGCGCCGTCGCCGACGATGACCTTCACCTCCGGAGCGAAGAATGGGCGCAGGCGCTGGGCCTCGTGAGCGGCGATGAGCTTGTTGGTCAGCCGCCTCCGCGCCCGGATGGCGTCCTCGGGGGCCGTCACGCGGGGGACAGGGCCTTGCGCTCCAGCACCAGCCTGCGCCAGCGGCGGGTGCGCCGGTCCACCACCCCGGAGGTGAACAGGTCCTTCTCGTGGGTGGAGCGGTTGAAGGCGTAGTTCGGCACGTGCTTCTCGAACAGGTCGTGGCGGGCCTGCGGGGACGACAGGGCGGCGATCGGGCCGAGCCAGGCCGGCATGGTCATGCCGTGCTCGCGGGTGACCGGCGCCTCGGGCTCCGCGTGAGCGGCGCGCACCTCTTCGGCGATGACCTCCACCAGCCGCTCGACCGGGTCCCCGACCGGAAAGAAGGTCTCCTCCGCCCACAGGCGAAGCGCCTCGCAGGAGGCCGGATCGGCTCTGCGGCACGCCTCCAGGAAGGCTGCCTGGTCACCCGCCTCGGGCGCCAGGTCGCACCAGTCGTAGCGCAGGCCCGCCGGTGTCGATTCAGGCGCGACGCGCAGGATGGCCTTGCCAGCCAGGGCCGCTTCGATCAGCACTGTCGAATAGGAGGATGCCACGAGGTCGCTCGCCAAGACCCACTCGCGCGCCGACCGATCCTTGACGATGCGGAAGGCCGGGGCCTCGCCGCCAAGGGTCTCGGCCACGAAGGCGGTGAGCTCGGCGACGCTGGTCGCGGGCCGCGGCCGGAAGATCACCTCCGCCTCGCCCGACCCGGCGAGCGCCTGGCACCACGTCACCAGCTCGGCCATGGAGCGGCGGCAGTAGTCCCGCATCTGGAACAGCTCGGCCTCTTCCACGCCGCGCTTGCCCAGCCGGCGGAGCTTGGAATCGGTGAAGAAGGCCCAGCGGTAGTTCTCGGGCACGAACACCCAGCGGCGGGCGGGGTCCACCCCAAGCTCCGCGGCCAGCTCCCTGCGCGCGGCGAAGTAGTCCCGGTACGGAGGGCCGTAGAGCCGGTACATGCCGTGGCCGACGAGGCGGGTCATGCGCGGCAAGACGCCGTGCTCTTCCAGGTAGGCGCCGAAGGCGCGGCTCCAGGCGAGGTGGGTGACCTGCTTCCTGGTGAACCTGTCCCGGGGCGCCTTGATCGCCTGGTGGGACGGATAGAACAGCTGCTCCCAGGCGAGGTTCAGGAAGCGCGTATTCGGCCATCCGGCCACATAGTCCCGGAGGACGATGTCCTCGGTGGCGTAGAAGAAGGGGGTCAGCACCAGCCGCGGCGCGGGCTTGGCCAGCAGGAGAGGCGCGTCGGCGTAGAAGTTGGCGATCTTCAGATCGATCTGGTGACGGTTCTTCAGCAGGGCCTTCAGCAGGCAGAGCAGGTCCAGCTCGCGGTCGACGTGCTCGACGAGGGCGAGCGCCTGCATCAGCCGACGGGCGCGGGCGCCCGGACCTCGGCTTCCGCCGCCGTCCCTGGCGCGGGCGTGGCCGCCGGACCTTTGTGCCCGAAGGCGACGTCCAGGGCCGCAAAGGCCCGCTGGCGCAGGTCGTCGTTGACGCGGGAGTTGTCGGGCCAGGGCTCCTTGGCCTTCTTCAGGGCGGCCAGGAAGCTCTCGGGCGTCAGGGGATCGACCACCAGGCAGAAGGGCTGAAGCTCCTTGGGCTGGCTGATCGTCCCGAAGAAGCTCTACGACCGCCAGCCCAAGGAGCTTCAGCCCTTCTGCCTGGTGGTCGATCCCCTG
>FTGK01000898.1_pt1 | contig 12200 bp, 10 predicted proteins | sample 1640691 | NCBI WGS metagenome assembly FTGK01 (sample SAMEA3914789, study PRJEB12502) | metagenome | biome: forest; material: soil | place: Canada | collected 2011-07-03 | depth 0.3 m | reverse complement strand
GTCGGCCATGGAGAAGGCCTCGGCGAAGGTGGTGCGCTCGTTGGCGACGCGGAACAGGTTCTGGTTGGGGATGACGATCAGGGTGTCGACGTAGCGCTGGAGCTCGGCGATGCCGGCGTCCGCCAGGCGCATGCGGTGGCGGCCCTCGAAATGGAACGGCTTGGTCACCACGCCCACGGTCAGGATGCCCCGCTCGCGCGCGCACTTGGCGATGATCGGCGCGGCCCCCGTGCCGGTGCCGCCGCCCATGCCGGCGGTGATGAAGACCATGTGCACGCCGTCCAGGTGCTCGCCGATCTCGGGAGCGGACTCTTCGGCTGCGGACATGCCGATCTCGGGATGGGCGCCGGCCCCCAGGCCCTGGGTGACGGTGGCGCCGAGCTGGATGCGAAGTTGGGTCCTGGAGAAGGCCAGCTGCTGAGCGTCGGTGTTGGCGACGACGAACTCGACGCCCTCGAGGCCAGCCTCGATCATGTTGTTGACGGCGTTGCCGCCTGCGCCCCCCACTCCGAACACGACAATGCGCGGCTTCAGCTCGGTCTGCCGGGGAGCAGAAAATTGGATGGCCATGAGGACCCGTCTCCTGCGCAAAGAGTCTCCGGCGACATGCCGGTCGTCCTTCGACGGAATGGTTAAGAAGAGAACCACCAATGTTAATCGGTGGTTAAAGCCATAAGCCGAGTCGGGGTGCGGTCGACGCCTCGCGGCAGGTTTTTTGCAGGCGTTTCCCCTCGGCGGAGGCCGTTTCGCCAGCCTGCGTCGAGATGGCCCAACATGGTTAACGCGGAGAGCCCGTCGGGCCGCCTCAGCGCGGGTCGGCGTAAGCCCTCTGGACCGACTGGGGCACATTGCCGAGGCCGCTCCAGCCGGGATAGGCGGCCTCCATGCCGGCCTGGATCTGCTCGCCGGCCTCGGCGACCGGGACGCCCCTGACCTTGGCCGCCAAGGCCCGCCGGTCGAGGTCGGTCAGGAAGGCCCGCTCCTGCCCCACCAGGGCGCCGTCGCCGAGCTCGCCGTGGTCGGGGACGACACGCCGGGGCTTCAGCCTGGCGATCCGGTCGACCACCTGGATCCACCGCCGCGGACTGCAGGCGTCACAGATGATGTTCGGAGAGATGCGGTTCTCCACCACGTCTCCAGGCAGGATCAGACTGTCCTCCGGCACGTAGATGATCTCGTCGCCGAGGGTGTGGGCCCGGCCGAACCAGAACAGTTTCGCATGCACTCCGCCCAGGTCGAGGTCGTGCTCGCGGTCGTAGACGACGTCGGCCTTGCCGACCGCGGCGCCCTGGAGCAGGTCGTGCATCGCGCCCGGCCGCGCGGCGAAGAGGTCGATCATCCTCTTGCCGTCCTTCTCCAGCTCCTCCTGCTGGGTGCGGTTGCGCACCACCAGCGTCCCCGGCGGGAAACCGCCCTGGCCGGCGGCGTGCTCGGGATGGAAGTGGGTCGTGGTCAGGACCAGCTTCTGGCCACGCCCGCCGAGCCTCTGCGCCACCCTCGCCGCCAGGGCGCCGTTCTCGTTGCCGAGTCCGGTGTCGACCACCAGCACCGCCTTGGAGCCCACGACAAAACCCACGTTGGGAAAGCCCATGATCACCCACACGTGTGGCGAGACCTGCTTGAGATCCTTCTCGTCGAGGCGCGGATTGCCGAACCCCTGCTGCGCCAGGGCGGAACCGGCGGTCATGAGGGCGCACAGCCCAAGGGCGATGCGAGCCGACCAGTGTCCCATGGGTCCCTCCCGCCGAGGGCGGCAGCTTAGCCTGGGCCGCGCGCCTGCTCCAGGCAGGGCGCAGCTTTGCCGTACCCTGGTTATGCGATACATTGCGCCAGTTGATAGCGTGGCGTGTTCGGCTGTAGCGCGAATGCCGGCCGCGTTCGTCTCGAAATCTCGCCGCATCGCAGCAGCCGTCCGCCACCGACGCAGGAGGCGACGATGCCAATGCTCGATTGTAGTCCGCATGTGCGCCAGGGCGTGGCGCATGGTGTCGGGATAGGTTTCAGCTTCGACAGCGCCCTCGACATGGCCGAGACGATCGCGTCCATCGTGGCCAGGAACCAGGCGGCGAACTGGGACGCCGCCCAGACCTGTCCGGCCAACTGTCCGAAGCACCCGGCGCCGGGCGGGCCGAACCTCGTCATCGGCGGCGTGAGGGTGCGTCTGGCGGTGCGGCCCTTCAAGATGATCCCGGGCCTTTCGACCTTCGCGGTGGTCGAGGTGACCCTCGACTGGATCGCCTGGTTCGTCTGCGGGACGCTGGAGGAAGCCGCAACCTATACGCCGCCGCTGGGAGCTGTGCCCGAGCAGTACAAGCACGGTGTCCGTCCGGTGGCGCCGCCGAACTTCTGAGCGGCTGCTCCGCGAGGCGCTACAGGTTTTCCTTCAGCCAGCCCCAGGCGCGCACCAGCGTCGGGGCGCCGTCGTAGGGGCTGGGAGGCCGCGGCTTGCCGTTGACCAGGCTTTCGTTGGAGACCGCCTCTCGCGGGCCGAAGGCGGCGCGCTGCAGCACGCCGGCGGCGGCGCAGAAGGCCGGGCCCGAGGCCGCGTCCGCCAGATGCGGGGTGCGGCGCGGACGGCCGAGGCGAACCGAGCGGTCGAACACCCGGACCGCCACTTCGCGTACGCCGGCCAGCTGGCTGGCGCCGCCGGTCAGCACCATGCCGGCGCCGGGGTCCAGGTGGACGCCGGCGGCCTTCAGGCGGTCGCGCATCAGCTCGAAGGTCTCTTCCACGCGCGGAGCGATCACGCCCTTGAGTAGGGAGCGGGGCGCCACGACCGGGCCGGCGCCGTCGTCCTCGCCGCGCGGCGGCGCCTCGATCATCTCCCGGTCCTCGTTGGCCGAGGCGATGGCCGAGCCGTGCAGGGTCTTGATCCGCTCGGCCCCGGCTGTGGTGGTGGAGAGCCCGCGGGCGATGTCGGAGGTCACGTGCTGGCCGCCCACCGAGAGGCTGTCCACGTGGATCAGGGCGCCGCCCGAGAACACCGCCACCGAGGTCGAGCCGCCGCCCATGTCGACGCAGATCGAGCCCAGCTCCATCTCGTCGTCCTCGAGCGCCGAAAGCGCGGAGCAGAAGGGCGCCGCCACGGCGCCCTCGAACTGCAGATGGGCGCGCTCGACGCAGTGGCCGAGGGTGTTGAAGGCCGCCTCGCTGATCGAGACCACCAGCAGCTCCAGCCCCAGCACCCGGCCGAACATGGAGCGGGGATCGCGGACCCCCTTCTGGGCGTCGACGGACCAGCCGATCGGCAGGAGGTGGATCGGTCGGCGGCCCGGCGTACGCACCTGGGCTACCGCTGCGGCGATGGCGCGCGAGCAGTCGGCGTCCACGATCGGCCGCGCCCCCAGGGACACCGAGCTCGAAACGCGGCAGCTCTGCAGCTGGCCGCCGGAGGTCGCCACCGTGACGCCGGACACCGAGACCCCGGCGATGGCCTCCGCCCGTTCCACGGCCTGGGCGATGGCTTCGACCGCCGCTTCCGGATCGACGATGGTCCCGCCGCGCACGCCGCGCGACTGCACATAGCCGACACCGGCCGTCTGCAGGGTGCGGCCGGCGCGGTTCACGCCATCGGGACGCATGATGAAACAACCAACCTTGGAAGCTCCAAGGTCGACCGCCGCCACGAGTTGCTGTCTTCCTGTCGTCAAAACCTTAAGCCCGTCACGCGCCTGGCGGAGGTCCTCTAACCGCGACATTGCCCACTCCCCTGGCCGGTTCTCGGCCGTCCCGTACTGTCTTGATCAACTCCGCTTCGCGGAGCCTAAGCGCCCGTAACCACCGCCGGCTGGGCCGGCGCCGTTCCCCCGTCCTTAGGCCTGACGGCCACCATTTCCGGATCGCGCAGGTCGATCCGGGAAAATCCGAGATCAAGGATCCGCGCCTTCTGATCGAGCTCGTCGAGCTGGATCAACGCGGAGTCCTCGTTGTCGGCCGGGAGCTGGATCAGCCCGCCGTCCTTGAGCCTGAGGTCCCAGCGCCGGTCGTCGACCCGCACCAGGGCCTCGAGCCGCTGCATCAGCCGGGGCCGCGCGCGGATCATCGGCAGCATCTTGGGGGCGTCGAGGTTGGCCCCCTCGCCCACAACCAGGGGCAGTTGAGCGAACTCGCCGGCGTTGGCCTCGGGGATCGGCCGGCCCTGGCCGTCGACCACGATGGAGCGCCCGCCGTGCTGCCACACCGCGGCCGCATCACGCTGGACCACGGAGATCACCAGGGCGTCCGGCAGCAGCCTCACGACGCGCGCGGTCTTCACCCAGCCGACCTGCTCGACCCGCCCCCGCAGGGCGGCGAGGTCCAGGCCCAGGATCGGGTCGTTCTTCTTCAGGCCGGTGGCCCGCAGGATGTCCGCCGAGGCCTCGGGGCTCGCGCCCTCGACGTGCACGGCGCTGAGGCGGAAGCCGAGGCCGGCGAGGCGCAGCGCCGCGCCGTGCTCCGTCCGCGCCGCCAGGCGCTGGAAGCGGTCCCCGGTCACCAGGGCGGCGACCAGGCTCACCACCACCAGACCGGCCGAAACGCCGACGGCCCAGGCGGGCCGCAGGCCCAGGCGGCGCGCGGCGCCGATCTTGGCGGGCGCATAGGCGCGGGCCCGGGCGCCCGCGCGGGGACGGGGTCTGCTCGCCGGCTTGGGTTGGGACCTCTGGGCGCCTGCCCGAGCCCCCCCTCGCACTACCGCGGGCATGACGCGTCCTCCACGATCCACTTCACCAGCTCGTCGTACCCAATTCCCAGGTGAGCGGCCTGCTCGGGGACGAGCGAGGTCGGCGTCATGCCGGGCTGGGTGTTGACCTCCAAAAGGACCAGGACGTCCTTAATATCGTCATAACGGAAGTCGCTGCGGGTAACGCCGCGGCAACCGAGAGCGGCGTGCGCCGCCACCGCCATGCGCATGGCCTCCTGCGCCACGGCCTCCGGGATCGGGGCCGGCAGGACGTGCGAGGAGCCGCCCTCCCCATACTTGGCCTCGAAGTCGTAGAAGCCCGTGCTCGGCACAATCTCGGTGACGGCGAGGGCGCGGTCGTCCATCACCGCCACCGCCAGCTCCTTGCCGGCGATATAGGGCTCGATCATCACCTCCTCGCCGTAGGTCCAGCTCGCCTGCGCAAGCTCCTGCGGCGGGGAATTGGCCCCCTCGAACACCAGGAAGACGCCGACCGAGGAGCCCTCTGCGTTGGGCTTCACGACATAGGGCGGCTCCAGCACGTGCGTGCGCGCCGCCTCGAAGCGGTTGAACAGGCCGCCACCCGGCACCGCGATCCCTGCCGCGGCGAGCACCGCCTTGGCCTTGGCCTTGTCCATCGCCAGCGCGGAGGCCAGGACGCCCGAGTGGGTGTAGGGGATGGCCAGCATCTCCAGCACGCCCTGCATGCAGCCGTCCTCGCCCCAGCGGCCGTGCAGCACGTTGAGGGCCACGTCGGGCTTCAACCGCGCCAGCACCTGCGCCACGTCGCGGCCGACGTCCACGGGCGAGACCCTGGCGCCCAGACGCTCCAGCGCCGCCACGCAGCCCTTGCCGGTCGACAGCGACACCTCCCGCTCCGAGGAGAGGCCGCCCAGCAGGACGGCGACATGCATGCCGGAAAGATCTTGGGCCACGGGAAGTCTCCAGGTCTCGCCCGTGCTAGCTGCCCGATCGGTAAGGCCGCGTTAAGGCTGACGCGGCCTCTCGCCTATTGGCGCGCGGGCCGCCTGGCGTCTTAGTATTTGACGCGGCCCATGAGCTGGAGCGATGGCTACGCTCACCCCAGTTGAGGTGTATGACGTCGCCCATGTTTGCCTTGCCGGTGGCCGACTACGAGACCGCTCCGGAGATCGACCGCTTCCGTCGCAAGGTCACCGACGACCTGCGCGCCTCCGTGCTGCAGTCCTTCCTGCCGGCTTTCGAGGAGCGATACGCCCAACGGCAGAAGCTCCCGCCGCCCGACTACGTCGCGCGGATCCAGAACGGCGATGAGCTCCTGAGCGGACTGCAGCGCGACGGCTACGCCTTGGGAGCGCTGCCGGAAAGCCGCAAGGCCAGGGTCCGGGACCTGGTCTGGCCCCTGGCGCTGGAAACCCAGGCCGCGCTCGAGGCGATCGACACGCCGAAGTTCGCCGCCGGCCAGACTCGTCTGGGCGCGATGGAGGCCGAGGTTGTCGAACAGCTCAGCCAGGGCATGACCGAATGCGGGGCCCTGGACGCGCTCTGCGCCTATGTCGGCGCTCCCCTGAAGCTGATCGGCGCGGTCCTCCAGGTGAACACCGCGCGGGAGACGCAGGCGAAGTATGGAGAGCTCGACGCTTTGGGCCGTCCGGCCCGGGCGACCAGCTATTTCCATGTCGACAGCAGCCACTGGCCCAACATCAAGGCCCTGGTGTATCTGGACGACGTGGGACCCGAGCAGGGGCCGTTCCGCTACGTCGCCGGCTCCCACCGGCTGATGTCGGCCTACGAGGCGGCGGTGCGGAAGACCAACGACAAGCTGGGTCATGGCCTGGACAAGCTCTGCGCCCTGCCCCCGGAATACGCCCAGCATGCCAACTTCGGAGACTTCATCGATCCGGCGTCCGAGGGCGCCCTGCGGCTGCTCGAGCGCGAAGTGGTGGTCTGCGACGGCCGCTCGGACCTGGTGCTGTTCGACAACAACGGCGTGCACCGCGGCGGGATGGTGCGCCAGGGCCACCGCTACATGCTGCAGTGCGGGTTCAAGCCCTAAGGGGCGGCCGCTTTCCCGATCCGCTTGATCTCCCACTCCAGCTCGACGCCAAGCTTCGACTTCACCTCGGCCCGAACCGCCTCTCCGAGACCCTCCAGGTCGGCGGCGGTGGCTTCGCCGGTGTTGATCAGGAAGTTCGCGTGCATGGGCGAGAACATGGCCTGGCCGAACAGCTTGCCGCGCCAGCCGGCCTCGTCCACCAGCTTCCAGGACGAGTGGCCCGGCGGGTTCTTGAAGGTGGAGCCGCCGGTCTTCTCGCGGATCGGCTGGGACCCTTCGCGGCGGGCGGTGATCGCCTCCATCCGCGCCTCGATGGCAGCCGGGTCGTCAGGCGTCCCGCCGAACAGGGCGCCGGTGAAGATCAGGTCCCCCGCGGCCGCAGCCGCGGACTTGCGGTAGGTGAACCCCATCTCGGCATTGGACAGGGTGCGCCGGTCTCCCCGGCGGTCCAGCGCATAGGCCTCGACCAGCACGTCCTTGGTCTCCGAGCCATAGCAGCCGGCGTTCATCATGCAGGCGCCGCCGATGGTGCCCGGCACCCCGCGGTAGAACTCCAGTCCCGCAATCCCCGCTTTCCCGGCCTCGCGCGCCAGGGTGGCGTCGAGCGTTGCGGAGCCCGCGTAGATGGTCGAATCCCCCCGCGGCTCGACCGTAGCGAAGGCGCGGCCCATCCGGATCACCACCCCCTCGACCCCGCCGTCGCGGACCAGGAGGTTGGAGCCCACCCCGATGGCGATCACCGGCACAGCCGGCTCGAGACCCTTCAGGAAGACCGCGAGATCGTCCTCGTCCTCGGGCAGGAACAGCAGCTCCGCCGGGCCGCCGACCCGCAGCCAAGTGTAGGGCGCCAGGACCGCATCCTTCAGCAGCTTGCCCCGCACCTCGGGAAGCCGGTCGCGCCAATCGCCGCTCATGCCTTGGACAGGGCCTTCAGGCCGTCAGGAAGGGCGTAGGCCCACTGGGTGATGTCGCCGGCGCCCAGGCAGACCACCATGTCTCCGGCGCGCGCCTCGGCCGCGACGAGATCGGGCAGCACGGCCGGCCCCGCGAGGGGCATGACGTGGCGGTGCCCCGCCCGCCGCAGGCCCTCGACCAGGGCGTCACGGTCCACCCCTTCGAGCGGGGATTCCCCCGCGGCGTAGACCTCAGCCACGATCACCGTGTCGGCGTCGTTGAAGCAGCCGCAGAATTCGTCGAACAGGTCGAACAGGCGGCTATAGCGGTGCGGCTGGACCACGGCGATCACCCGGCCCTCGGTCATGGAGCGGGCCGCCCGGAGCACGGCGGCGATCTCCACCGGATGGTGGCCGTAGTCGTCGATGATGCGGACCCCATCCACCACGCCGGTGGTGGTGAAGCGTCGCTTGACCCCGGCGAACCCCGCCAGCCCCTCTCGGATCGCCTCGTCGGACACCCCGAGCTCGCGAGCCACGGCGATGGCGGCCAGGGAATTCAGCACATTGTGGCGGCCGGCGATCGGCACCTTCAGGCCCTCGAGCTGGCGGGGCTCGCCATCGATCGGCGAGATCACCACGTCGAAGCGGGCCCCGTCCGGGCCCATGCGGATGTTCACCGCCCGGACCTCGGCCTGGGGATTGGTTCCGTAGGTGACGATCCGCCGGTTGGAGACCCGCGCGGCCATGGCCTGGACCTCCGGGTGGTCGAGGCAGACCACGGCGCGGCCATAGAAGGGGATGCTCTCGGCGAACTCCTGGAAGGCCTTCTTCACCTGCTCGAAGTCGCCCCAGTGGTCGAGGTGCTCGGGGTCGATATTGGTGACCACCGCCACGGTCGGCTTCAGATAGAGGAAGGTGCCGTCGCTCTCGTCCGCCTCGACCACGACCCAGTCGCCCTGGCCCGCCTTGGCGTTGGCCCCATAGGCGTTGATCAGCCCGCCGTTCATCACCGTGGGATCGATCCCGCCCGCGTCGAGCAGGGCCGCGACCAGGGACGTGGTGGTCGTCTTGCCGTGGGTGCCCGCGACGGCGACGGAGTATTTCAGCCGCACCAGCTCGGCCAGCATCTCGGCCCGCCTCACCAGCGGGATGCGCAGCGCCTCCGCGGCCTGAAGTTCGGGATTGTCGGGCTTGATGGCGGTCGAATAGACCACCGCCGCGGCGCCCTGGACGTGGCCGGCGTCGTGGCCGATGAAGATCCTGGCGCCCAGCTTCTCCAGCCGCTCGGTATAGGCCGAGGCCTTGGCGTCCGATCCCTGCACCACATAGCCCACGGCCAGCATGATCTCGGCGTAGGCGCTCATGCCCGCGCCCCCTATGCCGACGAAATGGATCGGACCGATGTCGAAGGGGACTGGGGGACGGGGGCGGGTCATCGTTCGTGCAACTAGACGAGTTTCCGCCGCAGGCAAATGGCGGGCGCTCAGGCGGCGCGGGCGTTGGCCTCGACAAGATCGGCAAGCTTCTCCGCCGCGTCTGGGGCGGCGACCGATCGGGCGGCGGCGGCCATCCGGGCGAGATCCGCCGGATGCTCGAACAGGCGCTGCAGGGCCGCGGCCAGGGTCTCGGGAGTCAGTTTGTCCTCGGGGATGATCTCGGCGGCGCCGGCGTCGGCGAGCAGCCTCGCGTTCTGTCCCTGGTCGTCATCGAGCGCGACCTTCAGCGGGACCAGGATCGAGGGCTTTCCCGCGACCGCCAGTTCGCAGCAGGTCGAGGCGCCGGCGCGGCCGATCACCAGGTGCGCCTCCTTGAGGCGGCCGGCCATGTCGCGGAAGAAGGGGGCGATCTCGGCCTCGACCATGGCCTCGGCGTAGCCCTTGCGGGCGAGCTCGATGGAATCCGGGCGGGTCTGCTGGTGGATCTTCAGGCGGGCGCGCAGGGCCTCGGGGAGCAGCTGAACCGCCGTCGGCGGCAGCTCCGAAAGCAGGCGGGCGCCCTGGCTGCCGCCGGTGATCAGCAGATGAATGGCGCCGGCGGGCGGATCGTAGGCCTCGTCGTAGAGGGCGCGGACGGGCGGGCGGATCGGGTTGCCGACCACCACGGCGCGGCTGGCGACCGAGGCGGGGGCCTTCTTCAAGGTCGGGAAGGCGCAGGCGATGGCGCGGACCCGCGGGGCGAGGAGCCTGTTCGCCCTGCCGATCACCGCGTTCTGCTCGTGGATCACCGTGGGGACCTTCATCGAGAAGGCCGCCAGCATCGCCGGCAGGGAGGGATAGCCGCCGAAGCCCACCACCACGGCAGGCTTGAGCCGGCCAAAGACGCCCCTCGCCTGCAGCACCCCCTGGGCGATGGTCAGACCCGCCCGCACCATGCCGATCGGGTCCCCGCGCCTGAAGGTGGCGGCCGAAAGACCGATCCGCTCCTCGGCCGGGAAGCCCTCCGCGAACCTCGCGCCGCGCGAGTCGGTGGCCAGGACGATGCGCCAGCCGCGGGCGATCAGCGCCTGGGCGAGGGCCTCGGCCGGGAACAGGTGGCCGCCGGTGCCGCCGGCGGCGACGACGGCGAGCTTGCCGGTCACGCGAACTGGCCGGCGGGAGCGACGGTCGGCGGGTTGGAATAGGCGCCCGGGCGGCGGCGCGTCAGGGCCATGGCGAAGCCCAGGGTCAGTCCCATGGCCAGCATGGAGGAGCCGCCATAGGAGATGAAGGGAAGGGTCATGCCCTTGGTCGGGATCATCTTGAGGTTCACCGCCACATTGATGAAGGCCTGCTGGCCGACCAGGACGAACAGCCCGGCCGCCGCCACCTGCTCATAGGCGTCCTGCAGCCGCATGGCCTTGTAGAGCCCGCGGATCACCACGAAGCCCAGGACGGCGATCAGCGTCAGGCTGAACACCAGCCCGTATTCCTCGGCGGCCAGGGCGTAGATGAAGTCGGTGAAGCCGTCCGGCACCTGGCGCTTGACGATGCCTTCCCCCGGCCCTCGGCCCAGCAGCCCGCCGGCGCGGATCGCCGCCAGCGCCTTGTCGACCTGGTGGCCGCCCTCCTCTCCCTTGCCGAGGAAGGAGTGCACCCGCGTCGCCACGTGCTGGAAGGTGAAATAGATGGTGATCACGCCCGCGAGGGCGGCGCCGCCGAGGCCCAGGATCCAGCGGATCGGCACCCCGGCCATGAAGAAGGCCGCCCCGAACGCGATGGTCACCAGGATGGTCTGGCCGACGTCGGGCTCGATCAGCAGCAGCGCCACCGAGAGCCCGTACAGCACGAAGGCGATGGAGACGCCCGGCACACCCTCGCCTTTCTGGCCCTCGGCGAACATCCAGCCGCAGAGCACGATCAGGGCAGGTTTCATGAACTCCGAAGGCTGCAGCGAGACGCCGGAAAACTCGATCCAGCGCGCCGCCCCCTTGGCCGAGTGGCCGATGAGCGGAAGCGCCATCATCATCAGGATGGTCGCGGCATAGATGATCAGCGCCCAGCGCCGCACGCCGCGGGCCGAGAGCATGGAGACGCTGATCACCACCGCCGCGGCGCCCAGGCCGAAGATGCTCTGGCGGATGGCGAAGTGGAACGGGTCGGCGACGTGGAGACGCGCGGCCTCCGCCGGGCTCGACGTGAAGGACAGCAGGACGCCGGTGGCGATCAGAAAGGCCGTGGCGCCCAGCAGGAGGTGGTCCACGGTCCACCACCAGACCCCCATCCGGCTGCGGTCGGTGCGGTTGAAGGCGTGTGGCTGGCTGGTGATCGCGGTCATATCAAACGCTTACCCCACGGCCCCGAGGGCCGGCTTGTGGGCCAGGCCGTGGACGGCCGAGCGGAAGGCCTCGCCGCGCTCCTCGAAGTCGGCGAACTGGTCGAAGGAGGCGCAGGCCGGCGAGAGCAGCACGATGGCGTCCTCCCCCGAGGCGGCGGCGTCGGCGAAAGCGCGCGCGGTGGCGGTCTCGATGTCCCCGCAGTCCAGCGTGGGAGCGTGGCCTTCGAGGGTGCGCGCGAATTCCGGCGCCGCCTCGCCGACCAGATAGGCCCTGGCCACCCGCGGGAAGAGGTCGACGAGGCTTTCGATTCCCCCCGCCTTCGGCTGTCCGCCGCAGATCCAGTAGACCTTCGGATAGGACGACAGGGCCTGGCGCGCGGCGTCGGCGTTGGTGGCCTTGGAGTCGTTGATGAAGCGCACCCGGCCGATCTGGCCGACGTTCTCCATGCGGTGGGCGAGGCCTGGGAAGCTCATCAGTCCCTGGGCCGCGTCCTCGGCGGCGACGCCCAGCGCGCGGGCGGCGGCATAGGCGGCGGCGGCGTTCTGCCAGTTGTGACGGCCCGGCAGGGAGCGAGCGCGCGTCAGGTCGCAGACCTCCTCCACCCGGTCCCCTGTGGCGTCATAGAGGATGCCCTGCAGCGCATAGACCCCGCGGCCCAGCGCCTTCTGGGCGGAGATCATGCGGATGGTGCGGTGGTTGGCGGCGGTGATCTCGGTGCAGATCTGCTGGCACCAGGGATCGTCGACCCCGATCACCGCGGTGTCGCCCTTGGTCTGGTTGAGCAGCACCCGGCGCTTGGCCGCGACGTAGCCGTCCATGCCGCCATGACGGTCCAGATGGTCGGGCGAGATGTTG
>FTGK01001128.1_pt1 | contig 12235 bp, 8 predicted proteins | sample 1640691 | NCBI WGS metagenome assembly FTGK01 (sample SAMEA3914789, study PRJEB12502) | metagenome | biome: forest; material: soil | place: Canada | collected 2011-07-03 | depth 0.3 m | reverse complement strand
GGATCAGGGGCGAGGTGCAGTCGTAGTCCCACTCCTCGGCCGGGATCTCCTGGTAGTGCCAGCGGTAGCGCCCGGTCCGGGCGTCGAGAGCCAGCAGGGAGCAGACGAACAGGGTGTCGCCGCCCTTGGGACTGCGGAACTTCATCGGGTGGGGGGAGCCGTTGCCGGTGCCGAAGATCACCAGGTTCTGGCGGGCGTCGTAGACCACGCCGTCCCAGTCGTTGCCGCCGCCGCCGTACTTCCACCACTCCCCAGTCCAGGTCCGGGCGGCCATGGGCATGATGCTGTCGGACGCGGCGTGGTCCTTCACCCCGGGCTTGCCGGGCACGATCCAGAAGCGCCAGGCGAACCTGCCGGTGTCGGCGTCATAGGCCGACATGTAGCCGCGGGCGCCGAAGTCGCCGCCCGAGTTGCCGATCACCACCTTGCCGTCGGCGATGCGCGGGGCGCCGGTAATGGAGAGCGGCTGGCCCTTGTCGACGATGGTGTCGGCGGTCCAGGCGACCTTGCCGGTCCTGGCGTCGAGCGCGATCAGCCGGCCGTCGAGGGCCCCGATGATGACCTTGCCGTGCCAGGCGGCGAGGCCGCGGCTGACCGGACCGCAGCAGGCGATGCGGGCGTAGGAGACCGGAATCTTGGGATCGTAGGTCCACAGCACCTTGCCGGTGTCGGCCTCATAGGCGGTGGTGATGTCCCAAGCGGAGACGTTGTAGAGCACCCCGTCGATGATCAGGGGCGTGGCCTCCACCCCGCGGTAGGTGTTGAGGTCGGCGTACCAGGCGAGGCCCAGGCGGGAGACGTTCTTGTCGTTGATCTGGGTCAGGGGGCTGAAGCGCTGCTCGGCCCAGCCGTGGCCGACGGTGATCCAGTCCGCGCCATCCTGCTCGGAGGCGACGAGGCGGGCCTCATCAACCGCCGCGGGGCCGCGCGACGCCGGCGCGGCCGCAGCGATCATCGCCGCCGCCAGTACCGCCAGGGCGCTGAGCCCTCGCCGGGCGGCCGATCCGAAGCTCATCGCACCCATTCCCGTCCCCCAGAGGCCCATTCGGACCTTAGCGGGGCCGCGGCCGGAGCAATTGACCCAGCCGGACGCCGCACTTGTCTCCCGTGGAAAGCCGCCGGGGCGGGGCTGTCAAGCTCCGGGCATTCGCGCTACCGATTGCTACCTCCCCCGTCGCGCCGCGACGGGGAGGGGGACCACGCGCCAGAGAGCGCGTGGTGGAGGGGGAAGGCCACAGGCGCGGACTCGCGGCTGCAACAGCATTGCCGGCGGCTTGCCCCTCCACCACCCGCTCTACCCCCGGCGTTCGCCGGGGTCGGCGGGCGGTCCCCCTCCCCCGCTGCGCGGGGGCGGTAGTGGCGCGGAAGCCTGGGGGGAAAAGCGGCATGGGGTGGCGAAGGACGGCGGCGGCGGCGATCGGGGGCATGCTCACGGCGGCTTCGGCCACGGCAGCAGCCGCGGCGGACGTGCGCATAGACGACGTCAACGTCTATCCCGAGAGCCTGAGCTCCGGCCCCGACGGCAGCCTCTACATCGGCAGCATGAAGGGGATCGTCTTCCGGGCGCGCCCCCACGCGGCGATCGCCGAGGCCTGGATCCAGCCCACGGCCGAGAACGGCATCCTCTCGCTGCTGGGGGTGCTCGTGGACGCCAAGTCGAACACCCTCTGGCTCTGCTCTTCGCCGAGCGCCCTGCGAAACCCGCCGGCGGTGGGGACCGCCTCGGTCATGGCCTTCGACCTGAAGAGCGGCCGGCGCAAGGGCGCCTGGCCCTTCCCGGCGCCGGCCGCAGCCTGCAACGACATCACCATCGCTCGTGACGGCTCCGCCTATGCTTCCGACACGCCGAACGGCCGCATCTTCGTGCTCCGGCCCCACGCCAAGGCGCTGGAGCTGTTCGCCGAGGACGCGAAGCTCAAGGGCATCGACGGCATCGTCTTCTCCGGGGACGGGACGCTCTACGCCAACATCGTCAGCCGCGGCGCGCTGGTGCGCATAGACCGCGGCAAGGACGGCAGGTTCGCAGGGATCACCGAGCTGAAGCTGTCGCAGCCCGTCGCCGGGCCCGACGGCTTTCGGCTGATCTCCGGCAGACGGTTCCTGCTCGCGGAGGGCAACAGCGGCAGGGTCGACGAGGTGAGCATCGATGGTGACGCCGCCGCCGTGAAGACGCTGAAGGAAGGCCTGGTCTCGCCGCCCGGCGTCACCCTCGTGGGCCGCACCGCCTACGCCATCGAAGGCAAGATCGTGTTCCTGATCGACCCCAAGCTGAAGGGCCAGAGCCCCGGCGCCTTCTACGCCCGGGCCATTCCGCTGGAGGGCGGCCGATGATCCCAAGGATGCTGCTCGCCGCCGCGGCCGGCGCCGCGCTGCTGTCTGCGCCGCACGCGCACGCCGCCACGCCAAGGGGCGCCTCTGGCGCCGAGGCCGTGATCGCCCGCCTCGATGCGGAGGTGGGCAGGCTCGAGGGGGCCCGCGCCGTCCGTAAGCTGCAGCGGGCCTATGGCTACTATGTCGACCGCGGCCTCTGGGACGAGGCGGCGGATCTCTTCGCCGACGACGGCACCGTGGAGATGGGCCAGGACGGGGTCTATGTCGGGAAGGCCCGCATCCGCGAGTACCTGCAGCGCCAGGGCGGCGGCAAGCCCGGCCTCTCCTACGGCCAGCTGAACGAGCACATGCAGCTGCAGCCCGTGGTCCACGTGGCGCCGGACGGCCTCAGCGCCAAGGGCCGCTGGCGCGACATGGCCATGCTGGGCCACTTCGGCCAGGACGCCGCCTGGGGCGACGCCATCGACGAGAACACCTATGTCAAGGATGGCGGCGTCTGGAAGATCAAGTCGCTGCACCAGTACGTGAACTTCACCGCGCCGATCCCGGGGGGCTGGTCGCGGATCCAGCCGGCGCCGGCCGACTGGCGCTCGGACAGGGCCAAGGCCTTCCCGCCCGACAAGCCGCCGACGGAAGCCTACCGGCCCTTCCCGGACGCCCAGCTGCCGCCCTTCCACTACGGGAACCCGGTCACCGGCCAGAAGCCCGAGCCGGCCCTGCCCGTCCCGGCCGACCCGACCCTGGCCGCCTACGCCAGGCGGGTGCAGCTCCTGAAGGACAAGGACGAGGTCGAGAACCTGCAGGCGGCCTACGGCTACTATTTCGACAAGTCGCTGTGGGGCGAGGTGGCCGACCTGTTCGCCGCCGGCGGGACCTTCGAATACGGTCAGCGCGGCGTCTATGCCGGCAAGGCCCATATCCGCAAGGCGCTGTTGCTGTTCGGCAGGGAGGGGCCCGAGCCCGGCAAGCTCAACAATTACATGCAGCTGCAGGGGGTGATCCACGTCGCCCCGGACGGCCGCACCGCCAAGGCGCGCTTCCGCGGCATGGTCCAGCTCGGCCGGGCGAACCAGAACGGCCAGTGGGGCGAGGGAACCTACGAGGACGAATTCGTGAAGGAGGGCGGGACCTGGAAGATCTCCAGGCTCCACTTCTATCTCACCGGCCTCACCGACTACGACCTCGGCTGGACCAAGTCGGCCATCCCCGCCGAGGGCCCCAGCGCCGCGATCCCGCCGGACCGCCCGCCGACGGAGATCTACCGCGCCTATCCCGGCGTCTACATCCCGCCTTTCGACTACCCGCACCCGGTGACGGGCAAGCCCATAGAAACCGGCGAACCCGCCGACTCCGTCCTGGGGAGGAAGTGATGAAACTCACCCGAGCGGCCGGTTGGCGGCGGAGCCGCCCTGAAGTGGAACCGCAGAGTCCGCAGAGACGGCGCAGAGATCGCAGAGTTGCTGGGCGCCTTCGCGTCCTCTGCGTCTCCTCCGCGATCTCCGCGGCCATCCTGGCCGGCCTATCGGCCGCCCCTGCCTTCGCCGCCGACCGCACGGCTCGCCTCGCCGAGCTCGACCGCCGCATCACCCGTCTGGAGGACGCCAATCAAGTCGAGATCGTGCAGCGGACCTACGGCTACTTCGTCGACAAGGCGCAGTGGACGCAGCTGTCGCAGCTGTTCACCGACGACGCGACGCTGGAGATCGGCGGGCGCGGCGTCTTCGTCGGCCGCGACCACGTGCTGGAGTACATGCACAAGGCCTTTGGTCCCGACGGGATCAAGGAAGGCACGATCATCAACCACATGCAGTTCCAGCCGATCGCCGACATCGATCCGGACGGGCTGCACGCCAAGCAGCGGATGCGCGCCTTCGTGATGTCGAACGGCGGCTGGGGAATCCCGCTCTACGAGAACGAGTATCGCAAGGAGAACGGGGTCTGGAAGATCTCCAAGCTCCACGGCCCCTTCACCATGTACACCTCGTGGGACGGCTGGGCGAAGTCGGCGACGCCCAACACCCGGCCGGAGAGCTTCGGCGAGCCTCCCGACCTGCCGCCGACGGTGGTCTATCTGACCTACCCCAACTACTACATCGTGCCCTTCCACTACCCGAACCCGGTGACCGGAAAGCCCTGGACCCCCGGGACCCAGGAGGCCGGCGCCTACGCCTCGCCGACCCAGGTGAGCCTGGACAATCCAAGGAAGTGAAGAACGCGGCGCCTCCCCTCCGCACCTACCTCCCCCGCTTGCAAGGCGGGCGGTCCCCGTCCCCCATCGCATGCGCGATGGGGGCGGTAGTTGTGCTGATCGCCGGCGCCGCTCGCGCTGCGGCGCCCTGCGACCGGACATGCCTGGTCGATCTCGCCAACCGCTATGGCGAGGCGCTGGTCCTGCACCGTCCGGGGCGGCTGCCGACGGCGGCGCAGGTGCGATTCACCGAGAACCTCGCGCCACTCGCCTTCGGCAAGGAGGGGCTCTGGCGCACGGCCAACGGGCGGCGGGACTTCAACATCTATGCGGCCGACCCGACGCGGGGCGACGTGGTCTGGATCGGCATCGTCAAGGAGAACGACACGCCGGAAATGGTCGCCGTGCGGCTGAAGGTGGTGGACCGGATGATCACCGAGGCCGAGACCGTGGTCGGCCGCGTGGGCCTCAGCGCCGCCGCGACGGTGGCGGGACCGCGGCCGGACTTCGCCCGCGTGGAGCCAGCGGCGACGCGGCGCTCGCGCGAGCAGCTGATCGCCATCGCCAGCTCCAACTGGGACGCCATGCAGAAGGGCGACGGCTCGCTCGCGCCCTACGCCGTTGACTGCGAGCGCTACGACAACGGCCGCAGGACAACCAACGGCCCCGCACCGGGTACCGTCGGCGCGCCGCTGGCGCCGGATCCTGCGAGCAGGGCGACGGGCGAGATCGGCGACCTCGGCTGCTTCGGCCAGATGAACTCCGGCCGCTTCAGGAATGGCAGCAAGGTCGATCCACGCCGCGTGTGGGCGGTGGACCAGGAGCGGGGCATCGTCGTCGGGCTCTATACGCCGAACGTGCCAGGCACGGCGCGCCAGCTGACCTTGCGCAACGGCCAGGTGCTCAAGATGGGCCCCGACGAGCTGATCCCCTTCACCATCGTCCAGACCGAGATGTTCAAGATCGTCGACGGCCAGATCAGCCGGGTCGAGGTGGTGCTTGGGCCAAGGGTCCCCTACGGCATGCGCAGCCCCTTTCACATGAAGACGCTCTGGGATCGGCGCTAGGCGCCAGACCGATTGTCATCCCGGAAAGCCGCGCGAGCGGATTATCCGGGACCGCGGCAAGCGCCGGGGTCTAGCCCGATCCCGGCTCTCCAGCGCGGCGCGATTCCGGCCGGGATGACAAACCCGCCTAGAGCCGCGACGCCCGGGTTTCCTTGCAGGTCATGAATTCCAGCAGGACAGGCGTGCCTTCCTGGGTCTTCTGGATGCCGCGCTGGATGGCCGGGACGATGTCCTCCGGCTTCCACACCCGCTCGCCACAGCCGCCGAGGGCCTTGGCGAAGTCGGCGTAGTTCCCCGAGATGTCGGTTGAGCGGTACTTGGTCGTCGCCACCGGCATGACGTTCAGCTCGATGGCCATGGCCTCGTTGTTGAGCAGGATCGAGAGGATCGGGATCCGTTCGCGGGCGGCGGTCTCGAAGTCCATGCCGGTGAAGCCAATAGCCGCATCGCCCCAGACGTTGATGCAAAGCTTGTCCGGGCAGGCGAGCTTGGCGCCCATGGCGAGCCCCAGTCCATAGCCCAGCTGGGTGGTCTTGCCCCAGCCGATGTAGCTGAGCGGCGCCGTCGATTTCCAGAACGGGGTGAGCTGGTCCCGCGGCGAGCCGGCGTCGTGCGTTATGATGGTCTCGGCCAGATCCACGGTGTGCTGCAGGTCCCAGAGCACGCGGTAGGGGCTGAGCGGCGCGGCGTTGGAGGTCAGGAGCGGCAGCCACTCGGCCATCCACTTCGCCTCGACGTCCTTGATCTCCCTGGCCACCGGAGCGAGGTCGCGCTGCTCGTCCAGCAGGGCGCCGCACGCGTCGATGAGCAGGTCGAGCGTCAGCCTGGCGTCGCCCAGCAAGGCGTACTTCGTCGGCAGGAGCTTGTTGAGGTCGGTCTCGTCCAGGGTGTTGTGGATGATGGTCTTGCCGAGCGGCATCTTCACCCCGAAGGAGGTGTCCGACAGGCTGGCGCCCACGGCGAAGATCACGTCGGCGCTGTCGAGGAAGTGGCGCACCGGGGCCGGGATCGCCGCCCCGCCCGAACCCAGGGCCAAGGGATGGGTCTCGTCGAAGGCGCTCTTGCCTTCCAGCGAGGTGCAAACGGGAGCCGCCAGCAGCTCGGCCAGGGCCTTCAGCTCATCGTAGGCCTCGGCCCAGTGCACGCCCTGGCCGGCGTAGATCACCGGCCGCCTGGCTTCGACCAGGGCCCTGGCGGCCGCCTCGATGGCGTCGGGCGCGGGAGCAAAGCGGGTCTTCAGCACCGGCTCGTAGGCCAGGGGCTCGGGGACATCCTCGTTCACGACGTCCCAGGGGATCTCCACCAGGGCCGGGCGAGGGCGGCCGTTGCGCATCTGGGTGAAGGCGCGGCGCAGGATGTTCGGCGTCTCAGCGGGCAGGTTGATCGGCTCGGCGAGCTTGGTGATCCCGGCCATCTGGACGGTGGCGTTGTAGTTGTCGGGCACGTGGGCGAGGCGGCGGGCGTAGCCCTGGGGCAGGACCAGCACCGGGATGGATTCGGAATAGGCCTGGGCGACGCCGCCATAGGCGTTCTCGGTCCCGGGGCCGTGCTGCATGGCGAAGACGCCCATCTTACGGCCGCGAGTCATGCGCGAATAGGCGTCGGCCATGTGCAGGCCGGTGCGCTCCTGGCGGACGATGACGGTGCGGATATCGGCCTCGGCGGCGGCCTCGAGCACGGCGTTGCGCGGATAGCCGAACAGGATGTCGACCCCCTCGCGCTTGAGGATTTCCGCGATCGCGGCCGGTACTTTCATCTTCGCCCCTTCACCTTGGAGGGAATGGCCCGGCGGTCTCCTACGGGATCGTGGCCCGCGGGGGAACCCGCGGCGCTTGTGGAGCGGGGACTCCGCGTGGTGATTTCCTTTCGTGCTTTTCGTGTTTTTCGTGGTTGAGAGAGGGGATTCTCCGCCCGCGCGGGGACTTGCGGAGCAGGCATGGATCAAGCTGAGCGTCTGACCGGCGGAGAAGCCATCGTTCGCGGCCTTCTGGACCACGGCGTCGACACCGTCTTCGCCCTTCCGGGGGCCCAGACCTATGGACTGATGGACGCCTTCAAGCTGGCCGAGCCCGGGCTGCGGACCATCGGCGCGCGGCACGAGCAGGGGGTCGGCTACATGGCCTTCGGCTACGCCAAGGCCTCGGGGCGGCCGGGGGTGTGCTCGGTGGTGCCGGGGCCGGGGCTGCTGAACGCGGGCGCGGCCCTGCTCACTGCGTACGGAGCGTCGACGCCGGTGCTCTGCCTCGCAGGGCAGATCAACACCCAATTCCTCGGCAGGGAGCGCCTGGCGCTGCACGAGATGCGCGACCAGCTGGCGGTGATGCGCCAGCTGACCAAGTGGGCCGAACGGATCGACCATCCGGCAGCGGCTCCCGGCCTTGTCGCCGACGCCTTCCGCCAGATGCGCTCCGGACGGCCGGGACCGGCGGGGCTGGAGATGCCCTGGGAGGTCTTCACCCAGCGCGCGCCGGTGCGGCCCGCGCCCCCGCTGGCGCCTGTCGCCCCGCCCGAGCCGGACCCGGACCTGATCAAGGAGGCAGCCAAGCTGCTGCGCGCCGCCCGTATGCCCATGGTCTTCGTCGGCGGGGGCGCGCTGGGCGCCTCCGAGGCGATCACCACCCTTTGCGAGGACCTTCAGGCGCCGGCCGTCCCGTGGCGCAGCGGCCGGGGGATCGTCGACGAGCGCCACCCCCTGGGCTTCACCTGCGCCTCCGGCGCCAGCGTATGGCCCCAATGCGACGTGGCGGTGATCATCGGCACCCGCTTCGAGCTCCTGGACATGCGCTGGCGCTGGCGCCCGCCTGGCGTGAAGCTGATCCGCATCGACATCGACCCCGCCGAGATGCGCCGCCTGCCGGTCGACATCGGCATCGTGGCCGACGCGGAGGCGGGCACGCGGGCCCTGCTGGCGGCGATCGCCCGCGGCGGTCCGGAGATCGGCGACCGGCCCACCCGCCTGGCCGACGCCAAGGCCGCGACCGCCAAGGCGATCCAGGCGATCAAGCCGCAGCTGGGCTTCCTGCAGGTGATCCGCGACGTGCTGCCAGAGGACGGGATCTTCGTCGACGAGATCAGCCAGATGGGCTTCGCCTCCTGGTACGGCTTTCCCGCCTACGCGCCGCGGACCACCATCAGCGCCGGCAGCCAGGGCACCCTGGGCTCTGGCTTCCCTAGCGCGCTGGGGGCCAAGGCCGCCTTCCCCGACCGCGCCGTGGTGTCGGTGACCGGCGACGGCGGCTTCATGTTCGCGGCGACCGAGCTCGCCACCGCGGTCCAGTACGGGCTGAACGTCGTGACCCTGGTGTTCAACAACAACGCCTACGGCAACGTCCGCCGCGACCAGATCGAGGGCTTTGATGGCCGGGTGATCGCCTCCGACCTGGTCAACCCCGACTTCGTGAAGTTCGCCGAGTCGTTCGGGGTGATGGGCCTTCGCGCCCGCACCCTCCACGAACTGCGCAGGGCCCTGGAGAAGGCGTTCGCCGCCGACGCCCCGGTGCTGATCGAGGTCCCGGTGGAGACCGGCTCGGAAGCCAGCCCCTGGAAGTTCCTGACGCCGAAGTTTGGGTAGGCCGACAGGCCGTTCATTTGAACGCAGAGGCCGCAGAGAAGGCGCAGAGGCGCGGACGGCGCCGGCAGCTCTGCAAAATCCGCGTCTCTCCGCGGACTCGGCGTCCTGAAACAGGGGGAGGAGAGGAGGATCAGGCCGGCTGCGGCGCGTTCTTCGCGAATCGGCCGACCATGAGCGAGAGCCCGGCCGCGACCAAGCCCGTGGCGCCGGCGATGACGAAGGCGTCGAGGTAGCTGCCCTGGAGCGAGCGCAAGGCGCCCGCCATGAAGGCGGCGCTGGCGGCGCCCAGCTGGTGGCCGGCGGCGATCCAGCCGAACACGATCGGCGCGCGGCCCTCGCCGAAGGCCCGGTTGGCCAGCCGCAGGGTCGGCGGCACGGTGGCCAGCCAGTCCAGGCCGTAGAAGACCGCAAAGGCGGCGAGCGCCACCGGTCCGAAGCCGGAGAACGGCAGATAGACCAGCGAGAGGCCGCGAAGCGCGTAATAGGCGAACAGCAGCTTCCTGGGATCGAGGCGGTCGGACAGCCAACCCGATCCGGTGGTGCCCACGAGGTCGAAAAGCCCCATCAGCGCCAGCAGCCCCGCGGCGCGCACCTCCGGCAGGCCGTGGTCGCCGCAGAAGGAGATCAGGTGCGTGCCGACCAGGCCGTTGGTGGTGAAGCCGCAAATGAAGAAGCCGCCGGCCAGGAACCAGAAGTCAGGATGCTTAACCGAGTCGTTAAGCACCCCCATGGCGCGCCGAACCGGGTTCGGGTGGACCGGATCCGGAGCCCGCGGGTGGGCGGGGTCTGCGCCATGGGGCAGAAGGCCCGCCGACTGCGGCCGCTCGGGAAGCAGCAGGAGGACGATCGGCGCCATGGCCGCGGCCACCGCGGCGATCACCAGCGCCACCGGCTTCCAGCCCCAGGTCTGGGCGATCCAGGCAAGGACCGGCAGGAAGACCAGGGTTCCGCTGGCGGTGCTTGCGGTAAGCAGGCCGGTGATCAGTCCCCGGCGGGTGACGAACCAGCGGTTCACGATGGTAGCCGCCAGCACCATGGAGACGCCGCCCGAGGCGACGCCAGAGAGCAGGCCCCAGGTGGCGATCAGCTGCCAGGGCTGGGTCATGAACAGGCTGGCGCCGGTGGCGACGCTCATCAGCAGCAGCGCGCCGACGAGGGTGCGGCGCACGCCGATCCCCTGCATGAGGGCCGCAGCGAAGGGGCCGGCCAGACCGTAGAGGAAGATACCGACGGCCGCCGCGAAGGAGATCATCCCCCGATCCCAGCCGAAGGCCTTTTGCCAGGGAGTGAGCAGGACGCCCGGCGCCGAGCGCAGGCCCGCCGCCACGATCAGGGCGACGAAAACCACGGCGGTGACGACGTAGGCGTAGTTCTGGCCAAGGCGGAGCGTGCGGGCTATCATGTGACCGATCGGTACCTTGCGCCGCCTTATGCGTACCGAGCGGTAACATCGTCAAGGGGCAAGCATGGCCGAGACCGCTGCGCCGCCCAAACGGGCCGCCGACCGCATCCGCGAGACCGCTCGCGATCTGTTCTACAGCCAGGGGATCCGCGCCGTTGGCGTCGACCAGATCGTCACCGCGGCGGGGGTGACCAAGCCCAGCCTCTACCGCGCCTTCGCCTCAAAGGACGAGCTCGCCGCCACCTATCTGCGGGACTACGGGCGCGACTTCTTCGACCGCTTCCAGCGGGTGATCTCGGCGCATCCCGGAGAGCCGCGCGCCCAGATTCGAGCGTGGGTCGCCAACCTGCAGGCGCGCGCCACCACCGAGGGCTATCGCGGTTGCGGCATCACCAATGCGGTGGTCGAGCACCCCAACGCCTCGCATCCGGCCCGCGCTGCGGCGTCAGAGAACAAGACCCACTTTCGTGCGGTGTTGCACGAGATGGCCCGGGCCATGGGCGCGCGCGACCCGGCGGCGCTGGGCGACGGACTGATGCTGCTGCTGGAGGGGGCCTACGCCACGGGCCAGCTGTTCGGCCCCGGTGGCCCGGCCAGCCACGTGCTGGACGCCGCCGACGCCCTGATCGCCGCCTATGTGGAAACTGCCTAGAGCCAGACAGGCTGTCCTCTTTGAACGCGGAGGCGGCGCCGACCCTCGGCGAACTCCGCGTCTCCTGGCGGCCTCTGAGTTCAGAGATCGGCCGGCGGCGCCGCACGCCGCTCGTGAGCCGGGCTAGAACACCTTTCCGGGGTTCAATGTGCCCTTGGGGTCGAGGGCGGCCTTGAGCTGGCGCATCAGGGCGACCTCCTCGGGGGTGCGGGAGAAGTGCAGGAAGGGCTTCTTGTGCACGCCGATGCCATGCTCGGCCGAGATCGAGCCCTTCCATCCGCCGACGGTCGCATAGACCAACTCCTCGAGCTGGTGCTCCCACTGCGGATCGCCATTGCTGCGGACGGAAAGGTGCAGGTTGGAGTCGGCGACGTGGCCGAAGCAGATGGCGACCGTCCCCGGCCACCGCTCTTCGATCTTCGCCTTGGCGTACTGCATGTAGTCGCCCATCTGGCCGGTCGGGATTGAGATGTCGAAGGCGATCTGGGGCCAGTGCTCGGTCTTGATCCATTCCCCCGGGCAGTCGCGGATGGCCCAGAGCTCGCGCGCCTCCGCGCCCGACTTGGCGACCACCGCGTCCTGCACGACGCCCCGCTCGATCGCCTCGCCGATCACCGCCTCGAAGCGGGCCTGATCGGTCGTCTCGTCGTCGCCCATGGTCTCGACCAGGACGTAGCAGCCGTATTTCGGCTCCACCGGCGGGCGGCGGCCGAGGGCCTGGGTGCCGAGGTGGTAGAACTCCGGCCACATCATCTCGAAAGCCGACAGGGTGCTGCCCAGGCCCGAGCGGGCGGCGGCCAGGAGGTCCAGGACGCCCTGGTAGTCGTTCACGGCGCACAGCCCGGTGCAGACGCCGCGCGCTTTCGGATAGCACCGCAGGACCAGCCGCGTGATCACCCCCAGCGTGCCCTCCGCCCCGATGAACAGGTATTTCAGGTCATAGCCGGCGTTGTTCTTGATCATCTTGTTGAGCGCGGTCACCACCGTGCCGTCGGCCAGCACCCACTCCATGCCGAGCACCAGC
>FTGK01001082.1_pt1 | contig 12291 bp, 7 predicted proteins | sample 1640691 | NCBI WGS metagenome assembly FTGK01 (sample SAMEA3914789, study PRJEB12502) | metagenome | biome: forest; material: soil | place: Canada | collected 2011-07-03 | depth 0.3 m | reverse complement strand
TTCGAGGTCACGTGACCTCGAACTATTCTACCCCTGGACGGGGGCGAAGGTGAACTGATCTTGCATCCCGCGGCTCCGGGCGGCAAGCGCTGACCTTGGTAGGGGGCCAAAGCCGGGGGGCGCGTCGTGGCCGAGGGGATTCTGGAGGGACTGACCGGCGGCGAAGACGAGGCTCCGGAGCCAGGCGCCGGCGAGGGGCGGATCGGCGCCGACGCCTATGCCGCAGCCCTCGCCGCCGATCACGCGAAGTATGACCCTGACGTGGGCCGCTCGGCCAAGCGGTTCCTGGACCGGCAGGTCCGGCTGATCGACGCCCAGACCGCGGAACTGGTCGAGCAGCGGCCGCTTCGCCTGCACCATCTGGAGAGCCAGCAGCGGGAAGGCCGCCTCCGCCGCTTCGGCCTGAGGCTGCGCAACGCCCTGCAGGTGTTCATCGGCCTGATCGTCGCCATCGTGGCGCTTGGCGTGATGGTCATGCTGTTCGACGCCTTCAACTCCCAGGCGGTGGTGGTCGAGCCGTTCGACGCCCCGCCCGCCCTGGCCGCCCGCGGCCTGACCGGCAAGGTCATCGCCGGCGGCGTGCTCGATGTCCTGACCCGGCTGCAGACCGCGACCCGGGGGAGCTCCCGCGCCCGCCAGCTGGCCAATGCCTGGACCGGCGACATCAAGGTCGAGGTGCCTGAGACCGGCATCTCCGTGGGGGACGTGGACCGCATGCTGAAGGCCCGCTTCGGCCACGACATCCACATAGACGGCGACCTCGTGCAGACGGAGACCGGGGGTCTGGCGCTGACCATCCGGGGCGATGGCGTCGTCCCGAAGACCTTTGTGGGGGGGCCCGGCGATCTGGACAAGCTGACGAACCAGGCCGCCGAGTACATCTACGGCCGCTCCCAGCCGGGCCTCTACGAAACCTACCTGACCAACGCCGGGCGCGACGCAGATGCCGTGGCCTTCGCCAAGACGGCCTACGCGACGGCGAGCGACCTGGAGCGCCCCTACATCCTCAACGGTTGGGCCAACGCCTGGCAGAACACCGGCGGCACGCCTGCCGATACCGGGCCCCTCTACGAGGAAGCCATCCGGCTGAAGCCCGACTTCTGGGTCGGCTACAGCAACGTCATGAACGTCGACCTGCTCCGCCAGGACGAGGAAGGCGCGTGGCGACTGGGCGTCCTCATGCGCTCGAAAGCTGGCGGCCGGCCTGGGCGCGCTCCCGAGAACATCTACCAGAACCTCGACGAGCTCACCTGGAACCTGTTGCCGTGGCGGGAGGGCCAGATCGAGGACAGCCGCAAGCACGGCGGCATCGGCTCGAGCCTCACCGCTTCGGCGCCGACGATCGCCGACATCGACCAGCGGCTGCACGACCCCACCGACGCCGAGCTTCAGCTGCAGACTGCCCAGAGCGACGCAGGCGATACCAGCGTCGCCGCCATGACCCATTTCGTGCACGGCCGGATCGCCGCCGAAGCAGGCGACGTCGCCAGGGCGGCCGCCGAGATGGAGGCCTTCCGCGCCGCGTTCGCCAATCCGGTCATCTCCAGCAACTATGCCGGCTACAACTGCTGGATCGCCCCGGCGGAGGAGGCCGCCGGCCATCCCGACCAGGCCGACGCGGTGCTGGCGTCCGCCGGCCGCTTCGTCGACTGCTACCGGTTCAGGGGCGACATCCTGGACCACCGGGGTGACTGGCCGGGCGCCCGGCGCGCCTACGCCCAGGCCGTCGCCATCGCGCCGGACCTGCCCGCCGCCTTCTATTCGTGGGGCCAGGCGCTCGCCCGACACGGTGATCTGGCGGGTGCGCAGGCCAAGCTGGCCCTCGCGGCCGCCAAGGGTCCGGGCTGGGCAGATCCGGTGAAGGCGGAAGGCGACCTCCTGGCGCGCCAGGGCCAGTGGCGCGAGGCCCTGCGCAGGTACGACGCCGCCCTGAAGCTCGCTCCCGCCTGGCGCGCCCTGCACCAGGCCCGCGACGCCGCCGCCCGGCGGGTGGCCTGACCATGGCCGAGGACCTGTTCGAAGGGCTCTTGGGCGGAGAAGAGGAAGGCGCCGAAGGGGCCGCCGAAGCCCGCGTCTCCGCCGATGCCCTGGCGGCCGCCATGGCCGTCGAGCACGCCAGGCGCGATCCCGCCATCTCCCGCGCGGCCAAGCGCTTCCTGGAGCGGCAGGCCCGGTTCATCGACGCCCAGACGCACGAGCTGGAAGAGCAGCGGGATCTCCGCCTGCACCATCTGCGCCTGCGCCGGTTCGGCTTGCGGCTGCGCAATGGCTTGCAGGCGTTCCTCGGCGTGATCGTCGCAGGGGTGGCCATCGGGGTGGTGACCATGGTGGTGGACGCCTTCTCCGCCCACTCGGTGGTGGTCGAGCCCTTCGACGCCCCGCCCGCCCTGGCGGCGCGGGGCCTGACCGGCAAGGTCGTGGCCAGCCAGGTCCTGGACGTGCTCACCCGCCTGCAGGCCGCCACCCGGGCCAGCGCCATGACCCAGAAGCTGTCCAGCGCCTGGACAAACGACATCAAGATCGAGGTTCCGGAGACCGGGGTGTCCGTCGGCGACTTGGAGCGGCTGCTGAAGGCCCGGCTGGGTCACGACATCCACATCGACGGGGACCTGGTGCAGACCGACGCCGGCGGCCTGGCCCTGACCATCCGCGGCGACGGCATGCTTCCCAAGACCTTTTCGGGCGGCGCGGGCGATCTGGAGGCGCTCACCGGCCGCGCGGCCGAATATGTCTACGGCCAGTCCCAGCCGGGGCTCTACGCCACCTATCTGATGAACGTCGGCCGCAATTCCGACGCCGTGGCCTTCGCCAAGGCCGCCTATCTCACCGCCAAGCCCGCGGACCGCCCGCTGCTGCTGAACGCCTGGGCCGATTCCCTGCAGAATTCCGGCGCGTCCGTCGTCCTGTCCGAGGCGCTCTACCGCGAGGCCATCCGGGTGAAGCCAGACTACTGGATCGGCTACGCCAACCTGATGAACGTCGAGATGATCCTCCAGCACGAGGAGGCCGCCTGGCGGCGCGGAGAGCAGATGCGCGCCCTGGCGGGTGGGCGCCCTGGGCGGATCGCCGAATACCTCTACCAGAACCTCGACTACCTCACCTGGAACCTTCGGGCCTGGCGCGAGGCTCAGATCGCCGACAGCCTGAAGCACGGCGGCATCGGATCGGCCGTCACGGCCTCGGCGCCCTCGATCGCCGACATCGACGTGCGGATGCATGATCCGGCAGACGCCGAGCTGCAACTGCAGACCGCACAGGCCGACGCCTCGGACGTCAGCGTCGCGGCCCTCACCCACTTCGTGCACGGCCAGATCTTCGCCGGGGCCGGCGACGTCGCCCGGGCGGCGGCCGAGATGGAAGCGTTCCAGACCAGCTTCGCCAACCCCGTGGTCTCGACCAACTTCCCCGGATACAGCTGCTGGGTCGCCCCCGCGGAGGAGGCCGCAGGACGCCTGGACAAGGCCGACGCGGCGTTGAAGGCCGGGGGCCGCTTCGTGGATTGCTATCGCTTCCGCGGCGACATCCTGGACCACAGGGGCGATTGGGCCGGGGCCCAGAAGGCCTATGCCGACGCGGTGGCGCTCGCACCCGACCTGCCCGCCGCCCACTACAGCTGGGGTGTCGCCCTGGCCCGCCACGGCGACCTTGCCGGAGCCATCGCCGAGCTCTCCGCCGCCCACGACCGCGGCCCCGGCTGGGCCGATCCGTTGAAGGCCTGGGGCGACGTGCTGGCCCGGCAGGGCCATTGGCGGGACGCCCTCGGCAAGTACGACGCCGCCGTCAAGCTGGCGCCCGTCTGGCCCGAGCTGCTCCGGGCCCGCGCCACGGCTGCGCAACGCGTAGCGTAAGCCTCACCCCGGCTCATACCGGCTGATCTCAAGCCCAGCGCCGACGGGGACCAGGATGCTGGTCATGCCGGGCTTGGCGCGCACCGCCCGGGAGTAGGCCCTCACGTCCTCGCCGCCCGGATAGATGATGTTGTCGGCCACGATGATCGCGCCGGGGTTCAGTTTGGGCAGGAACGCCTCCAGGCACGGGATGTAGAGGTCCTTCCAGAGGTCGAGCAGCACGAAGTCGATACCGGGCGGCAGCTTGGCGATGAGTTCCAGGGCGTCGCCCTGGAGGAAGTCGATGTGGCCGGAGAGGCCGGCTTTCTCCGCCATCTCGCGGGCGTATTCGATCTTGTAGTCCTGCAATTCGAGCGTGGTGACCTTGCCGCCCGCCGCCTGCGCAGCCTCGGCCAGCCAGATGCCGGAATAGCCATAGGAGGTGCCGATCTCGAGGATGTTGGGCGCCTCGAGGCTGCGGGCCAGGATGTTGATCAGTTGGCCCGACTCCGGCCCCACCGGCAGCAGGTGCTGATCCCGCCCGCGGCCGCCGGCGGGAAACCGCCCCTCCCGCTCATCCTGAATTCGCCGGTGGTAAGCCTCCAGCACCGCCGTGACCCGCTGATCCAAGCTCGTCTCCCCTTCAGATCATCTCGATCGGCACGGCCGACAGCACGCCATGCCAGGCTGATTTCGCCGCGGCCTCATCTGTCCTGGACGCGGCCTCCTGCCCAAGCTTCTGCTCGGCCAGGGCCCGCACCTTCAGCGCCAGGGCGTCTGCGGGCCAGGCGCTGAGGCTGGCATTTGATTCACGCAGGGCGTCGGCGTTGCGGCCGGCCTTCAGATAGGCGGCGGCGAGGCTGCGCCGGACCGGATACCACCAGGGTGGCGGATCCATGCCCCACTTGGCCTTCTCCTGCGTCCTGGCGGCGTCGGCGAAGGCCTTCGCGGCGTCGGCCGGCTTGCCGTCCAGCATCCAGGCCCGTCCCTCCAGCACGTTCTGAGCGATCCGTCCGATGGAGGACAGGTTCGCGTTCTTCCCGACCTTTGGGTCGCGGTCCAGGACGGCGCCGATCTGGCGGCTCTCCTCCAGCACCGCCTTGGCGTCACCCTTGCCCGCAAGGGCCTCGCCGCGGGCGTAGCGCCATAGGATGAGCCCGTTGGTGTCGTCCGCCTTGGGCTCGGGCGCCTGCAGGGCGCGCGCCGGCGCATAGCGGCCGTAGGCGCTCATCATCCGCGGGAAGATGTAGTCCATGTTGGCGCGCCCACCCGGCGGGAAGGCCACCTTGGCGTCGTCGGCGAACTTCACCGCCAGCGGACCGTCGCCAGCCATCATCGCGCCTGCGAGGCCGAAGCTCAGGTTGTGCGGATAGTAGTCGGGCGTCCCCAGGACACCCGGTGCGTCGGCGGCCCGGGCGTGCGCCGTATCGACGTCCAGCGCGTCGGCGTTGAGCGCCGCGACCTGCTCATAGCGGCCCACGTGGATGTAGGTGTGGGCAGCCATGTGGATCAGGTGGCTGGCCTCCGGCGCGAGGCTCGCCAGCCGCTCGGCGTATGGCAGGGCGTCCGCCGGATCACCGGCCGCCTCGGTGGCGTGGATGTAGTAGTGGATGGCGGCGGTGTTGTCCGGCTGGGCCTTGATGATCGGATCGATCACCCCCTTCGCCTTCACCGCCATGCCGGCGAAGTCCTCGCCTCGGCGGCCGGAGGTCATCATGGCGTGGGCGGCGATCAGCCGGATGTCGGTGTTGGCCGGATCCTTCGCGACGGCCTTCAGCAGGTCCTCGGCGAACCTCGCCTCCGTCCGCGCCGCAGTGCGGTCGCCCTTGTAGCGCTCGACCATGGCCCGCGAGAGGGCGCGCTCCTCGTCGGTCTTTGAGAGTTCCCGCGCCTTCTGCGCCATCTCCAGCCCTGCCTTGGTGTCCGCGGCCTCGACGTCGAAGTTCATGGTCGCGCCGCGCGAGAGGGCCTGGCCCCAGCGGCAGAGCGCGCAGTCCGGATCGGCAGCCACCGCCTTGTCGAAGGCCAGCCTGGCGTCGGCGTGATAGAAGGCGTGGTAAAGCGTGACACCGTAGTCGAACCACCGCTGCGCCTCCGCGCTCGTGGTGCGGATCGGGAAGCCGCCGGTCCCCATCCCGGGCTTCAGCTCGATCTTCCGCGGCCCCTTGCCCGCCACGAAGCCCTGCTCGGCGCTGCAGATGTGCGCGATGGCCACCGCACTCGGGTCCAGCTGGGCGGCGGAAGGCGCGAGGAGCGCCAGGACGAGCGGCGCGGCGGCGATGACCTTCATGGTCCGGCTCCGGAAGCTGGCGGGACTGTGGCTCGAAGTCCGCCGCCAGGCCAAGGCTTTGTTGCCTCTCAAGGCCTTTGAAACATGTCGGCAATTTAACTGGCGCCCGCCCCCGGCGCGCCCCATGCCTGGAGCCTGGGAGGACGCAGTCGGGCATGAGCATTCTCGCCGGCATATCGATGGCGGCCGCCGTCGCGGCTGCGTCGGCGGGCTCCAGCGTGGTCAGCTATCCCGCGGCCTTCTTCATCCCCATGCAGCCGAACACGGCCATGGACATGATCAACCGCCTGCCGGGCTTCGCCTTCGATTCCGGAGCCCAGGTGCGTGGCTTCTCGGGAGCGGCCGGCAACGTCCTGATCGACGGGACGCGGCCGACCAGCAAGGACGACGATCTCGGCGCCATCCTGCAGAGGATTCCAGCCGGGCAGGTCGACCACATCGACCTCATCCGCGGCGGGGCTCCCGGCATCGACATGCAGGGCCGCACCGTGCTGGCCAATGTGGTCCGCAAGACCGGGTCGGGCCTGAGCGGCGTCGCCGCCGTGGCCGACAACTGGTTTACCGACGGGCGGCAGACCCCGGCCATGCGGCTGGAGTTCACTCGCAAGCTCGACGGCAGGACGCTGGAGGGCGGCCTGCTGGTCAACATGTTCGCCGACGACGGCGCCGGTGACGGCGACCGGATCCGCACCGATGCCGACGGGAATGTCCTGGTCCGCTCGCACCTCCTGGCGCGCGCGGGCGGCTTCCAGATCAACCTGACCTCGGCCTACGAGACGCCGCTCTGGGGCGGCAAGTTCCGCATCAGCGCCCTTGGCCACATGCAGAACTACAAGGACAACGAGGACGACCGCCTGGTCGCCCCTGTCGGGCTGGAGCTGCTCCGCTTCCGCCAGGACGTCGCCAACGGGGAACTCGGCGCTCACTTCGAGAAGGCCCTGACGCCGAAGCTCGACCTGGAGGCCCTGGCGATGCAGCGCGTGCGCCGCCAGCACATCCCCTCGCACTTCATGTCCTCCGGCGAGGACGACTTCTTCCAGGAGACCGACACCTCGGGCGAGAGCATCGCGCGGGGCATCCTGCGTTATACCGCTAGTCCCAAGCTCAGCTTCGAGGGCGCCTTCGAGGGCGACTACAACATCCAGGGCTCGGACAGCGCGCTGGACGTCAACCACGCCCCCGTCGCCCTGCCCGCCGCCCACGTCACCGTCAGCGAGAAGCGCGGCGAGGCCGCCGCCACCGTGACCTGGAAGCCGGACCGGAAGCTGACCGTCGAGGCGGGGCTGCGCACAGAGGCCTCGCAGATCGGGTCCACCGGCGACGTCGTGCTCTCCCGCACCCTGATCTACCCCAAGCCGCGGCTGCTGCTGACCCTCTCGCCGGATGCCGACGACCAGGTCCGCCTTCACCTGGAGCGGGAGGTCGGGCAGCTCGACTTCTCCTCCTTCGTGGCCTCCTCAAGCCTCGGGACCACCTCAGGCTCCGGCGGGGTGGTGGCCGGCAATCCCAACCTCGTGCCCCAGAGGGACTGGCTGGTGGAAGCCGCTTACGAGCGCCACTTCCACGGCGTGGTGGGCGTGGTGACCTATCGCCACTACTTCATCCAGGACGCCATCGACCGCGTGCCGATCTTCAGCCCTTCGGGCGTGTTCGACGCGCCCGGCAACATCGGCTCGGCGCGCGAGGACGATCTCGAGGCCAACCTCACCGTGCCGTTCGACTTCGTCGGCCTGAAGGGGGCGCAGCTCAAGGCGTCGGGGACCTACCGCCACGCTCGGGTGACCGATCCCACCACCGGGCGGGAGCGCGCCTTCACCGGGCAGCACCGGTTCGATTACCAGGCCCACTTCACCCAGGACCTGCCCCGCTGGAAGGCCACCATCGGCGCGGACATGTTCAGCCGCTGGACCCAGCCGAGCTACCGGTTCAGCGAGATCGACGTGAACAAGCTGAAGACCTGGGTGGACGTCTGGGTCGAGTACAAGCCAAGGACGGACCTCTCGATCCACGTCGAGCTCGACAACATCGGCGGCCGCGGCTTCGAGCGGCTGCTCTACGTCTACGACGGCCCGCGCAACTCGAGCGGCCTGGCCTATGTCGACGACCGCCGCCAGGAGTTCCCGCCCTACCTCTATGTCCGGGTCCGCAAGACCTTCAGCTAGGACCGCGGCGGGTCGCGGAACACGGCTTCGCCGTTGTCGTCGCCCGGGAAGGCCCTAGCTTTCGCCTCTGAGCACCGCCGGGTTCATCGACTGCCGGTCGCCATCGACCACGGGGGCGATCGGCTCGGGCGGGTGGCCGCCGACCCACTTCACCTCGTGGGCCCAGTGCTTGAGGAAGGGGCTGAGGGCCATCACCACGCCCCCCGCCGCGATCCCCCACCAGCCGATGGTCGTGTAGACCCTGGAATAGGTGGCCAGCGCCTTGGCGGGGTCCAGCACCTGGCCGGCGATGGTCTCGGCCGCGGTCAGCTGGGCGATCTTGCCGGCGAGGAACTGGGCCGCCGAGGTGGCCAGCATCCAGGTGGCCATCAGGGTGGAGATCAGGGCCATGGGCGCGAGCTTGGTCATCTCCGAGAGCCCTACCGGCGAGAGGCACATCTCGCCGGTGGTGTGCACCAGGTAGAGCAGGGCCACGAACACCAGGGGCACGCGGTAGGCGGCGTCGTGGAACTGGCAGCCCCACACGAGGATCAGGAAGCCCGCTCCCAGCTGCATCAGGCCGAGACCGAACTTGATCAGGGGGCTGGGGTCGCGGCCCTTGCGGCCCAGCCATGCCCAGAGGGCGGAGAACACCGGGGCGAAGAGGAGGATGAAGGCCCCGTTGAACGCCTGCACCGCCGGCGGCGTCACCGTCCAGAAGCCGTTCGTCGGCAGGACGGTGTTGCGCTCGGCGAACTGGTTCAGCGAGGAGCCGGCCTGCTCGTAGAGGGCGAAGAAGATGATGCAGCCGACCAGCAGCACCATGGCCAGCAGGAGCCGCTCGCGCTCGACCTTGCTGCACTTGGTGGCCATGTACCAGCCGAGGTAGGCGAGGGTGACGATCCAGGCGACGAGGAGCAGCAGTCCCATGGTCTCGAAGTGGCGGACCAGCTGCCAGAGCACCAGCACGCCGACGAAGCCGCCGGCATAGATGGCGCCCTCGAGGCTGATCGGCCCCAGCACCTTCCTGGCGAGGCGGGCCGGATCCGGCGGCTCGCCGCGGCCTTGCAGCAGCGGCTTGCCGACAACGAACACCACCAGCCCCGCCAGCATGCCCAGGCCCGCGAGGCCGAAGCCCGCCCACCAGCCGATGCTCTGGCCCAGGGCGCCGCAGAGGATGGTCGCCCAGGTCGCCCCGAGATTGATGCCGTAATAGTAGAGGGTGAAGCCGGGATCCCGCCTGGGATCTCCCTGCTGATAGAGCTGGCCGACCATCGAGGAGATGTTGGCCTTCAGGAACCCCACCCCCATGATGATGAAGGCGAGGGCCGCGTACATGGCCTCGACGAAGGGCGTGTCCTGCCGGACGCCCTCGGTGTAGGCGCCCTTGGCCAGGACCTGCGGCACGGGCGCGCCGGGCGGCAGGCCCTGGATCTGCAGCCCGCCGGCGGGGGACGCCGCCACCTTGTAGCAGCCGCTGCCGATCTCGAGGCAGACGCTGTGGGTTTCCATCCGGCCTTCGGCCTTGAACACATACTCATGTCCGCCGTAGCTCAGGGTCTGGACGGAGGGTTTGCCCTCCAGCCCCATGCCGAAGTGGCCGATGACCAGGAGCAGGGCGCCGAAGGCCACGGCCTTGCGCGAGCCCAGGTAACGGTCGGCGAGGTAGCCGCCGACCAGCGGCACCAGATAGACCAGGGTGGTGTAGGCCCCATACTCGCCCGACGCGACCTTGTCCGAGAACAGGAAGTGTTCGGTCAGGTAGAAGATGAAGAGGCCGCGCATGCCGTAGTAGGAGAAGCGCTCCCACATCTCGGTGCAGAACAGGATCACCAGGCCCCTCGGGTGGCGGCGGAGCTGCGCGATCACCGGCCAGCCGGTCACCGCCATCACCGCCAGGCCCATCAGGGTGACGATGTTCCACATGCCCGGCATCCCCGCGAAAATGGCCCCCTCTGGGGCGGACCTGCGAGATGATCATGCCCCCCGGGGTTTCACAAGCAGGCCGCCCCGGGCGCCGCTTGTGGAGCCGAATGGTTCAGCGCACGTTTGCCAGCCGGAAAGGGAGCCCGCCCATGAAGATCCCAGGACCCGACCATCCGATCACGCTGGAGCCCAGCCGCCGGCGCGTGCGCGCCACCTTCGAGCGCCACGTCATCGCCGACACCGATGACGCCCTGATCCTGCGCGAAGCCGACTATCCGCCGGTCTACTACCTGCCCATGGACGACGTGGAGATGGGTTTCCTGGCCAAGACCGACCACCAGACCACCTGCCCCTACAAGGGCCAGGCCAGCTACTGGTCGATCTACATGGACGGCCAGCTCAAGGAGAACGCGGTCTGGGCCTACGAAGACCCCTACCCCGCCATGTCGGCGCTCAGGGGCCGCGTGGCCTTCTATCCCAACGTGGTGGAGGTCTACGAAGTCGACCCCGAGGACCTGCAGCGCGCTCAGACCCTGGGCGGCGACCTCGGCAGCTCGACGCCTTAAAGGACGGAGAGCGTCAGCCTCCGACCAACGCCAGCCATTCCTCCTCGGTCATCACCTGGATGCCGAGTTCGGCGGCCGACTTCAGCTTGGACCCTGCGCCGGGCCCGGCGATCACGATGTCTGTCTTGCTCGACACCGATGACGCCACCTTGGCCCCCAGCGCCTCCGCCCCGGCCTTGGCCTCGTCGCGGGTCATGCGCTCGAGCGCGCCGGTGAAGACCACGGTCTTGCCCGCCACCGCGGTGTCGGTCTTGGGCTTGGCCACGGGCGTGATCTGATCCAGCTCCCCCACGAGGGCCTCGACGAGGGCGCGGTTGTGGCGCTCGCGGAAGAAGGCTGCGATCGATTGGGCGGCGACAGGCCCGACGCCGTCGATGGCGGAGAGCGCGAGGAAGTCCTCGCCTGGCGCGCCCGTCGAGGCCTCCTTGACCGCCACGATGAACGCCTGCCAGGTCTGATAGCGTTCCGCGAGCGCCCGTCGGGCGGGCGCGCTGAGACCCGCGCAGGCGAGGTCGATCTTCTGAGCCATGGGCGCGTCGGGCCAGGGATCCTCGTCAAGCCGCGGCGCCAGAGACAGCAGCTGGTCCCGCGCCCTGGGCCCGAGGCCATGGAGCTCCGAAAGCTCGACATAGGCGGCGCTCGGCGCCTGTTCGGACGCCCTCAGCACCGACCCTTCCAGATCCGCAAAACCATCGAAGGCGCGGGCCAGGTGAAGGGCGGTGGTCTCGCCGATGTCGCGGATGCCCAGGGCGATCAGGAACCGGTCCAGGCTGATCGTCCGCCGCGCGTCGACGTTGCGCACGAGGTTGGCGACGGAGGTATCGCCGTGCCCCTCGCGCTCCCGGAGGGCGGCGAGTTTCTCCTCGTCCCTGGCCAGCCGGAAGATGTCGGCGGGCTCGGAGATCCATCCCTCGTCGAGGAAGGCCTGCAGCTGCTTCTCGCCCAGGCCCTCGATGTCGAAGGCGCGCCGCGACACGAAGTGCTTCAGGTGCTCGATGCGCTGGAAGGGGCAGGCGAGCTCGCCCGTGCAGCGGCGAGCGACGGTCACCGCCCCCCCGGCGGTGGTCTCCTGCACCACGGGCGTCTTCAGCGGACAGACGCAGACCTGCGGGAACGCATAGGGCGGGCCGCGGTCCGGGCGGTCGGCGTCGACGGGCCCCAGGATCTGAGGGATGACGTCCCCCGCCCGCTGCAGGGTGACCGTATCGCCGATCCGGATGTCCTTGCGCTCGATCTCATCGGCGTTGTGCAAGGTGGCGTTGCCGACCACCACGCCGCCCACGGTCACCGGGTGCAGCCGCGCCACGGGGGTCAGCGTGCCTGTGCGGCCCACCTGGATATCGATGGCCTCAAGCAGGGTGGTGGCCTGCTGGGCCGGAAACTTGTGGGCGATGGCCCACCGCGGCGATCGCGAGACGAAACCCAGCCGCTTCTGCCAGTCGAGCCTGTCGACCTTATAGACCACCCCGTCGATGTCGTAGGGCAGGCCCGAGCGGGCCGCGCCGATCTCGCGATAGACCCCGAGCAGGCCCTCGGCGTCC
>FTGK01000644.1_pt1 | contig 12317 bp, 16 predicted proteins | sample 1640691 | NCBI WGS metagenome assembly FTGK01 (sample SAMEA3914789, study PRJEB12502) | metagenome | biome: forest; material: soil | place: Canada | collected 2011-07-03 | depth 0.3 m | reverse complement strand
GGCCCTGACCATGAACTGGCGCCAGTCGCTCTACTACATCATGACCGGCCTGCCGTTCGACGGGAAGAAGGCCGCCGAGATGGGCCTGGTCAACGAGTCGGTGCCGCGTGACCAGCTGCGCCAGCGCACGCGCCAGCTCTGCGACCTTTTGCTCTCCAAGGACCCGGACGTGCTGAAGGCCGCCAAGGACTGCTTCAAGCGCGTGCGCGACATGCCGCTGGACGTCTCGGAGGACTACATCACCTCCAAGCTCGAGCAGATGTTCCACATCAACGGCATGCAGGCGCGCAACGAGGGCATGAAGCAGTTCCTCGAGGACAAGAAGATCCGCCCGGGCCTGGAGACGGCGACCTTCACCAAGGCCTCGAAGAAGGGCTGAGCGGCCGGCAAGCTTGACGGGCGTTTACCTCAACTCTCAAGCCGTCCTTAAGCCAGGACAGGGGATGCTCGCGCGGTGAGGAACCGCGCACCATGCCCCTGATCTGCTTCCGCCTCGCCGGCAGCGGCGGGGAAGACGCCTACGTCAATCCCGCCATGGTGGTGTGCCTGATGCAGGCCGGCCGCGATCGCACCCAGGTGGTCACCGCCGGCCTCGCCGGAGAGACCTCGATCAGCATCGTGGTCGCCATGGAGATCCATCAGGTCGCCGCGCGCCTCAGCCCCCCCGCGGCGACGCACTAGCCGATAAAGCGGGTTGCCGGCGCCACGACGTCCCCTCTACACGCTTGGCCGAGGGAGACGACGACCCATGCCTGACTATTCCGCCACCTACGCCCAGGACCGCGCCGAGATCGAGGATCTGATGGCGCGCTACATGTTCGCCATCGATTACAACGACTGGGAGGCCTACGGCGCCGTCTTCGCCGAGGACGGGGAGCTCGAATACGCCCGAGGCACGGCCAAGGGGCGGGCGGCGATCGTCGAGAGCGTCTCCGCCTTCGCCCAGAACATCGGCAAGTTCTATCACACCGAGGATGGACAGCCCGCCAGGCTGCGCCACGTCATCCTGCAGACCACGATCCGCGTCGAAGGCGATCGGGCCTGGGCGCGGGCGCTCTGGCTGGAGATGGCCAACCACGGTCCGCAGGACACCATGAAGATGGGCACCTACGGCATCTATGAGGACGAACTGGCCAGGATCGACGGCCGCTGGCTGTTCACCCGCCGCCGCATCCTCAACGAGTTCCTCAAGGGCCGGGAGTCCGGACCGGGCAATCCCGTCGCCGAGATGGACGCCGCGGCCGAAGCCTTCCGGAGCGGGCGCTAGGCGCCCCTGGCTTCAGGCGCCGGGAGGTAGCGTGCTGACGGCCACATTGTGGAAGGCCGTAACCCGCCACTGGCCCTCGACCCTCACCAGAACCTGCAGCAGCCGGGTCCGCAGCACGCCGTCGCCGCTGTCCAGCCACGGTGGCACGGCCTTGCCGTCGGTGACCTGAGCCTCGGTGTCGAGCACGGCGATCCCGTCGGCCAGGAAACGCAGATGGCCGATCGTCTGGCGCAGGTTCGAGCCCTTGTAGATCGAGGCGAAGATGGCCGCGTGCTGCCGCTCGAACGCCTCACGCCCGGTGAACTGCTGACCGAAGATGTTCGTGAACACCGCGTCATCCGTCACCCGGCGGGCGAAGGCGGCGGCATCCCCGGCGTTCCAGGCGGCCTGCTGTTCCTCGATGACCTCGGCGATCTCGCCTTCGCGGCTATCAGCGACCACGATCCCTCCGCTTCCTGACGCGCTCTCCTAGTGGATCGGTCGACGACCTGAGTCCAGCCGGCGGCGACCGTCGCGCTCAGAAGGCCCGAGGGGAAAGCTGAGGGCTGACCGGCCGCTCGATCGCGGCGCCCGAGCCGTCGACCGCGCTCGGCTTGTCGCCCGCGCCCGTCGCCTGAACCTGCAGGGCGAAGTCGCCGATCATGCGGTCGTAGAGGTCGGAGCGCTCCATCGGCCCCATGTGGTTCACGTCCTTGACCACCTCGAGCGTGGCGAGCGGGCTTTCCTGCGCGATGGCGCGGTTGGCCTCGAGCTTGGTGACGATGTCCTTGTCGCCGCCGATCACCAGGACGGGGAGGGGGGATCCCACCAGGGCCCCGGAGGCGTCCCAGGCGAACATCGCCAGGTTGCCGCGCGCGACGACCCCCGGAGGGTTGCGGACCGACAGCAGGGTCGAGTGGTCCAGCTGGCCGCGGGTCACGAACCGGCCGAAGCCGACGCGGCTGCCCAGGTGCGCCGAGCCGCTGAGATAGCTCTGCCAGTTCATCACCCAGGCCAGGGGCTGCAGGGCGATGATCAGCTTCATGGCAGGCTCGAGCACCGGCTTCTGCAGCGCGCGCAGCAGGCCGCTCAGGATCATGGTCTTCAGCGGGTTGGTGAAGGTGGTGTTGAGCAGCACCACCCCGGCGAGCCTGCGGTGGATCTCGGGATTGCGCAGCAGCAGGGTCTGGATGGTCATGCCGCCGATGCTGTGGCCCACCAGGACCGGCCTTTGCGGGCCGCAGGCCTTGACGAGGGTCTCCAGGTCCCGGGCGAAGGCGTCGAGGCTGACCCCCTGCTTGCCGGCCACGCGGGATTTCCCCAGGCCGGGCAGGTCCCAGAGGATCAGGCGGAAGCGGTCGCCCAGATCGCGCTTGGCGTCATGCCAGAAGGTGCTGTCCATCCCCCAGCCGTGGGTGAGGATGATCGGCGGCGCGCCGGCCGGGCCATGGCTCTCGACGAACAGCGACGAGCCGGTCGGGCTGACGACCATCTGTCCGGGGCCATGCACGGCCCTGTGACGGCCCCCACCCGGCCTGGCGAGCAGCAGCAGGAGAACGCTCCGGCCGAGGAAGGACCACGCCAGCAGGGCGATGCCCGTCCACAGCCGCCAGGGCTCCCGTTCGAAGTGGAGCACCCCATAGGAGTCGCGCACCAGGTCGCCCTGATACCAGCTCCAGAGCAGGTAGGCCGCGGCGCCCAGGATGACGAGCGACAGCAAGGTCGTGAAAAAACGTACGACGGAAAGAAGAGGCATCACACACCGCCCAGTGAGGGTGCCGGAACAACCCCGCCTCCGCCCCGCCGTTCCTAGCGACAAGCTCCAGCCAGGGCCGCCGACGCTACTCGGCTGCTTCGCCGATGCCGTCCTCCTCCTGCATGGCCCGCCGAACCGCGTCGAGCAGGCGGTAGAGGTCCGGCTCTTCCAGTTCGCCGGGGGTCATGTCCTGGGCGCGCAGCCAGGCCCAGTCCTGGCGCCGCGCGGCCGCCGAGCTCATCCAGCCGTCCAGCCCCGCTTCCTCGACGGTCCTGGCGACCTCGCGCATCTCCTCGGCGCGGCGCTTCCCGTGCAGCAGGGAGCGGGAGATCATGTAGCGGGCGTGCGTCTCCCAGTCGGGGTTGGGGAGCAGGTCGCCCAGGGAGCCCAGCACCGCCGTCTCGACGCCATAGTGGCGGGCCGAGAGCAGGCACTCGGCCAGCAGCGCCTCGACCCCCTTGATCATCACGCTGCGGCACATCTTGGTCGCCGAGGCGAGACCGACCTCCTCGGCATAGGCCTTGGCGTTCAGCTCCAGGCCGGCGGCGTAGGCCAGGAAGGCCTCGGCGTGCGGCCCTCCCAGCAGCATCGGCGACTTCAGGCCCTTGGGCGGCACCGAACTCATCACCGCCGCCTCGACGTAGCGGCCGCCGGCGGCGTCCACCGCCTCGGAGGCGGAGCGCTTCACCCCCGGGGAGGCGGAGTTGACGTCCAGCACGAAGGCGCCGGGCTCCAGCGCCGCCAGGGTGGACCGGGCGGCGGCGAGGGCCTGGGCGGCGGTCACCGCGCTGATCACCAGCTGCGCGCCGCGCACCGCCTCCTCGGCGGAGCGGCAGGCTTCCGCAGCCCCCGCCTCGGCGTTGCGGCTCGGCCTGGACGCCGGTTCGCTGAACAGCGGATCGAAGGCGGTGATGCGGGGGACGCCCAGGGCCTTCAGGTCGCGGGCGAAGATGCTCCCGACCTCGCCAAATCCGATCAGGGCGATGTGGGCTGGCGTGGCCATGGCGCGAACTCCCTCAGGGGCGCGCCGGACCAGGCGCCTAGGCGAAGGCGGCCTTCACCTCGTCCGGCACGGCCTGGCTCTTCAGGCGGCCCGGCCGCTCGGGGTCGTGGATGGTCCAGACGCGCGTCTCGAAGCCTTCTACCGCCAATTCCTCGCCGCGGAACAGGCGGTGATGGACGGTGAAGCTCGAGCGCTTGAACTCGGTGATCTCCGACTGCACCACCACGTCGTCGCCGAAGGTCGAGGGGATGACGAACTTCATCTTCAGATCGACCATCGGATATCCGGCCGCTCCGAACCGCTTCAGCATCTCGGGCTTGGGAAAGCCTGCCGCCTCGAACAGGTGCACGGTGCAGTTGTCGAAGTGCTCGACGTAGCGGGGGAAGTAGACGATGCCGGCGGGATCGCAGTCGCCCCACTCGATCCGTACCGTCCGGCGGTTGCTGAACATCCCAAATTTCTACCCTCGGCTGCAAAACGCCAAGAAACGACTCAGGGCGCCCCGAACCTCCCCTTAGCGGCGCGCGTGCGCCACGTCGAACGAAACCCGTGGTCGGCGGAAAAACCCGCCCAAAACGTGTCTCGACAGCGCTGTCAGCCGCCCACACTGAGCCCGAGGGAGCCCTGACGGCGGGAAAACAGCCACTCGCCGTCCACTTTGCGGAAAGAATCGTGGAAAGCCCCGATCAGCGCCGGACCGTCCGCCTTGGGCGGTCCCTTGTCGCCTTCGGCCGCGGGCGGGCCGGAATAGAGGATCATGTAACAGACCCCCGAAGCCCGATCCTGGCTCTCGGCGGTGATGGCCACGTTGGCCATCAGATGGCGGATCGTGCGGGGCGGGCGCTTCCTGAACTGCTCCAGGATCACCTGCCGGCCGACCATCGGCTGGTCGGGCATGGTGGGGCGGGCGAAGACGCCGTCCTCGGTGAACAGCTTCACCAGCTCCTCGTACGCGTTGGCGTCGTTGAGCAGGGCGAAGCGCTGGACCAGCTGCTCGCACCGCCATTCGATCAGCGTCCGCTCGAGCTCGCTGAGGGCGTCTTCGGCCATGTGCATCTCCCCTTGGGCGGCCCACGAACATCATGGCCCGGCCGAAAACAAGTCTGGTCTGCCAAGCGGCGCATCGTCTAGATGCCGCCAGGAAACACCCCCCGGTGCAGCCGACGGGGCGGCTCTCCTTTCCCGGAGGAACGAGGCGAAATGAGCATCTGCGTCCGCAACACCCCCCGCGCCGACAAGGCGACCGTCGAGGGCTTCGCCGGCATCGGCGTGGCCACGGTGCACGAGGCCCAGGGGCGCATCGGCCTGCTGCGCTCCTACATGCGGCCGATCTATCGGCCCGCCCACGTGGTGGGATCGGCGGTGACCTGCGAGGTCGCGCCCGGCGACAACTGGATGATCCACGTGGCCGTCGAGCAGTGCCAGCCGGGGGACGTCCTGGTCGTGGCCCCGACCAGCCCGGTGGAGGACGGCTACTTCGGCGACCTCCTGGCCGCGTCCCTGATGTCGCGCGGGGTGAAGGCCCTGATCATCGAGGCCGGCGTGCGCGACGCCTCGACCCTGACCGAGATGCAGTTCCCGGTCTGGTCCAAGGCCATCTTCGCCCAGGGCACGGTCAAGGAGACCATCGCCAACGTGAACACGCCCATCGTCTGCGCCGGGCAGCTGATCTATCCCGGCGACGTGATCGTGGCCGACGACGACGGCGTGGTCTGCGTCCGGCGCAAGGACGCCGCGCGGGTGCTGCAGAAGAGCCAGGAGCGGGAGGCCAAGGAGGCCAAGACCCGCGAGCACCTGGCCGCCGGGGAGCTCGGCCTCGACTACTACGGCTTCCGCGACCGCCTGGCCGCCAAGGGCCTCAAGTACGTCGACTACGAGGGCGATTGAGGCTGGTCGCCGAGCTTCACCGTAAGCAACGGTGAAGCTTCCGGACGATCCGTGAAGGTCCAGCTTGCGCGAAAGCTGTGCTGCGGAAAGCTCTCGTCTCGGCCTTGACAATAGGAACGATTTCTGCCGGCCGCGGTTTGCTGCACCGACGGAGGCAATCAAATGCGTAGGTCTGGCGTAGTCATCGCAGCACTTGTCGGGGCTCCCGCGTTGCTGGCCGCGAGCTCGGCTGCAGCCATAGAGGTCCCCTTCGACCAGGTCACGGCCACGGCGGGCGCCGCCGCCCTCGGCGTCGTGGGCGGACCGCTCGGCGGCCTCGCGGGCAGCGTCCTCGGACGGCAGATCGGACGCAAGATCCATCCCCGGCCGCGCCAGATCGACATCTCCGACCTGCGCTCCCAGACCCACGTGACGCCCATCCGCGACGAGCGGATCATGGATGAGGGGGCGGGCGTCCCCGACCGTTCGGTGGATTTCACGCCGATCCGCGAGATCGAGCTGCGGCCGGCCGAGACCGAGGCCCGGACCTATGAGGCCTCCGCGCCGCAGGCTTTCCCGCATCGCGCGGCCGAGGCGCGCGCCTACCTGGCCTCCACTCATCGCCGCGTCCCGCGGGCGCGGACCTATCTGGCGTCGGCGCCGCGGCCGGCGGTCCAGGCCGAACCCGCCGCCGCCCAGGCCATCCCGGTTTCCGCCACGGTTCCCGCGGCGCCAGGGACCCTGGACGATCAGCTGAACCAGCTGCGCGCCCGCCAGGCGGCCGAGGCCGACAAGGTCCTGGTGCAGAAGGTCGCCGACGTCCGCTAGAACGGTCGATCCAGACCCCGAAGGCCCGGGCGCCGGCCGTCCGGGCCTTTCGCTTGTCGCGGCTCCGGCCTGAGGCTAGTGCTGCCGACAAAGGGCGAGACGGGAAGGAATCCGACTGATGAAGATCGCTTTGATCGGCGCCACCGGGAACATGGGCCAGCGGCTGACCAAGGAAGCCGTGAGCCGCGGCCACGAGATCACCGCCATCGCGCGCAACCCCGACGCCGCAAAGGGCGACAAGGTCGCCACCGTGGCCCTCGATCTCCACGACGAGGACAGGCTCGCGGAGGCCATCAAGGACGCGGACGCGGTGATCCTGTCGGTCCGCTTCCAGGACACCGACATCAAGAAGGTGGTCTGGGCCATGCGCAAGGCCGGCAAGAAGCGCATCGCCATCGTCGGCGGCGCCGCCAGCCTGATGAACCAGGACAACGTCCGACTGCTCGACACCCCGGGCTTCCCGGACTTCATCGCGGTCGAGGCGCGCCCCGCGGCGGCCGCCCTCGACTGGCTGCGCAAGGAAGCCGGCGATCTCGACTGGGCCTTCGTCTCGCCCTCGATGATGCTGGGGCCGGGCGAGCGCACCGGCAAGTTCCGCAAGGGCCAGCACCACCTGCTGACCGCCGAGGACGGCAAGAGCTCGATCTCCTACGAGGACCTGGCCGTGGCCATCCTCGACGAGCTGGAGACCCCCACGGTGCACGGCGACCGCTTCACCGTCGGGTACTGAGGCCGGGGATCAGGCGGGCGCCCAGCCCTTGGGCGCCTGCATCTCCAGCCCGATCCGGTGGCCGTCGGGGTCCTTCAGCCAGGTGAGCCAGAGGTCGTAGGCGGGCATCTCGGCGATCCGCCGGGGCTCGTCGATGAACTCGACGCCCCGCGCCTTCAGCTCGGCGGCGGCCGCGGCGATGTCCTCGCACTGCAGGTAGAGCAGGGACGCCTTGGCCACGTCTTCCGCAGTGGCGCCCTTGTGCAGGTAGAGGCGCACGCCCGCGCAGTCGAAGAAGACCATGTCGGGCCCCGGCCGGAAGAGCTTCTTCAGGCCGAGCTTCTGTTCATAGAAGGCCTCGGCCGCGTCTACGTCCGAGACCCAGTGGGCGATCTGGGCGATCTTCCCGAGCTTGAGATCCATGTCAGCCTCCCCCAGGCAAGGCGGCGAGGCTAGACCTTGGCCGCACGCTCGGAAAGCCGTTGCCCGGTCGCGGGGATCGGGGCTAGCTGCCGGCCGGGGCCGTTTCGAGGAGAGTGCGCGATGCAGAGCCAGGAACTTGGCAGGTCGGGACTGAAGGTCGCTCCCTGGGCGTTCGGCGGCAATGTCTTCGGCTGGACCGCCGATCGGGCGCGCAGCTTCGAGCTGCTGGACGCCTTCGTCGACCACGGCTTCAACCTGATCGACTCCGCCGACGTCTATTCGCGCTGGGCGCCGGGCCACTCCGGCGGCGAGTCCGAGACGGTGCTGGGCGAGTGGATCGCCCAGGGCGGCGGGCGTCGCGAAAAGGTGCTGATCGCCACCAAGCTCGGCAACCCCATGCCGGAGGGGCAGGGTCTGTCGCGCGCCTACATGATGGAGGCGGTGGACCGCTCGCTGAAGCGGCTGAAGACCGACGTCATCGACCTCTACCAGGCCCACATCGACGATCCCTCGGTTCCGCTGGAGGAGACCCTCTCAGCCTTCGGCGAGCTGATCAAGGCGGGAAAGGTGCGCGCCATCGGCGCCTCCAACTACTCCGCCCCGCGTCTGGCCGAAGCGCTGAAGCTGTCCCGCGACCAGGGCCTGCCGCGCTACGAGACCCTGCAGCCCTGGTACAATCTCTACGACCGCGACGTGTTCGAAGGCCCGGTTCAGGACCTCGCCAGAGAGGAAGGCCTGGGGGTGATCCCCTACTTCGGCCTGGCGTCCGGCTTCCTCACCGGCAAGTACCGCACCGAGGCGGACCTGGTCGGCTCGCCGCGCGCCTATCGCGCCAAGGACATGCTGGACAAGCGCGGCATGCGCATCCTGGCGGCGCTGGACGAGGTGGGCGCGCGGGTCGGCGGCACGCCGGCGCAGGTCTCCCTGGCCTGGCTGCGCGCCAAGGGCTGCGTGCCGATCGCCAGCGCGACCAAGGTCTCCCAGCTCGAAGAGCTCGCCAGGTTCGTGGAGCTGGACCTGGACGCCGAGGCGGTGGCGGCGCTGGATGCGGCCAGCGTGATCAATCCTGGCGAGGAGCCGGTGCGTGCGCCGCCGCCGCGGCCGGCGGCGGAAGCCAGGAAGGAGCCGGCGGAGTAGGGCGCCGGAGCAGGCTGGGTCAGTCCCCGCCCGAGAGCTTGTGGCTCAGGCTGCCGGTGTAGTCCTGGATCAGGAGCTCGACGGCTTCGCCACGCTCCTCGGCGTCGAAGGCGAAGCCCTCGGCCATCTGGACGGCGGCGGAGCGGGACATGCCTCCGGCGATCGCCTCGCCGTCCTTGAACACTGTCCAGTCGCCCTGCTTCAGGGTCACCGCGTATTGGACCATGACCACACCGCCACTTAACCCAAACGCCTCGCCGACAGTTTCAATTCTCAGCTGCGGTCAAGGTTCCGCCAGGGGAGAGTCACCCCCTCAGGGCGTCGAGCACCTGGTGTTTGTCGTGCTCTTGCAGCTCGCGCGCCTTGGCCCGGTCTGACACGCAGGCGTTCAGCACCCAGTCGTTCAGGTGCTCGCGCTCGTGCTGCTGCTTGCCGCTCATGGTCAGGTTGGCGGCCACGCCGGCGAACGGCACCACCAGATTGCCGGCCACGCCCATGATCGTGTGCAGGTTGTGATGGTCGTTGAAGCGGTAGACCGCCTTGCGCGCCGCGATGCACTGGCGCGTGTTCCACCGCCGGTCGGTGGAGTCGAGATTGGCCACCGTGGTCTTGGGATTGGTGGCGCAGCCTGCGCTGGCCAGGACGGCGGCGAGCGCCAAGGCTCCGGCGGCAAGTCGTTCACGGCCCATGCCCAGTCCTCCACGGCCTGGCTTCCAGTTCGCCGACCTTTCTTAAGGCGCATCGGGCCGCGGCGCGAGCCGCTGTCGTGTGGGAGCCAGGAAAAAGGGCCGTCCGCACGAGGCGAACGGCCCTGCCGCCGGAACTGGCTGGTCGCGGCGAAGCTATTCGGGCCGGCGGGACATCCGCGGGGCCTGGGAGAGCAGGATGGTCTCGGCCGCCCCCGCGCCCGTCATCACGCATTGCCCGGTGTCGAGCACGGCATGCTGGCCCAGGCAGAAGACGTCCTCGTACTCGGGGCCGGCCACGGAGAGGCACTGGAACAGGTTCAGCTTGGCCATCTTCAGGCACTCGGCGCTGTCCTTCTCGCTGACCACCGGATCCAGCCGGCCCTGGTCGGCGCCGTCGGTCCCGTCGAGGATGGCGAGGGCGGCGAGGGCGAGGCTGTGGTCGACCACGCGCGAGCCGCCGGAGCCGCGGCCGGCGTCGGCGCCTGCCGTGGACACCTGGGTCAGGAGCCGGGCGACGTCGCCCTCGTGGGCCACGGCCCGCACGACGGAGGCGGCCTTGGCCTCGGCGAGGCGACCCGGCTGGTCGGGCGCCTTGGCGATGGACCAGCCCTGGTGCTGCACGTCGTAGGCGGCCTGCTTGAGCGCGCGGCCGTTGGCCACCACCGGCTGGGCTTCCTTCGAGATGGCGCTGGCGGCCATGGCCGCGGCCTCGCCGGCGCCGGGCAGGCGCGTGGCGCTCTCCGGATCGTTGACCAGCGCCTCGACCAAGGCGCGGCGGTCGTTGGGGTTCTGGGCGACGTCCATGACGCCATAGACGAAGCGCGGCGACTGCATCGCGGCCATGGCGCCATAGGCGATCATGCCCTCCTCGAGCTGGCGGGCGTCATAGGCCGACGCCCGGCGCAGGGCCGCCGCGACGCCCTGGCCGCTCTTGAAGCCGGCGTCGATGGCGGCGACCGCGTGCATGTAGCTGTCGAAGGCGCTGGCCGCCTCGGCCGAGCGGCGCGGGAAGGCGACATGCTGGCCGATGGACGGGGCTTCGGCCGGGGCCTCGGCCCGGGCCGGAACCAGCTTGGCGGCGGCGTCCTCGCCCACGGCGATCGCGGGCTCCGCGGCGGGCTGGACCGCACGGCGATAGACGGCGTCTTCTTCGGAGCCGCCGACGGGCGCGGCCTCGGCGACCTGGATGACCGCAGGGGCCGCGGGCGCCGCCGCCGGCGCGGCGACGACCTGTGCGGTCTCCGCCGGGGCGGGGGCGAGCTGGAGCGCCAGCTTCTCCGTCGCGGCCGGTGCGGACGCCGGAACCACGGCGGCCCCGACCTTGGCGAGCGCGGCGGCGTCCACCTGGCCCGAGGGGACCGCGTGGACCCCGTTGTCGCTGTTGAACTCCGCGGCCTGGGCCGGCTCGCCGGCCAGGGCCACCCCCGCCACGGCGCCGGCGGCGCAGACGCTGACGGTCGCGAGCAGCGCCGTGATGGACGCTGAAATGCTGAGCTTGGTGCGCATGGCTATCCCCCCACTGAACGCAGCCATCAAAGCGTCGAATAAGCTTACGGCTGACTAACAGCTAAGCTGAATACCACCTTAAGCATAAGTATTGGGTGCGGCGGCCTGTCGCAGAACCGAGATGAACGCCAGATGAATGGTAGATGAACAGTAGTCTTACCAGAAATATTACCTTAACTGCGCGCGCGAATTGTTAAGGACAGGCCGGGATCGCAGCAGCTTCCTGCGAAGCAAATCCCCTGGGAGCCGGGCCCCTTGGCCAGGGCCTCGCGAGGCTCTTCTTGGGCAATTCACGAGCCGCCCACGCCTCCACTGCCCAGCTTCATGGGCGCCGGGATCCAGGGGCGCCGCCAGCCCTCCCTCTGCAGGTTTTTGCAGCGGTCCCGCTTGACGCGCGGGCCCCCGGCGCCCTATCTCCCGCCCCGTTAGCACTCGGGGGTCGCGGCTGCTAACGGCCGCCCTCGTCCCCCCGGGCGTGAATTTTTTTGGAACCACGTCTCTACGGAGAGCACACATGAGCTTTCGTCCTCTTGGCGATCGCGTCCTCGTTCGGCGCATCGAAGAAGAAGCGAAGACCAAGGGCGGGATCATCATCCCTGACACCGCCAAGGAGAAGCCGCAGGAAGGCGAGATCATCGCCGTGGGCCCAGGCGCCCGCGACGAAGATGGCAAGCGCGTCGAGCTCGACGTGAAGGCCGGCGACCGGATCCTGTTCGGCAAGTGGTCGGGCACCGAAGTGAAGATCGACGGCGAAGACCTGATCATCATGAAGGAGTCGGACGTCCTCGGGATCGTCGACAACTCCGGCGCCGCGGCGAAGGCCGCCTAAGGCATCGCGCCCTAACACCTCTCAATTCAGGAAGTAGGAACCATGGCTGCGAAAGTCGTACACTTCGCCTCCGACTCCCGGGAGCGCATGCTCCGCGGGGTCAACATCCTCGCCAATGCGGTGAAGGTCACCCTCGGCCCCAAGGGCCGCAACGTCATCCTGGAAAAGTCGTTCGGCGCCCCGCGCTCGACCAAGGACGGCGTCACCGTCGCCAAGGAAATCGAACTGGAAGACAAGTTCGAGAACCTGGGCGCCCAGCTGATCCGCGAAGTCGCTTCCAAGACCAGCGACAAGGCCGGCGACGGCACCACCACCGCCACCGTCC
>FTGK01000539.1_pt1 | contig 12371 bp, 12 predicted proteins | sample 1640691 | NCBI WGS metagenome assembly FTGK01 (sample SAMEA3914789, study PRJEB12502) | metagenome | biome: forest; material: soil | place: Canada | collected 2011-07-03 | depth 0.3 m | reverse complement strand
CCGCAGGGTCAGGCGCCGCGGGCGGCCCGGCCCCGCCCCCGCCGCTCCTGATATAGGCCTCGAGGTCAGACGCATCGGCGGCGCTGATGGTCCCGGGCGCCGAGGGCGGCATGCGTGCGACGATGAACTCGGCCAGGGCGCCCGGCGGCTTGCCCTGCCAGTGACCCGAGAAGGACGCCCCCTTCAGCGGCGGCCCGAACTCTCCGCCCGACCCTCCGGCGCCGTGGCAGGAGGCGCAGCGCGCCGAGAACAGGGCCTGGCCGTGGGCGGTGGATCCGCCCTCATCGGCCCTGACCCCGGCCAGGGAGAGGGCGGCCAGCGCAGTGGCGGCGACGCTGGCGAACACGAACGGACGGATACGGCTCACGCAGAAGGCCCTCCCAAGGCGGCGCGTCCGTGGTCTCAGGCCCGGATCGCGGAGAAGACGATTCAATCGCCGGAATCCCGAAGCTCGGCAACACGGCTGAGCTTACAAAGAGGGACTTCGCCTTAGGCCCACCAGCGCTCGGGCTGCGCCCTGAAGTCGGCGGCCTTCTCGATGGCGCCCGCGAGGGAGAAGATGGTCCCCTCGTCCAGGGCGCGGCCGATCAGCTGCAGTCCCAGCGGCAGGCCTTGCGAATCCAGCCCCGCGGGCACGCTGACGCCGGGCAGGCCGGCCAGGTTCACCGTCACCGTGAACACGTCGTTCAGGTACATGGCTACGGGGTCCGCGTTGCGGTCGCCGAGCGCGAAGGCCGCGGACGGGGCCGTTGGGGTCAGCAAGGCGTCGACCTTCTCGAACGCCTGGTCGAAGTCGTCGGCGATCCGCCGGCGCACCTTCTGGGCCTTCAGGTAGTAGGCGTCGTAGTAGCCGGCCGAGAGGGCATAGGTCCCGATCAGGATCCGGCGCTTCACCTCCTCGCCGAAACCATGGCTGCGGCTCTCCTCGTAGACATCGGTAAGGCTCTTGCCGTCGACCCTGAGGCCGTAGCGCATGCCGTCATAGCGGGCGAGGTTGGAGGAGGCCTCCGCGGGCGCCACGATGTAGTAGGCCGGCAGCGCGTACTTGGTGTGCGGCAGCGACACCTCGACGATCTCGCAGCCGGCGTCCTTCAGCCACGCGATGCCGGACTGCCAGAGGCGCTCGATCTCCTCGGGCATGTTGTCGACGCGATACTCCTTGGGCACGCCGATGCGCAGCCCCTTCACGGGCTTGCCGACGAAGCTGGGGAAGTCGGGGACGTCCACCGGCAGGCTGGTGGAATCCTTTGGATCGTGGCCGCTCATGGAGCGCAGCAGGATGGCTGCGTCCTCGACCGTCCTGGCGATGGGACCGGCCTGGTCCAGCGAGGAGGCGAAGGCGATGATCCCCCAGCGCGAGCAGCGGCCGTAGGTCGGCTTGATGCCCACAGTGCCGGTGAAGCCGGCGGGCTGGCGGATCGAGCCGCCGGTGTCTGTCGCCGTGGCGCCCAGGCAGAGACCCGCCGCCACCGCCGCGGCCGAGCCGCCCGAGGAGCCGCCCGGCGTCAGTTGCTGGTTCGAGTTGTGCGCGCGCCAGGGGTTCACCACCGGCCCGAAGGCCGAAGTCTCGTTCGACGAGCCCATGGCGAACTCGTCCATGTTGAGCTTGCCCAGCATCACCGCCCCATCCCGCCACAGCTGCGAAGTGACGGTCGACTCATAGGTCGGTGTGAAGTCCTCCAGGATGCGCGACCCTGCTGTCGTGCGCTCGCCGTGCGTGCAATAGAGGTCCTTGATGCCGAGCGGCGCGCTTTCCAGGGGCCCCGCCTCGCCCTTGGCGATGCGCTCGTCAGAGGCCCTGGCCATGGCGATGGCGCGGTCGGGGGTCTCCAGGACGTAGGCGTTCAGCGGCCGCGCCGCCTCGATCGCCTCGGAATGGGCGCGGGTGATCTCCTCTGCGGAGAAGCGCCGGGTCTTCAGCCCCGCGAGGGCGTCCTTGAGGGTGAGAGAGGTCAGCTCGGTCATTACTCGACCACCTTCGGCACCACGAAGAAGCCGTCCGCCTTGGCCGGGGCGTTGGACAGGATCGCATCGGCGTCGCCGCCGTCGGTGACCACGTCCTCGCGCATCGGCAGCTTGACGGCCACGGCCGACGCCATCGGCTCGACCCCGTCGGTGTCCACCTCGCCGAGCTGCTCGATCCAGCCCAGGATGGAGCTCAGCTCCCGGGCCAGCGGCTCCAGGCGCTCCTCGGGCTCGCGGATGCGCGCCAGCTTGGCGACCCGTCGGACGGTCGCGGCGTCGATGGCCATAGGGGGTGTCCTTTCAGCGGCCAGGGGTTAGCCGCACTCGCCCGGCGCGACAAGCCCGAGGCGCGCCGGTAGGAAGGGCCGATGCCGATCGTCGAACTCACCGACCTCCCAGCAGCCCTCCCCCCGCGCACCCCGCTCGCGGCCGTCGACGTGGGCGAGAAGACCATCGGGGTGGCGGTCTCCGACCTGTCGTGGATGATCGCGACGCCCCTCGAGCTGATCCGAAAGGTGAAGTTCACCCAGGACGCCGAGCGACTGTTCGCCCTGATGAAGGGTCGCGGCGCCGAGGGGCTTGTCGTGGGCCTGCCCGTGAACATGGATGGGAGCGAGGGCCCCCGCTGCCAGGCCTCCCGCGCCTTCGCCCGCAATCTGCTGCGCCTCAAGGACCTGCCCATCGCCTTCTGGGACGAGCGCCTCTCCACGGCCGCTGTCCAGCGGATGCTCACCGGCGAGGCAGACCTCACCCGCGCCCGCCGTGCCGACTTGGTGGACAAGGCGGCCGCCGCCTGGATCCTTCAGGGGGCGCTGGACCGCCTCGCAAACTGAGGAGCGAGTGGCGGCGGATCGTGCGGCTCGGCGCGGTCCGCGAGGCAGTTTCGACGCAAAGGTGTGGAAGAGGCCGGTCTGGCCCGGCTCGGCGCTTGAGCGGCGCGGCGTTGCAGCCTATAGCCCCCCCTCGATGGACCTCGGCGCGGACATCGAAAGCTCGATCGCGGCCAGCGTCTATCCATTTCCCCATAAGCATCTGATCTCCGTCGGGGGCCTGAACCGTCCCGAGGCGGAGGCCCTGCTCGACCTTGCCGACGGCCTGGTGGCCGTGAACCGGCAGAAGGAGAAGAAGCTCGGGCTCCTGCGTGGGCGCACCCTCATCAACCTGTTCTTCGAAGCCTCCACCCGCACCCAGAGCTCGTTCGAGCTGGCGGGCAAGCGGCTGGGCGCGGACGTCGTCAACATGAGCCCGCGCACCTCGTCCATGACCAAGGGCGAGACCCTGATTGACACCGCGGTGACGCTGAACGCCATGAAGCCGGACCTGCTGGTCGTCCGCCACTCGGGCTCGGGCGCCGCGGCCCTGCTCTCACAGAAGGTCGGCTGCAGCGTCATCAACGCCGGCGACGGGCAGCACGAGCATCCGACGCAGGCGCTTCTCGACGCCCTCTCGCTGCGACGCGCCTTCGGTGAGGTGTCCGGCCTGATCGTGGCCATCTGCGGAGACGTCGCCCACAGCCGCGTGGCGCGCTCCAACGTGCTCCTGCTCCAGCTGCTGGGCGCGCACGTCAGGCTGGTCGGGCCGCCGACCCTGATGCCGGCCGGCGCCGACCGCTGGGGCGCCGAGATCTTCCACGACATGCGCAAGGGCGTGGAGGGCGCGGACGTGGTGATGATGCTGCGCCTGCAGCTGGAGCGGATGCAGGGCGCCTTCGTCCCCTCTGTGCGGGAATACTTCCGCTTCTACGGCCTGGACCGCGAAAAGCTCGCCAGGGCGTCGCCGCGGGTGCGGGTGATGCACCCCGGCCCGATGAACCGCGGCGTGGAGATCGAGTCCGGCGTGGCCGACGATCCCGAGATCAGCCTCGTGCAGGACCAGGTCGAGATGGGCGTGGCGGTGCGCATGGCCATCCTCGCCAGCCTGGCCCGCCGCCTGGAGAACGCATGACCGGCGCGCCGCACCCTCGTCCGCTGGCCCTGGTCAATGCGCGCCTGGTGGATCCCGAGAGCGAGTACGACGGGCCCGGCTCCCTCGTCGTGAAAGATGGCCTCATCGCCGACGTCTTGCAGGGCCCGAGGATCGAGGCGCCCTCCTCCGACTTCGAGATCGTCGACTGCGCGGGCGCCCTCCTGGCGCCGGGCCTGATCGACATCCGCGTCAAGACCGGCGAGCCAGGGGCGGAGACCAAGGAGACGCTGAAGTCGGCCGGACGCGCCGCGGCCGCCGGCGGCGTCACCACCATGGTGGTGCAGCCCGACACCGACCCGGTGATCGACGAGCCGGCGATGGTCGACTTCATCCTGCGCAGGGCCCGCGACACCGGCCTGGTGCACGTCTATCCCGCCGGGGCGGCGACCAAAGGGCTCAGGGGCGAGGAGATGGCCGAGATCGGCCTGATGCACGAGGCCGGCGCCCGCTACATCACCGACGCCGACCGTTCGATCCTGGACAGCCGCGTGCTCCGCCGGGTGATGAGCTACGCCAAGGGCTTCGGGGCCATGGTCGCCCACCGCCCTGCGGACCCCTTCCTGACTCGCGGCGCGGCCGCCACCGAAGGCGAGTTCACCGGCCGGCTGGGCATCCCGTCAGGCCCCGCCGTGGCCGAGCGGATCATGCTGGAGCGTGACCTGGCCCTCGCCGAGCTGACCGGCGCCTGCCTGATCGTCGATCAGCTCACCACCCGCGATGCCCTCGACGCCTATTCGCGGGCGAAGCTGAAGGGCGTGAACGCCTTCGCGACCTGCTCGATCAACCACCTGAGCTTCAACGAGCTCGACATCGGCGACTACCGCACCTTCTACAAACTGAACCCGCCCCTCCGCACCGAGGACGATCGCGAGGCCCTGATCGAAGGCATCGCCGACGGGCTTATCGACATCGTGGTCTCAGCCCACGCGCCCGCCCCGGCTGAGGACAAGCGCCTGCCCTACGACGAGGCGGCGCCCGGCGCCGTCGGTCTGGAGACCCTCCTGCCGGCCCTCCTGGCCCTGCACCACGAGCGCGACATCCCCCTGGCGCTGCTGCTCCGCACCGTGACCCTGGCGCCGGCCAACCTGCTGAATCTCCCTGCGGGCCGTATCGCCCAGGGCGCCCCTGCGGACCTGGTGCTCTGCGACCTTTCGGCGCCGGTGGTGATCGACGCCGACAAGCTGGTGTCGAAGTCGCAGAACTCCCCCTTCGACGGCCGCCGCCTGCAAGGCCGGGTGCTGCGGACGCTTGTCGAGGGCCGAAAGGTGTTCGAGGCCCAAGGCTAGATCTTCGGGATCTTCCGCCGCAATGCCCAGAACAGGGCCGCCATGGCCACGCAGGCGGCGCCGGAGACCACCGCGTCCGCCAGGTAGCTGCCCGACACCCCGCCCAGGCCGTAGAAGTGTCCGTCGACGGCCTGCATGTAGGAGAGCGGCAGGGCCGAGGCGGCGGTCAGGAAAGCGAACTGGGTCGCGGCCAGGGGGTTGTCCCGCCCGATGGTCCTGAGGACGATCACATTGCCGACCGAGAACGCCGCCGCCTGGAACATGTTCTCGCCGATGGAGGACAGGCCATAGGTGACCGGCGATCGCGCAAGCCAGGTCAGCACGACCGTGAAGGCCGATCCGAACAGGCCGACCAGCAGGTAGAGCGCCCTGGGCTCGATGCGCTTGGCCAGGGGCGGCACCAGAAGGCTGCCGACCACGCCGGCGATGGACACACCGGCCCCGCCGATCAGGGCGACCAGCCCCTCCGAGGTCGAGAAGTCCCTCCCCAGGCCCCCGAGGACATTGGTGAGGGCGAAGGACGCGCAGGGCAGGAGGAACAGCAGCAGTGTCCAGAGCACCGACGGCTGCTTCAGGAGGCCCAGCACATCCCGCACGAAGGACCGCAGGCTTTCGCTGGCCAGCCGGCGGTCGGCCGGCGGGCACTCGACATAGAGGTAGAGCGGCACGGCGAAGAGCACCGTCAGGCTCAGCAAGGCGTCGCCGACCACATAGGGCAGGCCTCGCAAGAGATAGATGGCCACGGTCGCGATGATCCCGCCCGCGCCGAGGTTGGCGACGGTGAACCACGCCCCCAGCGAGCTCTTCTGCTCGGGCCCGGTTAGATTGCCGAACCAGCCTCCCACCGCCGCGACGCAGAGCGAGATGCTGAAGCCCATGACGATCAGCAGGGCGGTCACCACGACAAGGTCGCGGATGAACAACAGGGCGAGGAACTGGGTCGCCGCCGCGAGGCAGCTGAACACGATGGCATAGGCCCGGCGGCTGAACTTCCAGTCGAGCAAGGGGCCGAGGAGGAAGCTCAGGAAGGTCGGGGTGAGCACCAGGGCCGTGATCCCGGCGATCTTCTGCTCGGGAACGTGGTTCGCCGCCATCAGCTGGGGCACGGTGATCACCACAATGGATCCCGTGGCTCCCAGGGGGAAGAAGCCCATCCCCATCAGCCAGGTCGGTGGCAGCGGCCGACGTCGTTCCATGACCCGCTCCCCAGCGGCCCGCCGGAATCGGCGGCCTCGACCAGCGGAGGTCACGCTGCCTGCTCCCGGCTGTCAAATGCCGGCGACTCGCTATGGCGGCGGGGTTGAACCTGCGGCGCCTGCCGGCAGCGACTTGTAGAACAGGTCGGCGATCTTGCCGTCCGGTCCCAGCCGGATCCTCCAGTCGAGCGCGCCGCCTTCGTAGGAGACGATGAATATGTCCGCTCCGCCCGGACCCTCGCCCATGAACGCGACCGAGCGGATCGGGCCGAACCCCGCCAGGCTGGCCTTGATGCCCACCACCTGCGACCTCAAGGCCGACGCCGCCGGGGGATCGAAGAGGGCGAGGTCGGGAGCCCCCTGCCGCAACCCTTCGATCGCGCCGCGGAGCATCGCTTCCGCACCCGGCGGAGGGGTCCGCACCGACGACGCGAAGCGGCTTACGAGGTCCACGAACTCTCCCGGCCGGGACATGTAGACGAGGTGCCCCGCGTTCCGGATGACGACCCGGGTCGCGCCGGGAATGGCGTACTCGGCGACACCCGCCTGGGCCTGATTGTCGGCCGCATCGTATTCGCCGGTGACGATCAAGGTGGGGACCCTGATGTCCGAGAGACGTCCGGCCACCAGCGGCGGCGGCGTTGCGGGATCCTTGTGGGTCAGATCATGGAGGCTCGCAATCTCGAGCTTGAGCAGGCGTGCGGCGTCGGCGTCGTCACCCGGGGCGAAAAGCCAGGAGCCCTTGATGGCGCCGAGAAAGTCCAGGCGCGCCATCCGCGCCCCGAGCTCGTTCTGGCGATCCACGAAATACTTGGACGGCGGAATGCCCGAAAGGGCCGGGCCGACCAGGATCAGCCGGTCCACCTCGTCCGGATGCGACAGGGCGAACTCGACCGCCAGACCCCCGCCGTTGGAAGCGCCGACGAGCACCGCGCGCTTCACGGCGGCCGCATCCATCACCGCCTGCAGATCGTCCAGCCGGGAGTAGGCATCCTTGGCCTCGGGCGAGCGTCCGTAGCCGCGGCGGTCATAGCGGACCACCCGGAAGCTCCTGCACAGCGCCGGCCAGACGTCGTCCCAGCCCACCGAGTGAAGGACGCCGTCGTGGATCAGCACCAGGGTCTCGGGCCCCGATCCGCAGGTCTCGTACCAGAGCTTCCCGCCAGGAACCTCGACGAAGGCCCCCGGCGTCTGGGCGGCGCAGGGCCAGGCGCAGGACATCATCGCGCCGGCCAGGGCCAGCGCCTTCAACGACTTCAGCATCTTGGGGTCTCCCTCAGCGCCCCCCGGCGCCCCTTTAACCCGTCTCGCGCAGGCCCTCTTCGTCCTCGTCCGGCTGGAACTCCAGGATGTCGCCCGGCTGGCAGTCCAGGACGCGGCAGATCGCCTCCAGCGTGGAGAAGCGCACGCCCTTCACCTTGCCCGACTTCAGCAGCGACAGGTTCGCCTCGGTGATCCCGACCGCCCTGGCCAGCACGTTGGAGCGCACCTTTCGCCGCGCCATCATCACGTCGAGACGGACCACGATCGGCATCAGACGAACTGCCCCTGCTCTTCCTCGATCTGGCGGCCGACCTCCATGACCATGCCGATGACGTAGACAACGCCGCCAAGCAGGATCTTCGGGATGGTGTCGGCGTGGAACCAGGCGTGATCGACCACCATGTGCAGCAAGGTCAGGACCGTGACGGAGACCAGCGGCGCGATCGCATTGGCCGCCAGCCAAAGCCCGATGTGCTTGATCAGGCGGGCGTTGGCCTCGGAAAAGACCACCCCGCGGCCGTAGAGCCCGAAGAGCCGGCGCAAGTTCCAAAGGATGAGAAGGCCCGGAGTGAAGACCACAACCCCCATCGCCATGTGGGCCAGGCGCTGGACCACCGGCAGGTTTCCCACCGGCAGATAGCCGGGGCCTGCGGGCTCATCCGCGCCGAAGGTGATCATCATTCCCTTCGGACCGATCGTCAGATGATCGCCCGCGAAGCGGGTCAGGAAGGCGAACGCCAAGCTCGCCAGGAAGATCAGGTCCAGGACGAAGATCAGGCCGAACAAGAGGGCCAGAGCCCTGCTCGCCCTGCGGATTCGCAGATGCGACGGAGGTTCCACCGATGCGGCGTCCGCTTGCGGATGCAGTTCCATCACGTGCGCCATGAACCAACCTCCCGATCCAGGAGTCTTTCTATCACACAATCTTACTTTATCGTCAAACGATAATATGCAGCGACCGGCGGAGGGCGCGGATTGCCTGCCCGTTCTGTCGGATTCGCGACCGACGTTATGGGTGCGGCTGTGCTAGGCTAAGGCTGAAGTGTCCCATCGGCCGTCGATCGCACCCGCCGGCAGCGTCCTGGAAGGTCCATGCCGATGCCCCTTTCGATCATCCCGCCGACGAGAAGCAGGCGAGAGGCGCCCTTTCCACCGGGGGTGGACGAGGCGTTGCTCGAAGCCCACGCGCGCGGCCTGGAGATGGTGCTCGATGGCGCGCTGCTGGAGGATATCCTCACCGATCTTGCCCGGGTGGTCGAAGACCAGTCCGATGGCGACGCCATGGCGGCCATCCTCTTCCTCGACGCAGACGGGCGGCTGAGGACCGGCGGGGCGCCCTCCCTTCCTGTCGCCTTGAGCGCCGCCATCGAAGGCATGGCGACGGGGCCGGGCATCGGGACCTCCAGGCAGACCGCCGCCATTTCGCCCGTGCTCGTCACCGCGGACATGGCGTCCGACCCGCGCTGGGACGAGCTCAAGGGGCTGCCGCTGGGCGTCGGCCTCGCCGCCGCCTGGAGCCGGCCCATCCTCGCCAGCGACGGGCGGGTGCTCGGCGCCTTCGGCGTCTACTTCCGCGAGCCCCGAAGCCCCTCCAGCTTGGAGCGTCGGCTGGTCGAGGCCCTCTCCAGGACGGCGGCCATCGCCATCGAACGCAGGCTGCGGGAGCGGCAGCTGGAAGAGCAGCAGCGGTTGCTCAACCAGGCTCTGGACGCGGCGGAGATGGGCACGTGGCGCTACGACCTGGTCGACTGGCAGTGCGAGTTCAGCGAGAGGGCGCGGGTGCTCTACGGCATGGACGGCCTTCGCGTGCGTCGCGACATCGACTTCGTCAGGAGCATCGTCCATCCCGACGACCTTGCCGTGGTGCAGTCGGCCCTGAACGCGGCCATCGGGCCGGAGGCCTCGGGCCACTATTCCGCCGAATACCGGGTGCGGCGCCCGGACGGCGGATGGCGCTGGCTGAGCGCGTGGGGCGCAGTCGAATATGAAGGCGAAGGTGACGACCGGCGGGCCGCCGCCCTAGTGGGCGCCAGCCGGGACATCTCCGAGCGCAAGCTGGGCGAGGAACGCCAGCAGCTGATGCTCCATGAGTTGAACCACCGGGTGAAGAACACCCTCGCCACGGTGCAGTCGATCGCCATGCAGGCGATCCGCACCGCGCCCGACCTCGACACCGCCGGGAAGCTGATCGAGGCGCGGCTGGTCTCCCTCGCCCGCGGCCATGACATCCTGACCCGGGAAAGCTGGTCGGGGGCCGAGCTCTCAGATGTGGTGACCATGGCGCTGGCCCCGTTCCGAGGAGACGACGATGTCTTCGAGATCGACGGAGAGCCGGTGCGGGTCGCGCCGCAACAGGCCCTGGCCCTCAGCATGGCCCTGCATGAGCTCTCGACCAATGCGGTGAAGTACGGCGCCCTCTCCCGGCCGGGAGGCCGGGTGTTCGTGGAATGGCGCGTCTCGGAAGAGGCGGACGGGCCCACCCTCACCTTCCGCTGGCGCGAAAGCGGCGGGCCTCCGGTCGAGCCGCCCAGGCGACGGGGTTTCGGGGCCCGGCTGCTTGAGCGCGGGATCGGCGGCGACCTGCGCGGGATCACGCGGCTCGACTACCTGCCGACGGGGGTCGTGTTCGAGGCCGTCGCCAGCCTCTGAGCCCCCGCCGGGTGCGGACAAGGCGTCGTCAGGCTGGCTTTCTGAACTTCAGGATGAACTGGTCGGTCTTGCCCCGGATCGCGGGATCGAAGATCACCTTGGAGTGGTCGTCCGAAGGATTGGCGACCACGTCGCTCTGCGCCACCAGCTTGAACCCGGCGGCCGTCACCTCCTGGATCACCGTCGACTTTTCGATCCGGTGCAAGGTCGGCGCGACCGTGGCGCCGGTCCCCGCTGCGGCGGCGTGATCCTCGATCAGATAGGTTCCCCCGGGCTTCAGGGCATCGAACACCGCCTTGTTGAAGGCCGCCATGTCGACGTTGGCGTACTTCGGAACGTGCAGGTCGTGGTAGTTCAGGGTGGTCCAGAACAGATCGACCTTCTGGGGCGTGTGGAACTCGCCCAGCGGCGCCACGTCCAGCACCACGTTGTTGCGGCCGGGCTCGTCCAGCACCTTGCGCGTCGCCTCGACGTTCTCCTTGCCCCAGGTCGAGGTCTCGAGCGCATAGACCCTGCCCTTGGGCCCGACGAGGTCGCTGAGCAGCCGGGTGTAGTAGCCCCCGCCCGGCAGGTATTCGGCGACGGTCTGTCCGGGCTTCACGCCCGAGAAGGCCAGCACCTGGTCAGGCTTCCTGGCCGCATCGGCCTTGCGGTCGTCGGCCGGCCGCGACGCGTCGGCCACAGCCTTCTCGACATAGGGCGGCGGCGGCTTCGCAGCGGCCAGGGCGCCCCCGGCGCCGGTGATGGCGGCGAGCGCCAGGCCGAGCGCGATTCCGATCGGTCTCATGATCTTCCCCCAGAAGAGACGATGGTCCCCGACCATGGCCCCGGTTGCGGCCGCAGGCGAGTTAAGTGTTGTTCAGAAACTGCCGGGCTTGTTCCCACATGGGAGAACATGAGATGAACACCGGGCTAGGCACCGGGGCCAGGGGGCGCGCTTGGGACTGCAGCCGTTCGTCATCACCGCCTGCCTGATCGGCGGCTATCTGGTCGGATCCATCCCCTTCGGGGTGATCGCCACGCGCCTCGGCGGCATGGGCGACATCCGCAAGGTGGGGTCCGGCAACATCGGCGCGACCAACGTCCTGCGCACCGGGCGCAAGGATCTGGCCCTGGTCACCCTGCTTGGCGACGGCGGCAAGGGGCTGCTCGCGGTGCTGCTCGCGCGCTGGCTCCTTGCGGACCTGGGCCAGGAAGCGGCCGAGACCGCCGCCTGCCTCGCCGGCGGCGCCGCCTTCTTCGGCCATCTCTTCCCCGTCTGGCTGCGCTTCAAGGGCGGCAAGGGGGTCGCGACCTTCCTCGGGGTGATGCTGGCGGCCGCATGGCCCGTGGGAGTGGCTGCCTGCGCGACCTGGCTTCTCGTGGCCGCGGCGGCGCGGATCTCCTCACTGTCCGCCCTGACCGCGGCGGCGCTCGCCCCGATCTTCGTCCTGGTCCTGCACCAGAGCCCGGTCGCCAAGTTCTACCTGGCGGTGGTGCTGGCGGTGCTGATCTTCATTCGCCACGCCGAGAACATTGGCCGGCTGCTGAAGGGCCAGGAGCCGCGCATCGGCGCCGGCAAGGGCAAATGAACATGTCGCCGGCGGAGCGCCTCGCCTGGCTGCGCCTCGCCCGCGCCGAGACCGTCGGACCGGTCGTCTTCGCTCGCCTGCTAGAGCGATATGGCTCCGCCACCAAGGCCCTGGCCGCCCTGCCGGACCTCGCCGCGCGCGCCGGCGGCGGGCGGCCGCCGCGCATACCCTCGGAAGCGGAGGCGCTGGCGGAGCTCCAAGCCGGCGAGGCCTTGGGCGCGCGGCTGCTCTGTGGGCCGGCGGCGGACTTCCCGGAGCGCCTCGCCGCGCTCGATCCGCCGCCGCCCGTGATCTGGGCGCGGGGTCGCACGGAGCTCCTCGCCCGGCCGACGGTGGCTGTGGTCGGCGCCCGCATCGCCTCCGCCGGAGGCCAGCGTTTCGCCCGCACCTTGGCCAAGGACCTGGGCGAAGCCGGCTATGTGGTTGTCTCGGGCATGGCCCGCGGGATCGACGGGGCGGCGCACGAGGGGGCGCTG
>FTGK01000662.1_pt1 | contig 12410 bp, 8 predicted proteins | sample 1640691 | NCBI WGS metagenome assembly FTGK01 (sample SAMEA3914789, study PRJEB12502) | metagenome | biome: forest; material: soil | place: Canada | collected 2011-07-03 | depth 0.3 m | reverse complement strand
GCCGAGGGCGGTGGATTCGCCGCCCATGACGGCGACGAAGACGTCGGCGATGCTGGCGGTCCGCACCTCGCCGAGGCCCGAGAGCTGCTCGCGCGGGACGCCGTCGAAGAGGAAGAGGCTGCGGCCGAACACCTGACGCTCCGCCAGGGGCTTCAGCTCGCGGGCCTGGGCCAGGGTCTCGGGGCCGGCCATCAGCTCGAGATAGCGGGTCTCGAAGTCCTCCATGGGACAGCTCAGCACGATGCGGCCGCGGTCGATGAAGGCCAGGTCGGTGAGGATGTGCTGGATCTCCTCGACCTGGTGGGTGGTGACGAGGATGGTGCGGTTCTGGTCGAAGTAGTCGTTGAGCAGGGTGTCGTAGAACGACTTGCGATAGAGCAGGTCGAGCCCGAGCGTCGGCTCGTCCAGCACCAGGAGGCGGGCGTCGATGGCCATCACCAGGGCAAGGTGCAGCTGGGTGACCATGCCCTTCGAGAGTTCCCTCACCTTTGCGCGCGGCTTGATCTGGGTGCGGGCGAGGAACGCCTTGGCCTTGGCGCGATCGAAGCGGGGATGCACCCCCTCGACGTAGTCCAGCGCCTGGTCCACTCGCATCCATCGCGGCAGCACCGCCACGTCGGCGATGAAGCAGACGTCGCGCATCAACTCGTTTCGCTGGGTCCAGGGGTCGCGGCCGAGCACCCTCAGCTCGCCCTCGTAAGGCGTCAGCCCGAGGATGGCGTTGAGCGCGGTCGACTTGCCTGCGCCGTTGGGACCGATGAGCCCCAGGATGCGGCCCTCGGCGACGCGCAGGTCCAGGCCATCCAGCGCTACGGTCGAGCCGTAGGTCTTTCGAAGGCCCCTGGCCTTGATGCAGGTGTCAGGCTCGGTTTGCATCGTCCGTCCCTTTCGGCGTCTCGGCCGCCAGCAGTTCGCGAGCGTTCAGGCCCAGGCGGCGGATCGTCGCCAGCACCTGCGGCCATTGCTCGTTCAGGAATTTCTCGCGCTCGCCCTGCATCAGCTGGGCCCGGGCGCCGGACTTCACGAACATGCCAAGTCCCCTGCGTTTCTCGACCAGGAAGTCATCGACCAGTTGCTGGTAGGCCTTCAGCACGGTCAGCGGATTGACCCGCGAGTCGGCGGAGACGTGGCGCACGGAAGGCAGCGGGTCGCCTTCCTTGAGCTGCCCTTCCAGGATCATGGCCACCACGCGGTCGCGCAGCTGGCGATAGATCGGCTGGCCATCGTTCCAATCGGGATCCATCGGGCTCTCGGGTCCTCGCCGGTGGGCGTCGCCGGGCCCGGATGGCCTCAGCGCATTGGTGTTATAGTCATGTAGCACACTAGGTGCAAGCATAAGTTCCGGCGTGCATCGGCATGCTGAAACGCCGCTGTCTCGCCGCGCGCGCAGGCGGCGGGAGCGGCGGTTCAAGCGAGCGGGATCAGAGGTGTTCTGCCACCGTCACGGCCAGCCAGGCCGAGGCCGCGGAAGCGCCCAGGAAGACGAGCAGGACCAGGATCGCCATCACGGCCTCCATCTAGCGTCACCCCGACGGAGGCCATGATGAACCGGCGATTCACAATACTTGCTGAATCCCGCGGTCAGCCGCGAGACAACGAAGCCTCAGCAGGTGGTCAGCGCCGCCCGCACCAACTCTGGGGCGCGATCGATGACAGTCAGGTAGGCGACCAGGGCGCTGTTGGCCTGGATGACGCCCCGCTCCAGGTCGCGCAGCTGATCCGGATCGATCCTGTAGGCCGCCGCGAAGTCGGCCTGACTGAGACCGGTGTGCCATCGCACGCGGTGGATCAGCACGCTGGAAGCCACCGCCTTGTATGCCGTCATGTCCGGCGCGTCGTGCTGGAAGGACCGGGGCTCGATGGCTTGGTCTGACATGGGCGTGCCTCCCTGATGGGTGCGCTTCTATGGGCCCGCGACTAGCACCCCTTGATGACGCCTATTCGGTCACTTTCGGGCGATCCGCCAGGAAAGGATTCGAGATCGCAAAAGAGTGAAATGCCGGGGCTCAGCAGGCGAGGAAAGCGGCCGTCTCCTCGATGGCGTCGACCAGGCCGACCCGTCGGAGGGCCACGCCCTCGGGCAAGCCGGAGAACAGCCGGGTGGGCGCGGCGGCGTCCAGCATGACGAACATGCCCTTGTCGTCGGCTCGTCGGATCAGCCGTCCGAAGGCCTGGGAGATGCGGGCGCGCGCGACCGAGTCGTCATATCCCTTGCCGCCGAAACGCTCGCGCCTCGACTTGTGCAGGATGTCGGGCCGCGGCCAGGGGATGCGGTCGAACACCAGCAGCCGCAGGGACCGGCCAGGCACGTCGACGCCGTCGCGCACCGCGTCGGTGCCGAGAAGGCAGGAGTCGACCTCCGCCCGGAAGATGTCCACCAGGGCGCCGACCTCCAGGGGATCGACATGCTGGGCGTAGAGAGCCATGCCTCGCCCGGCCAGGGGCGCGGCGATCTGGTCGTAGACCGCCCTCAGCCGGCGGATCGCGGTGAACAGGCCCAGGCCCCCTCCCCCCGCGGCGGTGAACAGCTCGCGCATAGCGGCGGCCACCTGGCGAGGGTCCTCCCGGTTCACATCCGTGATCACCAGCGCCCGCGCGTTCGAGGCGTAGTCGAAGGGCGAGGCGAGCCTCAGGGTCTTGGGGCGTTCGGGCAGCCGCGCCGAGCCGGTGCGCATCTCGGCCAGGGCGAAGGGGTCGTCCAGGGCCGGGTCGGCCAGGGTGGCGCTGGTGACCAGGACGCCATGGGCTGGAGCCAGGACGGCGGCTCGCAGGGGCTCCGTCGGATCGACCCAGTGCCGGCGGCAGGCGACGTCCACCACGCGGCCGTAGAGGTAGACGGTCTCGAACCAGTCGACGAATTCCGGGTCGTCCTCGGCGTTCTCGTCGATCGCCTGCAACATCGCGCGCCAGGCCATCAGCATCATCCGCGCGCGCCGGTCGAGCCCGCGAAGGGCGCCCTCAATCCGGGCTCTGTCGGAGGTCTGCAGCTCTGCGGCCTCGTCATCGAGGAGCTGGTTCAAGGCCTTGGCCAGGGTCACCAGAGGCGCCTCGACCGCCGCGAGCGCCCGGGCGGCGGCCCTCGCCCCCTCGCGCACCATGTCCAGCGCCGGTCGGGCCGAGCACTCCTGCCCCTGGTCGGAGCCGGAGGCGCGGGCGCGCACCTGCTCGAGGGCGGCGGTCAGGAACCCCTCGATCGGGCCCATCGGACTTGCCTCGCCGGACGGCGGGGCGATGCGCCCGGACCAGCCTTCGCCGGGAAGGGCGGCGGCGGCCCGGACAGCGTCGGCGAGGGCCCGGCGGGCGTCTTCCTGCTCCGCCACCAACCCGCCGATCCGCGCTTCCAGCCCCCGGCCCCTGCGGCCGCGGCCTTCCGGGCCGCGGATCCATCGCCGGAGCTCGGCCGCCTCGGCGCCCGAGAGCACGGCCGAGAAGGCCGCGTCGGCGGCGTCGAACAGGTGGTGGCCCTCGTCGAAGACGATGCGCTTGAAGGCGGTGGCCTCCACGTCCTTCAGCTTGCCCCCCATGCCCCGGGCCGCCCTGGCGCCGTCGAAGGCGGCCTCGGTGAGCACCAGGGCGTGGTTGGCGATCACCAGGTCGGCCCGGCGCGAGGCGCGCAGGGTCTTCTCGATGAAACAGGCGCGATAATGGGGACAGGCCGCGTGGACGCATTCGCCGCGCCGGTCCACCAGGTTCGAGGGGCTGGCCTGGGCCGTGGGCCCGACGGCGAACAGGGTGGGCAGCCACGCGGGGAAGTCGCCGCCGGTCATGTCGCCATCGCGCGCGGCGCGGATCCAGCGGGACACGAGGCCGAGGCCGATGAGGTCGCCACCCCCCAGCTGAGCCGCCTGCGCCAGTTCCTGGAAGTTCAGCAGGCACAGGTAGTTCTCGCGCCCCTTGCGGACCACCGCCTTGCGCGCCCGCACCTTGGGATCGGGGAACACCGCGTGGCTCTCCCGCTCGATCTGCCGCTGCAGCGCGCGGGTGTAGGTGGAGACCCAGACGTTGGGACCGTTGGCTTCAGCCCACAGGCTGGCGGGGGCCAGGTAGCCGAGGGTCTTGCCGACGCCGGTGCCGGCCTCGGCCAGCATCATCCGCGGCTCGTTCTCCCGCTCGCGCGGCTGGAACACGAAGGCCGTCTCGGCGGCGAATTCCGCCTGGGCCGGCCGCGCCTCGTCCAGGCCCAGGCGAGCAAGCAGGTCCTTGAGCCGCTCCTGGGCTTGGGCGGGATCGATCGGTTTGGACCCCGGCTCTCCCGCGGGCCCCTGGTCCTCCCACTCCGGGATGCGGTTCCAGGCGTCGAGGCCCGAGCCGCGATGGCCGTCTTCGCGCACCGGACGCGTCCGAAGGGCGGTGATCACCGCCCCGCCCCACGCCCAGCCGGCGCGAGCCAGAGTCTCGGCGGTGGCCAGCGCCTCCTCGCGGGTGGGGAACGGCTGCTCGGCCAGTTCGTCCAGCAGCGTCCGGCAGCCCTGGGCCAGGGCCTCGGCCTGGGCGGCCGCGCCGCGCGGCTCCGGCAGACCGAGTGCGAGGGCGAGGCCAGCCGCCGAAGGGGCGCAGAACTTCGCCGGCCGCACGAAGGCGAACAGCTCCAGGGCGTCGAAGATGTCCTTGGACCTCGGGGGCGGCTGCAGCCCCAGCCGCCGCGCCGTCATCCCCGCGTGGGCCACCACCACCGGCGAGCGCAGCGCCAGGGTCTCGGCCTCGTGCGGCGAGAGTTCACGCACGCCCGCTCCATCAGCGGCGGCGGCCTTGCCCCCCGGCAGCACCACCAGCGCCGGGGCGAGGTCCAGGGCGGGCGTGAGGGCGTTCATCCGCGATTCCTAGCCCGCTTCGGACGGAAACGGAACAGGAACAGACGCCGCGCTCAGCGCTTCGCCGTCACCGCCCAGGCGTAGCTCTTGATGCGCCAGCGGCCGGCCGTTTGCTGGAGCACGAAGGCCCAGCCGCCGTCCTCGCTGAACGCACGGCCATGGGTTCTGCCGGTCCAGGTGGTCGGGAGGACGAAATAGGCGAGGTCACCCTCCTGAGCGAAATCCTGGGCGGGACCGAAGGCGTGCCTCAGCTCGGCGAGGCCGTCATCCGAGACATGCCTCAAGAAACCCCTGCGCCACCTTTCCACGGCATCCTGACCCTCGAAGAGGAACGGCGCGAAGTTCTCGACGATCACCACGCCTCCCGTGGCGAAGACGTCCGCCAGCACGGTCTCGTCGCCGCTCGCCATGAAGCGCGCCAGGGCCTCGATCGGGGCCAGCATCTCGCTGATGGGTTGCAAATCGAAAATCCGTAGTACGATGGCTCGAGGGCTGCTCGCGGGGGGAATTGAAGTGGGTCTGGCCGGTCATTCACTCCTGACGTCTTCGCCGGGGTCGCATTTCCATATCAATCTTCTGTTCGACTCCAGCACGGCGTCCGCTCCGGCCGCCTTCTTCACCCAGATCATCCAGGCGGCGCAGTTCCTCGACGCCACCTTCTCCAACGACATCACGGTCAACATCGCCGTGGGCTGGGGAGAGGTCGGGGGCGACGCCCTCCCGTCAACCGAGGCTGTCGCCGAAGCCTCGCCGGCGATGTGGTCCCTGCCCTACGACGGCGTCGCCTACTATCTCGCCAACGCGCGACATCGGCGAACGACGCCACCGCGATCGCCCATCTGCCGGCCAGCGACCCTCTTGGCGGCGCGCCAGACGACTACGATTGGGGCATCAGCTCGGCCCAGTTCCGCCTCTTCGATCCGGCGGACTTCCCGACCGAACCTCAGATCGACGGGGCGATCGGCTTCTCCACCGCCTGGAAGTCGGACTGGCTGGGCGCGGCGCTGCACGAGATCACCCATGCTCTCGGTCGGGTCAGCGGCGCGGGCGAGGATGACCTTCCCACAGTATTGGACCTGTTCCGCTACACCTCACCGGGCCACCTGAAGCTGGACAGCGGCGGGGCCTATTTCTCGATCAATGGCGGGGCCGCCAAGCTCGCCAATTTTGGAGTCCAGTCGGATCCCGGCGATTTCCTGAACGACTCGCTGACGCCCCACGACCCCTTCGACGAGTTCTCATCGGGGGACGCGTGGACCAAGCTCGATTCGGTGACCATGGACGTGCTCGGCTTCACCCTGAGCAACGCGACCACGCCCTCCCCGACCACGGCCCTGCCGAACCTCGGCATCAAGACCCTGGCCTTCGACGGCGCCAGCGCGTCCTGGACCGTCACCGACTCCGGGTCCGGCGTCGCCCTGCCCACCGTGACCGGCCTCTATCTGTCCTCCGACAAGAGCGTCACGACCTCGGACACCCTGCTGGGAACCGTCAACACCGCGGGCCTCGCCGGAGGACATTCGCAGGGCGAGAGCCTGGCCGTCTCCCTGTCCAACGCCCTGGCGCCGGGAACCTACTACCTCGGGGCGATCGCCAACATGATCGGCGACGTCGCCGAGACCAAGACGACCGACGACGTCTCGAACCTGATCCCGATCCTGGTGGGGAGCTCCGGCGCGGACTCCTTGAAGGCGACGAGTACGATCCACGACCTCTACGGGTTCGGCGGGGACGACGTGCTGTTCGCCGGCGGCGGCGGGGGCGTGCTGGACGGCGGCCAGGGAAACGACAGGGCGGTGCTGAACGGCGCCTTCGCCAGCTACAAGATGACCCACGCCGGGGATGTGTTCACCCTGAAGGCGGCGTCGGGAACCGACACCCTCTACAACATCGAAGTCGCGCAGTTCTCCGACCGCCAGATGGTGCTCGGAGCGTCAGGCGAGACGCTCACGGCGCGGGCGAACAAGGACACCCTCGTCGGCGGGACGGGCGACGACACCCTGATCGCCTCACCGGGCGCCGACATGCTGACGGGCGGCGGCGGCGCAGACCACTTCGTGTTCGGCTCCCTCCAGGACCTGAAGGTCAGCACCCCCGACCAGATCACCGACTTCGACTCGGGCCTCGACGTGATCGACATCTCCGCGCTGAATTCCCTGTTGTCTGGCGGCGGCTCCTTCCACCTCGGCGCAACGGGGGGCCACGTCGGCGACATCACCGTCGCCTATGACGCCACGCACCACCGCACGGTCATCGACCTGTTCATCGACAGCGACAGCAAGCCCGATGCGGCCCTTTGGCTGACGGGCCAGCACACCGATCTCGCCGGTCCGAATTTCATCCTCTAGGTCCGGCGCCGCACAGGTGAAACGGAACGGGAACATGCTATAGGCTGCGCTCCCCGTCGGAGGAGTAGCGTTTGGCGTCCCGAGCCGCCGAAAAGAGCAGAGGGTCCAGCATTCCCGCGCCATCCGGGCCGCGGGCGCTGCAGGGCCTGCCGCCCCGCTTCGCCTCCTGGTTCGAGGGGCGTGGCTGGCGGCCCCGCCAGCACCAGGTGGAGATGCTGGAGAAGGCGCGCCAGGGGCGGCACAGCCTGCTCATCGCGCCCACCGGCGGCGGCAAGACGCTCGCCGGGTTCCTGCCCAGCCTGGTGGAGCTGACGGAGCGCGGGCCGGCCAACCATCCGGCCGGCCATGGGCTGCACACCCTCTACATCTCGCCCCTGAAGGCCCTGGCGGTCGATGTCGCCCGCAATCTGATGGCGCCTATCGAAGAGATGGGCCTCGAGGTGAGGGTCGAATCCCGCACCGGCGACACCGGCGTCTCCAAGCGCCAGCGGCAGCGCAAGCATCCGCCCGACATCCTGCTCACCACCCCCGAGCAGCTCGCCCTGTTCTGCGCCTGGGAGGGGTCGGCGAGCTACTTCGAGGGGCTGAAGACCGTCATCATCGACGAGATCCACGCCATCCACGCCTCCAAGCGTGGCGACCTGCTGTCGCTGGGCTTGGCGCGGCTCCAGGCGTGCGCGCCGGAGCTGCGGCGGGTCGGCCTCTCCGCCACCGTCAACGACCCGGACATGCTCCGCCGTTGGCTGGCGCCGGGGGGCATGAGCGACCTGGTCCTTGGCGAGCCTGGCGCTCCACCGATCGTGGACGTGCTGCTCTCCGGCGGCGAGGTCCCGTGGGCCGGTCACACCGCTCAGCACGCCATGGCCGAGGTCTACGACGCGATCCGGGGCGCGCGGATGGCCCTGGTCTTCGTGAACACGCGCTGGCAGGCCGAGTTCGCCTTCCAGGAGCTGTGGCGGCTCAACGAGGACAACCTGCCGATCGCGCTGCACCACGGCTCCCTGGCCGCCGAGCAGAGGCGGCGGGTCGAAGCGGCCATGGCGCGGGGAGAGCTGCGCGCCGTGGTCTGCACCTCCACCCTCGACCTCGGCATCGACTGGGGCGACGTGGACCTGGTCATCCAGCTGGCTGCGCCCAAGGGCTCATCGCGCCTCGTGCAGCGCATCGGCCGGGCCAACCATCGGCTCGACGAGCCCTCCCGTGCGCTCCTGGTGCCCGCCAGCCGCTTCGAGATGCTGGAGTGCCAGGCGGCCCGCGAAGCCGTCGCCGAGGGCGCCCTCGACGGCGATCCCGAGCGGGTCGGGGCGCTCGATGTCCTAGCCCAGCACGTGATGGGCGTGGCCTGCGGCGCCCCCTTCCGAGCGGACGAGCTCTATGACGAGGTGCGCACCTCGGCGCCCTACTCCGAACTCTCCAGAGCGGACTTCGACGACGTGATCGCCTTCGTCTCCACAGGCGGCTATGCGCTGAAGACCTACGATCGCTTTCGGCGGATCGTGCTCGGGCCCGACGGCCGCTGGCGGGTCAGGAACGCCCAGACGGCGCTGCGTCACCGCCTGAACGTCGGCGCCATCACCGGCCCCGCGGTGCTGAACGTGCGGCTGCTGAAGGGCCGACGCGGCGGGCGCAAGATCGGCGAGGTCGAGGAGGGTTACGTCGATATCCTGCTCCCCGGCGACACCTTCATCTTCGCCGGACAGGTCTGGGCCTTCCACGGTGTGGAGGGCAACGACGTGCTGGTGACGCCAGCGCCCAACTCCGAACCCAAGATGCCGAGCTGGGGCGGCTCGAAGTTCTCGATCTCCGATTTCCTGGCCCGCCGCGTGCGCCGGCTGGCCTCCGACGAGTCGTCATGGCCGCGCCTGCCCGAGGACGTGCAGGAATGGCTGCAGATCCAGAAGCTCCGCTCGTCCATCCCGGCGCCGGACGAGCTGCTGGTCGAGACCTTCCCTCTCGGCAAGCGCTTCCACCTCTGCGCCTATCCCTTCGAGGGGCGGCTGGCGCACACCACCCTGTGCATGCTGCTGACCCGGCGGCTCGAGCGGCTGGGCTGCGGGCCCATAGGCTTCGTCGCCTCGGACTACGCTCTGGCTGTATGGTCGATGCGGCCCATGGGCGGCCTCGACATGGATAGGCTGTTCGACCAGGACATGCTCGGCGACGATCTCGAGGCATGGCTCGAGGAGAGCGTGATGATGCGGCGCGCCTTCAAGACCTGCGCGCTCGTGTCCGGCTTGATCGAGCGGCGATTCCCGGGCCAGGAGAAGTCCGGCCGCCAGGTCACCTTCTCCTCGGATCTCATCTTCGACGTGCTCCGCCGCCATCAGCCAGACCACCTCCTGCTCCGCTGCGCCCGGGCCGACACCGCCGGCGGCATGGTCGACGTGGCTCGCCTCGGCCACCTGCTGGCGCGGGTGAAGGGGCGGACGGTGCACAACGACCTGCCGAAGGTCTCGCCCTTCGCGGTCCCCATCCTGCTCACCATCGGCAAGGAAAGCGTCCCCGGAATGCACCAGGAGTGGGTGCTTGAGCAGGCGGAATCGGAGCTGATCGCCGAGGCCCTGTCGTGAACGCGTGGGCCCGTCTCCCCAGCCCGACTTACGACCTCGCCGCCGACGGCGGGGCGGTGCGCATGACCATCTCGGGCGCGGAGGTGGCCTTCCGTCCGTCAGGCGCCCTGTGGATCGAGGCAGAGCAGGCCCTGGTGATCGCCGACCTGCACCTGGAGAAGGGCTCGTCCTACGCAGCCCGGGGGCAGTTGCTGCCGCCTTACGACACGCGCGAGGCCCTGGCGCGGCTGATGGCCGAGGTCATGGCGACAGCGCCGCGCCTTCTGATCATGCTGGGCGACGCCTTCCATGATGCGCGGGCGGGCGAACGGCTATCCGGTGAAGATGCAGCGACCATCGGCGTCCTGGCGGCGGGACGGACCCTCGTCTGGGTAACGGGGAACCATGATCCGGAACCGCCGCGCGGCCTGCCGGGCGAGGCTGCGGACGAGCTGGAGCTTTGCGGGCTCAACCTGCGCCATGAGCCGGTCACCGGGCCGTCGCCAGGAGAGGCCTCCGGGCACCTGCATCCCTGCGCCAGGGTCTCAGCCGCAGGACGGTCGGTGCGGCGGCGGTGCTTCGTCACCGACGGGGAGAGGGTGATCCTTCCCGCCTTCGGCGCCTATGCCGGCGGGCTCAACATCCGTGACCAGGCGTTCGTGGGCCTCTTCGCCCGGCCGCCCCTCGCCATAGCGCTCGGGCAAAGCCGCGCACACGCAGTGGGCTGGAGGTCGACGCGACCGGACTAGCTGGCCGCGAGCAGTTCCTCCGGCACGCCATATCCGAACCTGGCGAGATCCTCGGCGTAGCGCTGGCGAATGTGCTCGATCGAGGAGGCGTCGTACCAGTCGAGAAGGGGCCGGCTCTCGAGCCCCGCGCTTTCGGCGGCTTCAGTGTGCTGGTTGCGGTGCGGCAGGTCGGCGGGCTTTATTCCGAGGGTCTCGACCGCCTCGGGCAGGTCCTCGAAGGCCGGAAGGTCGGTGGCCCGCTCCAGCAGCAGATGCTGTGACTGCCAGTGCGGATCGCCCTTCGCGTCGGCGCCTTCCGGCGAGTTCAGCCAGGCGGCGAAGTCGGGGAAGGACATGCCAGGCCGCAGGTTCGGGTACTTGCGCTCGTAGCGCGAGTTGAAGACCTTCGGGTCCGCGATCTTGTTGAGCCAGCAGGAGACCGCGCGGCTGAACGGATTGCGCTTGAAGGCCACGATGCGGAAGCTCCGCATGTCCGCGTTCAGCTTCCACAGGCTGTCGAAGGGGATGTCGCAGGGGACGGCGTCGTCGCCGTAGACCTTGAGCAGGGTCCGGGAAATCGAGCCGCCGGCGTTCTTTGGCGTCCACAGCCAGATGAATCGGCGGCTGGGGACCACCACCTTGACCAGGTTGTCGTCTGGGTGCCCGGTCTGCATGACCGCATACACACTGGAAAGACTCATGCCGCGCACGCCTTGAGGGGAGACCGCCCATTGTGGCGGCTCGCCCTCGGGGGGTCCAGGACAAAGCTCCTCGCCGGAGGCTCAGCCGCCGAAGCCGGCTCAGCGCGACGCGGTCTGGACCGTCGCGGTGGGGGCGCTCGGCCGGAAGCTGTCCGCGAAGCTCTCGGACCCGCGGGCGATCGCCGGCGCCAGCTGACCCTTCAGTCTCTCGGCCGCCGCGCGGGATTCCGCATCGCCCGAACGGGCGGCGATCAGATACCAGCTGTAGGCGTCCGCTGGGCTGCGCGTCACCCCGAAGCCGCCCTCGTAGAGCCGGGCGAGGTTGTATTGGCTGTCCACCAGGCCAAGGTTCGCCGCTTTGCGGAACCACTGGGCCGCGAGGGCCAGGTTCTTCACCCCGCCGGTGCCTTCGAAATAGTAGAGGCCGAGGTTGTGCATGGCCTTGCGCTCGCCGTTGTCGGCCGCGCGCTGGGTCCACTCGCGGGCCGCCGCGATGTCCTTGGGCAGACCCGCTTCGCCAGCCTCGTAGAGCTTGGCCAAGTAGAACTGGGCCGGGGCATATCCGAGGTTGGCGTCCTTGCGCAGATCGCCGACCGCGGAGTTGTCGTGCGCCTCGATTCGGCGCACCGCTTCGGCGTAGAGCCCCGGCAGGTCCTGGGCTGCGGCCCCGCCGCCGACGGGGGCGGGCTGGGTGAGGCTGGGCGCCAGGGCGACGGCCGCCTGGGGCGTGAAGCCCTGCGCTCCCGCCGCGGCGACCGGCGAAGCCTCGTCGGCGTCGTGACCAGCGGGACGGGCCACATGCTGGGCGCTGTACAGGATCAGCCCGGCCGTGGTGACGCTCAAGGCTGCGGCGGCCGCCGACACCATGACGCCGGCGCGGAGCTTGCCTTGCTTCTTGGCCGAGCGGGCGCTGCGGCCGGAAAACAGTCCGCCTTTGCGGCCCTGGGCCTCCCCTTGCGAGGCGGCGCGCGCGGCGGCCCTTGCCTGCTCGATCAGCTCGCGGGTTGAGAGCTTGGCCGGCGCCTCGAAAACGTCCGGCCCGCCCACCGCCTCCGCGGCGAAGGCCGCGTGATGATCGTCCTCCGCCGGCTCCAATGCCGGCTCCGGCTCCAGGTCCGGCTCCGGCTCCGCCGTGGGCGCGGCGGCCTCGGCATCGAAGGATCGGAACATCGAGCTTGCGTCGAACTCCCCGGCGGCGAACGGCGAGGCCTCAGGCGCAGGCGGGAGGGAGTCCACCGGCGGGGTGAACCCCGCGGGCGCCCCCCCCCGGGGG
>FTGK01000626.1_pt1 | contig 12421 bp, 14 predicted proteins | sample 1640691 | NCBI WGS metagenome assembly FTGK01 (sample SAMEA3914789, study PRJEB12502) | metagenome | biome: forest; material: soil | place: Canada | collected 2011-07-03 | depth 0.3 m | reverse complement strand
GTTCAGAACCAGAACCACCGGGTCCCGACCGGCCGACCCTGACAATAAACACATCCAAGGGGGCGGGCGCGGGACCGAAATGGGGCCATTTCAAGGTTCTTCATGAAGCAGCGTACAATTCCAGCCTGCGGCGTGTCAGCGCCGCAACGACACACGCAGGAGCGTCCGGGTGAGCGTCGATAGCCTGATGTTCCCGCCTCTGAAGGGGCGGGTGTTCTTCGACAGGCGCGAGCTCGCGCAGATCATGAACCTCTACGGACGTATGGTCGCCCTGGGCGAATGGCGCGACTACGCCATGGACGGGTTGGCGGACGCGGCGGTGTTCTCGATCTTCCGCCGGGCGTCAGAAGCGCCGGTCTACCGCATCGAAAAGCGCCCCGCCCTCGCTCGCAAGAAGGGCCAATGGGCGGTGATCAACCAATCGGGCCACATCCTGAAGCGCGGCCACGAGCTCGAGCAGGTGCTGAAGGTGCTGGACCGTCTGCGGTTGAAGGCGATCGACTAGGGCGCAAAGAAAAGGCCCCGGCGGTCGCCCGCCGGAGCCCTTCTGTCGTCCGATCGGCTGGCGCCTAGCGGCGGCTGGAGCCGCCGCCGAACAGCATCAGCAGGAACTGGAACAGGTTGAGGAAGTCCAGGTAGAGGCTGAGCGCTCCGACGTTGGTCGCCACGCTCATGGCCGCCTGGTTTCCACCCAGGGCGTAGTAGGTCATCTTGAGCCTCTGGGTGTCGAAGGCGATCAGGCCGGCGAAGATCAGGACGCCGATGATGCTGATCACGAACTGGATCATGGCCGAGTGCAGGAACAGGTTGGCCAGCATCGCGACCACGATCCCGATCAGGCCCACGAGCAGGAAGCTGCCGAAGCCGGAAAGGTCCTTCTTGGTGACATAGCCGTAGAGGCTCAACCCACCGAAGGCCGTCGCCGTGACCAGGAAGGTCGTGGCGAGCGAAACACCCGTATAGGTCAGCACCCACACGCCGAGGCCAGCCCCGATCAGGGAAACGACCAGCCAGTAGTAGATGCCGGCCGAGCGCGGGCTCGGGTTTCGTAGGCCGAACATGGCGCCCAGGATCACCAGCAGCGGCGCGAACCTGACGATGGTGCCGAGCGCGGTGAAGCCGGCCAAGCGGCCGTCCGGGGTGGTCACGTAGAGCAGGTCGCGCACAGGCGCGAAGTCGGCGGTCAGGTAGGCCAGACCGGCCGACAGAAGCAGCCCCAGGGCCAGCTTGTTGTAGACGCCGAGCATGAACGCGCGCAGCCCCGCGTCCACCGCCATGTCGGCCGCGCCGGCGGGAACCGCACGCGGAAAGCCGCGGTCATAGTCGCTCATCGAGAAAATCCCTTGCGAACGCCCGATATCGGGCTCCCCCGAAATATCGGTCCGCTCATGCCTGTGCGCAAGGACAAGCCTTGCAGGCGTCACGAACTGTTCACTCGGCCCTGAGAACAGGCGCTGGGCGCTGGGCCAGGGCGGCGAAGGCGGCGACGAGCCCTCCCCCCGCCGCGATCACGGCCGCTCCCCCGACGAGGGCGAAGACGCCGGACCAGTCGACAGCCCAATCGATCCGGAACACCTGCGTCACCACGGGCCAGGCCGCGGCGTAGCCGAGGGCGACCCCGGCCACGCCAGCGATCAGACCGACGAGGCCGTACTCGACTCCATAGGCGGCGAGGATCTGGCCGCGCGAGGCGCCGAGAACCTTGAGGGTGGCCGCCTCGCGCGCCCGCGCCCTGGCCCCGGAGGCGATGGCGCCGACCAGCACCAGCAAGCCCGACAGCGCCGCCACGCTGGCGGCGCCTCGCACCGCCAGGGCCAGACGGTCGAACATGCCGGTGGCGGCCTCCAGCTGCTCACGGACGCTGATGACGTTGACGTCCGGGAAGCTCGCCGCGAGCGCGCGCAGCACCCGGCTCTCCTGCGCCGGGGTCGCCTTGGCGATCGCGACATTGCTCAGCACGGCGCCCTGGAGGGCGGCGGGATCCAGGATCACCGTGAACGAAGGTCCGAAGCCGCCGAAGTCCACCCGCCGCAGCATGGCGATCCTCGCCTCGACCTCGCGGCCGAGCACCGTAAGCGTCAGCCGGTCCCCGACCTTCAGGCCGGCGGCGTGCGCCACGTCCTGGTCGAGGGCGACGAGGGGAGGGCCCGCATAGCCGGCAGGCCACCAGCGGCCAGCCTCAGGCTCGGCGGCCGGCGGAGCGGAGTCGACCAGGGCCATGGGCATGTCGCGGTCGAAAGCCCAGCGGCGATCGCGAGGCAGGGCCTGGCGCTCGACCCTGCGACCGTTCGCGCCGACGATCCGGCCGGTGAAGAAGGGCCAGCGCTGGTAGCGATCGGACGTCAGGGGGCCGAGCACGGCGGCCAGCGTGCGGTCGAACTCCGCGGCCCTCGCGCCCGGGACCTCGGTGAAGACCAGGGCTGGGGCGGTGCGGGGGGCGGCCACCCTCACCTCGTTGAGCAGACTCGACTGGATCAGCACCACTGCGGCCAGAAGGGCCACGCCGAGCCCGATCGCCGGCGTGGCGCTCCGCGCGGCGGACCGCGGCCCGGCCAGGTTGGCCAGGCCCATGCGAACCGGTCCCCGGGTCATGCCCCGGACCTTGCCGCCCACCACCACGGCCGCTCGACCGAGCAGCCAGAGCACGGCGAAGGCCGCGATCACGCCCCCTATCATCACCGCGGCGGCGATGCGGGTCGGGGCGGTCAGCACCGCCAATGCGGCAAGGCCGGCGCCGCTAGCCAGGGCGAGGATCAGCTCCAGGCCGAACGCGGCCCGGCCCAGGGGCTCTCGCCTGAACAGGGCCGACGGCCTCGTGGCGCGCGCCCGCGCCAGGGGCCCCAGGGAAAAGGCGGCGGCGGCCAGGAAGCCGAAGCCGGCGGCCCGCTCGAGCGGACCCGGGTAGACGGCGAAGAGGGCGGGGACCGGCAGCTGGTCCTTGGCGATCCAGCCAAGGAGGTAGGGGGCCGCCGCGCCCGCCGCGAGGCCGAGGCCCACGCCCAGCAAGGTGAGGACCGCGATCTGGACGAAATAGAGGTTGCGGATGAGACCGGAGGTGGCGCCCAGGGCCTTCAGGGTGGCGATGGAGGGCGTCTTGCCGTCCAGATAGGCCGACACCGCCCCCGCGACCCCGAGCCCGCCGGCCACCAGCGAGGCCAGGCCGACGAAGCCCAGGAAATATTCGAGCTGGTCGATCAGCCGGTCGATGCCGTTGGCCGCGTGGGTCCGATCGCGGATCTGCAGGCCGGATCGAGGCAAGCCGCGGCGGATCGCTCGCGCCCCTTCGGCGGGGCTCTGTCCCTCCGGCAGCACCAGCCGCACGGCCTCTCCCGAGAATCCCGGCGACTTGGAAAATCCCAGGGCGGTGAAGTCCTTCAGCCGCACAAGGACGCGAGGTCCGAGGGCGAAGCCGCGGGTCAGGCGGTCAGGCTCGGAGACGAGGACGGCCGAGGCCAGGAAACGCTTGTCGGCGACGGTGAAGCTCTGGCCGAGCTTCAGCTGCAGCCGGTCGAGCAGGGTTTGTTCCACCGCCGCGGCGGGGAGGCCGCCCAAGGGCTCCAGGGCGTCCGATATGGAAATCCACTGGCCGTCCGGCCCTTTCAGCTCGACCTGCCCCGCCAGGGGATATCCGGCGCCCACCGCCCTCAGCTCGACCATCCGCCGCTCGCCGGACGGCGCCTCCGCCATGGCGCGGGAGGCCGAAGTGTAGGCGCCCCGGCCGGCTTGGGCGAAGACGGCGCGCTCCTTCGAGGTGAAGAGCCGGTCGGCTTGGACGGCGAGGTCGCCGCCCAGCATTTCCCGCGCCTCGGAGGCCAGACCCCTGCGGAAGGCCTCGGCCGTAGAGCCCGCGGCGGCGATGGCCGCCACTCCGAGCGCCAGGCAGGCCAGGAAAATGCGGAAGCCCCTGACGCCCGAGCGCAGCTCACGGACGGCGAACCTCAGCGAGAGCGGGCTCATGCCTCGATGCGGCCCGCGACCATGCGCAGGCGCCTGTCGGCCCGATCGGCGAGGGCCTCGTCATGGGTGACCATCACCAGGGCTGCGCCCGCCTCGGCGACCAGCTCGAACATGAGGTCCGCGGCGGCCTGGCCGGTCTCGGTGTCGAGGTTGCCGGTGGGCTCGTCCGCGAAGAGCAAGGCCGGGCGGCTGGCCAGGGCCCGCGCCAGGGCCACGCGCTGCTGCTCACCGCCCGAGAGCTGGTGCGGATAGTGCTTCAGCCGCGCCGCGAGGCCGACCCGGTCGAGCCAGCTACGCGCCGCCTTGCGCGCCCCGCGCTCACCCGCGATCTCCAACGGCGCGGCGACGTTCTCTTCCGCCGTCATGTTGGGCAGCAGGTGGAAAGCCTGGAACACCAGGGACACCCGGCCCCGCCGCAGCCTGGCCCGGCGGTCCTCCCCCATGCGCCCGAGGTCCTGGCCGAACAGCAGCACCTGGCCCTGGCTCGGCCGCTCCAGGCCGGCGGCCACGGCGATCAGCGACGACTTGCCCGAGCCGGAGGGCCCGGTCACCGCAACCCGCTCGCGAGGCGCCACCATGACGTCGACCTCGCGCAGGATCTGCACCGGCCCCGCTTGGGAGGGCAGGGTCAGGCTGACGCCCTGGAGGGCGAGGGGCGCCGGCGAGTCGCGCATCGGAACTGTCGTCTTCGCTGAAGTTTGTGGACGCAGAGGAAGACCCTAAATTGGGGTGGAAGATGGCATCTGCACCTCCCTACCACAGTCGCCGGACCCTGCTCGCGGCCATGGCGGCCGTCGCCGCCCGCCCGGCCTGGGCGGCGGGCAAGGCGCCGGTGATCACCATCCTCGGCGACTCGATCACTGCAGGCTATGGGCTGAGGGCCAGGGACGCCCTTCCCGTCCAGCTGCAGCTGGCGCTCTCGCGGCGGGGGATCGCGGCGAGCGTTCGCGGCGCCGGCGTATCGGGAGACACCACGGCCGGCGGGCTCGGCCGCGTCGACTTCAGCGTCCAGGCCGACACGGCCCTCTGCATTGTGGCGCTGGGCGGCAACGATCTGCTGCAGGGGCTGGACCCTCGCGGCACGCGGGCGAACCTCGAGGCCATCGTCCGGCGCCTGAAGGCGCGGCGCATTCGGGTGGTGCTCTGCGGGATCGAGGCGCCGCGGCGGATGAATGCCGGCTTTGCCCGCGCCTTCAACGCGGCCTTCCCCGCGGTGGCGCATTCGGAGGGCGTGACCCTCTATCCGAACCTGCTGGAGGGCGTGGAGATGAATCCGGCCCTGAACCAGGGCGATGGCGTGCATCCCAATGTCCGCGGGGTGAAGGTGATCGCCGCCCGCCTGGCGCCGGTGGTGGCGAGGGCCCTCAAGGCGCGGGCATGATCCGCCTCTTTGCGGCCATCGCCGTTCCCTCCGAGATCGGCCACGGACTGGAGCGGCGCCAGCAAGGTCTCGCCGGCGCGAGATGGCGCCCGCTGGAGGCTCTGCACATCACCCTGCGCTTCTTCGGCGAGACGCCGGCGCCCGTCGCCGCCGACCTCGACGCCGAGCTGGCGACGATCACCGGCAAGCCGTTCGAGCTGGAGCTCCAGGGCGTCGGCTCCTTCGGTGAGGGTCGGGAAGTGCGGGCGGTCTGGGCGGGCGTCGCCGACAGCGAGCCCCTGCGCACCCTGGCCGGACGTTGCGAGGGCGCGGCCCGCCGTGCCGGGCTGAAGCCGGAGGGACGGACCTACAAGCCCCACGTCACCCTCGCCTACCTCAACCGCGCCGACCCTGCTCGCGCCGCCGCCTGGGTGCAGGGACACAATCTGCTGAAATCCCCGCCCTTCCAGGTCGACCGCTTCGGCCTCTATTCCAGCTGGCTGTCGAGCGAAGGCTCCCGCTACGACCTGGAGCGCGAGTACAGGCTGGGGTGATCAGCCCTGGAAGGCATAGTCCTTCAGCACCCCCAGAGGGACGATGGCCAGGGTCTCCTCGTGCGTCGATTCAAGCACGATGAGGGGCGCCATTCCCGCGTCGAGCGCCTCCTTCCAGCGTGGAGCGCAAAGGCACCAGCGGTCGCCCGCCTTCAGGCCGGGGAACTCGTACTCCGGCATGGGGGTCGACAGGTCGTTCCCCGCCGCCTTGGAGTAGGCCAGGAAGGCGTCGGTCATCACCGCGCAGACGGTGTGCAGGCCGAGATCGTGCGGTCCCGTCTCGCAACAGCCGTTGCGATAGAAGCCGGTGACCGGATCCACCGAGCAGGGCTTCAGCTCGCCGCCGAGCACATTGCGGGCGGTCTCGTCGTAGCGGATGATCTCAGGCTCGGAGCTGCTCATCCGGCCATCATAGGACGCCCATGGCGACTGACCAGTACCGGAGCCTGCTCTACATGCCCGCCTCCAACAGCCGGGCGATGCAGAAGGCGCAAGAGCTCCCCTGCGACGGGGTGATCCTCGACCTCGAGGACTCCGTCGCGCCCGAGGCGAAGGGCGAGGCCCGGGCGGCGGCCGTGGCGGCAGTGCGGACGGGCTTTGGTGACCGCGCGGTGGCCATTCGTTGCAATGGCCTCGACACCGAATGGGGCGCGACCGACCTGCGGGCCGCGGTGCGGGCAGGTCCGGACGCCGTGCTGGCGCCGAAAGTGTCCTCCGCTGCGGAGGTCCACGCCTGGGACGCCGTCCTCGCCGGCGCGCCGGAGCGGACGCGGCTCTGGATCATGATCGAGACCGCCCTGGGCGTCGCCCGGATCGAGGAGATCGCCGAAAGCGCTGGCGCCACCCGGCTGGCCGGGATGGTGATCGGGCCCAACGACCTGGCGCTGGAGCTGAGGCTGCGCCCCAGCCACGCCCGCGAGGCCCTGAGGCCGATCCTGGTCCGCACGGCGGTCGCCGCCCGAGCGCACGGGCTGCTGATCTTTGGAGGCGTGTTCAACGCCATCGAAGATGAGACGGGCCTCGCGGCGGAGTGCGCGGAGGAGGCCGGCTTCGGCTTCGACGGAAAGACCCTGATCCACCCGCGCCAGATCGCCGCCGCCAACGCCGCCTTCTCACCCTCGAACGAGGAGGTGGAATGGGCCCGCGCGGTCATCGCCGCCTTCTCCGCGCCGGACGCGGCGGGCAAGGGCGCGCTGCGCCTGGACGGCAAGATGGTGGAGCGGCTGCACCTGAAGGCGGCCGAGCGGGTGCTGGCGAGAGCGGGAGGCTAGGCCGGCCGGCGCGCCCGGAGGGCCTGGGCGATGGTGCCGTCGTCGAGCCAGTCGAGCTCGCCGCCCACCGGCACGCCACGGGCCAGCATGGTGACCTGGACGCCGGAGGGCTCCAGCCGCTCGGCCAGGTAGTGGGCGGTCGTCTGGCCGTCGACGGTGGCGGGCAGGGCCAGGATCACCTCGCGCACGCCATCGCCCGCGCGACCGACAAGTTCGGAAATGCGAAGCGCACCCGGCCCCACCCCATCGAGGGCCGAGAGGAGGCCGCCAAGCACGTGGTAGCGGCCCCTGAAGGCGCCGCCCCGCTCCATGGCCCAGAGGCCCCCCACTTCCTCGACCACGCAGATCAGACCCGCATCGCGACCGGGATCGACGCAGACGGAGCAAGGATCGCAGGTGTCGAGCGCGCCGCACACCTGGCAGGCGCGCACCTTGGCCGCCGCCTCGGCGAGAGCCTGCGAGAGGGGGCCCAGCAGCTGATCGCGCCGCTTCAGCAACGCCAGGGCCGCCCGGCGCGCAGAACGCGGGCCGAGACCCGGCAGCTTGCCGAGCAGCGAGATCAGGCGCTCGATTTCAGGACCGGCGGAAGCGGCCAACGATTCGCTCCTTGACCCGCTCCATGTAGGCGCAGCCGGCGGGGAAATCACCTTCAGGGCGCGACGGGACGGCGGGGCAAGCACCAGGGACCCCCGAGCAAAACATGTCCGATTATTCATTCAGCCGCCGAGGACCGGGGCGCTAGCGTTCGAAGGGCTGAGCGCGTCCAGGCTGGGAGGCGGCAGGTGTGCATCTCCGATCCTCCGCCCCGGCCGGCTGAGCCGGCGGACACCGAGGCGCGAACCCTCGCCCGCATCTACTCTGAGCTCGACGGCTTCTGGCGGGCCGGCGGCCGAATGGCCGCAGAGACGGCGCTGGAGCGTATCGGCCATATTCTTGCCGACGCCGGCTATGCGGCGCCGGGGCCGGAGGGCGCCCGCACCGAGCATTTCCTGCGTCTGTGGTCGCAGGAGGACGAGCGAGGAGGCTGAGCGCGATTGCCTTCGGCCGCCCATGCGGCCATGAGAGAGCGCACTCACCAGTCCAGGATCCCATGGCCGACATCCGACGCCTCGCCCTGCCCGAGGTGCTTCTGATCACCCCCGTCAAACACGGCGACCAGCGGGGGTTCTTCTCGGAAACCTTCAGCCGCAAGGAGCTGGCCGCGGCCGGCTTCGAGGCGCCTTTCGTCCAGGACAACCATTCCCTCTCGGGCAAGCGCGGTATTCTGAGGGGTCTGCATTTCCAGCGGGCGCCGCACGCGCAGGACAAGCTGGTGCGGGTGACCCACGGCGCGGTGTTCGACGTGGCCGTCGACATCCGCAAGGGCTCGGCCAGCTTCGGCCGGTGGGTCGGGGTCGAGCTCTCCGCAGACAACTGGCGCCAGATGCTCGTGCCCGCCGGCTTCGCCCATGGCTTCCTCACCCTGACCGACGCCGCCGAGGTGCTCTACAAGGTGACCGACTACTACGCTCCCGAGGCGGAAGGGGGCCTGGCGTGGGACGATCCGGAGATCGGCATCGAGTGGCCTATCGCCAAGGATCAGATCCTCACCAATGCGCGCGATGGCGGCTGGCCGAAGCTGAGCGATCTGGAGCCGCTTTAGGCGCGCTCAGGCGGCCTCGACGTCCAGCGAATAGCCTGCCGAGCGGACGGTGCGGATCGGGTCGTCCTCGAAGCCGTCGTTGAGCGCCTTGCGCAGGCGGCCGATGTGGACGTCCACCGTGCGGGCCTCGACATAGACGTCCGAACCCCAGACTGCGTCCAGCAGCTGCTCGCGGCTGAACACACGGCCGGGATGCTGCATCAGGTAGTCGAGGAGGCGGAACTCGGTAGGTCCCAGCCGCACTTCCTTCGCCCCGCGGCGGACCCGATGGGCGGCGCGGTCGATGACCAGTTCGCCATGACGGATGTTGTCCTCGGCGAGTCCCGGCCGGATCCGACGCAGCACCGCACGGATGCGGGCGGCGAGCTCCGACATGGAAAAGGGCTTGACGATGTAGTCGTCCGCCCCGGTGTCGAGGCCCCGGATGCGATCGCTTTCCTCGCCACGGGCCGTCAGCAGGATGATCGGCAGGTTGCGGGTTTCCGGCCGGGCGCGCAGCCGGCGGCAGACCTCGACCCCCGAGACCTTGGGAAGCATCCAGTCGAGCACCACCAGGTCCGGCAGGCTCTCGTCGATCAGCAACAGGCCCTCCTCGCCGTCCGTAGCCACGGCGACGAGGAAGCCTTCCTTGTCCAGGTTGTACTGGAGCAGGGTGGCGAGCGACGCCTCGTCCTCGACGATGAGTATGGAGGGCTTCACGACCCCGTCCCCGCCTGACGCAGCCCATCCCATTTCGGGCGGTCGATCGGCAGCTCCTCTCCGGAAATCTCGTAGTGGACGATCTCGGCGATGTTGGTGGCGTGGTCGCCGATGCGCTCGAGGTTCTTGGCGATGAAGAGCAGGTGCGCGCCAGCGGTGATCGTGCGCGGATCGCCCATCATGTAGGTGAGCAGCTCGCGGAAAAGGCTGTCGTAGTGCTCGTCGACCTCGTCGTCGCGCGACCAGACCGCCACCGCCCGGTCGAGATCGCCGGTCGCGTAGGCGTCGAGCACGTTCTTGAGCCGGGTGGCCACCAGCCGGCCCATGCGTTCGATGGAGCGGGTCAGGGGCGTGATCGGCTCGGAATCCGCGAGGACGGCGCCACGCTTGGCGATGTTCTTGGCCAGGTCGCCGATGCGCTCGAGGTTGGAGGCGATCTTCATCGCGGCGACGGTGCGGCGCAGGTCCTGAGCCACGGGCTGGCGCAAGGCGATGAGGCGGATCGCCCGCTTCTCGATCTCGCCGTCGAGGGCGTCGAGCTTGAGATCCCGCTCGATGACCGTCTGGACGACGCTCAGGTCGCGGCGAGTGATGGCGTCCAGCGCGTCGGCCACCCCAGCCTCGGCGAGGCCCCCCATGCGCGCCACATCGGCGGCAAGATGGTTCAGTTCCTCATCGTAGGCCTTGACGATGTGATCGGCCATGCGCGGGCGGCCCCTTCCAGATTGCGCGCCAGTCTAACCCAAGCGCCGCGTCGGCGCAGGCTCCGGCGCATTGCTGATGACCTGCGTTTGCTGACCTTGCATGACAGTCCCGCGACAGTTCCGTGACACGGTGAATCCGAGGGGCTCTCCTACCCCCGCGGCGCCAGCGGAAGATAGGCGGTGAACGAGGCGCCCTCGCCCTCGCCACTCTCGACCACGAGGGCGCCGCGGTGGCGGTTGATGATGTGCTTGACGATGGCGAGGCCCAGGCCGGTGCCCGCATGGCCGCCACTCTGGCCTTCGACGCGATAGAACCGCTCCGACAGACGGGGCAGGAACTCCCGCGCGATGCCGGGACCGCTATCGGTCACGCGCAAGGCCGCGTAGCGCGCATCGCCCCCATGATCCGGCATGAGCAGGGGCAGGCGGGACGCCCGCGGGGAGCGGGGCCGGCCCGCGTCCTCCAGGCTCGCCTGCGGCTCCAGCTCTATAGTCACCGTGCCGCCCACGCCGGCGTACTTCATGGCGTTGTCGATCAGGTTCTGGATCACCTGGATGATCTGATCGCGATCTCCTGGGGCCACCACCGCGCCGACAGGGGCGTTGGTGGCCTGCATGGTAATCTTGCGCTCCTCCGAGAGCGGGCCCAGCGCGTCGAGCACATCGGTCAAGGCCAGGCTCAGGTCGATCTCTCCGCCCGGGGGGATGTGCTCGTTAAGCTCGATGCGGCTAAGCGACAGCAGGTCGTCAATCAGCCGCGACATGCGTTGCGCCTGCTGAGCCATGATGGCCAGGAACCGGTCCCGGGCCCCGGGGTCGTCCTTGGCATGTCCGCGCAGGGTCTCGATGAAGCCGGCGAGGGACGCCAGCGGCGTGCGCAGCTCATGGCTGGCGTTGGCCAGGAAGTCGGCGCGCATGCGCTCGTTACGCCGGGAGTCGGTCTCGTCGCGCAGGCTGAGCAGGGCCAGCCGCTCGGCGCCTTGTGGGGGCAGCGGCTTGGCGACCGCGCGCCAGACCCGCTCACGCGCGCCCCCTTGCTCGAACACCGCTTCGGCCTCGATGCCGCCATGGAGGGCCTCGTCGAGGGTCTCCAGCACCCGCGGATTTCGCAGATATGCGGCCACCAGGCCGCCGGAGGTCTGCAGCCTCAGGAACTCCCGGGCGGCCGCGTTGGCGAAGAGCAGGCGGGGCTCTCCGCCCGGCTCGCCGAGATCGCTCACCAGGATCAGGGGATCGGGCAGGCTCTCGAGCACCAGGACGTAGGGCGGTTCGGCCCGGGCGCCGCCCCGGGAAAGGGCGGGATCGTCGGCGCGGGCGATCCGCCGGCTCCAGAACAACAGCAGCGTCGCGGCGCCGCCGGCCAGGCCGGCGACCCCCGCAGCCGCAGCGGGCGCGTCGGCCGCCCTGAAGAAGCCGAATACCACCACCGCAACCAGGCCGGCGGCCACGGCGACGCTGCCGCCGCGCGCCGGCCCAATGGACCCAAAGAAGTTGTCGACCGTGGCCATGGCGATTCGCCGTTGCAACTGAGGCCCGCTTCCCACGTCTAAGTGACGCTTGCGTGACGGCCAAGCCGCGCGGCGCCGACAGCGGCGGCCGCGCCGCATTCTCTACAAATGCAGGCGAGTTCTGCGCCGCAAGTAGAGCTAGGTGAATACCTGCTGCCGCGAGCCTATTTCCGTGGGGAACCGGGTCATTGACGCCTCAACCATGGGGCGCGTTCAGCAACACACGGCAAAGACACGCCGCGACCTGACGGAATACTCGGCCTCTGAGGATGGAACCGGCCAAGCCCAACCTCGTTTCCTCATCGGGAGAGGGGCTAACCACGATGGAGCAATCCAATGGCCGCCCACGTCTTTGACGCTTCAGAGCCCGGTCTCGAGTCCGCCTCGGTCCGCCCGATGGGGACCGCCGGCACAGCGTCCGCTATTCCTGCCTCCGACGGTGCGATGTTCGCTTCGCGTCCGGCGGTGTTCGACAAGGTCCATGAACGCCAGCGCGTCGGCGCCGGCCCCCTGATCGGTCTCGCGGTCGGAGCGGTGCTGGTGGGCGGACTGGTTTTCGCGATGAGCCGCCATAACCAGGGCGCGAACGGCGCCACCACCGGCGTGCATACCACCAGCCATGCGCCTGCGGGGGCCATCGCCGCCAGCAAGCCAGCCGCCGCGCCGGCGACCAACCAGCCCAACCCGAGCCCGGTGGCCGCGGAGTCTGCGGCCCCGGGCTCGGGT
>FTGK01001016.1_pt1 | contig 12524 bp, 16 predicted proteins | sample 1640691 | NCBI WGS metagenome assembly FTGK01 (sample SAMEA3914789, study PRJEB12502) | metagenome | biome: forest; material: soil | place: Canada | collected 2011-07-03 | depth 0.3 m | reverse complement strand
GCCGCCGGCGGCAAGTCGGTGGGCGAGCTGGCCCAGGGGCTGCCCGTGTCCCGCCCGGCGGTGTCGCAGCATCTGAAGGTGCTGAAGGAGGCCGGGCTGGTGACCGACGAGGCCGAGGGGACGCGGCGCGTCTACCACATTGATCCGAACGGGCTGGGCGCGCTGCGCGCCTGGCTCGACCAGTTCTGGGGCATGGCTCTGGAGGCCTTCAAGGCCGAGGCCGAGCGGCAGGGGGAAGAGGGCGAATGAATGGGATGATCCAGCCGGCGCCAGTGCGCCGCAGCGTGGAGGTGAAGGTCTCGCAGAAGCGCGCCTTCGAGGTGTTCACCGGCTCCATCGCCGCCTGGTGGCCGCGCAGCCATCACATCGGCGCCTCCGAGATCAAGTCGATCACCATCGAACCACGCGAGGGCGGGCGCTGGTACGAGACGGGCGAGGACGGCGCGGAGTGCGAATGGGGCAAGGTGCTGGTCTGGGATCCGTATGGCAGGCTTGTGCTGGCCTGGCAGATCGACGCTCAGTTCAAGTACGACCCGGCCCTGACCACGGAGGTGGAGCTCAGCTTCACTCCGATCGGGGAGCGGGAGACCCGCGTCGACCTCGAGCACCGCAACCTCGAGCGCTTCGGCGACAAGGCCGCGCAGGTGGCGAGTCAGGTCGGCGCCCCCGGCGGCTGGACCAAGGTCCTGGATGAGTATGCCGGCGCAACATCTTGAATTGCTTCCTCAACCCAGAAGGAGAGCGTGCATGAGCGAGTTGGTGATCTACGGCATTCCCGGCAGCCCGTTCGTGCGCGCTGTCCAGATCGCGATGCAGGAGAAGGCGGCGCCCTGGCGGATGGCCGTGCTGCAGCCTGGAGAGACCAAGGGCGAGGCGCATCTCGCCCGCCACCCGTGGGGCCGCATGCCCGCCGTCGAGCACGACGGCTTCGCGCTCTATGAGACCCAGGCCATCGTCCGCTACATCGACCAGGTGTTCCCCGGCCCCTCCTTGCAGCCCTCGGAGGCGCGGGAGGCGGCCCGGATGAACCAGGTCATGGGCATCAACGACTGGTATCTCTTCCCCAAGGCAGTGGCGGTGATCGGCTTCCAGCGGATCGTCGGGCCGGCGCTGATGGGGATCACCACGGACGAGGCTCTCTGCGGCGCCGCCGCGCCTGAGGCGGAGCGCTGTGTCCGCGCCCTGGACGTCATCCTCGGCGACAACCCATTCCTGGCGGGCGGCAGCTTTTCCCTGGCGGATCTGATGGTGGGCCCGCAGCTCGACTTCCTGGGCGCCACGCCCGAGGGCGAGGCGGCGCTGTCGGGGACGCGCCTGGGGGCCTGGATGGAGCGCATGCGCGCGCGGCCGAGCTTCCAGGCGACCTTGCCGCCGCCGATGTTCCGCAAGGCGGCCTGAGCCGGGTTTTCTGCGGCGCAGCTGAAACCCCTGTTCCCCGGAGGTCGTTGGCTTCCGGGGCGCGGGGAGTTGGAGGACTGCGCCCATGAACGTCAACAGCTGCATGAGCACGGACGTCCGCCTGGCCTCGCCCAGCGCATCGATCCGTGAAGCGGCGCGGCTGATGAAGGAGATCGACGCCGGCATCCTGCCCGTGGGGGAGGACGACAGGCTGATCGGCATGATCACCGACCGCGACATCGCCGTGCGCGCTGTCGCCGAGGGCAGGGGCCCGGACACCGCCGTCGGCGATGTGATGAGCCGCGAGGTCCACTACTGCTACGACGACGAGGGCCTGGACGACGTCGCCCGCCAGATGCGCGAGCTGCAGATCCGCCGCATGCCCGTGCTGAACCGCGACAAGCGGCTGGTCGGCATCATTTCCATCGCCGATCTCGCCCTCACCGACGACGATGGCGCCAACCGGGCCGCCAACACCCTGGAGGGCGTGTCCCAGCCGGGCGGAATGCACAGCCAAGGCTAGCGGCCGTAGAACCTCGGCTTGAACGGCGGGAACCAGAGCAGCTTGCCGAGGCCGCGGGCCGCCCGGTCCAGGGCGTAGGCGCGGTCCGGGGCCCGGGCCAGCCACTTGGCGGCGGCCCAGAGGCCGAAGATCGCGGTCTGGGCGGCCCCGACCAGCATCCACCGCGCGGCGCCCAGCCGGTCGGGCGGGCTCTTGTGGATGCAGGCGTAGGTCGGCCCCTGACCGTAGGCGAAGGCGCGGCGGAGCGCGTAGTTCAGCGTCAGGCGCGAGGGCTCGGGGTGCTCCCAGACCCAGGCCTCGGGCGCCCAGGCGAAGCGGGCGCCTGCCAGGCGCATCTCCTGGAACAGGATGTCGTCCTCGCCGCCGATGAGGTTCTGCAGCAGGGAGAAAGGCGCCTCGCGCTTCGGGAGGGCGGAGCGGCGGATCAGGCTGTCGCCGCAGCCGTACTGGTGCTCGATCAGGCCGGCCTCGGCGGGTCCTTCGCGGGAAAAGAAGCGCTCCAGATAGGGGCGGTGGTGGCGCACCTTCTCGGGGGCGTAGCCGCGCACCAGCCCGAAGACCACGTCGGCGTTGAAGCGCTCGCGCACCTCGAGCAGGGAGGCCAGCCACCCGGGCGAAGCCTCCTCGTCGTCGTCAAGGAAGGCGATCAGCGGGGCCTTGGAGGCCACGAGCGCGCGGTTGCGGGCGCTGGCCACGCCGGGCGAGGGCTCGCAGGCATAGACGACAGCGAACGGGGCCTCGGCGGCGAGGCGTTCCACGGTGGCGCGGGCGCCCTGGGTCTCGTCATTGTCGACGACGACCAGTTCGATAGCGTCGAGCGGCGTTCCGGTCTGGGCGAAGACCGAGCGAATGGCGCGCTCCAGCGAGGCCGGCCGGCCGCGGGTGGGGATCACCACCGACACCTGGGGCTCGGCCGCCATCAACCCTGGTCCTGCAGCGCGTCGGAGCGGGGCTCGCGGCTGGCAGAGCGCCTGCCGTAGCCTGCAAGGGCGCCGATCACGCCGCGCACCCGCCCCGTCGCGGAAGTTTCCGCGGCGTTGATCTGGTCGAGCCGCCGGCGAAGGCGGGAGACGCCCTCGTTGCGACCCGCCAGGGCCCAGGCGGCGTTCAGCGAGCGCGCGGCGGCGCCGGTGCGGCCCGCGGCCGTGGCCAGGCCCTGGCGCACCGCTACCACATGGGTCGCGAACGGGGCCTTGTAGTGGGCGTAGCCTGGACTGAGGTCGTAGCTCGACAGGCCGAGCGACGGCATGATCTCGGCCAGCCGCAAGGTCAGCACCTGACCGGGCCCGCAGGCGGAGCACTCCGGGTCGATCACCGAAAGCCAGGCGTGGGCGTGGGCGCCGACCGCGAGGCCGAAGTGGCCCGCCACCAGCCGCCCGCCGGCGCGCAGGGTGACCAGGACGCCGCGGGCCTCTCCCTTGGCCTCGAGGATCGCCTGGAACAGCCGGCGGGCCCATTCGGGGCGGAACACGTCGTGGGCGCCGGTGCGCCGGAACTGTTCGCGCTTCCAGCTGATCATCAGGTCGAGCGCCTGGGCGGAGCCTGGCTCGGAGGCGAGGACCACGCCGCCGAGCTCGCGCTCCAGCTTGTTCTGCAGCCGCCGCCAGTTCTTGAAGCGTTTGGGATTCTCGGCCTGCAGCGCGGCGTAGTAGGCGTCGGGGCCGTCCGCCGGCGCGATGACATAGCCCTCGGTCTCGGCAGGGCCGGCCGCAGGGAAACTTGCATGAGGATCGATCAGGCCCGACAGTCTCAGACCGGAGACCCCGGCCGCGGCCAGGGCTTCCGCGCCGTCGATGCGCTCGCCCGGCGCGCTCACCAGGGCGTGGTAGTCGGAGAAGGCTCCTCCGATGGGCTGGGCGATGGCGCCTGAGCGGCCGTGGAAGGGCAGGAAGCCCACCGCTTGGCCCTGGCGCGTCAGGACGGCGATCCGCGCATCCGGCCGCGCCTCTCCGACCAGGCGGGCGAAGTCAGGTCCCAGCAGGGGGTTGGCGAAGGCCGGCTCGGCCGCGCAGAAACCCCGCCAGGCCTGGGCCTCGCGTTCGCTCAGGGTCCGGGGATGGCGGACCTCCGCCTGGATCATCTTCGCTCCGCAGCTGACGGCGGAGAGAGTGAGGCTTTCAGGTTAGGGAAGGGTTGTCGCCAAAGGCCCGGGAGAGGATGCGCTCCAGCCCCGCGGCGTCGACCTCATCGAAGGCGGCGAGTTGGGTGGAATCGACGTCGAGCACGCCCAGCAACCGCGCGCCCGGCCCGAAGACGGGAACCACGATCTCGCTTTTCGAACGGGGGTCGCAGGCGATGTGGCCGGGGAAGGCGTCGACGTCGCGGACGATGACTGTGCGCCCCTCCGCCGCCGCCAGCCCGCAGACGCCCCGGCCGAAGCCGATCCGCAGGCAGCCCAGCGTGCCCTGGTAGGGGCCGACGACCAGCTCCTGGGGCTTGTCGGGATCGACCACATAGAAACCGGTCCAGAAGAAGCTGTCGAAGCTCTGGGCCAGCATGGCCGACACCGTGGCCATCCGCGCCGTGAGGTTCGGCTCCCCCTCCAGCACCGCCGCGATTTCGGCGGCCACTTCGGCGTAGCGGGCCGCTTTGTCGCCGGCCAGGACCTTGGAGTTGAAGGCTTCCGCCATCCTATCTCAGCCAGCCGAAGGTCTCGGCCAGCACCCACACGCCCAGCACCGCGAAGATGGCGGCCGCGGCCCATCGGACATAGCGTACCGGGATGACCTTGGTCGCCGCCTCGCCCAGGAACACCGCCGGGACATCGGCGATCATCATGCCGATGGTGGTGCCGATGGCGACCTGGAAAACCGAGTGGAAGCGCGCGGCGAGGGCGACCGTGGCGATCTGGGTCTTGTCGCCGATCTCCACCAGGAAGAAGGCCACGGCCGTGGTCAGGAAGGCGCCCCAGCGGCTGTCCGACTTCGGCCCCTCGTCCTCCTTGTCCGGGACCAGGGTCCAGGCGGCCATTGCGATGAAGGAGACGCCGACGAAGATGCGGAACCAGGGGCCCTTCAGGAGCCCGGACACGAAGTAGCCCGCCGTTGCGGCCGCCAGGTGGTTGGCGATGGTGGCGACCAGGATGCCGGCGACGACCGGCCAGGGCCGGCGGAAGCGCGTGGCCAGGATGATGGCCAGTAGCTGGGTCTTGTCGCCGATCTCCGCGAGGGCGACCACAACCGCCGAAATGAGCACGGGCTCCATGGAAACTCGCCGCCGCTGGAGGGAGGGCGGGCTCTAGCGCGCGCGCCCCGGGCCGGCAAGCCGCGGGCCCCAGCCGCATGGCTCGAGCATTACATGGAGTTAATGTATTCGATGTAAGAATGAAGTATTAAATCTCCGTAATCAAGAACAATGACTCCGAGTTAATTTGCCCTCCACTTGGCCCGGCCGCATCTTGGGCGCATTCGGATTCTTGTGGAGGACACCTCATGCGCACCCTGTTCGGACTGGCCGCTCTCGTGGCGCTTGGCGCGAGCGCGGCTTCGGCCCAGCCGACCCATCTCAGCGACACCGCCTATCTGCAGGCGGCGCGCTGCGTCGGCCTGGCCAATTCCAAGGCTCTCGGCGCCGCGGACGCCAAGGGGATGACCGTTTGGCTGCAGACGGAAGGCGCCAGCCATCCGGCCTTCATCGTGGAGAAGGGCGACGAACTGCAGTCGCAGGCCAAGCGCCAGGCCGACCGCGCCGACGACATGGTCAAGCCGCGCCTTCAGGCCGAGCTTACCGGCCCGTGCGCATCGCTGAAGGGCTGATCGCCAGCGGCCCCTGAGGCGTTGCCGCCGGCGGCCCCGTCGCATTATCTGCGGCGGGGCCGTTTTCTATTGGGAGTGCGGGATGATCGGTCTGATCGCCAAACTGAAGGTGCAGCCGGGCAAGGGCCCCGAGTTCGAGAGGGCCTTCAGGCCGCTCTCGGACATCGTAAATTCCGACGCGGAGCCGGGGAACCTGCTCTACAAGCTCTGCAAGAGCCGAGCGGATCCGGACACCTATGTCGTGATGGAGCTCTACCGCGACCAGGCCGCGGTAGACGAGCACCCCAAGACCCGGCACTTCACCGAGATCTGGCCGAGCCTGGCGCCCCTGCTGCAGCCCGGCCCGCCGGACTTCGAGTTCATCGACAGCGTGGAATAGGCGGCCGCTACCGCTCCAGCACCCTGAAGGTGAACGGAAACTCGTCGCCTTCCCCGGCCTCGTGACGCTCGCTCCGCACCTCTCTCCAGGCCGAGAGGTCGAAGGCGGGCAGGAGCACGTCGCCCTGCGGATCGGCGTCGACCTCGGTCAGGTACAGGCGGCGAGCCTTGGGGAAGGCGGCCTGGGCGACAGCCGCCCCGCCGATCACGCAGACCTCCCCGGCCCCGTCTTCTTCGGCCTGCTCCCGTGCGATCTGGACCGCCTCGTCGAGGGTCTCGCAGACCAGCGCCTGCCTGGGTTCGAAGGTCCCATCGCGAGAGAGGACGATGTTGGTGCGGCCAGGCAGGGGCTTGATCGGCAGCGAGTCCCACGTCTTGCGGCCCATGATGATCGGCTTGCCCAAGGTGAGCTCCTTGAACATGCGCAAGTCGCTCTTCAACCGCCAGGGCAGCTCGCCGTGGGCGCCGAACACGCCGTTCCTGGCGCGGGCCAGAGGCCCGAGGGTGAGACGGATCAAACGGCTATCGCGGCCTTGATGGCGGGGTGGGCCTCGTAGCCCTCGAGACGGAAGTCGTCATAGTCGAAGGCGAAGAGGTCGTCCCGGTGCGCCAGGTGCATGGTGGGGAAGGGCAGGGGCTCGCGGGCCAGCTGCTCCTTCGCCTGCTCCAGGTGGTTCAGATAGAGGTGCAGGTCGCCGAAGCTGTGCACGAACTCGCCGGGCTGCAGCCCCGTGACCTCCGCCACCATCAGGGTCAGCAGGGCGTAGCTGGCGATATTGAACGGCACGCCCAGGAAGAGGTCGGCCGAGCGCTGGTAGAGCTGACAGGACAGCTTCCCGTCGGCCACGAAGAACTGGAACAGGCAGTGGCAGGGCGGCAGGGCCATGTCGTCGACGTCCGCCGGGTTCCAGGCGCTGACGATGTGCCGACGGCTTTCGGGCCTGTTGCGGATCTGATCCACTACCTTGGCGATCTGGTCGATGCTGCGGCCATCGGGCGTGGCCCAGGAGCGCCATTGCTTGCCATAGACTGGGCCGAGTTCGCCCGAGGCGTCGGCCCACTCGTCCCAGATGCTCACCCCGCGCTCCTGCAGCCAACGGACGTTGGTGTCGCCGCGCAGGAACCACAGCAGCTCATAGATGATGGACTTCAGGTGCAGCCGCTTGGTGGTGAGCAGCGGAAAGCCCGCGGCGAGATCGAAGCGGATCTGCCGGCCGAACACGCCCAAGGTGCCGGTGCCGGTGCGGTCTTCGCGCCGCACGCCGTTGGCCAGGACATCCTCGAGCAGGGCGAGGTACTGCCGCTCCGGGTGCTCCGGCGGCGGTGGCGTGAAGAGGCGGACGGCGGCGGTCATGGGAGCCGTGATTGTCGGCCGAATCCGCCTCGGGGCCAAGCCGCTGCCTGCCGATCAGCCGGAAAATCCGCCGCCATCGAGGAAGCCCTGTTCCTCCGGCGTGGTGATCCGCCCGAACGCAGCGTTGCGGTGCGGAAACCGCCCGAAGCGGACGATGATGTCCCGGTGCAGATGCGCCCACTTGAGGGTGTCTGCGTCGCCGGTGGAGTCGCGGTGGGCTTCACAGAGCGCGATCGAGCGATCCTGGTCCTCGATCCGCTCGGAGTGCTCGAACGGCAGGAAGAAGAAGGGGCGAAGTTCGGGGGCGACCTTCTGGTGGAAGCCGGCTTCGATCGCACGCTTTGCGGTCGCCAAGGCCAGCGGATCCGTGGCGAAGGCGTGGGCTGAGCGGCGGTAGAGGTTGCGCGGAAACTGGTCGAGCACGATCAGCAGCGCCAGCGCGCCGTCGGGGGTGTCGACCCATTCCGCCAGATCGCCCTGCGACGCCCGCATGTGCAGCGCCTCGAAACGCTCTCGGATCGCCCGGTCGAAAGCCTCGTCCTTGGCGAACCATTTCTTCGGGCCGGCCTCGATCCAGAAGGCGACGACGTCGGCGGGTGTGCTTTGCGAAGTCATCATCCTGTCTTCGATGGACCGGAATCCGGCCTTGCGTGTTTCTGGACGATTGCAGCAACGACAGGCAACCGCCCGTTCAAAGCGGGTTCATGTCGGACCTGCCTATTCTTGCCTCGAAGGACGGGCGGGCGGCCCCGACCCGCGCTCGAAAGGAGCACGCAATGAAGAGACTTCTGATTTCCGCGGCGGCGTTGAGCCTGATGGGAGCGCCCGCGGCGTTCGCCCAGGACAACCATGACCACGACCGCAGCCAATGGCAGGGTCGCAGCAGCGGTGGGCAGCAACAGTCCAGCCAGCAGCAGTCCAGCCAGCAACAGTCCAGCCAACAGCCTTCCGGTCAGCAGCAAGGCCAATGGCAGGGCCGCAGCACGGGCGTGACCCAGCAGCAGACGGGCGGCCGGCCTGACTGGAACGCCTACTATCGCAACAACCCCGATCTGCAGCGCGCCTACCGGCAGAACCAGCAGTCGCCGACCTATCACGAGAGCATCGAGACCTTCGCCCAGCGCCACTATCAGGAGCACGGGCGGGCCGAAGGCCGGGCCCTCCCCACCGCTCAAGGTCAGTCCACGCAGCAGGACAACCGCTGGCAGGGCGGCGGCACTGACAACCGCTGGCAGGGCCGCGGCGACAACAACCGCTACGAGGGCCAGCAGCGTTGGCAAGGCGGCGACCGCAACGACAACCGCAGCTGGCAGGGCGGCGATCGCCAGCACTGGGGCGACCGTTCGGTCAGCCGCGACTGGCGCAGGTACGAGCGCAACATCTTTGCGCAGCACCGCTACCGGCTGGGGACGTACGCCTGGCCGCGTGGCTACGGCTACCGTCGCTTCACCTTCGGCGAGTACCTGCCGGAGATCTTCTTCGCCCAGGATTACTGGATTTACGACTACGCCGACTACGGCCTGCCCTTTCCCCCGCCGGGGACCCAGTGGGTCCGCTACGGACCGGACGCCCTGCTGATCGACCAGGACACCGGCGAAATCGTCCAGGTCATCTACAGCGTCTTCTACTGATCTCCAGCTGACCTCAGTGATGGGCCCGGGAGGCGTTCCTCCCGGGCCCTTTGCATTCTCGACGGTTCAGCCGAGGCGCGACGGCGTCCGCACGATTGCGGGCAACGGGGGACAACCGCCTATTCAAAGCCGGTTCATGTCAGCTCTGCGTAAGTTGCAGCCAACGACGGCCGCATCCGGCCGTGCGGAGGCAGTCGAATGAAAAAGCTTCTCATCACCGCTGCGGCTCTGGCCCTCACGGGCGGCGTCGCGCTCGCTCAACAGGACGACCATCACCCCCACGGCGGCCACGGGGGCTGGCAGGGCGGCCAGGCCCAATCCCAGCCTCAGGCGCAGACCCAAGGCCAATGGCAGGGCCGGCAAGGCGGCGGTCAGTGGCAGGGACGCCAGGGCGGCGGCCAGTGGCAAGGCCGCCAGGCCGGCCAGGCGCAGGTCCAGCAGCCCCAGGCTCAGAGCCAATGGCAGGGCCGCCAGGGCGGCCAATGGCAAGGCGGTCAGGGCCAGTGGCAAGGTCGCCAGGGCCAGTGGCAAGGGCGCCAGGGCGTCCAGGGCGGCCAGCAATACAACCAGTACCAGCGCTCCCAGCAGAGCGACGGCCGCTGGCAGGGCCGCAGCGACTCCAATCGCTGGAGCGGCGAGAACCGCTACCGCGGAGACAGCAATCGCTGGAACGGCGAGAATAGCTATCGTGGCGAGAACCGCTACCAGAGCTACGGCCGCGGCCACTACGCCCAGCAGCGCTACCGGGCCGGGACCTATTACTGGCCGCACGGCTACAGCTATCGCCGCTGGAGCTACGGAGAGTACCTGCCGCGGATGTTCTGGGGCCAGGACTACTGGCTGGACGACTACAGCAGCTACGGTCTTCCCTATCCGCCACCGGGCGAGGTCTGGGTCCGCTACGGGCCTGACGCCTTGCTGATCGACCGCTACAGCGGTGAGGTCGTCGACGTGATCTACGGCATCTTCTACTGAGCCGCCGAGGTGGCCGCGAGGGCCCGGGAGGACATCTCCCGGGCCCTTTGCTTTTCCGGGCCGCCGCCTTGACGCACGCGCAAAAAAACGGTCGATAGCGCCCTCGTTTGCGGCCCCCCTTTGCGTGGCCCCCCCTTCGACTGCGCTTCCGGAGAAAAGATCATGCGCGTCTACTACGATCGCGACGCCGACCTCGCCCGCCTGCTCGACAAGAAGATCGCGATTGTAGGCTACGGCTCGCAGGGGCATGCGCACGCCCTGAATCTTCGCGACTCCGGGGTGAAGAACGTCGCCGTGGCGCTGCGTCCGGACTCGGCTTCGGTGAAGAAGGCGGAAGGCGAGGGCCTCAAGGTGATGACGGTGCCGGAGGCCGCCGCCTGGGCCGACGCCATCATGATCCTGGCGCCAGACGAGCTGCAGCGGGAGATCTACAATAACGAGATCGCGCCCCACATCAGGGACGGCGCCGCCATTCTGTTCGGCCACGGCCTGAACATCCACTTCCGTCTGATCGAGCCCAAGGCGTCCATCGACGTGCTGATGATCGCCCCCAAGGGACCGGGGCACACCGTCCGGGGCGAGTACCTGAAGGGCGGCGGCGTCCCCTGCCTGATCGCGGTGCACCAGAACGCCTCCGGCGGCGCGCACGAGCTGGGCCTCGCCTATGCCTCCGCCATCGGGGGCGGCCGCGCCGGGGTGATCGAGACCACCTTCCGCGAGGAGTGCGAGACCGACCTGTTCGGAGAGCAGAGCGTGCTCTGCGGCGGGCTGGTGGAGCTGATCCGGGCCGGCTTCGAGACCCTGGTCGAGGCGGGCTACGCGCCCGAGATGGCCTATTTCGAGTGCCTGCACGAGGTGAAGCTGATCGTCGACCTCATCTACGAGGGCGGAATCGCCAACATGAACTACTCGATCTCCAACACCGCCGAGTACGGCGAATACGTCACCGGCCCTAGGATCGTGACGCCGGAGACCAAGGCGGAGATGAAGAAGGTCCTGGAGGACATCCAGTCCGGCCGCTTCGTGCGCGACTGGATGGCCGAGTGCGCCGTGGGTCAGCCCTCCTTCAAGGCGACCCGCCGGCGGGCTTCCGAACACCAGATCGAGGAGGTCGGTGGACGGCTCCGCGCGATGATGCCCTGGATCGGCAAGAACCGCCTGGTGGACACCAGCCGCAACTAGGGCAAAGTCCGGCGCAGGGGAGGGGCTCATGCGCCTGATCTTGTCGCTGGCCGTTTCGCTGACCTGGGCGGCGCCCGCCCTCGCGGCCGACGCTCCCCCGGCCGCGCCTGCCACCGCGGAGCCGCCGATCTGCACGACCGTCACCACTGTGGTGAAGCGGGGGGAGGTGGTGCTCAGCACCGGCTCGACGACGAGGTGCGAGGACGCCGCCCATGCCGGTGGCGGCCTGACAGCGGGCGCCCTGCTCTCGGCCCCGGCGGCCGTGCTCTCGGCGCCGGCGTCGGTCCTGGGGTCGCTGGGCTCAGGCAACGGCGACCTGCTCACCGCCAGGAACACCGCTGGCGACTGGCGCGCGGTGGACCGCAAGAGCGGCGACGTCTGCCATCTGGTGCTCAGCGTCCAGACCGCCGCCGCGGGCTACGTCGCCCGCCCGAGCGGCTGCCGCGGCCCCTTCGCCAGCGCCCACGCCTGGACCTACCGCGACGGCGCCGCCGAGCTCCTGCGCACCGACGGCGCGGCTATCGTCCGTCTGACCGGCACGCGCGACCTGCTCACCGGCAGGACCGAGGACGGCGACGTCCTGACCCTGCAGCGGTGACCGGCCGACGACCCGGCTAGAGGCTCATCGCGGCCTGAATGGGCTCGGCGGCAGACCGCAGAGCCGGCCGCGGGGCGGCTTCCGACACCTGGAACTGCATCGAGGCGATGCGATCGAGCGGCAGGAGGGGGTCGCGCTCGCGCGAGCTTTCGTCCGGGCGGCAGACCCAGGCGCCGGGCGAGGCGGCGGCGATGATCGCAGCTTCGGGATCCAGGAGTTCGAGCTCATAGCGGCGCTCGATCGGATCCACCCCATCGGCGAAGGCCATGGCCACGATCGGCCAGGCGCCGTCCGCGGCGTGCTTGATCGACACCGGCACGGGAACGCTGGCCATGGCGCCGGCTTCCAGCCGCGGGATGTCGATGCGGATGCGGGTGTCGTGCTCGCTGAGAGCGTAGCGGGCGACCGCGCCGGGCAGCGCCTCCAGCGTCTTGCGGCTCAGCCGCTCCAGACTGGCGCCGTAGGTGATCTCATTGGGCAGGAGGACGTGGACGCTGACGTCCTCGAGCGCCGCATCCCCGGCGTTGGCCAGGAGCAGCGGCAGGTTCAGCTCCAGGATGCGGCCGCGCGAGAGGCCCACGGGGACTCGCAGGCGCTCGGGCGCCCGGCGCGACATCAGGGCGAGGTCCAGCTGGCGCAGCGGTTCGCGGACGATCTCGGGCGTGGGGAGCTGGGGCGCCCGCTCGAAAGCAGGGACCTCGGCGAAGGCCCGCGGAGCCGGCGCGGCGGG
>FTGK01000563.1_pt1 | contig 12731 bp, 11 predicted proteins | sample 1640691 | NCBI WGS metagenome assembly FTGK01 (sample SAMEA3914789, study PRJEB12502) | metagenome | biome: forest; material: soil | place: Canada | collected 2011-07-03 | depth 0.3 m | reverse complement strand
TACGAGACCCTGATCGTCGAGACGGCCGAGGGCGTCTGCCTGATCCGGTTCAACCGTCCCGAGGCGCTGAACGCCTTCAACGATCAGCTGATGGACGAATTGACCGCCGCCCTCGACGCCGCCGAGGCCGACGACGCGGTCCGCTGCATCGTCCTGACCGGCTCGGAGAAGGCCTTCGCGGCCGGCGCCGACATCAAGGAGATGCAGTCCAAGACCTACGTCTCCGCCTACAAGGAGGGCTTCATCACCCGCAACTGGGAGCGCGTCACGCGCTGCCGCAAGCCGGTGATCGCGGCGGTGGCCGGCTATGCGCTCGGCGGCGGCTGCGAGGTGGCGATGATGTGCGACTTCATCATCGCGGCGGAGACGGCGAAGTTCGGCCAACCCGAGATCACCCTCGGCGTCTCCCCGGGCGCGGGCGGCACGCAGCGGCTCACGCGCCTGGTCGGCAAGTCCAAGGCCATGGAGATGATCCTCACCGGCCGTCTGATGGACGCCCAGGAGGCCGAGCGCTCAGGCCTGGTCAGCCGCGTCGTCGCGCCCGACGCCCTGATCGAAGAGGCGATGAAGGCCGCAAAGAAGATCGCGTCTCTTTCGCCGGTTTCGGTGATGCTGACCAAGGAGATGGTCGAGGCGGCCTACGAGACCACCCTGAGCCAGGGAGTCACCTTCGAGCGCCGCCTGTTCCACTCGATGTTCGCCCTGGAAGACCAGAAGGAAGGCATGGGCGCCTTCGTCGAAAAACGGAAGCCGTCGTTCAAGGGGGCGTAGGCCCCTTCCTGTTCGGGCCGCCAGGCCAGGAAGGTTTCGACCACGAACCTCACGAACCACACGAACGGGTCCGCGCTGGCATGTTCGTGAGGTTCGTTGTTCCTCTTCTCTCACCTGAGCTTGAGACGAACGAACGGCATCCAGCCCAGGGGGTTGGAGCCGTAGGCTGGCTTCAGGGCGCCTGGGACGAAGTTCACCGTGCCCATGGCGCCGAGGCCCAGGGCGGCGTGCTTCGCCAAGGGAAGGTCGTAGACGTAGCCGAGGCTGGCCTCCCCCACCCTGAAGACCTGGCCCGCCAGCGAGCTCGGCGTTTCGAAAAGCTCGTCCTTCTGCACGTCCTCGACGCGGGCGAAGACGGTGTGGCGGCCGAGGTTCACGGCGCTTTCCAGCAGGACCGCGTCCAGCGTGTGGCCCGGGGAGTCGTCGTTGCGGCCCCACGCCAGGGTGGTCTGCCAATCGCCGCCAGCGAGGGGGCGGTTGTAGGTCGCCGAAGCGGTGACCCGGTGCTGGTCGACGCCGGGCTCGAGCTGTTCGGGGCTCTTGATCACGCCGTAGCTGGCCTGCAGGGCCCAGTTGGCGCCGGGGTTCCAGCTCAGGCGGCCCGACCAGGAGTTCAGGCGGAAGGCGTCGAAATTCCATCGATGCTGGTCGGGCTCGCGGCCGTTGAAGGCGGAGGCCTCGAGCTTGAAGGGCCCGTGCACCACCCCCCAGGTTACCACGCCGTAGGTGATGTGCGTCGAATCCAGCCAGTGATGGCTGATCGGGGCCGCCGGGTCGGCCATGCCGGAGAACCGGTGCATGAAGGTGACCGGTCCCAGCGCAGGCTCGCCGGGATAGCCGGCGTAGATGAAGACCGAAGTGTCGCGTCCGATCGGAGCGCTCAGGGTCCCCGACAGCTCCATGAAGAGGTCGTGCGGGTGCTGGCGGTCGACCAGGGGATGGACGCCGTCTGCGGTCTCGCCCGATTGCAGCAGCAATGGATAGCCGTTCGCGCCCATGGCCGGATCCAGCGACAGCATGGTCTTGAGGGTGAAGGTCACCGGCCCCGCGGCGTGCTGGGCCATGAGCATCAGCATGCTCTCACTGAAGGTCTTGGAGGCCCCCCGCGGCCCGTCCTGCTGGTCGTGGACCAGCGCCACCTCGCCGTGGACCATGCCGGTCCAGCCGCCCGACGCGAAGGTCGGGCCCCGCATCGGCGTGGACTGCGGCTGCCAGGAGGTCCCCGAGGCGTCGCGCATCATCGAGTAGGCGCCGAGGGCGCCCGCCATCATCGGCGCGCCCTTCGCCATGTCGGGCATGTCCATGTGGCTCATGTCCATGCCGGCCATGTCTTCCGCCCGGGCCGCGCCGGCCAGGGCGAGCAACGCCGCCGCCGCTAGCGCGCCGCGCGCTCCAGCAACTCGATGAGCTCGGAGGCCTTCTGGCGTTGCTCGGCGTGGTTTCCCGAGACGATGGCCGACTCGATGCAATGGCCGAGATGGCCCTTCAGCATCTCCGTCTCCACCCGCGAGAGGGCGGCGCGCACGGCCTGAAGCTGGGTCAGCACGTCGATGCAATAGCGCTCCTCCTCGATCATCCGCGCGACGCCGCGCACCTGGCCTTCGATGCGCTTGAGGCGATTGAGCAGCTTGGGCTTGTCGTGTGGCAAGGTCGGTCTCATGCCTCGCTTGTATACCCCCGCATGGTATCCTCAAATACCCTTTGCGGGTATAGCCTGATCGGGGAGCGACGGATGGACATGCATCAGCACGATCACGCCGGGGCGGCCACGCTTGTGATGGATCCGGTCTGCGGCATGAAGGTCGATCCGCAGAAGACGCCCCATCACGCCGAGTACGAGGGCCGGGCCTACCACTTCTGCGGCGCGGGCTGCCGGACGAGGTTCGTCGCGGATCCTCGGCGTTACCTGGCCCCGGCGCCAAGGCCGGCGGAGCCCGAGGGCGCCGGCGCCGTCTACACCTGCCCCATGCATCCGGAGGTCCGGCAGACCGGGCCCGGCGCCTGCCCGATCTGCGGCATGGCGCTGGAGCCGGTGGCGATCGCCCTGGACGCGGGCCCCAATCCGGAGCTGGCCGACATGAGCCGGCGGTTATGGATCGGCCTCGCCCTGACAGCTCCGGTGTTCGTCCTGGAAATGGGCGGCCACGCGTTGGGCCACGCCCTTATCGCGCCGCGCCTATCGAGCTGGATCCAGCTCGTCCTGTCGACGCCCGTGGTGCTGTGGGCCGGCTGGCCCTTCTTCCAGCGCGGCTGGGCCTCGCTGCGGACCCGCAACCTCAATATGTTCACCCTCATCGCCATGGGGGTGGCGGTCGCCTACGCCTACAGCCTGGTCGCGGTGTTCGCGCCAGGCCTGTTCCCACCCGCCTTCCGGGGCCACGACGGCGCCGTCTCCGTCTATTTCGAAGCGGCGGCCGTGATCACCGTCCTGGTGCTGCTGGGCCAGGTCCTGGAGCTCAGCGCGCGCGAGCGGACCTCCGGCGCGATCAAGGCGCTGCTGAGCCTCGCCCCCAAGACCGCCCGGCGCATCCGCGACGACGGCTCGGACGAGGAGGTCACGCTCGACCTGATCGGCGTCGGCGACCGGCTGCGGGTCCGGCCCGGCGAAAAGGTCCCCGTCGACGGCCAGGTGCTGGAGGGCCGAGCCTCCGTCGACGAATCCCTGGTCACCGGGGAGTCCATGCCGGTCGCCAAGGGGCCCGGCGCCAAGGCGGTGGCCGGCTCGATCAACCGGACCGGCTCCTTCGTCATGCGCGTCGAGAAGGTGGGCGCCGACACCCTGCTGGCCCGCATCGTCCAGATGGTCGCCGAGGCCCAGCGCAGCCGCGCCCCGATCCAACGTATGGCCGACAAGGTCTCGGCCTGGTTCGTGCCCGCGGTCATCGCGGCGGCCCTGCTCGCCTTCGCCGGCTGGGCAGGCTTCGGCCCGGAGCCGCGCCTGGCCTACGCCCTGGTCGCGGCGGTATCGGTGCTGATCATCGCCTGCCCCTGCGCCCTGGGGCTGGCGACGCCCATGTCGATCATGGTCGGCATGGGGCGTGGGGCTCAGGCCGGCGTGCTGATCAAAAACGCCGAAGCGCTGGAGCGTTTCGAGAAGATCGACACCCTGATCCTCGACAAGACCGGCACCCTGACCGAGGGCCGGCCGGCGGTCACCGCCATCGTTCCGGCCGAAGGTTTCGACGAGGCCGAGCTTCTGCGGCTGGCCGCCAGTCTCGAACGCGGATCCGAGCATCCCCTGGCGGACGCCATCCTGCGCGCCGCGAAGGACCGCGGCCTCACCCTCTCGGAGGTATCGGCGTTCGATTCCCCCGTTGGTCTGGGCGTGCTGGGGGTGGTGGACGGCCGGCGGATGGTCCTGGGCGGGGCGCCGCTTATGGCCGAACATAAGGTCGACCTCGGCCGGCTGCGGGATCAGGCCGAGCGGCTCCGGGCCGGAGGCGCCACGGCCGTGTTCGCCGCGGTGGACGGCCGGCTCGCGGGCGTGCTCGCCATTGCCGATCCGATCAGAGCCTCCGCGCCCGAAGCGGTGCGGGTCCTCAAGGCCGAAGGCGTGCGTTTGGTGATGCTGACCGGCGACAACCGGACCACGGCCGAGGCGGTCGCCCGCCAGCTCGGCATCGAGGACGTCGAGGCCGAGGTCCTGCCCCAGGACAAGGCCGCGGTGGTCCAGCGGCTCCGGACCGAGGGCCGCGCCGTCGCCATGGCAGGCGACGGGGTCAACGACGCGCCAGCCCTCGCCGCCGCCGACATCGGCGTCGCCATGGGAGCCGGCGCGGACGTGGCCATAGAGAGCGCCGGCGTGACGCTGCTGAGGAGCGATCTGGAGGGAATCGTCCGGGCGCGGCGCCTTTCCCAGGCGGTGATGCGCAACATCCGGCAGAACCTCGCCTTCGCCTTCGTCTACAACCTCGCCGGCGTGCCCATCGCTGCAGGCGTGCTCTATCCGGCTTTCGGTCTCCTGCTCTCTCCCCAGCTCGCCGCGGCGGCTATGGCTCTTTCCTCGGTCAGCGTAATCTCCAACGCCCTGCGGCTGCGCGCCCTGAAGCTCTGACGCAGCGGTAGATTGACAGCCGCTCGCCTGGCCCGTTACTTGCGACTTATTCGCATTATCGTTCGCAAGAGGGCGCGGAATGAACGGCTTGAGAGGAACGGTCGCGGTGGCGGGCGTGCTGGCGGCCGGACTTCTGGCCGGCCCGGCGCACGCCGACGAGCCGCTGTTCGGCTACGTCTACGCCACCGACACCCTGCCGAAGGGCCAGAAGGAGGTGGAGCTCTGGTCCACCAATCGCGAAGGCCGCAGCCAGGGGGACTTCCACCTCTGGCAGCAAAGGACCGAGCTCTCATATGGCGTGACCGACAACTTTCAGCTGTCGGCCTACCTGAACCTCTCCCACGCCGACGTCTTCCGGAACACGCCCGAGGGCGACACCGCGCCGCCGGAAGCCTTCGCCGACTACGACGTCGATCCGTCCCGCCGCTTCTCTCGCTGGCGCAGCGAGGGCGTCTCGGTCGAGGGCCTCTGGCGGCTGCGCAGCCCCTACACCAATGGGCTCGGAGTGGCGCTTTATGCCGAGCCGACCATCGCCCCCAACACCCGCGAACTCGAGCTGCGACTGATCCTCCAGAAGAACTTCCTCCAGGATCGCCTGGTGATCTCCGGCAACGCCACCGTGGGCTACGAGTGGCGGAAGATCCCCGGCGATCCGGCCGCCGATCCGGCGAGCGGGGATTTCGCGCGCCACTGGGACCACGAGTCCGACCTGAACCTCAGCCTGGGCGCCTCCTACCGTTTCCGCGCCAACTGGGCCGTGGGCGCCGAATTCCTGAACGAGCGCGAGCTGGCCGGCATCACCCCGTTCGAGCACACCTCGCGCACCAACGTGGCCTGGTACCTCGGCCCGAACATCCACTTCGGCGGGGAGAAGGTCTTCGCCACCGTCACCTTCCTGGCCCAGCTGCCGGGCGCCCAGGACCATGCCAATCCGCCGCCGGGCTTCATCGTCGATGGCGTCAGCAACGCCGACGACTTCGAGAAGTACCGGCTGCGGATCAAGGTCGGGACCTATTTCTGAGCGGAGCACAGATGAACGCGCGTTTCTTCCTGCTTGCCGGCGCGGCCCTCGCCGCTCCCGCGGCCGCTTACGCCACCACCTATCTGACCGTCGCCCAGGCCCAGGCGTTGATGTTCCCGGGCCAGACGCTTCAGGCCGAACCCCGAGACCTCACCGACGCCCAGCTCGCCGCCATCCGGCGCGAGGCGGGGGAGGCGCCGCTCGGCAGGCAGCTGAGGGCGTGGCGGGCGCCGGGCGGCGGCTGGTTCGTCCTTGACCAGGTGGTCGGCAAGCACGAGTTCATCACCTACGCGGTGGCGCTCGATGCCTCCGGCGCGGTGAAGGACGTGGAGATCCTCGACTACCGCGAGAGCTACGGCGGGCAGGGGCGCGACGGGGCCTGGCGGGCCCAGTTCACCGGCAAGCGGCCGGGCGCGCCGCTGAAGCTGGGCGCGGACATCAAGAACATCTCCGGCGCCACCCTTTCCTCCAAGCACGTGACCGACGGCGTGCGCCGCATCCTCGCCACCTATGCCATCGTGCTGGCGCCCGGTGCGCATTGAGCGGGCCAAGCCCCTGCTGGGAACCATCGTCTCGATCCGCGCGGAGTTCGAGGATGGCCAGAGCGGCGAGGCGGCGCTCCGCGCGGCCTTCGCCGAAGTCGCCGAGGTGCACCGGCTGATGAGCTTCCAGTCGCCGGAGAGCGACCTTTCGCGGATCGCGCGGGAAGGCGGGGCCGGGCCTGTGCGCGTCAACGCGCGGACGGCCGAGGTGCTGGCCTTCGCCCTCGCCCTGGCTGCGCAGTCCGGCGGGGTATTCGATCCGATGGCGGCCGCGCGCGCCGCGGTGGACCAGGGCGCCCTCCCCTGCCCCGATGGGGCGCCGCAGGCCGATCCGGACAGCCGCTGGAGCGATGTCGAGCTCGAGGGCGATCGGGTGCGGCTCAGGCGGCCAGCCTGGGTCGATCTAGGGGGGGTGGCCAAGGGCTATGCCGTGGACCGCGCCATGACGCGGCTGGCGGACGGCGGCGCCCTGCGTGCCAGCGTCAACGCGGGAGGCGACCTGCGTGTGTTCGGGCCCGAACCAGAGCCCGTACGGCTGCGCGCGCCCGGGCCTGACGTGGCGCTGATCGAACTGCAGGGCGCCGCCGTCGCGTCCAGCGGTGCGGGGATCGAGGGGGCCGGCGGCATCCACCTGGACGGCGCCTCCGGGCGCACCGTCCACGCGCAGCGCTTCACCGCCGTGATCGCGCAAGACTGCATGACCGCCGACGCGCTGACCAAGGTGGTGCTGGCCCGCGGCGAAGCGGCGGAATCGCTTCTGTGTGCGCGCCAGGCGCAGGCGCACCTGTTCGAACCGGCCTTGGGCTGGCGCCGCCTCGGAAACCGCGCGTGAGGCGCGCCACGCAGCACGCCCTGCCCACCGGCCTCGGCGCCCGGCGCCGGTGGCTGGTCAACCTCACCGGTCTGGGCCTGTGGCTGACCGGCCTCGCCTGGCTCGGCCTGCACTATTTCGGGGTGCGGCAGGGGGAATTCGGCGCCGAGCACAATCCGCTCGAAGCCTGGAGCCTCGCGGCGCACGGAGCCTTCGCTTTCCTCGCGCTGTGGGCGCTGGGCCTGCTTTGGGGCGTGCATGTGGTCAACGGCTGGCGCCTGCGGCGGAGACGCTGGACTGGCGGGGTGCTGCTAGGCGTCTTCGCGATCCTGATCCTGAGCGGCTACCTGCTCTATTACGCCGGCGAGGACACGGTTCGCCCCGCGGTTTCGCTGGTCCATTGGGCCGTGGGCCTGCTCGTCCTAGTCGCTTACCTCGCCCACCGGCTGCTTCGGCGGGGGAGCTGACGCCGCGACCGGCGGCTTGGGCCGCGGCGGGGCCGGAAACTTCGCGGTCCGGTTGCCCTTCACCCCGAAGTGGTCGGCGGCGTCCTTGCCGGAGAAGCCCCAGGTCGACGCCGCCGGATCGAGCGGCAGCATCTGGGCGTCCCACGCCCTGAACTTGGCGACGATGGCCGCATAGGCTTCCGGCTTCCGCTCTTTGAGGTTCGCCCGCTCCAGGGGATCGTCAACGACGTTGAACAGGAAGGTGTTCTCCAGGATCTTCAGATACTTGAGGTCCCCGTCGCGGCAGGCCTCCTGGTCGAGATTCAGGTAGCGCCAATAGAGGGTCCGGGGCCGGGCCGCCGCCCCCTCGGTGATGGTCGCGATCAGGCTCATGCCGTCCTGCGGATAGGCGGGATCCGGCGCCGAATTCGCGGCCTCGAGCAGGGTCGGCAGCCAGTCCATGGAGATCATCACCTGGTCACTGCTCGCCCCCGCCGGCGCGCGCCCGGGCCAGCGGATGATCGCCGGGATCCGCAGCCCACCCTCGAGCAGCTCGGTCTTCTTGCCGGTGAAGGGCCAGGTGTCGCTGTAGCGCTCGCCGCCGTTGTCGCTGGTGAAGATGACGATGGTGTCGCGGTCCAGCCCACGAGCCGCCAGGGTTTCCAGGATCCGGCCGATCTGGAAATCCATCCGCGTGACCATGGCCGCGAAGGTCTTCTGCGAGCCCCCGTCGAAATCCAGGATGCCGCCGCGGTGGCCGTCGTTTATCCGCTCCGACTCCTTCTCGTCCTCCGGGCCTTCCCACGGCCAGTGAGGCGCGTTGAAATGGACGCTGAGGAAGAACGGGCGTCCTTCCCTGGCGAAGCGGTCGATCAGGCCGATGGAGCGCTGGCCGATCAGATCGGTCATGTAGCCAGGCTCCGGCGCGCGCCTGTCGTCGTCCCAGAGGTCGGTACTGGCCTTGGTGTGCTGGAAATAGTCCAGGCCGCCGCCGTGGAAGCCCCAGAAGTGGTCATAGCCGCTCAGGAGCGGGCCGTACTTCGGCGGCGATCCCAGGTGCCACTTGCCGACCAGGCCGGTCTGATAGCCGGCCTTCTTAAGGAGCGACGGCAAGGTCGGGTGCGAGGGCGGAAGCCCGACGTCGCGCAGCCCCAAGGGCTCCTCCAGCCCGACGGGAAGCCGGTTCTGGTAGCGGCCGGTGATCAGCCCGACGCGCGTGGCCGAGCAGACCGCGGAATTGGCGTAGGCCTGCATGAACCGGAGCCCCTGCTCGGCGAGGCGGTCGATGTTGGGCGTCCGATAGTCGGGGCGGCCGTAGCAGCTGACATCGGCGTATCCGAGGTCGTCAGCCAGCAGGAAGACGATGTTCGGCGGCTTTGCCGGTGTCGGGCCGGGGTTGGCGGCGGCGGAGATCGGCGCGAAGGCCAGGGCGCCGGCCCCGAGGAGCTGGCGGCGCGAGACGCCGGAGTGTGATCCCATGCCGCTCTCGCGCCTCCCACCTGACCGAACGCGACGACGGCCCGGCCCCAGGCGCTAAGAATGCGAATCAGAATTCATATTTCAAGCGGTTTAGGGCCGTGACCCCTTCGGCAGGGCGTCCACCTCGGCGGGCGTGAGCCGGCGCAGACCCTTCACCATGCAGGGCGACGGGATGAAGCCATCAGAAACCTGCAGATCGATGTCGAGGGGATGGCAGATCCAGCTGCTGCCTCGCAGCTTGGTGATCAACCGCGCGTTCGACTGTTGCAGGGTCGGGCAGGCGTAGGCCAGGTCGAGCCGGAACACCTGGCTCACCCCGACGCGCAGGTAGATCGCCTTGGAGTCCGGGCTCGGCCGCCAGCTCGACCAATCGCGCGAGAGGAAGCATTGGGCGCGGGCCGGGGACGGACTCGGTTGGGCCTCGGCTAACGAGGCGGTCAGGCCGACCGTGAGGGCGAGCGAAGCGGCGAGGGACCGCGTGAACATCTCAGGCCTCCATCCGGGCTCAGCCCGGGCGTTTCATCGCCCCCTGCGCTATAATCTCAGAAGCGGGGCCGCGATGCGAGGGCTTGCGTCAGGCGTCCGCCGCAGCTGCGGATTCCAGGGCGCTGACGGTGACGCCACCTCTTTCGACCCGGACGCCGAGGAACCGCATCACGCCGTCCGCGAACTGGATATCGGCGACCGGTGTCAGCGGATCGCGGGTCAGGAGATTGGCGTCGCGCAGGGTGAGGCGCAGCACCAGGTCGTCTGGCGTAGATCCATTGGCCAGGGCCGTCTCGATCTCGCGCCGGAACCGGGTGTCCGTCGACTGGGAAACCGCTGTCTTGGCCATGGCTAGTCCTTCTGGAACCGTGCTCGCGCGGCAAAAGCCCTGACAGGCGCGGCGGACGCACAGCGGATGTGTAGCACGCGGGGCGGCGCCCTTCGCACAGAATTCCGGAAATAATTCAAGCGCTCGCCAGCGGGAAAGCGTCGATTGGCGCGACCGGGGAAAGGTCACAGTTCAAGTCGTGGTCTTCGACACCCTGCGGCGGGAACGCACGGACCCTTTCGACAGCCTGCCAAATCGCCGCGCGCTTGCTATGTGTGCCCGTCGGCTGTCCGCAGCCGGCGGGGGGTGAGATCGAATGGCGGGACCGAGACCGGAGCGGCCGCGGGGCCCCAGCCTCGTTGGATTGCTGGCGCCGTATCGCGGCTGGATCGTACTGCTCGTGGCCCTCACCCTCCTCGGCAGCGGGCTGGGCCTGCTCGTCCCGCAGATCATCGCCCGGGCCATCGACGCCTTCACGGCCGGCCGGCTCGACCTGACATCATCCTTGACGTCGCTCACGGCGCTGACGCTCGGAGTCTTCGTGGTGGGCGCGCTGCAGAACGTGGTCCAGACCTACGCGTCCGAGAAGGTGGCGCGCGATCTGCGCGCCCGCCTTGCCCATGCGGTCTCGGGGCAGACCTACGCCGCCATCGAGGCCCTGACGCCGGCCACCCTGCTCACCAACTTCACCTCCGATGTCGACGCCATCAAGATGTTCGTGGCCACCGCCCTTGCATCGCTGATCTCGTCGCTGTTCCTGATCCTCGGCGCCAGCGCCCTGCTGCTTTGGATCAACTGGCGGCTGGCCCTGGCGGTCCTGCTGGTGGTCCCGTTCATCGCCCTGACCTTCTTCCTGGTCCTCGCGCGCGTGCGCAAGCTGTTCGGCGAGGTTCAGGCCGCCGTCGACGCCCTGAACAAGGTTCTGAACGAGAACATCGTCGGCGCGGCCCTGGTGCGCCTGCTCGATGCCCAGCGGCGTGAGTACGCCAAGTTCCTCGAGGTGAACGGACGCGCCCGCGCGATCGGCCTGAAGATCCTGCGCCAGTTCGCCTCGATGATCCCGATCATCGTCTTCCTGGCCAACGCCGCGACCTTGACCATCCTGGTCCTGGGCGGCCGGTTCGTCATCGATGGGCGGATGACACTCGGCCAGTTCAGCGCCTTCAACGCCTACCTCGGCATCCTGATCTTCCCGATCATGATCATCGGCTTCATGTCGAACTCCATCGGCCATGCTCAGGCCTCCTATTTCCGCATCAGCCGGGTGTTCGGGGCGCCGCCTCCGCCCGCCCGAGGCGAACAGGCCGGAGAGCTCAGCGGCGACATAGAACTCAGCGAGGTTTGCCTGACCTTCGGCGAGCGCAAGGTGCTGGACGAGGTGTCGTTCCACATCCGTCCGGGGGCTCGGACCGCCATCATCGGCCCCACCGCAGCCGGCAAGACCCAGCTCCTCTATGTCATGGCCGGCCTGATCGCTCCCACGGGAGGCGCCGTCCTCTACGACGGCCGGCCGATCGAGGATTACACGCGCGCGAGCCTCTATGCCCAGGTCGGCTTCGTCTTCCAGGACAGCGCTCTGTTCAACCTGACCCTGCGCGAGAACATCGGCTTCGGCGCGACGGTCGACGAGACCCGCCTGGCCAAGGCGATCGAGACCGCCGAGCTGCAGGAGTTCATCACCGCCCTGCCCCAGGGGCTGGACACCGTGGTCTCCGAGCGCGGGGCGTCCCTTTCGGGCGGCCAGAAGCAGCGGGTGATGCTCGCGCGCGCCCTGGCGATCGAGCCGCGCATCCTGTTCCTCGACGACTTCACGGCCCGCGTCGATCCCGTCACCGAGAGCCGAATCCTGGCCAACGTGGCGAAGAACTATCCTGACCTGACCCTGGTCTCGATCACCCAGAAGATCGCTCCGGTCGAAGACTACGACCAGATCATCCTGCTGATGGAGGGAGAGGTGCTGGCCAGCGGGACCCATCAGGACCTGGTCCGTTCCAGCCCCGAATACGTTCAGATCCTGCAGTCGCAGCAGAGCACCGACCACTACGAGGCGGCGTAGCCATGGATTACGCCCTCAAGCCCTCGACCGGCGACGAAAAGCGGACGCTGCTGTCGGCGGGCCGGACCCTGGCCCCCCACCTCGCCGGCGAGCGCAAGCCGATCGCCGTGGCCCTGGCCTGCGTCGTGGTCACCACCGCGTCCAACCTGCTGGGGCCGATGATCATCGCCCAGGCGATCGATGGCGCGATGCGGCGCCACGACTTCGGACTGCAGCTTCGCGACGCCGGGCTGCTGGCCGCGGTCTACCTGGCCGGGCTGGTGACCAACTATGGCCAGACCCTGAGCATGGGTTCGGTGGGGCGCAACCTGCTTTTCAAGCTTCGCAACCAGCTTTTCACCAAGCTGTCGGAGCTGCCGATCGGCTTCTTCGCCCAAAACCGGCAGGGCGACCTGATCTCGCGGGTGAACAACGACACCGACAGGATAAACCAGTTCTTCTCCCAGGCTCTGATGCAGTTCTTCGGCAGCATCTTCCTGATCCTCGGAGCAGGCCTGCTTCTGCTGGTGCTGAACTGGCGCCTGGGGATCGTCGCCTTGATCCCTGCCCTGGGCATGCTGATCATCACCCGGCTGATCTCGCCCTGGATCAAGGCGCGGAGCCGCCGGAGCCTGGAAAGCCTTGGGGGCCTCAGCGGGGAGGTCCAGGAGAGCCTGGCGAACTTCAAGGCCATCGTCGCCTTCAACCGCGGCGACTATTTCGAGAAGAAGTTCGGCGCGGCCAACGAGAACAACTTC
>FTGK01000667.1_pt1 | contig 12753 bp, 12 predicted proteins | sample 1640691 | NCBI WGS metagenome assembly FTGK01 (sample SAMEA3914789, study PRJEB12502) | metagenome | biome: forest; material: soil | place: Canada | collected 2011-07-03 | depth 0.3 m | reverse complement strand
CTTGATCGGCATCGTGAAGAAGAACGCGATCATGATCATCGACTTCGCGCTCGATGCGGAGCGGTCCCAGGGCTGCAGCACCCGCGACGCCATCCGCCAGGCCAGCCTGCTGCGCTTCCGGCCGATCATGATGACCACCTTCGCCGCCATGCTGGGGGCCCTGCCCCTGGCGATCGGCTGGGGCGAGGGCGCCGAGCTGCGCCGGCCCCTCGGCATCGCCATCATCGGCGGTCTGCTGGTCAGTCAGATCCTGACCCTGATCACCACCCCGGTCGTCTATCTCTACCTCGACCGCTTCCGTAAACGCTCCGCGGACGAGCGGCAGCTGAGCCGCGGCGTGACCGCCGGGCCCGCCGCCTCCGCCGAGCCCGCGTGAGACCGACAACCATGACCCGATCCCCCCGCCTCCTCGTCGCCTTCACCGCCTCCGCCGCCGTGCTGTCCGGCTGCATGGTCGGACCCAACTACGTGCGTCCGACGATCCGGACACCCGCGCACTTCAAGGAGGCCGAGGGCTGGATCAAGGCGCAGCCGGCCGACAGCGCCCCCCGCGGCGATTGGTGGGCGATGTTCAACGATCCGGTGCTGAACGACCTCGAGCAGAAGGTGGTGGTCTCCAACCAGAACCTCGCCGCCGCCGAGGCGGCCTACCGCCAGGCCCACGCCATCGTCGCCCAGGACCGCGCCACCCTGTTCCCGACCATCACCGCCAATGGCTCGGCCCAGCGGTCCGGCTCGGGCGGCGGCGGCACGATCATCACCGGCGGCTCGGGCGGGGTGATCTCCACCGGGCGAACCTCCTATCAGATCAGCGCCGGCGCCAGCTGGCAGCCGGACATCTGGGGCAGGATCCGCCGGACCATCGAGGGGGCCCGGGCCAGCGCCCAGGCCAGCGCCGCCGACCTCGCCAACGCGCGGCTGTCGGCCCAGTCCGAGCTCGCCATCGACTACGTCCAGCTGAGGGCCGACGACGAGCTGAAGCGGCTCACCGACATCACGGTCGAGGGTTATCGCCGCTCGCTGCAGATCACCACCAACCAGTACAACGCCGGCATCGCCGCCAAGAGCGACCTGCTGACCGCCCAGACGCAGCTGGCCAACGCCCAGGCCCAGTCGGCCGACTATGTGCGCCAGCGCCAGCTGATGGAGCACGCCATAGCGGTCCTCGCCGGCATGCCCCCGGCCGACCTGACCATCGCGCCGACCGCCTGGACCCTGGCCCCGCCGGACCTGCCGGTCGAGGTGCCCTCCGTCCTGCTGCAACGCCGGCCCGACATCGCCGCCGCCGAGCGCAATGCGGCCAACGCCAACGCCCAGATCGGGGTGCAGACGGCGGCGTTCTTCCCGACGCTCGACCTCTCGGGCCAGTACGGCTTCTCGGGCTCCAACCTGGGCAGCCTGTTCAGCGCCTCCAGCAACTTCTGGAGCCTGGGCGCCACCGCCGCCGAGACCATCCTCGACTGGGGCGCCCGCAGCGCCCGGGTGGCCCAGGCCCGCGCCGCCTACGACCAGGCCGTCGCCCAGTATCGCCAGACCGTCCTCTCGGCCTTCCAGGAGGTGGAGGACCAGCTCGCCGCCAGCCGCATCCTGGCCCAGGAGACGCCCTTCCGGATCGAGGCCTCCCAGGGCGCCGACGCCGCCGAGCAGATCGCGATGAACCAGTACCGGGCCGGGACCACCACCTACACCAGCGTGGTCGTGGCCCAGAACACCGCCCTGCAGGCCCGCACCTCGCTGGTCACCAACCAGACCAACCGCATCGTCGCGTCCCTCGACCTGATCACGGCCCTGGGCGGCGGCTGGTCGGACACCCAGCTCCCGAAGGACTGACGGGGCGGCGGCGCCACCGGGGGTGCTGGGTCCCGGCTCTCCGGCGCTGGCGCGCCTGCGGCCGGGATGACGAAGATTGGGGTGCGAGCCCCTTGGATCGTTAAGGGACAACCGGCGTTCCGCTGCACACCTGTGTGGCGACGGCGAACGACCGCCGCAGAATTGCGGAGACGATCCATGCGTAAGCTTCTCGTGATTGTGGCGCTCGGCGGCGCCATGGCGCTCGGCGCCTGCGCCAGCGGCGGCTATTACGGAGCCGGCTACGGCTACAACTACGACGGGCCCTCCGACGTCTGGTACGACGGCTACTATGGCCCCTACAACGAGGGCTATTGGGGCGGCGGCGACGCCTTCTTCTTCCGCGGCGTCGATGGTCACTTCCACCGCGACGGCGCAGGGCACTTCCGCCACGGCGACTTCGCCGGCGCCCAGCACTTCAACGCCAGCCGTCACCACCACTAACCCCTGAGCGGCGGGCGGCGGATGGGCGCGCAAGAGGCCACTACGGAGCGCGCCGCCGCCGCCCGAGCCGACGCTCCCGCGCAGGGATCGAGGCTGCCCGCCTGGACCAGGACAGCGGCCAAAAGCTTCAACCGGCTCGCCAGCTCCAAGCTGGCGCGCACCATGGTCACGGTGGCGATCCTGGTGATCGCCGCCCTGCTGATCCGAGGCGAGCTCAAGACCTCGAAGTTCAGCGACGTCACCCGCGCCATGGCGGCCACCCCGCCCTGGGCGCTCGCCGCGTGCGTTGGGCTCACCGTCGGGACCTATCTCTGCGAGGCGGTGCTCGAGTGGCACGTGCTGAAGTTCATCGGCAAGCCGCTGAAGCTTGGCCGCACGCTCCTGGCCGCCTCGGCCGCCAGCGCCCTCTCCATCGCCATGGGCTTCGGCATCGCCAGCGGCACCGCCGCACGGCTGCGCTTCTACGCCTTCGCCAAGCTCACCGCCGCGGACGTCGCCAAGGTCACCGCCCTCGTGTCCGGAGCCCTGTTCCTGGCGGGGCTGGGCGCGCTCGGCCTCTCGGGTTTCGGGGGGCTGTCCACCATCGGCAGGATCCTGCACTGGCCAAGCTGGGCCGTGGCCGCGCTTTCGGCGGTGCTGCTGGCCGCCGTGCCGGGCTGGTTCCTGCTGCTGCGCCGGTTCCGCGGCAAGGACCCTGACGCCATGGACGGCAAGGCGCGGGCGATCACCCTGGCCTGTGGTCTCGGCAACTGGCTGTTCCAGGGAGCGGCCATGTTCGTGCTGGCCGCGCACCACCTCTCCGACTTCCCCGGCTTCTTCGCCGCCTTCACCCTGGCCTCCCTGTTCGGCAGCGCCGTGGGAGTGCCGGCGGACCTCGGCGTCCTGGAAGCGGCGGTGATGGGCTCCGGCTCCCTGGGCTCGGCGCATCAGGCGGCCGCGGCCCTGGTGCTCTACCGGCTGATCTTCCAGGTGATCCCGATGATCCTGGCGCTCCTGGTGATGGGGGGCCGGCAACTCGGCAAGCTGGTGCGGCGGTGATCCGCCCTTTCGGTCTATAAGCAGGGATCGAATCGCCCCGGCGGACCCAGCACCTCAGGCATGCGCGCGTATTTTCTTGGCATCGCCGGGGCCGGCATGAGCGCCCTGGCTTCGGTCCTGGCTTCGGACGGGGCGGAAGTCTCGGGCTCCGACGACGGCGTCTTCCCACCGATCTCCACCTACCTCGAGCGGCAGGGGATCCCCTTCCATGACGGCTTCGACGCGGCCCTGGTGCCCGGGGGCGTCGAGGTTGCCATCGTCGGGACCAGCGCCAAGCTGGGGCTCGGCGACAATCCCGAGCTGCAGGAGCTGATCCGGCGCGGCGTCCCCCGCTACAGCTTCGCCGAATACCTCGGCCGCCATACCGAGGGGCGCGAGACCATCGTCATCGCCGGCAGCTTCGGCAAGTCGACGCTCACCGCCATGTGCGCCAGCTTCCTGGTCGCGGCGGGCAGGGACCCCGGCTTCTTCATCGGCGCCATCCCGCTGGACCTCGAGGCCACCGGCGCCTCAGGGACCGATCCCGCCTTCCTGATCGAGGGCGACGAGTACATCGTGAGCCCCGACGACCGCCGCTCGAAGTTCCTGCTCTACCACCCGCGGCACCTCCTGATCAGCTCGCTGGTGCACGACCACCTGAACGTCTTCCCGACCATCGAGTCCTACGAGGCGCCCTTCGCCGAGCTGATCGGCCTCGTCCCCCCGGACGGCAAGCTGGTCTGCGCCGAGGATCACCCGGCCCTGCATCGCCTCACCCAGGGCCGCGAGGTGGTGTGGTATGGCCTGAAGCCGGGATCCGGTTACTTCGCGGAGGACATCCGCATCGGCGAGACCACGCGGTTCGCCCTGCGCACCCCCGGCGGCGGGCGGCTGGAGCTCTCCACCCAGCTGCTGGGCCTGCACAACATCGAGAACATCGTGGGCGCTGCGGCCCTGCTGCTCGAGCTCGGCCTGATCACGCCGGAGGAGCTGGCCGAGGCGGCGCCGAAGTTCCGCGGCGTGGCAAGGCGGCTCGACAAGAAGACCCGCCTGTCCCGCGTCCCCGTCTACGAGGGCTTCGGCTCCTCGTACGAGAAGGCGCGCTCGGCCATCGAAGCCATGCAGCTGCACTTCCCGAGCCGGCCCCTGGTGGTGGTGTTCGAGCCCCACACTTTCAGCTGGAGGAGCCGTGACGGGCTCTCCTGGTACGACAGCGTTTTCGAGGGCGTCGACCGGGTGCTGCTGCTGCCGCCGCCAGGTCACGGCGCTTCGGGAGACCAGCTCAGCCAGGACGAGATCGCGCGGCGGATCGACGCGGCGGGGGTCAGGACCACGCCGATCAGCGGCCAGAAGGACGCGCTGGACGAGCTGGAATCCAGCCTCACGGGAGAGGAAGCCATCCTCCTGCTCTCCTCCGGCCCCCTCGCCGGCCTCGCCGACGCCCTGCCCCCGATGCTCGACGCCAGCTTCGGCTAGGCCTCAACCGGGGGTGGACGCCCTCAACAAGCGGAGCCATGCTCTCTTCCGGGGCAAGTCGGGAGGGGGAGATGACGGCAGCCGTCGGCGCCGTTGGGAGCCTGGATATCGGCCGGGTGGCGAGCCGCACGTTCGGGACCATCGGCAGGAACCCGCTCGTCTTCGGCCTTCTCGGATTGGTCTTCGCCGGGCTGCCGCGGTTCGCCCTGCAATGGGAGATCGTCCAGGCGCAGAAGGACCTCTCCAACCTCCTGGCCTATGGCGGGCTTAGCGGGCTTGCGGTCCTGATCGGGACCTTCCTGCTGCAGGGCGCCCTGACCTATGGGGCGGTGGCCGACCTCAACGGGGCGAGGCCCTCGTTGGCGGAATGCCTGACCAACGGGCTCCGGGCCATCCTGCCGCTGATCGCGCTGTCCATCCTGATGGGCGTCGCCCTGGTGGTCGGCTTCCTGCTGCTGATCGTTCCGGGCGTACTGATGGCCCTGGCCTGGAGCGTGGCTGTCCCGTCCCTGGTCGTTGAACGCACCGGCGTCTTCGGCGCCTTCAGCCGCAGCGCCGACCTGACCCGCGGACACCGCGGCGCCATCCTGATCATCGCCATCGTCTTCTGGGTGCTGAGCGTGATCGCCGGCCTCGTCCTCGGCCTGGTCCTTGCCGTGGTCATGGGCGTGAGCCACGTCAGCGGCGCCGACAGCAGCAGCGTGGCGGTGCTGTCCGGGATGGTTCAGGGCGTCATCAGCACCGTCGAGGGGATCATCGGGGCCGCTGGCGTGGCCACCATCTACGTGGAGCTTCGGGCGATCAAGGAAGGGGCGGGCCCCCGGGACCTGGCGGCGGTGTTCGACTGATGACCGCGATGGCAAGCGCCTCCCTGCGGCTCGATGCGGGCCGAGTCGTGCGCTCTACCCTCCAGGTGCTCGGCCGCGACTGGCCCGTGTTCCTGGGGCTGAGCCTGGTCTGCTCTTTCGCGCCCCGGATGCTGGCCCGCTGGATCCTGTTCCAGCCGCAGGTGAGCGGCCTCGGCGGCGGCTCGCTGATCGGGGCGGCCGCGCTCGCCGGCGGCCTGACCCTGGCCGTGCAGCTCCTGCCCACGGCCCTCCTCGTCGGGGTGATCGCCCTTCGAGCCACCGCCGCCCTGACCTCTGAGCGCCGTCCCCTGGGCGCGTGCCTGATCCAGGCCGCGCGGCGCGCGCCCGTGCTCGCCGCGGCAAGCCTGATGATGAACCTCGGGATCATCCTCGGCCTGGCGCTGCTGGTCGTGCCGGGGGCGTTGATCGCCCTGGCCTGGTGCGTCGCCCTGCCGGCGGCGGCGCTCGAGCGCGGGGCCCTGACTTCCGCCTTCCGCCGCAGCGCCGAGCTGACCCGCGGCCACAGGGGAACCATCCTCCTGCTCGGCCTCGCCTGCGCCGCGGCGGTGGTCGCCCTGGCCCTCGCGGTCGGCGTCGGCCTGGGCGCCGTCGCCGCGCCCCTGCGCACCCTGGCCCCGGAGGCCCTGGGTCCAGGCGATCCGGCCGCGGTGATCGGCGGCGCGCTCGGCGCCATGATCGCCGCGGTGCTCACCGCCGCCGGCGGCGCTGCCCTCTACCACGAGCTCCGCCAGCTCAAGGACGGCGGCGGCGCGGAGACGCTCGCGGCGGTTTTCGACTAGAGAATGACGGGCGACCATTCCCGCAGCCGGCGGCTCGAGCCTGCAGCAGTCTTCAGGGGAGTCGCTGACGCCTTGGCCGGGCACTGGCCCTGGCTTCTCGTGGCCTGCACCGTGCTGTCGTTCATTCCACAGTTCACGGCCACGTTGATCATCGGACACCTCGGGCAAATCGGCTCGATTCCAAGAACGGGCCTCGCCGCGGCCGGCGCCCGCACCCTGATCCGCATCGCGGTCAACCTTGCACCGGCGGAGGTGCTGTTCAGCCTCATCTGCCGACGGTTCGCGGGCAATTCGGACGGATTCGGGGCGAGGCTGCCCGCCCTTGCCGGCTTGGATCGCGCGCCCATCCTTCTTCTCACCCGTGCGATGACGATGATCGCGGTCGCCTGCGGAATGGTGTTTTTCGTTGTCCCGGGGGTGTTGTTTTCCCTGGCGTGGGCAGTGGCGGCGCCCGTCGTCGTCGTCGAAAGATTGGGACCGCCAAGGTGCTTCGAGCGCAGCTCGGACCTCACCCGGAACCATCGCGGAACGATCTTCCTGCTAGGCGTGATCTACACGTTAGGATCCACCGTCCTTGGCTTCGCCTTCGGCGCATCCGTCGGGTTGGTCGAGAGGGCCGTGGGCCTCCCCCCCGCCGGGATCCAAGTGTGGATCAGCGCCGCCACCGTCGCCATGGCGGGAATGGCGGGAGCAGCGATCAACTGCCTGGGTGTGGCCGTCATCTACCGCGAGCTGATCAGGCTCCGGGGCGGCGATGCCTCCGCCTCACGCTTGATAAGCGTCTTCGATTAGCCCACGTCGAACTTGTCCTTCCGCCGCTTGCCCAGCAGCATCCTGGTCTCGAGGCGGCGGCGCAGCGCGGCGTAGTAGGCGTCGAGGAAGGCCCAGTCGGCTTCGTCGGGGCCGCGGGTCCAGCCGATCTTGGTGCGGATGCGCTGGGCCACGGCGGTCACGGTCGGCAGGTGGTTGCGGCGCAGGACGTCTTCGAGGACGTGGAGCTCCTTGACCCCGTAGGCGTCGACCTGGGCCTGGCTGAAGGCGAAGCGCTGGTCGCCGTGGCCCCGCTCGACCAGGTCCGGCAGCAGCCGCCGGCGGGCGGTCTTCACCACCCAGGTGCCGGCCACCAGGTCGCCGATGCGCAGGCGGTCGCGGTTGAACAGGGGGAAGAGGGCGAAGACCCCGCACCAGATGCAGCCGAACAGGATGACCCAGGCGTCGACGTCCTGGCCGCGCGCCAGCAGGAAGGTCAGGGGCAGGTAGACCTCGATCTCGCGCATGGCGTTGCGGGCGAAGATGGCGTCCGCCGCGAGCCGGCCGCCGCGCCGCGCCGCCACCCGGAGGCCCAAGGCCCGCTTTCCGGGCGTCGCCGCGCGCGGGCCGACCTCGAAGGCGATGAAATAGAGGTTCCGGGCGCAGAAGAAGGCGATCAGCCAGACGATGGCGATCCATTCGCTGGTGCTGTCGCCGGCCCCGGCCGCGAGCAGGGCGAGGATCGCCAGAACGCTCAGCACGATCATGCCGCCGACGATGATCGCCGCATCCAGGAGAAAGGCGGCGGCGCGCTCAGAGGCCTCGCCGATGCGCAGGCGCAGGTCGACGCCCTCGGGGGTGACGAACTCGCGCCGGATCCTGGCCTCGGCGTCGGGCTGGGGAAGGACGTCAGCCTTGGGCACGGCCAGCCCTTCTGGGCGCGTAGAAGTAGACGCACCAGACCACGCCCGAGATGAGGGCGATGGCCCAGCGGGCCACGTCGTCCTTGATCAGCTGCCGGCCGAAGCCCTCGAGCAGGCCGGCCAGGAACAGCATCACCACCACCCCCGCCATCACGGTGGCCGCCTGCCGCCCGGACTCGGCCAGGGCGTCGACGCGCGAACGGCCGCCGGGAAAGGCGACAGTCCAGCCGAGGCGGAAGCCCGCGGCGCCCGCCAGGGTCACCGCGAAGAGCTCGGTCACCCCGTGGATGAACATCCAGCCGCCCAGCTGCCACCCCAGGCCATGCTGGGCGTAGAGCGCGATGAAGGCGCCGGCCATGGCGCCGTTGGTGATCATCAGGAAGGCGGTGGGCACACAGAACGCGAAGCCCAGGGCGAAGGCGCCGACGGCGATCTGGGCGTTGTGGGTGAACAGGAAGGTGGCGAGGATCGACAGCCCCTTCTTGCCGCCGTCGTCATAGAGGGTGTGCTGCAGGAACTGGGTGGTGGCGGCGGGATCGCGGCCGCTGGCCAGGTCGCGCGAGACGAAGGCGTAGAACCAGTCGGGGTCTTGGGCGACCAGGATCCATCCGGCCACGAGGCCGGCCAGCATCAGGGCCGCCGACCACAGCGTCTCCCGCCACAGCGCCTTGACCGCATTCGGCCAGGCATGGGCGAAGAAGCCCCTCAGCCGGTCGAGCAGCCGCGAGCGCGGGCCATAGACGAAGAAATAGGCGCGGGTGCAGAGGTCCTCGAGATAGTCGACGACGCTTCGGTCGAGCGAGATCGCCCGCGCCACCGAGAGCGACGACAGGGCCGAACGATAGAGCCCCGGCAGGGCCACCATCTCCTCGTAGCTGAGGCTCGCCGCCGAGCCCTTCTCGACCTTGGCCAGCAGCCCGTCGAGCCGCGCCCAGTCGGCCTCCCGTTCCTGACGGAATCTATGACTCTTGAGCTGGAGCTCAGGCATAGCCGCCGTCCTCGACCCTCTCCCCTTGCGGCGTCCTGATGCCCCTCACAGCAGATCCTTCCTCTTCAAGTCGAGGTAGGCGCTCAGCAGCTCCGCGCCCATGCGGTCGGCGGGGGCGTCGAGGACCTGGACGCCCATGCGGCGGAGACGCCCGATCACCACCTCCCGCTCGCGCAGCAAGGTCGAGGCGATCACCGCGCGGGAGACGTCGTCGGCGGTGGCGGGCTCGGCGCGGACCAGGCTCTCCAGCTCCTCGTCGCGGAAGGCGACGAAGAGGACGAGGTGGGTGCGCAGCAGCCGCGCCAGGTTCTCCACCATCAGCTCGGCCGAGGTGGAATCGGCGAAGTCGGTGAACACCACCACCAGCGAGCGGCGCTGGAGCTCCGCGGACAGCTGGGTCAGGCCCAGGGTGAAGTTGGTCTCGGCCGTGGAATAGTCGACCTCCGCAGCCCGCCGCTGCAGCAGGGGGAAGGCCGCCGTTCCGGAGACCACGCCGGTGGAGACCCGCGGCCGCTCGTCGAAGCTGTAGAGCCCCACCCGGTCCCCCATCTTCAGCGCCACGAAGGCCAGCAGCAGCCCAGCGTTCAGGGCGCGGTCGATGCGCGGCAGGCCGTCCAGGGGCTGGCTCATCAGCCGGCCGGCGTCGACGGCGAACACGATGTGGTGGTTGCGCTCGGTGCGGAACTCCTTGGCCAGCAGGGCCCCATGCCGGGCCGAGCGGCGCCAGTCGACGGTGCGCGGATCCATGCCGGCCTGGAAGTCGCGAAGGGCGTGGTACTCGGAGCCCTCGCCCGTCTCCAGCTGGCTCTTGGCGCCGAACGGGGCGTCGCGGGCGAAGAGGCGGAGGGCCTCCTGCTTCACGGCCGCAATGTCGAGCAGGATCGGCTCGGCGTGATCCAGCGCGACGGTCTGCTGCTTCCAGACGAGGCCCATCGGCCCGGTCCATCGCAGCCAGAGGGTCTTGAGCTCGCCCATGCCGCGGCGCACCGGCTCCAGCCGGAAGGCCGCGAGCGCCTCGCGCTCCTGGACCTCGACGCGCACCCGGGCGGGGCTGACCTCGATCCGCTCGCCCGTCTCCAGCCGCGCCTCGACGTATGACGGAGCCTGGCCCCCGGCGAAGGAGATGTGGGCCGCCGCCTCCGCCGTCGAGCCGACGGCGAGCCCGTGCGGGGGCTGCAGCCGCCCCCCCACCTGGCGCCGATCCGCGCCGAGCGCCGCGTCAGCCATCAACAGAAGGAGCGCCAGCGCGGCCCAGACCACGCCCGCCAGCCACAGGCCCGGCGCCGCCACACCCACGGCCAGGAGCACCGGGGCGCCCGCGAGCGCGAGGATGATGGCCCGGCGGGTCGGATAGATCACCGCGGCGCCTCGACCCGGTCGACCAGGGTGGCGAGGGCCTCGTCCACCTTGCGCCCCTCGATCTCGGCGGCGGGCGAGAGGATCACCCGGTGGCGCAGGGCGGGCACGGCCAGGGCCTTGACGTCGTCGGGGATCACATAGTCGCGGCCCTCCAGCGCAGCTCGCGCGCGAGCCGAGGTGGCCAGCATGGCGGCCGCGCGGGGCGAGGCGCCGGTCTCGAAGTCGGCCGCCTCACGAGTGGCGCGCACCAGCCCGACGACATAGCCGGCGATGTCGGGCGTCAGGCGGATCCGCGAGACCGCGGCCACGGCGGCGTCGATCGCCTCGCGCGCCCCGGCCTGGCCGACGCCCAGCGCCACGGGATCGGGCGCGCCGACGCGGGCGCCGTGCTGGAGCACGATGGCCGCCTCCTCGTCGCGGCTCGGATAGGCCAGCACCTGCTTGAACAGGAAGCGGTCGAGCTGGGCCTCGGGGAGGGGATAGACGCCCTGCTGCTCGATCGGGTTCTGGGTGGCCACCACCATGAACCGGTCGCCGAGCGCATGGTCGACGCCGTCGATGGTCACCTGCTTCTCCTGCATGGCTTCGAGTAGGGCCGCCTGGGTCTTGGGCGGGGTGCGGTTGATCTCGTCGGCGAGCAGGAGCTCGCAGAAGATCGGGCCTTTGGTGAGCCGGAACGACGAGGTCTGGAAGTTGAAGAGGTTGGTGCCGATGATGTCGCCCGGCATCAGGTCCGGGGTGAACTGGATGCGGCCGAACTGCAGGTCGAGCGCCCGCGCGAAGCACTGGGCGAGAAGCGTCTTGGCCGTGCCCGGCGGACCTTCGAGCAGGATATGGCCCCCGGCGAAGAGGGCGGTTAGCAGCAGGTCCACGGTGTCGGTCTGGCCCACGATGGCCTTGGCGATCTCGGCCCGTATGGCGGCGGCGAGCGCCTTCACCTCATCGATGGTCACGCGTCATCTCCCCCCGCCATTGGAATAGCCGCCGGGCCACGGTGACCAGGTCGGCGTCGGTCCTGGCCGCCGCGGCTTCCGCGGCCAGGGCCGAATATCTGAGCTCCGAGCCGTGCGCCGTGCCGAGACGATCGAGCAGGGCGTCCAACTGGGCCTCGTCGAGGTCGCGCGGCGCGCCCACCGCCCGGGCGGCGATCTCGCGGGTCAGGGCCGCGTAGGGCGCGGCCATGCGGGCCTCGCGCCGGGCCATGCGCACCAGGGCCGCGGAGTTGTCGGCCAGGGCGCGCTTGCCCAGGGCCAGAACCGCGGCCGGCCGCTCGGCCGGGCCGAACCTCGCCGCCGCGTGCAGCCCCATCATGATCGCCGCCGCCAGCAGGCAGAGGGTGGCGCCCAGCAGCGGCGGCTCGAAGGCGAGCTTCAGCAGGCTCCGCCCACGGCCGAGGCCCTGGAGGGTCACGTCGAACACCACCGGGCCCCGGGTCCGCAGCCGGTCGAGGATCTCGACCGCCACGCGGGCGGTCCTGACGTCGGCGATGCCCTGGGTGTTCAGGAGGTCCGGGTCGCTCAGCACGGCGACGCCCCCCGTGCGGGCCACTGCCAGCACCGCGTGGCCCTGCTCGTCGGTCAGGATGGGGTCCCAGCCCTTGCCGGAGATGGTCTGCAGGCTGTCGATCGGTCCCGGGGCGAGGGTCTCTCCTTGCGAGAAGCCGGCGCCGTCCCCCGCCCGGAGCACGGGCCGAGCCGCGCCCTTGCGCCGCTGCAGCTGCGCCTTCCAGGGGCCCTTGCCGAGGGCGCCGGCGATCAGCTCCACCGGCATCATGCCCAGCTTCTGAACCCGGTCGCGCTGGTTGGGGACCGGCACCGCAAACCACTTGGGCAACACGACCAGCTTCAGCCCGTCGAAATGGATCGCGTCCAGGTCGTGGGGCTGGGTGTCCAAGGCCGGGGTCAGGACCAGCACGCCCGAGCCCCCCTGGGTCGCCGGCGGCGAGCCGCGGCTGACCAGGGCCGGCCGGTCCATGACCTTGAGGAGCTCGACCACGCCGGCATAGCCCACGGCCGACCGCGACAGCGCCTGCGCCCCGCCGTTGGCGCCCGAGCGGAGGTCCGGCGCATAGGCCGACAGCACCACGAAGGCGGAGAAGGCGAAGACGCCGATGAGGACCACCCAGATCATGGTCCTGGGCGAGAACAGGGGGGCCTTGGGGGCGGCTGCCTCGCTCATGCCCAGGCCTCCGGGAGGGCGAAGCGCTCGTAGGCGCCCCGGCATTCGGCGAACGCGGCGGCGTCGACGGGGCGGCCGCCGAAGAAGCTGCGCTCCACGACGCCGGCAATCAACTCGAAGGG
>FTGK01000523.1_pt1 | contig 13066 bp, 16 predicted proteins | sample 1640691 | NCBI WGS metagenome assembly FTGK01 (sample SAMEA3914789, study PRJEB12502) | metagenome | biome: forest; material: soil | place: Canada | collected 2011-07-03 | depth 0.3 m | reverse complement strand
GCTCGATGTCGTGAACGCTGCGCGAGCCCATCAGCCCGCCGCGCCCGCCCCCGGACTCGATCACCGCCTTGGCGAAGAGGCCCCCGGCGAGGGGTGAGGTCAGCAGCATGTGCACCGACCCTCCGCCGGCGGATTCGCCGAACACCGTGACGTTCGAGGGGTCGCCGCCAAAGGCCGCGATATTGCGCTGGACCCACTTCAGGGCCGCGATCTGGTCCATGTAGCCGTAGTTGCCCAGGAGGCCCCCGTCCGGGTTCTCCCTGGAAAGCTCCGGATGGGCGAAGAAGCCGAAGCGGCCAAGCCGATAGTTGAAGCTGACGAAGACGATGCCCCGCCTGGCGAACTGGCTGCCGTCGTAGACGGCCGGCGAAGAGCCGCCGTTCACGAACCCGCCCCCGTAGATCCAGACCATCACCGGCAGCTTGCGGCCGGTGCTCTCGGCCGGTCGCCACACGTTCAGGACGAGGCAGTCCTCGTCCGGCTTGGTCCCCAGCGGGGCGGCGTCCGAGGGAAAGGGCTCCTGCATGCAGTCGTGGCCGTATTCCGTGGCCGGGCGCACGCCGGTCCAGCTCGGGGCTGGCTGGGGCGCCCGCCAGCGCAGCGCACCGACGGGCGGCGCGGCGAACGGAACCCCCTTGAAGGACAGCACCCCGCCCTCTACTGCCCCCGCCAGCACGCCCGGGTCCACCCTCACCTGGGTCGTGAAGGGCGCCGCGCAGGCCAGGACAGGCAGGGCGGTCATCGCCGCCATGATCGCCACGGTCTTCATGCATTCCCCCCGGCTCGACGTCCTCGTGCGGGACCTGCTGGATCCCGCCGGGCGATGCGATCTTCACGTGGGTGACATCGCTGTCAAGCCCGCGCCTCGTCAGCGCGTGCGGCGGTCGATGAAGTCCGTCAGGTCGCGGAACACGGGAGCCAGCCAGCGTAGCGGGGTGGCGATGACGCCCACCATCAGCTCGTGGTTCAGGCCGGGATAGACCTTGGTCTCCGCCTCGACGCCCTTGGCAGTGGCCGCGGCGGCCAGACGCTGGCTGTTGCGCGGATCGACGTACTTGTCGCGCTGGTCCGTGCCGAGCCAAAGAGGCGGGGCGCCGGCCTCGATATGGTTGATCGGCTGGGTGTCGGCGCGCCCGGCCGGTGGCCCGAAGATCGTCTTCAGCTTGTCCGACTGCAGCGGCAGGAAGTCGTAGGGCCCCGCGAGGCCCGCCATGCCACGCAGGTCCCGGTTCGGGCTCATCCCGACCTTGGCCAGCCAGCGGCCGTCCAGGGCAAGCATGGCGGCGTTGTAGGCGCCGGCCGAATGGCCCACCAGCACCAGCCGCCGCGGATCGCCGCCGTAGGCCGCCGCGTGGTCCTTGGCCCAGCGAACCGCCAGGGCGCTGTCCTCGAGGAAGCCGCGCCAGTCTACGTCCGGATAGAGGCGGTAGTCGGGGATGATGGCCAGGTAGCCGCGACTGGCCAGGGCCTCGCCGACGAAGCGGTAGTCCTGCCGCCGGCCGCTGTCCCAGCTGCCGCCATAGAAGAACACCACGACAGGGGCCGGGGGCCGGCGGAGGCGTGGCGCGTAGACGTCGAGCGCGTGGCGTGCGCCGGGCGCGTAGGCGATGTCGCGGGTCGCCTGCACGCGGCTCGCCGGCTCCAGCGCGTTCAGGGCCTGGATGGGAGCGCAGGCCGCGAGGGCCAGCAGGCAGGCGAGGGACAGGCGGCCCCACCGGGCCGGGCGCAGGAACTGAGAAGGCACAGGGGCAAATACGCACGGGAAGGAAGATTGGATGACTCCGATGATCCGATTGTCCCGCCGTCGCGTAGAGGCCATCCCAGGCCCAGGTCGAGGAGCCCTTTCCATGCGCGCCAAGCTGCTCTTCGCCGTCGTCCTTTGCGTCCCCTGCCTCTGCGCAGCGGCGCCGACGCCCGTGAGGGCGGTGGACCTGCCGATGTTCATGGGCCGCTGGTACGAGCTGATGCGGATCCCAAACGGGGCCGAGCGCAATTGCCACGCCGTCCATCAGGACTGGTCCCTCGTCGCTTCAGACCGGGTCATGATCCTGCAGACCTGCCACGAAGGATCGGACGACGGACCAGCGCGGGTGGTGCGCACCCCCGCCCGAGTGATCGACGCCGTCTCGCACGCCAGCTTCGAGGCCAGCTTCTTCGGCGGACTTCTCCACCGCCGCTACCTGGTGCTCGACCATGCCGACGACTACGCCTGGATGATCGCCAGCACCGACGATGGCCGCTTCGCCTCCATCCTCGCCCGCCGCGCCGAGATCCCCCTGGCGGAGCTCGCCCGGCTCAAGGCCCGGGCGGGCGCCCTCGGCCTGGACGCCGCCAAGCTGGTGTTCGCCGGCCGCGCCCCCCGCTGACCGCCTTTTCCGGATCGCCCGATTTCGAGCATAAACCCGTGGTGTCGGTATCGATGGGTCGCGACCCGGAGGAACGTCGATGCAAGTGAAGCCGCTGCACCCTCTGTTCGCTGCCGAACTGGTAGGCGCCGACCTGACGCGTCCCCCTTCCCCCGAGCTCGTCGACCTGGTCGAGGACGCCATGGCGACTTACGGGGTGCTCGTGGTGCGCGACGCCGAGATCACCGACACACAGCACATGGACTTCAGCCGCGCCTTCGGCCCCCTCGAGATCCCGAGCCGGCCGGCCGATGCGCCGCCGCCCAAGCGCATGGCGCCGGAGCTGTTCGCCGCCGGCAACCTGGATGCCGACGGGAACATCATCCCTTACGACCGGGAGGGTCAGAACCTCTCCAAGGGCGCCGAGCGCTTCCACACCGACAGTTCCTTCCACGCCATGCCGACCAAGTGGTCGCTGTTGCGCGGGGTCGAGACCCCGCCGCCCAGCGCCGGCGGCGACACCCTGTTCCTGGATGCCCGCGCCGCCTACGACGACCTGCCCGAGGAAATGAAGGCGCGCATCGAAGACCTCGTCGGGGTGCACGACTTCTGGAAGGGCCGCCGGCTGGCCGGGCTCAAGGGCGAGATCCCCGAGGCGCAGCTGCGGCGGATGCCCTTCCCTGCCGTCGAGCACCCGCTGGTGCGGCGGATGCCCTATGGCCGCAAGGCGATCTTCGTCGGCGGCCACTGCGTCGGGGTGAAGGGAATGGAAGAAGCGGAGGGGCTGGCCCTGGTCGAAGAGCTCTACGCCCACGCCACCCAGGACAGATACATCTACCGCCACTACTGGCGGCGCTGGGACATGACCATCTGGGACAACCGCTGCACCATGCATGCGGCGACGCCCCTGTTCAGCGACGACTATCGCCGCGACATGCGCCGGACGACCATCAACGAGACCGGTCCGGAGACCAGCGCCGTGGCCTGGATGTCGGCGGCCTGAAACCCTAGTCTAGGCCGGGACCGGAGTCGGTCCGCCCCTCAGGCCTCTGCGCCCGGGCTTCCTCCGCCCCGGCCTTGAGCCGGCGGCTGGTCTCCTCCGCCGCGCCCGGCGTCATGGACAGGCCGACGCCGTCGGGACCATCGAGGACCACCTCGCCCTCCTCCGCCGTGACCTTGGTGGGATCGCTGAAAGCAGGCTTGGACGTCAATTCCGGCTCCTTCTTGCGCCGGACTAACAAATGCTGCCGCAAAAGGCGGGTTCCCGCACTGCGGCGACCTCAGCCGAGCTCGGCCTGGGGCACGAAGACGCCGTGCAACGCCACCGGGATGTTGAACGGCAGCCGCACCACGCCCGTCGGGTCCGTCCCTGGCCGGGCCGCGTCCAGGATGCGTAGCTCGGCCCGGTGGGAGGCGTAGTCGTTGACCACCACCATCAGCCAGCCGTCGCTCTCCGGGGCGTCCGCCGACCTTGGGACGAACAGGGGCTCCTGCACGGCCGACCGCTCGCCGGCCCACCACGCCTCCGCCCGCCCCGTCGCGTGATCGAGCCGCACGGTGGCGTTGTAGCCGGGCGCAGGCGGATAGGATGGGTCGTTGGCGCCCATGAAGCCGTAGCGGTACGGCCGCCCCACGTAGCGGGGATCGCAGCCGTAGAAGTCGGAAGCCAGCTCGCTCAGCGGCCGCATCTGGGCAGAACCGCTGTTGCTGGCGAGGTCGAGGGTGATCCGGGTCGGGCGGAAGGGATCGGGGGCGGCGATCACGCCGTCTGCGTCGGGGAAAATGGCGTGGCGGGCGGCGACCGTGAAGTCGAGCTCGATGCGGTCGCCATCCTCGTAGGCGTTCATCACATGCCAGCCCCAGAACGCCGGGGCGGTGAACCAGCGGATCTCTCCGCCGGCCCGGGGAACGACGGCGAAGTGGCTGGGCCGCCCAGGCTCCCAGGTCCAGTACGGCCCCTTGGCTTCCACGCGGGCCTGGTCGGTGATCACCGGCACAAAGGGGAAGACCGCATAGGTCTCGGTCACGGCGAAGTCGTGGACCATGCCGGCGTACGGGGCCTCGAAGGTGGTGCGGTGGGTGATCCGGCCCTCCCGGTTCGCCACGCCGAACAGGAACTGCGCCGAGCTGCGGCCGTCGATCTGACCTGCGAAGAACAGCATCTCGCCGGTCTCGGGATCGAACTTGGGATGGGCCGCAAAGGTGCGCGAGTCTAGCTGGCCATCGAAGTCGAAACGTCCGAGAGTCTCCAGCGTCAGGGGGGCGATCTCATAGGGCAGGCCGTCCTCCTTGCAGGCCAGGAGACGGCCGGCGAACCAGACGGCCGCCGTGTTCGCCAAGGTGCGGTCCACGCCCGCGACGGAGGGATCGTCGGTGAAGGGGTTGCGGTAGCCGCCGAACAGGGCGCGCCCGGCCGCCCGTTCGGCTTTCAGCCGATCGGTCTGGACATACCGCATTCGGAAATCGACCTGACCGCCCCTGATGTAGAAGGCGCTCATCATCCCGTCGGCATTGGCGGTCGGCCAGGGGTCGTCCGGGTCCGGCGGGAACTGCCGGTCAGGACCGCAGCGGAAATAGGCGCCCTGCAGCACCTCGGGGATTTCCCCCTCCCACTCGAGGTTGCGGATCTCGCACTCGACCCGGAACGGCGGGGCGGGACCTCGCGGGCCGGGTCGGACCTCGGGATAGCGAACGGCCATGACTGAACTCCGCTGACACGCTGGGGACGGACCCTAGGCCGAGCGAGCCAGCCGGCAAAGACACCCCCTGGCTCACGCGGCGGCGGCGTTGCTAAGCTGACGGTCATGGCTTCGGTCACCATCACCGATGTGGCCCGCCGGGCCGGCGTCTCGATGAAGACGGTCTCGCGGGTGATGAACGCGGAGCCGCACGTGCGCGAGGAAGTGCGCGAGAAGGTGCTGCGGATCGCGCGCGAGCTGCGCTACCGGCCCAAGATCTCGGCGCGGAGTCTCGCGGGGGCGCGGTCCTACCAGGTCGGCTTCGTGCTGAGCTACGCCAGCCCCTATGTGCTGCACGCCCAGCTGGGGGCCCTTCGGGCCTGTCACCAGCGCGGGTTCCACCTGGTGGTGGAGCAGATCGAGGCCGCCTCTCCGGACCTCGCCGCGGAGATGGAGGCCCTGACCAACGGCCTGGCGGTCGACGGGATGATCCTGCTGCCCACCGTCTGCGACAACCAGGTGGTCCTGGAGGCCCTGGATCGTGCGGGGATCCCCTATGTGCGGGTGGCGCCCGCGACGGATCCGGACCGGGGGGCCAGCATCGAGGTCGACGACGAGGGCGCCGCCGGGATCATCACCGACCACCTGCTGGATCTCGGGCACCGGCGCATCGGCCTGGTCCAGGGCCCGCCCGGCCACGTCGCCTCGGTCCGCCGCCTGGAGGGTTACCGCAAGGCCCTCGCCGCCCGCGGCATCGAGCCCCTGCCCGACCTGCTGCAGGAGGGCGCCTTCTTCTACGCGTCGGGCCTGGCCGCGGCCGAGCGCCTGCTCGTTCTGCCGGAGCCGCCCACCGCCATCTTCGCCTCCAACGACGAGATGGCCCTGGCGGTCATGGCCAAGGCGCAGTCCAAGGGGCTGAACATCCCCCGCGATCTCTCCGTGGCGGGTTTCGACGACATCGCCTCGGCAGGAATGGTCTGGCCCGGGCTCACCACCATGCGCCAGCCGATGGCCGACATGGCCGCCGCGGCTGCCGAGATCATCATCGCGGGAGCGGGCAAAGGGGCTCCGCCGGCCTCGGCGCGGGCGCCGCCGTTCGACTGCGAGCTGGTGATCAGGGAATCGACGGCGCCGCCTCGCGGACCTGCTTAGGTGACACAGCCGCTTGTCCGCGGATTCGCCCTGACCGTATGAAGGCTCGGACGACGCGGGCAGCCGGGCGGCTTCGAGGTTCCGATGAGCAAGGACTGGACCCGCCGAGCCGTCCTCGCCGCTGCAAGCGCCGCCGCCATGGCTCCTGCCGCCCACGCGGAGGACCTGCCCTGGCGGCTGCCCAAGCTGCGGCGAGCTCGCGTCCACCACCGTGAGATCGCCTACTACGAGCTCGGCTCCGGCGCGCCGATCGTTCTGCTGCATGGGATGAGCGGCTCGCCGGCGTTGGAATGGGGACGGGTCATGACCCCCCTGTCGCGCCGGTTCCGCGTGATCGCGCCGTTCCAGATCGGCTTCGCCCCCTCGGAGCAGCCCGCCGGCCTTGCCTACGACGCCGGGACCTTTGTCGACTCCCTAGGCGGCTTCCTGAGCCTGCTTGGCGCGGAAGGGGCCACCCTGGTCGGGGAATCGTTCGGCGGCTGGGTTGCGGCCCGGTACGCGGTCCGCCAGCCGCTGCAGTCCGTCTGGAGACAGACCCTGCCGCCGATTTCGCGCCTGGTGATCGTCGATGGCGCGGTGCAGGTGCTTGGCGGACCGGGCGGCGACGGGGCTCAGCAGAGCATCAACAGCCCCGCGGTCGCCAAGCTGGCGCACGATCTGCTCGCCTCACAGCCCGCGGCGGACAACAGCCTCGTCGTCAAGGCGGCCGCGCCTTACCTCCTCGCCCAGAAGGTCACGGATGCGGAGCTGAAGGCCCTCCGGATTCCGACCCTGGTCATCTGGGGACGCGAGGATCGCCTCCTGCCGCTCGCCGACGGCCGCCATGTCGCGAGCCAGATCCCCGGCGCGCGCACCGTGGTCATCGGCGATTGCGGCCACATCCCATCGGTGGAGCAGCCGCGCGCATTCCTCGGCGCCCTCGGCGGCTTCCTGGGCGTTCCGCTGGAGTTGCTGAGCTAGGGCGCGGAGTCTGCGCCCCGCCAAGCCTGAGCCTGACCGCAAGGCGCTATCACGCCCGGACGAAACTCGCCGCGCGTCTGCGACGTTAAAACTCCAGCTTACGAAGGGCAGGTGTGAGTGGCGAGGCGTGAGCTGGAGATCACCGCCAACGGGCCGCGTGTCGGCCCGCACGAGCGGCTGCGCCGACGGCGCTTGCAGCGCAGCGCGATTCCAGACGTCTTCGCTGCTGCCGCGCGTTGGTTTAGGCCGTCCGCCCTGTTCGGCATCGCCGCCGTCGGCCTTTGCGCCTGCCAGCCGGCGGCCGTGCCAGGCCATCCCAGCGTCGACGGGGGAGACCCGGCGCACGGGCGCGCCCTGATCGAAAAGGCCGGATGCGGCGGCTGCCACCAGATTCCCGGCGTGACCGGGGCCGCTGGTCAGGTCGGCCCTTCCCTCGCGCGGATCGGGGTTCGAACGGTGCTCGCCGGCGTCCTGCCCAACACCCCCGAGAACATGGCCCTCTGGGTGCGGACGCCGCAGAGCGTCATTCCCGGAAACGCCATGCCCAACACGGAGATCGACGACCATGACGCACGCGACGTCGCCGCCTATCTCTACACCCTGCGCTAGGGCCATGCGCGCCGCCGCGCCCCTGACCCTGGCCCTCGCCGCGCTCTCTCTCGCCGCCTGCCACAAGGGCGGAGTCTCCGCGGCCTCCCCGCCGATGGGCGGTCAGGTCCAGGCCAACACCGTGACCGGCGCCGACGACGGCCAGTGGACCATGCCGGCCAAGGATTACGCCTCGACCCGCTTCACCGGCCTGAACGAGATCAATACGACCAACGCCAACCGGCTGCAGGTGGCCTTCACCTTCTCGCTGGGGGTCGACAAGGGGCAGGAGGCGGCGCCGATCGTGGCGGACGACACCATGTTCGTGGTCTCGGCCTTCCCGAACCAGGTCTATGCGCTGGACCTGACCAAGCCCGGCGCGCCGGTGAAGTGGGAGTACCAACCCAACCCCGCAGCCGCGAGCCAGGGCGTCGCCTGTTGTGACGTGGTCAACCGCGGCGGCGTCTATTCGAACGGCAAGTTCTTCTTCAACACCCTGGACGGGGCGACGATCGGGCTCAACGCGAAGACTGGCAAGCAGCTCTGGCGCACCCAGCTCGGCGACATCAACAAGGGCGAGAGCATCACCATGGCCCCCCTGGTGGTGAAGGATAAGGTCCTGGTCGGGGTCTCCGGCGGCGAGTTCGGGGTCCGCGGCTGGCTGCAGGCGCTGGACGCCAGTTCGGGGAAGGTCGCCTGGAAGGCCTTCCACACCGGGCCCGACAAGGACGTGCTGATCGGGCCCGACTTCCATCCCTTCTACGCCAAGGATCGGGGCAAGGACCTCGGCGTCACCACCTGGCCCCCGGACGCCTGGAAGATCGGCGGCGGCTCGATGTGGGGCTGGATCTCCTATGACCCCCAACTGAACCTGATCTTCTACGGCACCGGCAATCCGGGCCCGTGGAACGCCGACCAGCGCCCCGGAAACAACGAGTGGACCTCCGGCATCTTCGCCCGCGATCCGGATACAGGGGCGGCCAAGTGGTTCTTCCAGACCACCGCCCACGACATCCACGACTACGACAGCATCAACGAGCAGATCCTGCTGACCCTGCCGATCAACGGCCAGAACCGGAAAGTGCTGATCCGCCCCGAGCGCAACGGCTACATGTACGTGGTCGACGAGCAGACCGGCCAGATCTACTCGGCCGATCCCTATAGCTACATCAACTCCTCCAAGGGCATCGACCTCAAGACCAGCCAGATGATCGTCAACCCCGAGAAGGTCCCGAAGATGGGTACCGTGGTGCGCGACATCTGCCCTACCGCCTCTGGCGCCAAGGACTGGGAGCCCTCGTCCTATTCACCGCGCACGGGGCTCATCTACCTGCCCCACGCCAACCTCTGCATGGACTGGCAGGACACCCAGACCAGCTACATCGCCGGCACGCCCTATGTCGGGGCCGAGGTGGTGATGAAGCCGGGCCCCGGCGGCAACCGCGGCTTCCTCACCGCCTGGGATCCGATCCATCGCAAGATCGCCTGGCAGGTGAAGGAAGACCTCCCCGTCTGGTCCGGCACGGTCACCACCGCCGGAGACCTCGTGTTCTACGGGACGATGGACGGCTGGTTCAAAGCGCTGGACGCCCGCACGGGGCAGCTGAAATGGCATTTCAAGACCGGCTCGGGGATCATCGGCCAGCCGGTGGCCTACAAGGGACCGGACGGGCACGAGTACGTCGCCGTGCTCTCCGGCGTCGGCGGCTGGGCCGGCGCGATCGTGTCCGGCAACCTCGACCCGCACGACAAGACGGCGGCCCTGGGCTTCGTCGGGGCCATGGCCGACCTCAAGCAGAAGTCGACGGCCGGAGGGACGCTCTATGTCTTCGCCCTGCCGCATTGAGCTGGCCGGGGCGCTCCTGGCGGCGGCAAGCCTGGCGGGCTGCGGCCAAGGCCGGCCGCCGTCCGCCTATGATCCGGCGGATCAGCCGGCGCCCCGCCCCACCTCCGTGAGCGAGCTGCTGCCAGGTCAGGCGCCCGCGGCGGCCGAGGACCCGCGGGGGCAGGCCTATGACGGCGACGCCGCCTCGATCGCCCAGGGCAAGACCCTCTACGCCGCCTACAACTGCGGCGGCTGCCACTTCAACGGCGGCGGCGGCATCGGACCGGCCTTCATGGACAAGGTCTGGATCTATGGCGGCCGCATCGACCAGATCCACAACTCCATCATGCAGGGCCGTCCCAACGGGATGCCGACCTGGGGCGAAAAGATCCCGGACAACCAGATTTGGCGGATCGCGGCCTACGTCCGCTCGCTATCCACCCCCTCGACCCAGGACGAGCAGCCGCCGACAGCCGCGCCGCCGTCGGTGACCCCGCCAGCCGAGCCCAACCACCAGGGCGGCCAGACCTCCCCCCCATGATCCGCCCACGGGGCGCCGCCGCGGTCCTGACCCTCGCCCTCGCCGCCTGCAGCCCTCCGCCCGCGGCGCCCCACAGGACCTATGTCTCCGACGAAGCGGCCAACGTGATCCACGTCATCGACGGCCGCACCGACCGCCGCTTGGCTGACATTGCCGTGGGAGCCCGCCCCCGCGGCATGGCGGTCAGCGCCGATGGCAGGACGCTTTACGTCGCGGACGGCAAGGCCGACCGGATCGACGAGGTGGACCTGGCCTCGGGCCGCGTGACCGGGCAGCTTCCCTCCGGCCCAGATCCCGAGCGGTTCGCCCTCAGCCCCGACGGCGGCGCCCTCTACGTCGCCAACGAGAACGACAGCAAGGCCTCCAAGGTCGATCTCGCCACACGCCGGGTCGTCTGGCAGACCGCCGTGGGACCCGAGCCCGAGGGAATGGCGGTGAGCCCCGACGGCCAGTGGGTGGTCTGCACCTCGGAGTCCGCCAGCCTCGTCCACTTCATCCGCGCCTCCGACGGCAAGCTGGTGCAGAGCGTGCTGGTCGGCACGCGGCCACGGGACGCCCGCTTCTCTCCCGACGGAAAGCGGCTCTGGGTGAGTTCGGAGGCGCGGGCGACCATCTCGATCTTCGACGCGGCCACCCGGAAGGTGGTCCAGACGGTGGATTTCGGGAAGGACCCGGTCTCTCCGGATGTGCAGGCCGTCGGCCTGGCGATGACCCGGGCGGGCGACAAGGTCTATGTCGGCCTGGGGCGTGGAGACCGTGTGGCGGAGGTCGACGCCGCGTCGGGGCGCATCCGGCGCTACTTCCAGGCAGGGGCCCGCATCTGGGGCGTCGCCTTGTCGCCGGACGAGACCCGGCTCTATGCCGTCGGCGGCCTGTCGGGGGACCTCTCGGTGATCGAGCTGAAATGCGGCCGCACCCTCACCCGGGTGAAGCTTGGCGGCCGGCCCTGGGGCGTGGTGACGGCGCGATGAAGCGGCTGCTCCTGATCCCGCTCGGCCTCCTCGTCGCCGCCTGCCAGCCGCGGACCCTCAGGGTGTGCGCGGACCCGAACAACCTGCCCTACTCCGACTCCCACGGGGCCGGCTTCGAGAACCGCCTGGCCGGGCTTGTCGCCCAGGACCTGCACCTCAGGATCGTGTGGGTCTGGCGGCCGCAATGGCGCGGGTTCGTGCGCAAGACCATCAACGCCGGACAGTGCGACCTCTGGCCCGGGGTCGCCAGCCAGCTGGAGATGCTGGCCACCACCCGCCCCTACTACCGTTCGACCTATGTTTTCGTGACGCGGGCGGACCGGAAGCTGGACATCACCTCCTACGACGATCCGCGCCTCAAGCAGCTGAAGGTCGGGGTGCAGATGATCGGCAACGACTCCACCAACACTCCGCCCACCTTCGCCCTGGCTCGGCGAGGCATCGTGCGCAACGTGCGCGGCTACATGGTCTATGGCGATTACAACCGCCCCGAGCCCCAGGCTCCCATCGTGCGCGCGGTGGAGACCGGGGAGCTCGACGTGGGCGTGGTCTGGGGGCCTCTGGCCGGCTGGATGGCGTCACGTTCGAAGGTCCCGCTCCGGCTGGAGCCGGTGCATCCGTGGCTCGACGGCCCGGACCTGCCGATGGTGTTCGACATCTCCATGGGCGTGCGCAAGGCGGACGTGAAGCTCAGACGCCAGGTCGAGCAGGCGCTCGAGCGCGAGAGCCCGAAGGTGAAGGCGATACTGGCGCAGTATCACGTGCCGTCCGCGCCGCCGGAGGCGGGAGGCTGAGCCTGCTAGCGCAGCTGGCTGTCCTTGCTGCCGCGGCGGTTGATGCCGGCGACGACAATCCGGCCATCGCGGCCCGACTGGCAGCTCACGCAGGTGTGCGCGCCGGGCAAAGCGAGGCGGCGCGCCTCGGGGATCTCGTCTCCGCACTCCACGCAATGGGCCGAGCCTTCGCCGCTCGGCATCCGCGCGCGCGCCGTCAGCACGCCATCGGTGACGGTGTCTTCGATCTGATCCAGGACGGCCCCTTCGTGGGCCCAACCGGTCGCCATGTCGTCTCCGTTTCGCTCGCGCGGCCAGAGACCTAGATAGGAAAAGGCCGCCCGGATTCCAGCTTGGCCGGACCCTGCTCAGGCCTCTCGCTTGTCCGGCTCGAAGGTGCGCTCTTCCATGAGCTTGGCGTAGCGGTCCGAGATGCGATCCTTGGCCATCCGCACCTGTTCCACCAGGTCGCTGGAGATGCGGTCCAGCTCCTGCTTGGCTTCAGCGGGTCTGGGTTCGGTGTCGGTCGGCATGGATCTGTCGGAAGGATTTGGCTGTCGAACCAAACGCGACAAGCGTTGCAACTGTTCCTGATCCGGCCAGCGTTATGTCGACTTCCCGCCACAGCACGAGGTTGACCACGGAGGCGGCAGGAACCTCTCACAACTGGGCCGCGTTCGTCGTCGGCTGGCGGGTAGTCGACATAAGGTCGAACGAGCGGGATCGATGATCAAGTCTGCAGAGTATCGCCGGCATGCCCAGGAATGCCGCCGCCTGGCGGCCACCATGGGGGCCGACGAGCATCGCGAACAGCTCCTGGAGATGGCCGCCACCTGGGAGCGGATGGCCGATGAGCGCGAGCGCTCCGCCCAGTTCGATGAGGACCGCAGCTTCCAGCCGAGGACGCTGCGCGCCGGGCGGTCCTGGGGCTAGGCCGACTCCTTCAGCTCGTCCCTTGCGAGGTGGCAGATCAGGACGTCACGCCGCCAGACTTCGATGGCCCGGCAATGGTCGAGCCGCACCAGGCGTTCGCGGGCGCTGCTGCGCGCCTCATCGTCCGAAGGCAGGTGATCCTCTTCGACGCCCACGAACCGCCCGTGGGGACTGACACAATAGAACCGGTAATAGGTCGCCCCTGGCATTAGGCCTCGCCAACTGATCCGACGCTCGGGATGCAGCAGCAGGGGGGCGGGCGGCGAGACTGCCTTATGCCGCGCGACAGGGCGCCTCAGG
>FTGK01000574.1_pt1 | contig 13068 bp, 11 predicted proteins | sample 1640691 | NCBI WGS metagenome assembly FTGK01 (sample SAMEA3914789, study PRJEB12502) | metagenome | biome: forest; material: soil | place: Canada | collected 2011-07-03 | depth 0.3 m | reverse complement strand
GTCATCGAGAAGGCCAAGCGCCTGGTGGAGCACAAGCGCGACGTGGTGATCCTGCTGGACTCGGTCACCCGCCTCGGCCGCGCCTACAACACCGTGGTCCCTTCGTCCGGCAAGGTGCTGACCGGCGGCGTCGACGCCAACGCGCTCCAGCGGCCCAAGCGCTTCTTCGGCGCCGCCCGGAACATCGAGGAGGGCGGCTCGCTGACCATCATCGCCACGGCCCTGATCGACACGGGCTCGCGGATGGACGAGGTGATCTTCGAAGAGTTCAAGGGCACCGGCAACTCGGAAATCGTCCAGGACCGGAAGGTCGCCGACAAGCGGATCTTCCCGGCCATCGACATCCTGAAGTCCGGCACCCGCAAGGAAGAGCTGATCACCCCGAAGGACCAGCTGCAGAAGATCTACGTCCTGCGCCGGATCCTCTCGCCGATGGGTTCCCAGGATGCGATCGAGTTCCTGCTCGACAAGCTCAGGCAGACCAAGAACAACGCGGACTTCTTCCAGTCGATGAATACCTAGCGGTCGGGGCCGCAGGCTCCGGTGCTAGAGGGAGGGCCGTCCGTCAGGGCGGCCCTTTGCTTTTGGGACAGGCGATGACGCGCTGATGGGCTATGCGGCCGGAGCGCGCCAGACCACCTGGCCACGCGTCTGCGGGCGCTGGAACATCATCCGTCTGATGGCCGGCCGCATCTGACGGGCCTCCACCATCGCCGACATGTCTGTCGGCTATGCGCTGGGGTACGCGCGCATGCGCGGGCTGCAGGGCAGGTTCGGGGCCACACCGGGGCCTACGCCGGGCGGGTGACCGCGCGGCCGGGTCATAGCTTCGCCTTCGCCGACGCCGCCTAATGGATCAAGGTTGATCTAAGGGATCAACACTTGGGAGCCGAAGGTCTCGCCGGCCTGCAGGTCCTCGTGGGCCTTGCGGACGTCGCGCAGGGCGTACTCGCGCCCGATCTCGATCTTCACCGCCCCCGAGGCGATGACGTCGAAGACGGCAGAGGCGCTGGCGTCGAGTTCTTCGGTGCTGGCGACATAGTCGAACAAGGTCGGGCGTGTCAGGAACAGCGATCCGCCTCGGCTGAGGGCCAGGGGCTCCACCGCCGGTGCGGGCCCTGAGGCGTTGCCGAAGCTGACCAGCATCCCCCGGCGGCCGAGGCTCTTCAGCGAGGCCTCGAAGCTCGCCTTGCCGACGCCATCGTAGCTGACCCGCACCCCCTGGCCGCCGGTGATCTCCCGCACGCGGACCGCCACGTCCTCGGACTTGTAGAGGATTACGTGATCGCAGCCGTGGGAGCGGGCGAGCTCCGCCTTGGCTTCAGACCCGACGCAGCCGATGACCACCGCCCCGATGGAGTGCGCCCACTGGGTGAGGATGGACCCCACTCCGCCCGAGGCCGCCCACACCAGGCAGGGCTCCCCCGCTTTCAAGGGGTAGACGTGGCGGAGCAGCGTCTCCGCAGTCATGCCCTTGAGCATGGCGGCCGCCGCCGTCCTTGCTCCGATCGACTCCGGCAGCCGATTGACCCGGCCGGCCGGCAGCACCTGGTACTCGGCGTATGCGCCGCGCCCTGCCGCCCCGTGGGCGGCCCGGTCGCCAGGCTTGAAGCGGGTGACGCCCTCGCCCACCGCCTCGATTACGCCTGCGCCCTCGGAGCCCAGGATGGAGGGCAGCTGCACGGGATAGAGGCCCCCGCGCATGTAGGTGTCGATGAAGTTCAGCCCGATCGCCTCGTGGCGGATCAGCACTTCGCCGGGCCCGGGCCGGGGGACCGGCAGGTCGACGACTTCGAGAACTTCGGGGCCGCCGGTCTTCTGGATCTGGATGGCGAGCATTGGATCAGCCCAGGTGCTGGCGGAAGAAGGCCAGGGTGCGTGCGTCGGCCTCGGCGGCCGAACTTGCGTCGTAGTGGGCTCCGCCTGGCCGCGCGAAGGCGTGGTCACAGCCAGGATAGGTGTGGATGGTCACCTGCGGATGGTCCTTCAGGGTCCCGGTGATCAAGGCCTGCGCCTCCTTGGGGACGAAGCCATCCTCTTCGGCAATGTGCAGCATCAGCGGGTGGGCGAGCTTCTCCGCCTCGCCGAGGTAGGCCTCGATCCCCACCCCATAGTAGCCGACGGAAGCGTCGCTGTCGGTCCGGGTGGCGGTCAGATAGGCAAGACGGCCGCCCAGGCAGTAGCCGACGGCGCCGACCTTTCCGTTGCAGCCGTCGGAGCCGCGCACCTGGTCGATGGTCGCGCGGATATCCTCGACGCCCTGGTCGACGTCGAACCGGCTCATCAGGTCGAAGGCTTTGTCCCACTCGGCCTTGCTCTGGTCGGTGATGTCCACATCGGGCTCGAGCCGCCAGAACAGGTCGGGGCAGATGGCGAGATAGCCGGCGGCCGCCAGGCGATCTGCGACGTCGCGCATCACCCGGTTCACTCCGAAGATCTCCTGGATCACGATCACGGCGGGCGCCCTGGCTGCGGCAGGGCGCGCCACATAGGCCGAGAACTCCCCCTCAGGCGTGGTGATGCCGATCCGCTCGCTCATGACGCTTCCTCCATCGGGGCCGAGGCGGTAGTAGCTCGCAGGCGGGTCCTGCGCCAGGGCGCCGCAGGCGCCAGGGAGGATCGGCCGATGAAGATGACGATCGAGGTCGACTGCACCCCTCAGGAGGCCCGCGCCTTCCTCGGCCAGCCGGACGTCGAGGCCTTCAATGACTGGCTGATGCAGCAGATGAGGGCCCGCTTCGAGCAGAACATGGAGCTGCTGAAGCCGGAGGAGCTGATGAAGGGCTGGATGGCGGTCGGCGGCCAGGCCCAGGACGTCATGCGCCGCTTCATGGAGCAGGCCGCGGGCGCGGGCGCTCCCAGGAAATAGCGCTGGCGGCTATGCGCGACACCATCTTCGCCCTGGCCACGTCGCCGGGGCGCGCGGCGATCGCGGTGCTGCGATTGTCGGGACCGGGGACCGGCGAGGCGCTGCGCGCGCTGGCGGGGCGCCTGCCCCCGCCACGGGAAGCCAGGCTGCGGCGGCTGCGGAGCCGGGCCGGAGAGATCCTCGACCAGGGGCTGGTGATCTGGACGCCTGCTCCAGGGAGCTACACCGGCGAAGACGCCGCGGAGCTTCACCTGCATGGCGGCTCGGCGAGCGTGGACGCGGTGTCAGAATCCCTGCTGGAGCTGGGCCTGCGGCTGGCGGAACCCGGAGAGTTCAGCCGCCGCGCGTTCGAGAACGGCAGGCTCGACCTGGACCAAGCCGAGGCCGTCGCGGACCTGGTCGACGCCGAGACCGAGGCTCAGAGACGGCAGGCGCTGGAGCAGCTCGGCGGAGCGCTCGGCCGCAGGTACGGCGCCTGGCGAGAGGCGCTCCTGGAGGCCCAGGCCAGCCTCGAAGCCGCGATCGACTTCGCCGACGAGGACCTGCCGGCGGACGTCGCCGACCGGGCCCGCCCGCCGCTGCTCGAGCTGGAGGCGCAGCTCGCGCAGGCGCTGGGCGGCGCAGACCGAGGCCAGCGGGTGCGAGAGGGTTACCGCGTCGCCATCATCGGCGCGCCCAACGCCGGCAAGTCGAGCCTGCTCAATCGGCTGATCGAGCGGGAGGCGGCGATCGTGACCGCCATCCCGGGAACCACCCGGGACGTCGTCGAGGCGCCGCTGCTGATCGCCGGGTTCAAGGTGGTGCTGGCCGACACCGCGGGGATCAGAGAGGGCGCCGACGAGATCGAAAGCGAAGGCGTCCGACGCGCCCGGGCCTGGGCGGAGGCGGCCGCCCTCCGGCTCTGGGTGGTGGACGGCTCGGCGGGAGACGGGGCCTGGGCCCTCGCCGGTGATCTCGTCCAGTCGGGCGACATCCTGCTGCTGAACAAGGCCGACCGCGACCCGGGCCGGGACGCCGAGGCCGCGCGGCTCTGGGCCTCCGCGCGGGGGCTCCGGATCGCTTCCCTGTCTGCAAGCACCGGCGATGGCTTGGAGACGCTCCGCGACGCTCTGCACCGGATGATCGCTCACGATCTCTCCGGGAGCGATTTTCCTGCCGCCACCCGGGCCCGCCACCGGGTGCGCCTCGAGGAGGCGTTGGCGGCCGTGCGGCGGGCGCTCTCGACCCTGGAGCATCCGGAGCTTGCCGCAGAGGACGTCCGGCTCGCCGTGCGCGCCTTGGGACGGATCAGCGGGCGGATCGATCCGGAGGAGGTGCTCGGCCGGATCTTCTCCAGCTTCTGCATCGGCAAATAGCCGTTTCACGTGAAACATGGTCGCGGCGCGTGAAATCCCCCGGCCGCTGCGCTATATGCGCGCCTCCATGAGCTCCTACGACGTCATCGTCATCGGCGGCGGGCACGCCGGTTGCGAAGCTGCGGCGGCCGCAGCGCGCGTCGGCGCGCGCACGCTGCTGCTCACCCACAAGATCGAGACGATCGGGGAGATGTCCTGCAACCCCGCCATCGGAGGCCTGGGCAAGGGGCACCTTGTTCGCGAGATCGATGCGCTCGATGGCCTGATGGGACGCGCGGCGGACGCTGCCGGCATCCAGTTCCGCCTGCTCAATCGATCCAAGGGGCCGGCGGTGCGCGGCCCCCGAGCGCAGATCGACCGCCGCCTCTACCGCCAAACCATGCAGGACGAGCTCGCGCGGACGCCGAACCTCACCCTCTTCGCCGACGCGGCCGAGGACCTGATCCTGCACGCCGGCCGGGTGGCAGGTGTCATCGGGGCCTCAGGCCGGTCCTATCGCGCAGGCGCCGTCGTCTTGACCACCGGGACCTTCCTGAAGGGGGTGATCCACCGGGGGGAGCGGCGCATCCCTGCCGGCCGCATCGGGGAGGCTCCCGCCATCGCCCTGGCGGACCGCCTCTATGCGCTCGGCCTTCCCATGGGGCGCCTGAAGACGGGGACGCCGGCGCGCCTGGACGGGCGGACGATCACCTGGGACCGCCTGGAAAGTCAGCCTGGAGACGAGACCCCCTCGCCGTTCTCCTTCCTCACCGGCTCCATCACCCGCGCCCAGGTCGCCTGCGGGGTCACCTGGACCACGCCGGAGACGCACCGGATCATCGCAGAGCGGCTGGGGGAATCGGCGGTCTATGGCGGCCGCGCGACAGGTCGGGGTCCCCGCTATTGCCCCTCGATCGAGGACAAGGTGGTCCGCTTCGCCGACAGGACGAGCCATCAGGTGTTCCTGGAGCCGGAGGGCCTCGACGACGACACCGTCTATCCGAACGGTATCTCGACCTCGGTCTCCGAGGAGACGCAGGATCTCTTCTTGCGCACCATCCCCGGCCTCGAGTCCGTCAGGGTGAAGCGCTACGGCTACGCCATCGAATATGATTACGTCGATCCTCGCGCCTTGGAGCCATCGCTGGAGACCAAGGCCTTGCCCGGGCTCTTCCTGGCCGGCCAGATCAACGGGACGACGGGCTATGAGGAGGCCGGGGCCCAGGGCCTCGTCGCCGGGCTGAACGCAGCCCGGGGGGCCTCGGGCGCGGCTCCGGCCGTTTTCGGCCGGGACGAGGCGTACATCGGGGTGATGATCGACGACCTGGTCACCAGGGGTGTCACCGAGCCCTATCGCATGTTCACCAGCCGCGCCGAGTTTCGCCTCACGCTCCGGGCCGACAACGCCGATCAGCGGCTGACGGGCCGGGGCATAGCGCTCGGGTGCGTCCGCGGGGAGCGCGCGGACGTGTTTCACGTGAAACAGGCCGCCTTGGCCGCCGCGCGGCAGCAGGCGCGAGCCCTCAGCCTGACGCCCACGGAGGCGGGGCGCTGGGGCCTGAAGGTGAAGGCGGACGGGACGCGGCGAGACCTCCTGCATCTGCTCGCCTATCCCGATATCGGCTTTGAGCAGCTCGTCGAAGTGTGGCCTGAGATCGCGGCCTGGGCCCCGGAGGTCCGTGAACAGGTCGAGATCGACGCCACCTACGCCGGCTACCTCGATCGCCAGGCTGCGGAAGCCGAGGCCTTCCGCAGCGAGGAGGCCCTGGGACTGGCTCCCGATCTCGACTATTCGGCGATCGGCGGCCTTTCCAACGAAGTGCGCGAGAAGCTGGCGCGCGTGCAGCCCCAGACCCTCGGTCAGGCGGCCCGAATCGAGGGGGTCACCCCTGGCGCCCTCGCCGCGCTCCTGGCTCACGTCCGCCGTAGCCGGGCCGCCTAGTGGCGGTCAGCGACGCGCCGAGCTTTGCGGCGGCTGTCGGCGCCTCTCCGGCGCAGATGGTCGACCTGGAGCGATTCCGCGTCCTGCTGGCAGAGTGGAACGAGAAGATGAACCTCGTCGGTCCCTCGGCGCTCGCGGCGTTCTGGGGCCGCCATGTCTTCGACAGCGCCCAGCTTCTGCGATTGGCGCCTGAAGCTCGCACCTGGGCCGATCTCGGCGCGGGCGCCGGCTTCCCAGGCCTGGTCCTGGCCATCCTGCTGAAGGACCGCACAGGTCCTCGGGTCCACCTCGTGGAGTCCATGGGCAAGCGCTGCCGGTTCCTCGAGGCGGTGGTCGACGAGCTGGCGCTGCCCGCCAGCATCCACAACGCCCGGGCCGAAACCCTGTCATTGACGGTGGATATCGTCACCGCGAGGGCTTGCGCCCCGATGCCGCGCCTGCTCGAATTCGCCTGGCCCTACCTGCGCAAAGGCGCTACGGGACTGTTCCTGAAGGGCCAAGATGTTGAGTCCGAATTGGTCGATGCCACAAGATGTTGGGATTTTGACTGGGATCTCATGGACAGCCTCAGCGACCCCTCCGGCCGTATCGTCCGCATCAAGGGGCTCCGCCATGCGCGCTGACCGACCCGCCCTGCGCGTGCTGTCGGTCGCCAACCAGAAGGGCGGCGTCGGCAAGACCACCACGGCCATCAATCTCGGCACCGCCCTCGCCGCGGTGGGCGAGAAGGTGCTGCTGATCGATCTCGATCCCCAGGGCAACGCGTCCACCGGATTGGGCGTGCCGCGCGCCAAGCGGACCCTGACCACCTACGACGTGCTGATGGGCGAAAAGCCCCTGGTGGAGGCGGCGATCCCGACGGCCGTGCCCGGGCTGGACCTGGCGCCCGCCGATCCGGACCTCTCCGGCGTGGAGCTGGAGCTCGGACAGGCCGCCGGCCGCTCGTTCCGCCTGCGCGAGGCCCTGGCGCCGCTTCGCGCCGCCGAGGGCGGGGACCGCTACACCTATGTGCTGATCGACTGCCCGCCCTCCTTGAACCTCCTGACTCTGAACGCCATGGCCGCGGCGGACGCGGTGTTCGTGCCGTTGCAGTGCGAGTTCTTCGCCCTGGAGGGCCTGTCGCAGCTGATGCACACCGTCGACCTGGTGCGGGGCAGCCTCAACCCCAGGCTCGAGCTGCAGGGCATCGTGCTCACCATGTACGATCGCAGGAACAGCCTCTCCCAACAGGTGGCCCAGGACGTTCGCGCGCACTTTGGCGACAAGGTCTACGCCTCCATGATCCCGCGCAACGTCCGGGTCTCCGAGGCCCCGTCCTTCGGCAAACCGGCCCTGATCTACGACCTGAAGTGCGCCGGCAGCCAGGCCTACCTCAAGCTGGCGCGGGAGGTCGTGGGCCGTGAGCGGGCGCGCGCCGCCCGGCCTGCCGCGTGAGGCGCTGATGGCCGCGGAGGGGCGCAGGGGACTGGGACGCGGCCTGTCCGCCCTCCTGGGCGAGTCGGAAGCGTCGGCGCAGCCGGGGCCGGCCGGCGGCCCGCGCGAAATCCCAATCGAGCTGATCGCCGCCAACCCCGACCAGCCGCGGGTCCATTTCGCGGAGGACGAGCTGGAAGAGCTGGTCCAGTCCGTGCGCTCCAGGGGGGTGCTGCAGCCGATCCTGCTCAGGCCCTCCCCGGGTAGGGCCGGGGAATACCAGATCGTCGCCGGCGAGCGGCGCTGGCGGGCGGCGCAGAAGGCTGGCCTCACCGCCGTTCCCGCTGTGGTGCGGGAGATCGGCGACCAGGAGACGCTGGAGCTCGCGCTCATCGAGAACCTTCAGCGCGCCGACCTGAACGCCATGGAAGAGGCGGCGGCCTACTCGAGCCTGCTCAGCCTGTCGGGGGGCTCCCAGGAGGACGTGGCCCAGGCTGTCGGCAAGAGCCGCAGCCACGTGGCCAACACCCTGCGCCTGATGCAGCTGCCCGAGGACATCCAGGCGCTCGTGCGCCAGGGCAGACTTTCCGCCGGCCACGCGCGCACCCTGATCGGGGCGGACGACCCCCGGGGCCTGTCGCGCGAGATCCTGGAGAGGGGCCTCAGCGTCCGTGACGCCGAAGCCCTGGCACGCAAGGCCGCCGGACCGTCGCGGGAGGCGAAGGGGCCGCCCCGCAAGTCGAACGACACCGTCGCCCTGGAGCGGGACCTTTCCGAGCGTCTGGGCTTGCAGGTCCACATCAAGGACAAGGACGGACAGGGGGAGCTGCGCATCCGCTACGGCGATCTCGAGCAGCTCGACGACCTCTGCCGGAGGCTGACCCGGTAGGGCCTAGAGTCCCAGACGCCTGGCCCGTGCGGCCACCGCCATCGCCAGCCGCTCCGAGATCAGCCCATCCGGCGAGCCGGCGCGCTTGCACGCCCTGTCGGCGTCCAGGACCGTGGGCTGCAGGGCCTCGAGCGTCTCCAGGGACCAGGCGCGGGCCTGGCGCAGGAACTCGCGCTCGTTCTTCCAGAACACCCCCGCGGCCTTGGCCGCCTCCTGCAGGCCGGCCCCGGACTTGTGCAGGGTCAGGACCTGCCGGAGCCGCGCAAGGTAGATGCCGATGGCCCTCACCGCCGCCGGACCGCTCTCCCCCTCCGCGCGAGCCCGCCGCAAGGCGGCCTGGGCAGGGCCAAGGCGGCCGCCGAAGGCGTGGGCCGCGGCGTCGGCCAGGGAGGCTTCCGGCTCCACACCGAGGAAGCCTTCGAGGTCCTCCGGGGTGGCGATCTTGCCCGAGCCCGGGCCGAGGTAGAGCGCCAGCCGCTCGATCTCCTGACGCGCCACTCCCCGCTCGCGGGGCAGGCGGTCGACCAGGAGCTGCAGGGCGTCGGCGTTGAGGCCGACCTGATCCCTCGCGAGGCTCTCCCGGACCAGCCGGGCCACGTCACCAGCCTCGTCCTCGTAACAGGGGATGGCCGCGGCCGCCTTAGACTGCTCGGCGGCCTTGCGGAGGGCGGAGTCGCGGCCCAGACCCCCCGCTTCCACCAGGAAGAACGCCTCCGGATTGAATTCGCCTTCGGCATGGCGCTTCAGGGCGTCTGCGGCGGCGCGATCGGGCCCGCCCTTCTCGCTGTCGAGCCGCAGGCGCACGAGGCGGCGGCCGCCCATCATCGAGATGGCCGAGAGCTCGCCCTCCAACCGGCCGCCATCGAGTTCCGCCTCGTTGAGCACGGCGACATCGAAGGGATCGTCCGGACGGGCGGCGACCCTGCCAGCGAGGGCGTCCGCGCGCTCCCGCACCTGGCCACGGTCCCGGCCATAGATCACCGCAGCGCGGACCTCAGGCGGCGGAGCCTTCAGGAAGCGCTCGATGTCGGGCCGCTTGGAGAGGTTCACGAGCCGGCGGAGGTCCCCGGAGTCCTGATGGAAGCGCCTGCGAAATAGGCGGCGAGCGCGATGCGGATGCGCTGGGCCGCGTCGGAGGCGGCGCGCTGCTGGCCGTTCTGCTGGGCGACCACCCCGGCGTAGGGATCGCCCGCGGCATTGTAGCTGACGCTGACGGGCATGACGCCCGAGGTCAGGGTCTTGCCCGAGGAGATCTCCACCAGGCTGTAGCTGACGCGCAGAGACAGCTCGTACCAGGTCGCCACCTGCTCGAAGGTGAGACCGCGCGCATAGCGCTTCTCATCGAGGGCAAGCTCCAGGCGGTAGGCCGGCGGGCGGCCGCGGGCGGTGGCGAGCACATCCTGCAGGTCTTCGCTGAGCAGGTGACCCGTGCGGCCTTCAGGGGTGATCACCTCGACAGACGACAGCGTCGGCGAGACGCCGCCGGTGGCATAAAGGGGCGTGAAGCCGCAGCCGCCCAGCGCCGGCGCCAGCAGCAGGGCCGCGCCGACCGCGATCCTGGCCCACGCGCGCATCAGGCGGCCACGATGTTGACGATGCGGTCCTTGACCACGATCACCTTGCGCACCTGCATCCCCTCGAGCCGCCGCGTCACCTCGGCGTCGGCCAGAACGAGCTTCTCGACCTCCGCCGCCTCGGTCCCGGGCGCGACCCGGATTTCCGCGCGACGCTTGCCGTTGACCTGCACCGGCAGGACGACGACGTCCTCGGCCGCCAGGGCGGGATCGTACTCCGGCCAAGGCGCCTGCGCCACCAGACCCTCGCCGCCGATGCGGGCCCAGCACTCCTCCGCCAGGTGCGGCGTCACCGGAGCGATCAGCCGGGCGAGGATGGACAGGGCTTCCGCGCGCGCGGACACCCCCGCAGGCGACGCCTTGTCGGCCGGCAAGCTCTTGAGAGCATTGAGGAATTCGTACAGCCGGGCGATGCCGCTATTGAAGCGGAAGCCTTCCAGCGCCTCGGTGAAGCTCTTTATCAGCCGATGAGCCGCACGGCGCAGCTCGTCCGCCTTGGGGTCACTATCCTCGGCGGCGGGCGCGGGGCGCGCTTCGGGCCGGCTGTCGAACTCGCTCCACACCCGGTGCACGAAGCGCCACGCGCCCTCGATGCCGCCGGTGGTCCACTGCACGTCCCGCTCGGGCGGGGAGTCGCTCATCACGAACAGCCGTGCGGCGTCCACGCCATAGGTCTCGGCGATCACCTCGGGCGAATAGGTGTTCTTCTTGGATTTCGACATCTTTTCGATGTCGCCGATGGTCAGGGGCTCGCCGGTCCCGGCCAGGGTCGCGCGCCGAGCGGATCCTTCGGCCGCGATCTCCACCTGATCCGGCTCGACCCATTCCCCCGACTGCCGCTGGTAGGTCTCGTGGGTGACCATGCCCTGGGTGAAGAGGCCGGCGAACGGCTCCTCCACCGACAGCATGCCCTCGTCCTTCAGCGCCCGGGTGACGAAGCGCGAATAGAGCAGGTGCAGAACGGCGTGCTCGATGCCGCCGATGTACTGATCGACGGGCAGCCAGTAGTCGGCGGCCGCCTTGCCGATGGGATCGGCCGCCTGGGGATCGGTGAAGCGGGCGAAGTACCAGGAACTGTCGACGAAGGTGTCGAGCGTGTCCGTCTCGCGTTCGGCGGGGCCGCCGCATCCGGGGCAGGCGACATGCTTCCAGCTGGGGTGGTTGGCGAGCGGGTTGCCGGGCTGATCGAAGCGGACGTCCTTGGGCAGCTCGACCGGCAGCTGGTCCTCCGGCACGCCGACGGGACCGCACTTGGGGCAATGGATGATCGGCACCGGGGCGCCCCAATAGCGCTGGCGGGCGACCCCCCAGTCGCGCAGGCGGTAGACCGTGGCGCCCTCGCCCTGGCCCCGATCCTCGATTCGGGAAATGGCTGCGGCCTTGGCGACCTCGACCTCCATGCCGTCCATGAACTGCGAATTGAAGATGCGGCCGGGGCCCGTGTAGGCCTCCTTGCCGACATCGAAGCTGGCCGGGTCCGTCCCAGCCGGCAGCACTACCGGTCTGACCGGCAGGCCATACTTGCGGGCGAAGTCGAGGTCGCGCTGGTCGTGCGCGGGACAGCCGAAGATGGCGCCCGTGCCGTAGTCCATCAGGATGAAGTTCGCGATCCAGACGGGCAGGGTCCAGTCGCCATCGAAGGGATGGACCACCTCGAGGCCGGTGTCATAGCCGAGCTTTTCGCCGGCCTCGAGCTCCGCCTCGGAGACCCCGCCCTTGCGGCAGGTCTCGATGAACGCGGCCGCCGCCGGATCACCGGCGGCGATCCCGGCCGCCAGCGGATGGTCGGGCGCGATGGCGACGAAACTCGCGCCGTAGAGAGTGTCCGGACGGGTGGTGTAGACCTCCAGGCCGTCAGCGAAACCCTCGGGCGAGGCGCCGGCGAACTGCCAGCGCAGCTTGAGGCCGCGCGATTTCCCGATCCAGTTCTCCTGCATGACCCGCACCTTGTCGGGCCAGCGGTCCAGGGTCTTCAGCCCCTCGAGCAGCGCGTCGGCATAGTCGGTGATGCGCAGGAACCACTGATTCAGCTTGCGCTTCTCCACCAGGGCGCCTGAGCGCCACCCGCGGCCGTCGATCACCTGCTCGTTGGCGAGGACCGTCTCGTCGACCGGATCCCAGTTGACCGTGCCCTCCTTGCGGTAGGCCAGGCCCCGCCGCCACAGGTCGAGGAACCACTTCTGCTGGTGGCGGTAATACCCAGGGTCGCAGGTGGCGAACTCGCGCGACCAGTCGATGGACAGCCCGAGGCCCTTCAGCTGCTCGCGCATCGCGTCGATGTTGGCGTAGGTCCAGTCGCCCGGGTGCACGCCGCGCTCCTTGGCGGCGTTCTCGGCGGGCAGGCCGAAGGCGTCCCAGCCCATGGGATGCAGCACATTGTACCCGCGGGCGCGCTTGAAGCGGGCGACCAGGTCTCCCATCGCGTAGTTGCGCATGTGCCCGACGTGGATGCGCCCCGACGGGTAGGGGAACATCTCCAGGACGTAGTACTTGGGCTTGCCGGCGGCCTCTTCAGGCGAGCGCGTGCGGAAGACGCCTTCCGCCTCCCAAGCGGCGCGCCATTTGGGTTCTACGACCTTCGGGTTGTAACGGGCCATGGAGCCCGGACTAACCCTTGTCGCCGATGTTCGAAAGCCGCAGCTGCCGGGCGCGGGTCAGGATGGCGTTCTCGAAGTCAGATTCGGTCTGCTCGGCCGTGGGCGCGTCCACCCACTGGCCGCCGGCGTCACGGATCTGCTTGAACACGGTGACCTTCAGTCCGTCGGCGCGAAGGCGGGTGTCGAGGATGTACACCGTCACCTTGAATCGCTCGTCCGGCTTCTGGGGGTTGGCGTACCAGTCCGTGATCACCGTGCCGCCCCAGGGGTCGGCCGTGGCGAGCGGCATGAAAGACAGGGTGTCCAGGGTGGCGCGCCAGAGATAGCCGTTGACGCCGATGGTGGCGGCTTCGCCGCGCGCGGCGCTCTTCTGGAAGGGTCTGCCGTGGGAGCATGCGGCCAAGGACACCGCAGCCAGTCCCGCTACGACCGCAGCTCCGGTCCTACGCT
>FTGK01001354.1_pt1 | contig 13167 bp, 13 predicted proteins | sample 1640691 | NCBI WGS metagenome assembly FTGK01 (sample SAMEA3914789, study PRJEB12502) | metagenome | biome: forest; material: soil | place: Canada | collected 2011-07-03 | depth 0.3 m | reverse complement strand
GGACCGGCTCTATCCGGTGGCGGCGGCCAAGGCCAAGGTCGACGACGACTACCGCGACCGCGCCCGCAGGGCGACCGCCGAGCTGCAGTCCGGCAGGCCCGGTTATCTCGCTCTCTGGCGGCATTTCGTGGCGGTCAGCCGCACCGCTCTGCAGCGCGAGTTTCATGCCCTGGGCATCGATTTCGACCTCTGGAAGGGCGAGAGCGACGTCGAGGCCCTCATCGCACCCATGGTCGAAGAGCTGAGGACCAGGGGGCTGCTGGTGCCCGACCAGGGCGCTGAGGTGATGTTCGTCGGCAAGGACGACGACAAGCGCGAGCTGCCGCCGCTGATCGTGATCTCCTCGGAAGGATCGGCGATGTACGGCACCACCGACCTCGCCACCATCCTCGACCGGCGCAGAAGCTTCGATCCGCAGCTGATGCTCTACTGCGTCGACCAGCGACAGGCCGACCATTTCGAGCAGGTGTTCCGCGCGGCGGCCCTCGCCGGCTACGCGCCCGAGGACCAGCTCGAACACATCGGCTTCGGCACCATGAACGGGACCGACCGGCGACCCTTCAAGACGCGTGAAGGCGGGGTGCTGAAGCTGCACGACCTGATCGCAATGGCCACGGACAAGGCGCGCGAGCGGCTGCACGAGGCCGGCCTGGGCTCGGAGCTTCCGGCCGAGGAGTTCGAAGCCACCGCCCACAAGGTCGCGGTCGCCGCCCTGAAGTTCGCCGACCTGCAGAACTTCCGCGGCACCAGCTACATCTTCGACCTCGACCGCTTCACAAGCTTCGAGGGAAAGACGGGACCCTACCTGCTCTACCAGTCGGTGCGCATCAAATCGCTGCTGCGCCGCGCCGCCGAGCAGGGCGCCGAGGCCGGGCACGTGTTGATCGCAGAGCCGGCCGAGCGGGACCTCGCACTGGTGCTGGACGCCTTCGACAACGCGCTGGCGGAAGCCTACGACAAACGCGCCCCGAACTTCCTAGCCGAGCACGCCTTCCGCCTCGCCCAGGCCTTCTCGAAGTTCTACGCGACGTGCCCGGTGCTCGGCGCGGAGGATGACCTGGTCCGCGCCTCGCGCCTGCAATTGGCCCGCACCTGCCTCAGCCAGCTGGACACGGCGCTGTCGCTGCTCGGCCTGGAGACGCCCGAGCGGATGTGACTGCAGCGCCACCCGGCGATGCAGCGGCGCCACGCCGGGCAAATTAACAATTCTAAAGGCGCGAAGGGGCTTTCGCCGTCTTGCGGCGGCCATAGTGTGTTCGCATATCGCTTATGCCCTCTGGTCCATCTGCCACAGCGGCGGATCCAGGATGCCCGTCACATGCCGCTCTTTGGCGTCACCGTCCCCTCGTACGCTCCGGCGGAGCCGCGAGCCATGATGCGCAAGGGCTTTCGGCTCGCCATGGTCGCGCTGGGGCTGGCGATCATGGCGGTGGGCGTGCCAATCGCGCTCCTGCCCTGGCTGCACCTGCCGGGGGCCCTGATCCTGGCGACGGGCCTCGTCGTGGTGCTGAGGAACTCCTTCAGCGCCCGGCGGACCTTCATCCGCGCGCAGCGGCGTCACCCGAAGATCGTCTTCCCTATCCGCAGGCTGATCCGGCGAGAGCCCGAGGTGATGCCGGTGGCGTGGCAGGCGACGCTTCGCACCGAACGGCTCGTCGTGCCGCGCAAGCTGCGCTTCCTCAGCCGTGCGCGGCGCGGCCTGAGAAATCGTCGCCGCGCGCGCCAAATCTAGCGCGGACCAGCCCGACGATTTCAGCTCTCCTCCCGCGGAGACGAGCGTGACCTTCAGTTTCGAAGCTCTTCGATCGCCTCGCGCATGGCGCGGCTGGTGACATAGGCGCTGGCCTGATCGAGCAGGTCGCGGTCAGGCTGCGCCTCTTCCCCTACGAATCTGCGCGCGGGGCCGGTGACGTCGGCCTGCGCCGGCGCCCTGCCACTGAGCACGGCGTTCGCCTGGTCTGAAAGGGCCTCCCGGTCCTCCTGGGGCAGGCGGCGCCACGCGGCCTGAATGGCTTCGCCATCCCATCGCAGGCGGCCCTGGAGGAAGACCGCCGATCCGTGCTCGATCACCGTGGCGGCCAACAGCCGGTCCTTGGCGGCCGGATCCGCCTCGGCCGCGCCGCAGGCCGAATCCATCTCGGCATATTCGTCGTCGCCCACTGCGACCCGGTCCAAGACCTCGGCGCCGAGGCGCGAATAGTCGCGCAGGAAGGCTTCTCGGGTCGCTGGCGACAGATGCCGCCAGAAGCATTCGCCGGTCATGGCGAAACAGGGCGAAGCCGCCGCCGAGAGGGCGACCACGACGCACGCGGCAGGGAACAGATCAGACAGTCGCATGTCGCCTCCGAGGTTCGAAGGCGCCAGCTAAGCTTGCTTCAGCGGCGGAAAGTGGGCGCTGCTACTGCAGCCTTGCGGCAAGGTCGCCCATGGCCTGGTCGACCTGAGGATCGGACGTCAGGCCTTGCGCCCGCTTGGTCAGGAGCGTTGTGGCCGCCTGAATCGCCAGCTCGGCGGCGGCTGCCTTGACCTCGGCCGTAGCCTGGCTCTCGGCCTGGGCGATCTTGGCCTTGGCGATCTCGCCACGCCGCCTGACCTGCTCTTCCAGCCGCGCATGGGCGTCGATTTCGAGCTGGCGCGCCTCCGCCTCGGCATTGGCGATGAGCTCGGCCGCCTGCCTTTCGGCCGCCTCCCGACGCGAGCGGATCGAGGCCAGAAGCTCTTCGGCCTCCTTCCGCAGCCGCTCGGCCTCGGCCAGTTCGGCGCGGATCTTCTCAGCCTGGGCGTCCAAGGCCTTCGTCGCCATGCCCGGGACCTTGGCCCAGACCAGGATCCCCAGGAAGATCAGCAGGGCGACGCCGACCCAGAACTCGGCGTCTTGCAAGAGATGCACGTCTGGTCTCCTAGGTCCGTTCCGCCAGGGCGGCGTCGACGTCCGACGACGAGGGCGCCGTCCCGGTGAGCTTGGCGACGATCGCCTGCACGGTCTCGGCTGCGATGTCGCGGACATGGGTCATGGCCTGGTCGCGGGCGCCACGGATTTCCGCCTCCGCCTTGGCGACGCTTTCGCCAAGTGCGGCCTCCTCGGCGGCCTGGCGCTTGTTGGCCTCCGCCTGCGCGCGTCCCTTGGCGTCGGCCGCCAGCTTGCCCGCGCTGGAGCGGGCCCGGGCCATCTCCGCCTCGGCTTCCGCCGCCTGCGCTTCGGCCTGCGCCTTCAGAGCCCGCGCCTGGGCGATGTCTCCGGAGATCCGATCCTCGCGAGCGGCGATCGTGCCGCTGACCCGCGGGACGAAGATCTTGGCCATCAAGACGAACAGCACCGCGAAGATGATCAGGAACCAGACCATCTGGCCCGGCCACCAGGTCGGGTCGAACTGCGGCAGGCCTCCGGCCCCCCCCTCGGAAGGGTGGGCGGTCCCGGTGGTCTTGACGCTGTTGGCGGCGGTGGAGTCGGCCATCAGGCCCTTAGACCTTCACGAACAGGATGATGAAAGCCAGCACCAGGGCGAAGATGCCCATGGCTTCGGTCAGGGCCATGCCGAGGAACAGCATCGGCTGCTGGCTCGGGGCGGCCGACGGGTTGCGCAGGGCGCCCGACAGGAAGTTGCCGAACAGCAGGCCGAGGCCGATACCGGCGCCGATCACGCCCATGGTGGCGAGGCCCGCCCCGATGTACTTGGCTGCAGTGACGTCCATTTAGAGAGCTCCGTGGAGTTGGATGGTTGGTCGCCCGGGCTCAGTGCCCGTGGCCGAGGTTCACGACTTCGTTGAGATAGACGCAGGCCAGGGCCGCGAAGACGAAGGCCTGCAGGAAGGCGACGATCATCTCCAGCCCGGTCAGGGCCACGACCATCGCCATCGAGACGCCGGACAAGGGCCAGCCCAGGATCCCGCCGCTCAGGCCGAACATGGCCAGGCTCACGACGAAGCTGGCGAACATGTACATGACGACGTGGCCGCCGATCATGTTGCCGAACAGTCGCATCGAGAGGGTGAGCGGACGGACCAGGAAGGAGATCAACTCGATCACGATCATCATCGGCAGGATGAAGACCGGCACGCCCTTCGGCACGAACAGGGTGAAGAACTTCAGGCCGTTCTTCCAGAAGCCGATCACCAGGACCGAGATGAAGGTCAGCAGCGCCAGGGCCACGGTGCAGGCCAGCTGGGCGGTGACGGTGAAGGTCAGCGACAGCCCGCCGAGGTTACCCACCGCGAGCCAGATGCCCATCATGTTGAAGGTCAGCACCACCATGAAGATGGTGAAGACGAAGGGGATGTAGGGCCGGCCGGAGTGGCCCATGATCGGGCCCACCAGGACGCCGTCGATCAGACCATAGAGGCTCTCGCTCACCGCCTGCAGCCGGCCCGGGACGATCTGCTTGCGCGCCGCCGCCAGGAAGAAAAGGCAGATGATCAAGGCGCCCGCGATCATGGTGACCACCGAATTGGTGATCGACAGATCGAGGGCGAAGTTGCCGATGTGGATCGGCGGAATGTCCACGACCTTGTGGATCAGGAACTGTTCCATCGGGGCGATGTCAGCCATCGTCTCGAGCGCCCTTTCAGTCCTCGTCGTCGTCGAGCACGGCCGCCGGCGGCGGTGCTTGCCCGAGCGAAATTTTACCCATGCGCGCCACGGTGTGGACGGCCATCCAGACCGACACACCCGCGCCCGCTGCGACTCCGGCGGCCATGCCCCAGGGACTGGTGTGGGCAAACCGGTCAAACAACCAGCCGAACCCCAGGCCCCCGAGCACGCCGCCGATCAACTCAGCCAGAAGGCGGTAGCCCTCTCCGATTCCACGGTACGCCCCCGGAGAGGCGGACCGCGCCCGCGCGGCTTCGAAGGCTTGGAGCTCTTCGTTGAGGCGGCCAAGCGCCTCGTCGGGTCGATCGTCGGACTGCGGCATGCCTGGTCGAGTGCAACCACGACATAGCCGCCGCGGCCCGGCTTTGGTCGGCGCGGAACCTAAAGGGGTCGCCGCATTGCGTCAAGGTTGGCTGTGGATAAGATAAACGCCTGAAAGTATTCGCCTTTTGGCGCGCAGTCCGCCGGGTGCGGTACAAGGTCCAGGCGGAGCCTCGATGTGGCGTCAGGGAGTCCTGCGCGCCTCACCTACTCCGCCGCCAGGGCTTCGGCCTGGCGAAGGTCGACGGACACCAGCTGCGAGACGCCGCGCTCAGGCATGGTGACGCCATAGAGGCGGTCCATGCGCGACATGGTCACCGGGTTGTGGGTGATGCAGACGAAGCGCGTCTCCGTTCGGGCGCGCATCTCGCTCATCAGGTTGCAGTAGCGGTCGACGTTGTGGTCGTCGAGCGGGGCGTCAACCTCGTCGAGCACGCAGATCGGGGCGGGTTGGGCCAGGAAGACGCCGAAGATCAGGGCGAGAGCCGTGAGCGCCTGCTCGCCCCCGCTCATCAGCGACATGGACGCGAGCCGCTTGCCGGGAGGGCAGGCGAAGATCTCCAGGCCTGCCTCGAGGGGGTCGTCGGACTCCACCAGGCGCAGCTCGGCCTGACCGCCCTCGAACAGGGCCTGGAAGAGCGCCTGGAAATGGCCGTTGATCACCTGGAAGGCGGCTAGAAGGCGCTCGCGGCCCTCGCCGTTGAGCTCTTCGATGGCGCCGCGCAGCTTGGTCACGGCGCCGGAGAGGTCCGCCCGCTCGCCGCGAAGGGACTTCAGCCGCTCGCCGTATTCGCCGGCCTCCTCGTCGGCGCGGAGGTTCACCGCCCCGATCGATTCACGCTGGCGCTCCAGGGACGCCAGCCTCTGCTCGGTGTCGTGCGCGTCCTTGGGAAGCCTGATGTCCTGCTCGTCTAGCTTGGCCCCGAGTTCGGCAGGCTCGCACATGGCGGTCTCCCGGATGGCGGCTCCAGTCTCCTGCAGGCGCTCGCGGGCCGCCTCCAGGCGGGCGCTGAGGCCGGCCCGGAGCTCCCGGGCCTCCGAGGCCCGCTGCTCGGCCGCGCGGGCGGCCCGGTCGGCGCTGGTGCGCGCCGCATCGGCGGCGGCGAAGGCGTCGGCGGCCGCGGTCAGCCGCGCCTGGGCGGCGCCGAGTTCGTCCAGCAGGCGGATGCGGGCGGCCTCTAGCTTCTCGGGTTCCTCGCGCACCGCCGCCTGGGCCGCCAGGGTCTTGTCCCGCTCCTTGGCCAGCTGCTCGATGCGTTCGGCGGCGTGAGCGGCGCGGCCGGTCCACTCCTCGGAATCGCGCTTGAGGGCATCCAGCCGCTGCTGGCGACCTTCCCGCTCGCGCCGCTCGAGGTCCATGTCCGCCCGGGCCTTGGCTGCGGCCTCACGCGCAGCCGTGGACTCCGTGCGGGCGGCCTCGATCTGGGGCTTCAGGTCCTCCGATTCCGGCAGGGCCTCCGCCTCGGCCCTGGCGGCTTGCAGCGCGGTCTCGGCCTCGGCGCGCTCAGCGTCAAATCTGGCGATGGTCTCGTCGAGCGACTGAGCCCGCGCGTCCCGGCGGGCCGCCTCACGGGCGTGCCGCTCCACCTCCTCGCGCGCCTTGGCGAGGCGGCGCTCGGTTTCAGGCACCACCGCGCGCGCTGCGCGCTGCGCCTCGCCGGCCGCGGCCAGGGCCTTGGCGGCCGCGCCCTGGGCCTCGGCGGCCTTCCGGGTGGCGGGGGTCAGCTTCTCGATCTCGGCCTCGACCTCCTGCAGCCTGGTCTTCTGGGCGAGCCGGACGGCGGCGGGCCGAGGGGCCTCGGCGCGGGCGACGAAGCCGTCCCACCGCCAGAGATCGCCCTCGCGGGAGACGAGGCGCATGCCGGGCGCCAGGCTCTTCTGCAGCCGGGCGCCATCCTCGCGGGCGACGAGGCCGGTGAAGGCGAGGCGCGCGGCTAGCTCCACCGGGGCCCGCACCACCGCCGCCAGCGGCTCCACGCCCGTGGCCCAGCCGGGCTTGGCTGTCTCCGCGCCCGCCCAATAGGCTGAGGCCTTCTCGTCCAGGGCGGCGTTGAGGTCATCGCCCAGGGCGGCGGCCAGGGCGGCCTCGTAGCCCCGATCGGGGGCGACGGCGTCCACTGCGCGGCGGTAGCCTTCCTTGCGCTCGGACGCGAGCAACTGGGCCAGGCCCCGCGCCTCCGTCTTCAGCCGGCCCAACTGGTCCTCGGTCTTGCGGGCGGCGTCCCGCGCCGCCGCCTCGGCGTCCGCCGCCTTGGCGCGGTCCGTCTCGGCCGTCTCCAGCGCCTGGCGCGCCGCGGCCAGCGCAGCTTCGGCCTCTTGCAGAGCCGCCTTTGCGGCGGTGGTGGCTGGGTTCTCGGCCCCGCCAAGGGCGGCGCGGTCGGCGCGGGCCATCTCCATCGCGCGGCTCGCGCGGCCCACACGGCTCTGGGCGTCCGCCACGCGGCTCTGGGCGGCTTCGCGGCGGGCCTGGTCGGCGGCGGCCTCGGCATTGAGCCGGAGCACCTCCGCTTCCGTGCGGGCGCGCTCGGACTCCGCCAGTTTCCATGCGGCTTCCAGCTGCGGCGCCCGCTCAGGGGCGGCGGCGATCTCGGCCGCGATCCGCTGGATGTCCTGGCCCAGGCGGTCCATCGCCAGGCGGGCGTCCTCGACGATGATCTCCTCGCGGGCGCGGTCTGATTTGATGCGGACCAGAGCCTCGGCCAGGCGAGCGGCTTCCTGCTCGATCCGTCGGGTTTCGTGGTCCAGCCGATCGCGCTCGACGGACAGCCGGTGCAGGATGGCGGCCGCGGCCATCTCTTCGTCGCGGAGCGGCTTGATCGCCTCCTCGGCCCGGATCGCTTCCGCCGCCGCCGACGCAGCCTCGGCGGTCGTCGCCTCCACCGCCCTCAGGGACGCCTCGGCGTCGGCCTCGACGGTTTCGAGCATGAGCCGCGCCTCGCTCCAGCGGGCGAACAGCACGGCCGATTGCAGCGTGCGTATCTCGGCGGCGATCTTCTTGTAGGCCTCTGCCTGCCGGGCCTCGCGCCGCAGGCGCGCGGCCGTCGACTCCAGCTCGGCGACCAGATCATCGAGACGGGTGAGGTTCACCTCGGCCGCCTTGAGGCGCAGCTCCGCCTCGTGGCGGCGCGTGTGCAGGCCCGCGACCCCGGCCGCCTCCTCGAGGATCAGGCGGCGGTTCTGGGGCTTGGCGGCGATCAGTTCGGAGATCTGTCCCTGGCGCACGAGGGCCGGGGAATTGGCGCCGGTGGAGGCGTCGGCGAAGAGCAGCTGCACGTCCCTTGCGCGCACCTCGCGGCCATTGACCCGATAGGTGGAGCCCATGCCCCTGTCGATGCGCCGGGAGACCTCGATCACCTCGTGGTCGTTGAACTGGGCCGGCGCGCGTCGCGTGTTGTTGTCGATGGTGAGCAGCACCTCGGCATGGCTGCGAGAGGGGCGCGAGGAGTTGCCTGCGAAGATGACATCGTCCATCTCGCCGGCCCGCATGGCCTTGGCCGAGTTGGCGCCCATCACCCAGCGCAGCGCTTCGAGCAGGTTGGACTTGCCGCAGCCGTTGGGCCCCACCACGCCGGTGACGCCCGGCTCGATGCGAAGCTCGGTGGCGTCGACGAAGGACTTGAAGCCCGACAGGCGCAGCCGCTGGAAGTGCATGGCTAGCTCTTCCCGGCCTTTGCGCCCTTGCCGGGCCTGGCCGGGTTCAGCACCGGCTGGATGGCGTCATCGAGGTCCTGCAGGGTCACCTCGTGATCCAGCGGCGGCAGTTTCTGGCCATTCACCGTGAAGGTCGGGGTGAACTCGACCTTGTCCTCGCTGGCGTAGCGCTGGACGCGTTCGTTGAGGGCGTCGGCGGAGGTCTTGTCGGAAAGGCACGCCTGGATCTTCTTCTCGTCCAGCCCGGCCTTGCCCCCCGCCGAAAGGATCAGGGTCTTTATGTCGCCAGTCTCATAGGCGTGGGCCTGGCCGTGGAAGAACTCGTCGAGAACCTGGAAGTACCTGGCCTTGCCGGCGCATCGGGCCAGCAGGAAGCCGGCGGCGGCGACCTGTACCGGCTCGGTCAGGAACTCGCGGAAGACGTATCGGACCCTGCCGGTGTCGACGTACTTCTTCTTGAAGGCCGGCAAGACGTCGTTGTTGAACCGCGCGCAGTGAGGGCAGGAAGCGGAGGCGTACTCCACCACCGTCACCTTGGCTGTCGGGCTGCCCAGGCTCATGTCGTCCGCCAAACCCGTCGCGTGTTGAGCGGAGGACGCCGGAGCCGCGAGCGCCGGCAAGGCGAGCGTCAGGGCCGCCGCTAGCGCCAGGAGGGTTCGGCGATGGGGGCCAAGGGTCACCGCGCGCCTACTTGAGCAGGGGCTGGATGATGGCGTCGAGCTCCGCCAGGGTCTTGTCCCCTTCGTACTTCTTGCCGTTGATCAGGAAGGTCGGGGTGGCCTGGATGTCGTCCTGCTTGGCGAACTTGATCACCCGGTCGTTGAGGGCGGAGATCGCCTTGGAGTCGGTCAGGCACTTGTTCAGCTGGTCGTCGTTGAGACCCACCTCCTGCGCAATGCGGGAGAGGACGTCGTGCGCGACCCCTGGCTTGAGGTTTTCCGATCCGGGCTCGTAGACCTGCTCCTGGGAGCGGAACACCGCGTCCGTGACCTTGAAGTAGTTATCCTTGCCGGCGCAGCGGGCGAGCAGGAACCCCGACCCGGCCAGGGCGGGGTTACCGGTCATCGCCTCGCGGAAGACGTAATGGATCTTGCCGGTGTCGATGTACTTCTTCTTGAAGGCGTCAAAGGTGTTGTTGTTGAACTCGGCGCAGACCGGGCAGGCGACCGAGGCATACTCGACCACAGTCACCTTCGCCTGCGGGTTGCCCAGGCTCATGTCGTCGGAAGTGACGGCGCCGCCTCCACCGCCGTGGCAGGCGGCGAGGGTCAGGACGGCGGCGACGGCGAGGACAAGGCGTCGGCTAAAGGCGCGCATGGGCGGACTCCCGATCAGTTCAGTTAGCGCGATTCCCCTCGCGCGGCCCACTGCGGGGCCTGCCTGCGTGGCCTTGAGGCGTCGGCTTGTCAACAAACTCAGCCCTGGCGTCTTGCGACCTCGCGTCCCAGGCGCAGCAGGGCCTGCTTGAGCGGGCCGTCGGGCGCAGAAGCGAGTTCCGCCTGCAGCCTCGCCTCCTCGGCGGCGTCGAGCGGCCCAGAGCGCCGGCGCGAGCGCGCCGCGGCCACGCCCTTGGCCAGGACGGGGACCTTGCTGCGCACCGGACCCTGGACGATCCGCAGGCGGCCGACGGCGTCGGAGCCCAGGACGAGGCGCACGCGCTCGAGGATGTCATGCGCCTGGTGCTGGATCAGGGCCGCGGCGGGGCCGTCCACGCGGATCTCGAGCACGCCGGGCTCTCCGCCGCGACCCTTGATCAGCTTCACCGGCTCGGTGCGTGCAGCGATCATGTCGCCGGCGATCTCGCGCCAGCGCGCCTTCAGCCCGTGGGCCCCCTTGCCGAACTTCTCGTCCAGCGACTTCAGAAGGGGGCTCAGCGCCTTGCCCGCCACCGGGGGCGGCCGGCGCACCGGACGCGTGCGCTTCCTGGCCAGGATCACCTGGGCGTCCTCGAGCGATGGCAGGCGGCGGGGCATGTCGCGATCCTAGCCCCGCGCCGCCGTGCGCGCGAGCGGCGCACTGGCGCAGTCTCCACGCGGGAGGCTATGGCGGGCCATGGACCGGAATCGCATCCGCGCCGCCCTGCTCGGCTGGTACGACGCCCACGCGCGCAAGCTGCCGTGGCGGGTGGGGCCGGCGGACCGCGCGCGAGGGCTGAGGCCCGATCCCTACCGGGTTTGGCTGTCGGAGGTCATGCTGCAGCAGACCACGGTGCCGCACGCCACCGGCTATTTCCTCGATTTCACCAGGCGATGGCCCACGGTCCGGTCCCTCGCGGCCGCGCCCGACGCCGAGGTGATGGCCGCCTGGGCCGGCCTCGGCTACTACGCCCGCGCCCGCAACCTTATCGCCTGCGCCAGAGCGGTGGCCAGGGAGCACGGCGGCCGGTTCCCGAACACCGAATCCGGCCTGCTCGCCCTGCCAGGCGTCGGGGGCTACACCGCCGCCGCGGTGGCGGCGATCGCCTTCGATGAAGCCTCCAACGTGGTGGACGGAAACGTCGAGCGGGTGATCGCGCGGGTCCATGCGGTCGAGGAGCCCCTTCCCGCGTCGAAGCCGGAGCTGAAGGCGCTGGCCGGCCGTCTGGTCACCGCCGAGCGGCCAGGAGACTGGGCGCAGGCGCTGATGGACCTCGGGGCGGTGATCTGCCGCCCCAAGGCGCCGCTCTGCGAGCGCTGCCCCCTCGCCTTCACCTGCAGCGCCTTCCATCAGGGGGCTGCGGAAACCTATCCGCGCAAAACGCCCAAGGCGGAGCGCCCGAGGCGCCACGGCGCCGCCTTCGTCGTCACCCATTGCGGGCGGGTGGCCCTGCAGCAGCGCCCGCCCAAGGGCTTGCTGGGCGGCATGCTCGGGCTGCCGACGACGGAGTGGCGCGCCGCAAGGTTCAGCCCCGACGAGACCGCCGCCGCGGCGCCGCTCCAGGCCGAGTGGCGGCAGGTGGGCGCCATTGAACACGTCTTCACCCACTTCGCCTTGACGCTGGAAGTCTGGCGGGCCGACGCGGCCGCAGCCGATCCGGGCATGGAATGGCTGCCGATCGATTCGGCCGCCACGTCGCTGCCGAGCGTTTTCCTGAAGGCGCTGAAGGCGGGCCTGGAGACCCTGATCTAGCTAGCGCCGGCCGCGCGGGAGCAGGATCGCCTGGGTGGCGGCCACTGTCAGCGCATCCTCAATCACGCCCGTGCGGGTCTGACCGAAGCGGCGGAGCGCCGCCATGCGTCCCGAAAACGTCAGATAGGCGGCGCCGACGGCGGCGCCGGCGCCGAGCAGGGCCCCGAGCACGAGGTATCTGCGTGGCGCGACCGCCGCTCCGGCGAGGCCGCCGCCGACCACACGAGCCGCGATGCCGAGCGGAACGGTCCGGTCAGGGGCCATCCTTTGCTTGTCACCCCAGATCTCTCCGGCCGCGAGCAGCTTCAGGGCGGTCGCGACCACGGGGTTGCCGAGCAACTTCGGCGCGGCCGCATCGGTGGGCAGGGCGCCTCGCCTGGCGGCTTCGCTGACAGCGGCGAGCGGGGTCATGGACCGGGCGCCGGCGGCGGCGCCAAGGAGCAGTGAGCGAAGCATCTCAGGGACCGTTATCTTGAACTGGTTCCCGCATAACCGCGCCTGAGGCGGTTCGATCCCACCCTTCGGTCAGCGGCCGACGTGGAGGCGTTTCGGGCCTCATGGTATAGCCGCGAACGCCGGGAGGCGCGTTGGGGAATGGCGTGGACGAGCTGACTCGAGGCTTCGCCCTGCACAATCGCATCGATCTCGCGCGCGAGCCGGACTTCAGTCTGGGGCCGCTGCGGGTTCGGCCGTCGCACTGCGAAGTCGATGACCTCGGCGAGCGACGCCCGGTCCAGCGTCGCGTCATGCAGGTGCTGGTCGCCCTCGCCAGATCCCACAACGAAGTGGTGTCGCAGAGGGAGCTGATCCAGCGGTGCTGGGGCGGCTTGTCGGTCACCGACGACGCCATCGGGCGCTGCATCGGCCAGCTGAGACGGCTCTCCGGCAGCTGGCCCGAGCCCCCGTTCGAGATCGAGACCATCCCCGGCGTCGGATACCGCCTATCGGCGACCGGCCGCGTACCGGCGCAGGCCACGGCCCCCGCAGCAGCGGCCGACCCGCCTCGGGTTCGGCGGCGGAACCTGTGGCCTGTGATCGCAGCCGCCACGCTCGTGCTTGCCGGCGCCGGAGCCTGGCTGCTGGCCCGCACCGCGGAAAGGCCGGCGGTGCGTACGCCGACGATCGCCGTTCAGGCCTTCCAGGCCCCGAACCACGACGCCGCGGCCGAGGCGCTCGCCGCGTCGCTCCCCCGCAGGGTCGCCGATGCCCTCAGTGGCTATGAGGTGACCGTGATCGCGGCGCGGCCCGGCGCCGGCGCATCGGGCGCCGACTTCGTGGTCAGCGGCCGTGTCGCGGAGAAGGACCACGGCCTCGAGGTCACCGCCGACCTCTTGGACGCCCGTAACGGCATTGTGGTCTATTCCTTCGACACGCCTGAACCCGCGGACGGCAAGGGGGACGTGGCGGGCGAGATCGCCAACCACGTGGCGCTGTCGCTCGATCCGACCAAGCTGGCCAACGATCTCGGCGGCAAGCTCACAGCCACCGACTACACCCTC
>FTGK01000648.1_pt1 | contig 13170 bp, 15 predicted proteins | sample 1640691 | NCBI WGS metagenome assembly FTGK01 (sample SAMEA3914789, study PRJEB12502) | metagenome | biome: forest; material: soil | place: Canada | collected 2011-07-03 | depth 0.3 m | reverse complement strand
GTGCGGCCGGCACCTATGGCGCTGGAGGCGGCGGCGGATTCAACACCGCTTCAGCTGGTGGTGGCTCCCAAGGCATCATCATAATCACCTACACCCCGACCGCCGGCGCCGCGACCCACAACGGCTCCATGATGCTCCAGGGTGCGGGACAGTAGGCGCCATGATCGAACCCGTCGTCTTCCCAGCCGACATCGAGCTCTGCCCGCTGAACCGCGAGGAGCAGGGGCGGGGCGTGTTCCGGCTCGACAAGCCGCTGCCGGTGGTCCTGTTCGGCGAGACCATCGAGATCCCGCGCGGCTTCGAGACCGACGGGGCTTCGCTGCCCTGGTTCGCGCGGCCGTTCCTGGACGTCTGGGGCCGCGACGGCCGGCCGGCGATCCTGCACGACTGGCTGTGGGGCCAGCGGGTCTGGCCGAAATGGCTGATCGACCTGGTGTTCCTGCTGGCGCTGCGCACCGAGGGCGTCTCGGAGTTCAGGGCGACGCTGATGTACTTCGCGGTGCGCACGGCCAACCGGCCCAAGGGGTGACCTGGTGGCCGACCTCAAGATTGCCCCGCTGCCGCCCCAGGAGGCGATCGACTACTTCCGCGCCAAGGGGCTGAACCCGACCTTCGCCTGGCAGGATCTCTGGCAGGAGGAGCACGCCAAGGCCTTCACCGTGGCCAAGGCCATGGACCGCGACCTCCTGGAGGACATCCGCCAGGCGGTCGACGCGGCGATCGCCAACGGGACCACGCTGCACCAGTTCCGCGCCGAGCTGACGCCGACGCTGCAGGCCAAGGGCTGGTGGGGCAAGCAGGCGGTGGCCGATCCTCTGACCGGCAAGACGGTCACCGCCCAGCTCGGCTCGCCGCGGCGGCTTCGGACCATCTATGAGACCAACCTGCGCACCGCCTACGCCGCCGGCCGATGGGACCGGATGCAGAAGGCCAAGGCGGCGCTGCCCTATCTGGTCTACCACCACATGCCCGGCGAGAAGTTCCCGCGCCCGGAGCACGAGGCCTGGGACGACACCGTCCTGCCGATCGACCATCCGTGGTGGAAGACGCACTACACGCCCAACGGCTGGGGCTGTAACTGCTGGGTCACCCAGGCCAACAAGAAGATGCTAGGAGATCTCGGCCTCGAGGTCACCGACAAGCCGATCCAGTTCCCGCCGCGCACCTACAACAACCCGCGCACCGGCGAGGTCTCCACCATCGAGCAGGGGATCGATCCGGGCTGGGCCTACAATGTGGGAGCGGCACCGCTGCAGGGCATCGCGCCCAAGCCGTCGCCGCTGGGCGTCCAGCCCGAGCTCGACCTCGGCCCCCAATCGCGGCTGCGCAAGCTGGACCCCCAGCGCGGACCGGCGCTGCTGGAGCATGACGTCACCGCCCAGGAGGCCGAGGCCGCCTTCCTCGGCGTGCTCGACATCGCGCCCGGCGAGACGATCGCCGGCGTGGATCCGGGCGGCGAGGGCCAGGTGCTGGGCGATTCGCTTTTCCGTGGCTCGGACGGCCGGCCGGCCCAGCTGACCCAGGAACGGCTGCGCCAGCTGCCGCTGGCCGCCCAGGCGCTGAAGTCGCCCCAGGAAATCTGGTGGGTCTGGCGCGACGGCGAGCTGGGCGCCAAGCGCCAGCTGATGCGCCGCTATGTGGCCCGGGTGCTGTCAGGCGACGCGGAGATCGGCGTGGCCGTCGACATGGCGCCGGCGGGATCCGCACCCAGCTGGGCCTTCGCCACCTCGCTCGATCACGGCTTCGACCTGGACCGGCTGCGCGCCGGCATCCTGGCCTGGCGCGATATCCCGCCGACCGAAGAGGAGCTTCAGGCGCTCTCCGACTACACCGGCTCGGGCTATGCCCCGATCAACGACGCCCTTCGTGAAGGCGACATCCCGGCCGACCTGGAGGCGGCGATCGGCGCGCTCGACTCGCTGCTGGGCCGCCAGCTGCTGCGCCGCGGACGCACCGTCTATCGCGGCCTGAACCTCGGCGAGCTGCACGAGCTCGAAGAGGGCGACGTCATCACCGAGCTCGCGTTCATGTCGACGACGTCCGATGTGGACATCGCCAGGCGCTTCGCCGGCGAGGGCTCGCGCACCAATGTCGTGCTCGAGGTGCTCGCCCCTGGTGATTCGCACGGCATGGACATCGCGCACCTGTCGGAGCACCCGGCCGAACTGGAAACCCTGTTCGCTAGAGGTGCGCGGCTTCGCGTGCTATCCTGGGATCCTGATGAGCGGATCCTCACGGTCGAAATCGTCACCGGAGACGGCTGAAGGCGGCGGCGACGCCGCCTCCCGCGCGCCCCGATTCGTCTCGAACCTGGCCGACATGAAGATCGACCGCTCCGGATCCACTGGGCGCAAGTTCGACCTCAGCGCCAAGGCCCCGGCCAAGTAGATCGCGCCAGGCGCCCGTCGTGGCGCCTTCCCAAGAACCCACTGATCGGTTGATGATGGGCGCGTGAGAGGTCTCTCAGACCCTCCGCTGCGCCCGTTTCGAAACGGCCGCCGGGCCGCCCGTCCCCGCCTGTAGTGTCGCCGGGGTGCAGATATGCACCCTGGATGGGCCTTTCCGCTCCCCCGATGATGCCTGGGCATGTCGGGCACCAAGCTTCACTCAGGCGTCATCGCCGCGGCCATGGACGGATCCGATCCGGTCGGGCCGGACGGCGAGCCGCGCAATCGCATCCATCTGCTGCCGCTAGGATCGTTCGAGGTCCGCGGCATCGGCAAGACCTTCACAATGGACAAGGCAGCGGCCCTGAAGGTGATTCAGGCCTCCCAGGCGTTCCTGGGCCGCACCGACATGGTCGTCGATTTCGACCACCAGTCCTACTACGCGAGCCGCGGCGCCGGTAATCAGGCCGCCGCCGCTGGATGGATCAAGACCTCGAGCCTGGCGCTTGAGGACGACGGCATCTGGGCCGACGTCGAGTGGACCCCGGCCGCCCGCCAGCTGCTGAAGGACAAGCAGTATCGCTACCTGTCGCCGGTCTTCGACGACAAGGGCGGCGTGGTGGCCCAGCTCTACAACGTCGCCCTTACCAACTCCCCCGCCATCGAGGAGCTCGCCGCCGCCGCGGCGCTGCAGCACGAAGGAACCCCTATGGATCTGAAGAAGATCGCCGCGGCCCTGGGCCTCGGCGAGGACGCGACCGAGGCCCAGATCTGCGCCGCGATCGCCGCCCTCAACACCACCACCGCCTCTGTCCGCGCGGCCCTCGGCGCCAGGGAAGATGAGGACCTGGTCGTCGCCGCCCAGACCCTGAAGACGTCGGGAACGCCCGACCCGTCCAAGTGGGCGCCGGCCGATGTGGTCAAGGGCCTGCAGGACCAGGTCAACGCCCTGACCGCCGCCTCGATCGACGACAAGGCGACTTCAGCGGTCGACGGCGCGATCAAGGCCGGGAAGATCACCCCTGCGACGCGCGACTACTGGCTCGCCAATGCCAAGGCGGACCTGGCCGGCTTCGAGAAGTATGTCGCCGCCAGCGCGGCCATCGTCCCTCCGGAGCAGCGCCGGCTGGCCGGCGAACCGGCCGCCAGACGCACCACCCTGACCGCCCAAGAGAAGCAGATCGCCGCTTCCATGGGCCTGGCCGAGGACAAGTTCCTGGCCACCATCCTGGCCGATGAGGAAGCCGCCTGATGCTGACCCAAGACCGCAACACCCCCAAGACCCAGGGCGACGGCGACGGCATACCCGTCAAGGCGTCCACGCTGATCTACGCCGGCGCGCTCGTCTGTAGCGATTCTTCCGGCCGCGCGGTGCCTGGCGGCACGGCCGGGGCGGTGCTCGCCCGTGGCCGGGCCGAGGAGCACGCAGACAACTCCTCGGGGGCGGACGGGGACATCAGCGTCCGGGTGAGGCGCGGTCGCTTCCGCTGGGACAACTCCTCGTCGGGCGACGCGATCGCCGCCGCCGACGTGGGCAACCCCTGCTTCGTGGTCGACGACCACACGGTCGCCAAGACGATCGGCGCGGGCAACCGCATCGTGGCCGGCAACATCGTCGACGTGGACGCCCAGGGCGTCTGGGTCGAGACAGCCGAGCCCTTCGTCGGGACGCGCAAGGCCCGGGTGGCCTTCAGCTTCAATCAGACCGACCTTCTGGCCCACACCAGCCAGGAGCTGATCAGTCCGGTCGCGGGCGCGATCACCGACCTCGAGGTCACCGTCCAGGCGGCCGTGACGACTGGCGGCAACATCACCCTGGACGTCGGAACGACCCCCGTCGTGGGGTGCTCGGTCGCCGTCGCCAACGCCGCCGCCAAGGGCACGATCGGCAACAGCCAGCCCACCGCAGGTGACGCTTCGGCCGAGGTCGCCAAGGGTGGCCGCATCCAGGTCGTGCCGTCCGTCGCCTTCGCCACCGCCGGAGCCCTCTCGGGCTACGTCGAAATCACCTACTGAGGAGCACGTCACTTGGAACTGAACCGCGCCAATCTGACGCTGCTGGGCAGAGCTTTCAGCACCGCCTACCAGGAAGGTCTCGGCATGGCCGAGACCCAGTACACCCAGATCGCCACCACGGTCCCCTCCTCGACCAAGGAGCAGGACTATGGCTGGCTGGGTAAGCTCCCCAAGGTCCGGGAATGGATCGGCGATCGGGTCATCCAGAACGCCTCGACCGCCAACTACTCGATCAAGAACAAGCCCTACGAACTGACCATCGGGGTCGAGCGCGACGATATCAAGGACGACAACATCGGGATCTACGGCCCGCTGTTCCAGGAGTTCGGCTCCTCTGTCGCGGCCTTCCCCGACGAGATGATCTTCGGGCTGCTGAAGACGGGCTTCTCGACCCCCTGCTACGACGGCCAGAACTTCTTCGACACTGATCACCCGGTGCTCGACGGCAATGGCGCGCCACAGTCGGTCGCGAACACGGATGCCGACGCGGGCGACGGCGAGCCGTGGTTCCTGATGAGCACCCGGCGCCCGCTCAAGCCGCTGATCTATCAGCTCCGCGAGCCATTCACCTTCGTCGCCAAGGACCGCGTGGACGACGACAACGTGTTCTTCCAGAAGGAGTTCATCTACGGGACTGACGGCCGCTCCAACGTCGGTTTCGGCTTCTGGCAGATGGCCTGGGGCTCGATGCAGCCCCTTACCGCGGCGAACTACGCGGCGGCTCGGGCGGCGCTGATGAACCTCACGGGCGACTATGGGCGGCCGCTCGGCATGGTGCCGAACCTGCTGGTGACCGGTCCCTCGAACGAGGGCGCCGGCCGCACGATCCTCAAGGCGCAGGTTGTCGATGCGACCACCAACGCCTGGTTCAACTCGGCGGATCTGCTGGTCTCGCCGTGGCTGCAGGCCAGCTGATGGCGGACGTCCGGATCAGGTCTGCCCGCAAGGGCTATCGCCGGGGCGGCGTGGAGTTCAAGTCGACCGACTGGGTCGTCGTGAGCGCCCGGAAGCTGTCGGCGGCTTCGCGCAGGTCGCTGCTCGCGGATCCGCTGATCACGGTGGAGTTCGGCGACGCCAAGGCGGACACCTGGTCGCCGGCCGACCCGGACGACGTGCACGCGGCTCGCACCGCTGGCCATCAGAAGGGGCCCCTGCCGCCTCCGCCTGGCGCCCTGTTCCGCTACGAGATCCGCGGGCCCGAGGACTGCACCAAGATGGCGGTCGCGGTGGCGAAGTACATCGAGGCCCACCCCGACACCAGACCGGCGGTCGAGGAGGCGATGAGGGCGGCGTTCCCGCTCCACGTCGTCGACTTGGACGCCCCCAGGACGGCCGCCGCCAGCGTCAGTGAGGCGGCGGCCTCCACCGATTCCGAGGGCGGGGAGGCTGCTCCAGCGGCCTCTGAGTTTCCCGCCAAGTCCGGGCGCGCCAAGAGCGTCCCGGCGGAGGGCGCGGCGGCTGGAGATACCGCCGCGTCCGACGATTCGCCCCCCGGCGACGAAGAGGCCGCCGAGGGCGGCGCCGGCGGCGCTGAGGGGTGATGCGTGGCCTACGCGACCGTCGATGACCTTGTGGCGCTGTGTGGCGAACGGGAGCTGATTCAGCTCACCGACCGCTCATCGCCGCCGGCGGACGCGATCGACCAGGACGTGGCCAACGGTGCGCTCACCGCCGCATCGGACGTCGTCGACAGCTATGTGGCGGCCTCCTACACCCTGCCGCTGACCCAGGCGTCGCCGCTGCTCACCGACATCACCGTCGACCTGGCGCGCCACCGGCTATACGCCGGCAAGGCCTCCGACGAAGTCCAGGCGCGCTACGACGCGGCGATGAAGTGGCTGCGCGACGTCTCGTCGGGCAAGGCCAAGCTCCCCGGCGTCGCGGGCCAGGAGCCCGTGGCGCGCACCGGCATGGTGCAGTCCGCCTCCGAGGGCCGGTTGTTCACCCGCACCAAGCTGAGGGCCTTCTGATGGCCATCGCCCTGGAGATGCGCCTGGACGCGGCCGCCAGCGAGGCGGCGCTGAACCGCCTGGCCGGAAAGCTGGAGGACCGCAGCGGGCTGAACGCGCGCCTGGCCGGCTACCTCGAGGCGACGACCCAGAATCGCTTCACGGCCCAGGCCGGCCCTGATGGCCAGCGCTGGACGCCCTCGATCCGCGCACGCCTGGTGGGTGGCCTGACCCTGGTGGCGCACGCCGCGTCGGGCCTGCTGGGCAGCATCACCTCGAGCTACGACGCCGAGAAGGTCGAGACCGGCACCAACAAGATCTACGGCGCCATGATGCACTTCGGCGGCATCGTGAAGGCCAAGGGCGGCGGCACGCTGAAGATGCGGATCCCAGGCGTCGGCTGGCGCAGCCCCCGGCAGGTCACCATTCCGGGCCGGCCCTGGCTCGGCATCGGCGAGGGCGACCGCCAGGGCATCAACGAGGTGATCTTCGACTACCTGTCGGAGGCGGCCGCCCGATGATCGGCCGCATCGAGCAAGCCATCATCGCCCGACTGAAGGCGGCCGACGCCGCCGGCGTGCTCGGCTACCACTACCGCCAGGTCGACACTCTGCCCGTCGAGATCGACGACGAGCTGCCGGAGTTCATCCAACAATTTCCCTCCGCCTGGGCGGTGTTCGGCGGGTTCCGCACCACCGACCAGCTGCGTCTTGGACCCAAGGTCCGCGGCGCCTTCCATGTGGTGGTCGCGGCCCAGAACCTGCGCAACGAGAGCGCGACCCGGCTGGGCGGCACCGAGGCCGAGCCCGGCTCCTACCAGATGGTCGAGGACGTGGCCGGGATGCTCTACAGCCACGACCTCGGACTGCCGATCGGCGGCTTCGAGCTGGGCGGCTGCACCCCGCTCTATGTGCGGTCCAAGGATCCGGGGCGGCGGCTGTCGCTCTTCGCGCTCGAACTGTTCACCGACTTCCAGCTCGCCCCGTCCGACTACGTCCAGCACGAGGTCGGCGACTTCAAGACCTTCCACGTCGACTGGGACCTGCCGCCGCTAGGCGACCGGGCTGCCAACCCGATCCCCGACGACGCCCATGCCGACGCCGTCAGCGAAACCATCCTGGAGACCGTCTAGTGGCCAAACCCACCAAGCTCGCGCCGCCGCCCGAGCCGCCGAAGTTCGGCGAGACCGTGTACGTGGTTCCGACCCCCAACGAGGGGGAGATCGCGGTGCGCGCGCCCATCGATGGCGCCCGGCTGCCGGACGTCGGCCGCCACGTGGCCTGGTCGGAATACTGGGCCAGGCGCGTCAACGACGGCGACGTCGTGCTCGCCGATCCGCCGGCGGAGGAGCCCGAGGCGGCCGCCTCCGAACCCAAGTCCAGCGCCGGCGACGGCGGCCAGGGGAGCTGATCTAGATGATCTCGTTCAACACCATCCCGCTCGATATCCGGGCCCCGGGCTCGTACATCGAGATCGACGACTCCCAGGCGGTCCGCGGGCTGCAGGCGCCCCGGCGCAAGGTGCTGATCTGCGGCCAGAAGCTAGCGGCCGGATCGGCGACCGCCGGCGTCCCCGTCCAGTTCCGCACCGGCTCCGACGCCATAGCGTTGTGCGGTCGCGGCTCCATGCTGGCCCGGGCCGCGGCGCTCTTCCGACTGTCGGACCCCAACAGTGAGGCGTGGCTGTTCCCGGTCAGCGACCTCGGCGGCGGCACGGCCGCCGCATACACGGCGACCTTCACGGGGCCGGCCACCACGTCGCAGACCGTGCAGTTGCGGGTCGCGGGCCAGCTGGTCCCGGTCGCTGTCACCTCGGGTATGACGGCGACCCAAATCGCCACGGCCGCCGCGGCGGCGATCAACGCCGCTGGCGACCTGCCGGTGACGGCGACCTCGGCCGCCGGAGTGGTCACCGCGACCTCCCGTCACAAGGGCACACTGGGCAACTTCATCGACTTCCGAACGAACTATCAGCCCACCGACGCTCTGCCCGCCGGCGTCACTGTCGCCTTCGCCAACAGCGTGGTGGGTTCGGGCGATCCGGACGGCTCGGCGGTGTTCACCGCCATCGGCGACACGCCCTTCACCGACTTCGTGTGGTGCTGGAACGACGCCACCAACCTGACGAACCTGGAAGCCGGCCTGGTGGCGCGCTGGGCCTACGACGAGATGATGGATCCGCTGGGCTACTACGCCGCGGCGGGCTCGTTCAGCACCGTCACCACCCTGGGCGAAAGCCGCAACAGCCAGTTCGCCTCCTTCGTGGGCATGCGCGGCAACCTCAATCCGCCCTGGGAACTGGCCGGCTGGTGGGGCGCGGTCAACGGCCTGGCGCTGTCGATCGACCCGGCCAGGCCGACCCAGACCCTGGGCGCGCCCGGCATTCTGGCGCCGGCGGTGACCGACCGCTGGACGCGCGACGAGCGCGACCTGATGCTGCGCGACGGCGTCTCGACCTTCAAGGTCGACTCAGGCGGCAACGTGCTGGTCGACCGGGCGATCACCACCAAACAGGCCGACGCCAACTCGATCCCCACCGTCGCCTGGCTCGACATCAACGTGCCGGCGCTGAACGCCTTCTACAGCTACAGCCTGCGCACGCGGATCTCGCAGAAGTACCCCCGCCACAAGCTGGCCGACGACGGCACCCCGTTCACGCCCGGCCAGCCGATCGTGACGCCCAGCATCCTGAAGGGCGAGACCATCGCCTGGGCCACCGATCTGGCGTCCGCCGCGCTGCTCGAGGACCTGCCAGGCTTCAAGGCGTCGCTGCTGATGGAGCGCTCGCCCTCGGACGTGAACCGCGTCAACGCCCGCCTCGGGCCCAACCAGGTGAACGGCTTCCGCGTCTTCGCGGGCCAGATCCAATACGTCCTCTAAGGGGAACCCATGGCCAAAAAGCTCCTCGGCCGAGCCACCATCTCGATGGACGGCCTGATCATCGACTCCTTCAAGGGGGCGACCCTCGATACCGGCGGCGTCAAGCGGACGCCGCAGCCGGGCGCCAACACCTCGGACGGCTACACCGAGGAGCTCGTCCCTTCGAAGCTGGAGGCCGACCTGCAGTTCGACGGCTCGGTCTCGATCGACGCCATCAAGGCCATGGTCGGGGTGACGGTTCAGTTCCAGGCCGACACGGGCCAGAACTACATCATCAACGGCGCCTATAGCGCCGAGCCGCCGGTGCTCACCGAGGGCGACGGCAAGTGCAAGGTGGTGTTCCAGGGCCCCGAAGCCATCGAGGTGGCGGCGTGAGCCCGGCGGACGACGCCGAAGGGCAGGCGATCGCCGAGGGCGACGGCCAGGATACGGCCGCGGCCGAGCCGGCGGCGATCACCTTCCCGTACAGCTACACCCTGCTCTATCCGGTGCAGCTGAAGGGCAGGGACGGCACGGTGATCAAGAGCGTCAGCTCGATCACCCTGCTGAGGCGCCCCAAGGGGAAGGACCTCAGAGCCACCGACAAGGCCGAGGGCGACGCCGGCAAGGCGATCCTGCTGATCGCCTCGATCTCCGGCGAGCTGCCGATGGTCATCGACGAGCTGGACTCCGAGGACATCGCCGCCCTGGGGGAGTTGCTGGGCGGCTCCTCGCCGAATGGCCGCCCGACTGGAGCGACTGCTTCGGGGACCTAGCGGCGCTCCTTCATTTCAGTCCCGGCGATCTCATGGAGATGGACGCCGAGGACCTCACCTTCTGGATGGCCCAGGCCAAGCGGATCCATGAGCGACCTGGTCTTTAAGCTCATTCTGCAGACGCTCGACCGGGCGACCGCGCCGGTGAAGGCGCTCGTGGCGACCGCGGTGGGCGGCAACGCCAAGGTGATCGCCTCCACGGCGAAGGCGACCTCGGCCGTGCAGAAGTTCAAGGTGGCCGAGACCTCGGCGACGGTGACCGCCAAGCAACTCGCCATGGCGGCCGAGGGGATCAAGCGCGGGATCCAGCCCACCGATGCCCTGTCCCGGGCGATCGCCGTGGCGAAGGACGTCGGCGGCCAGCTGCGCCTGATGCTGGAGGATATCGGATTCAACCGGGCCTTCGATAAGCAGGCCCACGACGCCGACAAGCTGGCCGCCCACGCCGGCCATGCCGATCGGCGGCTGCACCAGGTGCTCCGCACTTTGGTAGAGATGGCCGAACTCGGGCCCATGGGCCACCTCTTGGCCCACCTCTCGCCATGGATCGGGGTTGCGGCCATCGGCTTCGCCGGCGTGGCCGCGGCGAGGGGCGTCTATGAGATGGGCTCCAGCACCGGAGAGCGCGGAGCGGACGTCGGCAAGCGGGCCCAGAAGGTCGGCCTAGGCGACCGCGTGCAGGACTATCAGCGCCTGGTCTATGCGGCCAACCAGTTCGAGGTCGAGCAGGACGCCCTGGACACCGGGCTCGAGCGTTTCTCCAAGTTCGCCTACTCGACCCAGCTATCAAAGAAGGGGGGAAGCGCGGCCAAGGCCCTGAAGGACATCGGGATCAACGCGCGCGATGCGCACGGCAAACTGCGGCCGATCCTGGACGTGCTGCCCGACGTCGCCGATCGCTTCTCGAAGATGGCGGACGGTCCCCACAAGACGGCCCTAGCCCTGACGCTGTTCAGCCGGTCCGGCGCCAACATGATCCCCATGCTGAACCGCGGTGGCGCGGCGATCCGCGCGGCCATGAAGGACGCGGACGACTTCGGCATCGTGCTCGGCAAGGACGACGTCGAGCGTTCGGAGGCCTTCGTCCGGGCCCAGAAGCGGGCCGCCGGCGCACTGATGGGGCTGAAGCTGCAACTCGGCACGACGTTGCTGGGCCCGCTCACCCGCCTGACCGAGGGGATGACGGCCTACATCAAGGCGCACCGCCCGGAGATCGTGAAGGCCTTCGGCAATGTGGTCGACAGCCTGGCCAAGCGCATGCCGGCCCTGCTGAAGGCGGTCTCCAAGGTCGACTGGGGCCAGTTCGCCCTGGCCATCGTGAAGCTCGCCGGTGCCTTGGCCACAGTGGTCGGATGGGGCCAGAAGTTGGGGGCCGCGCTCGGATCTCCTGTCGCTCGCTGGATCGCTGGGATCGTGGCCGGCGTGGCGACCATCGGCGTTGCTATCCTGGATCTGCCGATCGAGGCGGCCGTGCTGGTGATCGTGGGCGCCATCGGGCTGGTGGCGGCCGCGTTCAAGTACTTGCCCGGGGTCGCCCGCGACGCAGCGAGGTGGGTGTCAGACGTCTGGGCCGGGATTCCCGGCTTCTTCTCCGGCCTCTGGAACAAGGTGCAGGGCTTCTTCGCCTCCGCCATGACGGCGATCGCCGGCGCGGTGACCAGCTTCACGCCGGCGCAGATCGTCCAGGTCTGGAACGGCCTTCCCGGGTTCTTCAGCGGGCTCTGGGCTAGGACCAAGACCGCGTTCCTCGCCGGCGTCGCCAGCATCTGGAACGACATGCCGGCGTGGATGCGGCTGCTGCTGAACGGCGCGGTGATCGCCGCCAAGATCCAGCTGGGGATCCCGGTGTTCACGCCCGGGCCAGCCGCTCCAAAGCCGGCCGCGCTTCCCAAGCCCCCGGCATTGCCGAAGGCCCCTGCGGCGGCCAAGCCGCCCGCGCTGATCAAACCCCCTGCCGCCAAGGCCGCCGCCGTGGCCCGCGCCGCCGCCGCGGCCGCCGGGCCCGTGGCCAAGGCCGCGGCGATCGCCAGGACAGCCAACGACAATCGCCGCGCCGCCGGGCCGGCCAGAGCCCTCGGGCCGCCGCGCAGCCTTGGGCCGTCTGGACCGCCAGCCTCTATCCGGCGCGACCAGGCCGCGCCGGCGTCCGTCACCAAGACCGAGTTCTCGGGCACGCTGCACATCCACATCACCGAGGACGGGAAGGCGGAGGTCCGCCACGTCGATTCGACCGAGGGCTTCCGCATCGACGTCAAGCGCGGGCAGGCCGCCTGATGGCTTGGCGCGACCAGCTCCAGCCGGGCAGCTTCCGCGGCGCCGCCTTCCTCGTGGACAAGCACGAGAACGAGTTCGGCCGCCGCATCGACGTCCACGAGTTCCCCCTGCGCGACACGCCCTACGGCGAGGACTTGGGGGCGACCGGCCAGCGCTGGACCATCGACGCCTATGTCATCGGGCCCGACTACATGTCGGCGCGCGACGCCCTGAAGGCGGCCTGCAACCAGGCGGGCACGGGGGTGCTGATCCACCCCTACCTCGGCTCCCTGACCGTCATGTGCGCCAGGGCGCGCATGGGCGAGACCAAGCAGGAAGGCGGCATGGCCCGCTTCCAGCTGGAGTTCGTCGACGCCGGGGACAACGACGTCCCCAGCGCCACCGACGACACCTCGACCCTCTCCGACCAGGCCGGCCAGGATGGCCGCGACGCGCTGGTCTCGGGCTTCGGCGACAGCTTCGATGCCGATGGCCTGCCGTCGTTCGGGATCGCCGACCTGGTGCAGATGGTCGGCGAGATCGCCGACGCGGTCAGCGGGGCGGCCACTACCGTCGCCGCCGGCGTCGCCACCGTCACGGTGGGCCCTTCGCTCACCGGGGCGAAGTACGCGGTGGTCTCCACCCTCTCGGGCCAGCTGCTGCTGGCCGGCCAGGACCAGGTCCGCGCCGAACGAGGTCAGGTTCATCAGGCCGGCGAAGGCCCGCGCCGGGTCCGACGCCATGGCCGGGATCGTCTCCATCAGGTCGGCATAGGCGCTCGCGAGGTCGGCCGGCGTGGTCAGCAGATCCGCGGCGGCCGCCTTGATCGCCGAGCTCTTGACGGCCAGGGCGTAGCGCGCGGCGCTGACGTCCGAGACCTGGCCCTGGCCGGCCAGCAGCAGCTGGCCCGAGAGGGCGGAGACCACCGCGT
>FTGK01000683.1_pt1 | contig 13352 bp, 13 predicted proteins | sample 1640691 | NCBI WGS metagenome assembly FTGK01 (sample SAMEA3914789, study PRJEB12502) | metagenome | biome: forest; material: soil | place: Canada | collected 2011-07-03 | depth 0.3 m | reverse complement strand
CTGCTGCAACCCCGCGCCGCCGCGCGGACCTCAATGCGCCGCGGCGCATTGAGGTCCGCGCGGCGGCGCGGGGTTGCAGCAGGCGCCGGGCCTGATCTCCTTCGACCTGGAGCGGATCAGCAGATAGGCGCTGCGCTCGGGCGGCGCCTCAGCGGCCGGATCTCAGGTAGCCCACGATGGCCTTGCGTTCCTCGGCGTCAGTGACGACGAAGTACATGCTGGTGCCGGGGGCGAAGGCCTGGGTGTCCTTCAGATAGTCCTCCAGCCGGGCCGGGCTCCAGGCGCCGCCGCGAGACTTGAGGGCAGGGGAGTAGGCGAAGTCGTCTCGGGCGGCGAGCCTGCGCCAGATCACCCCCGCCAGCGAGGGTCCCGCCTCGCTGCTGGCGCCTGCCGTGACATGGCAGGAGGCGCACTGGTCGGCGAACAGCTGACCCCCATCGGCGGCGCAGGCCGGGCTGGCGAGCAGGGCGGCGAAGAGGAAGATGGGCAGGCGCATGGCCAAGCTTGGGCTCGGCGGCGGCGAGAAGTCAAAGCGTCACTATGGCTCGGCCGCCGGTCTGGGCTCGTATGACTTCGATCGATGCACCGCCGACGTCTGATCGCCTGGGGAGGCGCGCCGTTGCACCGGCGGGCCCCGGCTGGTACCGGCTTGCCCGACTTCAGGAGAACTTCATGGCCCGCATCATCGGCGCGATCGCCACCTCGCACACCCCGACCATCGGTTTCGCCTTCGATGCGGCCAAGCAGCAGGACCCGGTCTGGAAGCCGATTTTCGAGGGGTATCAGCCGATCGCCGCCTGGCTGCAGGAGAAGAAGCCCGACGCCCTGTTCGTGATCTACAACGACCACATCTCGTCGTTCTTCTTCGATCACTACTCGCCCTTCTGCCTGGGCATCGGTGAGGAATACAAGGTGGCGGACGAGGGCGGCGGTCCGCGCGCCCTGCCGCCGATCAAGGGCCACGGCAAGCTCGCCCGCCATATCGGCAAGTCGCTCGTGGCCGACGAGTTCGACATGTCCTTCTTCCAGGACAAGGGTCTCGACCACGGCTGCTTTTCGCCGCTTTCGGTGATGATGCCCCACGAGCCCGAGTGGCCGATCCCGATCGTGCCGCTGCAGGTCGGCGTGCTGCAGTTCCCGGTGCCCTCGGCCGCCCGCTGCTACAAGCTCGGCCAGGCCCTGCGCACGGCCATCGAGAGCTATCCGGAGGACATCAAGGTCGCGCTGGTCGCCACCGGCGGCCTGTCGCACCAGATCCAGGGCGAGCGCTGCGGGTACAACAACCCGCAGTGGGACGAGGAGCTGATGGAGCTCTATGAAAAGGACCCCATCGCCCTGACCCGCATGACCCACGCCGACCACGCCCGCCTCGGCGGCATGGAAAGCTCCGAAGTCATCATGTGGCTGGTCGCCCGCGGTGCGCTGTCCTCGGTCGTGAAGCGGGTCCACAAGAGCTACTACCTGCCCTCGATGACGGCCATCGCCACCGCGATCTTCGAGAACGAGGCCGAGCCGATGACGGTCGAGCAGGCCCAGGCGGCCAGGGCCAAGGCAGACTTCCAGACCAAGGGCATCGAGAAGCTCGAGGGCACCTATCTCTTCGATCTGGACCGCAGCGTCGGCCACTACCGCCTCAACAAGTTCCTGCACGATCTGGTCATCCCCGAGCACCGCAAGATGGTGATCGAGGACCCCGAGCAGGCCTTCCAGAAGTACGAGCTGACGGAGGAAGAGCGCGACATGATCCGCCGCCGGGACTGGCGCGCGCTCATGCAATACGGCGCCATCTTCTTCGTGCTGGAGAAGTTCGCCGCCGTGGTCGGAGTGTCCAACCTGCACGTCTACGCGGCCATGCGCGGCCAGACGCTGGACGACTTCCAGAAGACGCGGAACCAGCAGGTCGTCTACGGCGTGGGCGGCAAGGAGACCCAGGCGAAGGTCGAGGCCAGCGCCTGATTGGCCGCAATCTTCCGAGGGAACTCACCAAATACCGCGGAGAGAACGAACTCGCCGGCGCGTGATCCGTTGGTGAGCTTCGTGTGGTCCGTGGTCGATCAGGGCCCCGCTCAGGCGGGGAGGAGCGGGGTTCGTTGATGTCGAAGTTGTTTGAGCCGCTCAAGGTCGGGGGGCTGGAGCTCGCCAACCGCATCGTGGTCGCGCCCATGTGCCAGTACTCGGCCGAGGCCGGATGCATGAGCGACTGGCACGTGATCCATCTCGGCCAGCTCGCCCTGTCGGGCGCGGCGCTCCTGATGATCGAAGCCACCGGCGTCACGCCTAAAGGCCGTATCACCTACGGCGATGTCGGCCTCTATGACGAGGCGACCGAACAGGCGATGGGGCGGGTGCTTGAAAGCGTCCGGCGCTGGTCGGACATGCCGATTGGAATCCAGCTCGCCCACGCCGGCCGCAAGGCTTCCACGGAGGTCCCCTGGAAGGGCGGGGGCCAGCTCCCGCCCACGGATCCGCACGGCTGGCAGACGGAAAGCGCCTCCGCCGTCCCATTCCTCGAGACGGAGAACCCGCCCACAGCCCTGGACGCGGAGGGCCTCAAGCGCCTGCGGGGCGCCTTCGCCGAGGCAGCGCGCCGCTCTGCACGACTGGGCCTCGACGCCGTGCAGATCCACGGCGCTCACGGCTATCTGCTCCACCAGTTCCTCTCGCCGCTGTCGAACCGCAGGGACGACGCCTATGGCGGGTCGCTGGGGAACCGGATGCGCTTCCCGCTGGAGGTGTTCGACGCGGTGCGCGAGGCCTTTCCGGCCGACAGGCCGGTCAGCATGCGGGTGTCCGGCGCGGACTGGGCCGAGGGCGGCTGGGACATCGAACAGACAGTCGCCTTCGCCGAGGCTCTCGACGCCAAGGGCTGCAGCGCCATCCACGTGTCCAGCGGCGGACTGACCCCCGCGCAGGAAATCCCCGTCGGCCCCAGCTACCAGGTCCCTCTTGCCCGCGCCGTGAAGCAGGCCGTCGCGGTGCCGGTCATAGCCGTGGGTCTGATCACCGATTTCGAGCAGGCCGAGGCGATCGTGGGGACAGGCGACGCCGACCTCATCGCCCTGGCGCGAGGGCTGCTCTACGACCCGCGCTGGCCATGGCATGCAGCCGCCCACTTCGGGGCGCAGGTGAAGGCCCCGCCGCAGTATCTGCGTTCGCAGCCGCGTCAGTTCCGCGACCTGCTGCAGCCCATGAAGACCTGAGGCCCGGGCGTCTACTTGGGCGGAGGCGCCGCCTTGCCGTCAGCGCCGGGCGGGGGCATCTCGAAGTGGGTGCGCCAGAACACCGGCATCACGACGTGCGGCGGCCCCGCCTTGCGGACGCATTCGGGCAGGCTGGTCCATTCCGGAAGGGTCGCCAGCGGCGGCATCTGGTAGACCTTGGACAGCTTCAACGAGGCCTTGTCGTAGCCACGGCCGGGCTTCTCGTCCTGCAGGATGCGGCAGTTATCCAGCTTGCCGTTGTCCGCCACGGCGCAGTCCATCAGCGTCTTGCCGTTCTTCTGGTTCGTGTATTCGAGGTGCGGATAGAGCTCGACCATGTCCGAGCTGGACGGCGAGTGGATCCACTTGGGCTTGGTGATGACGGCGATCTGCGCGTCCGGCGAACCTGGCGGCGGGCAGGCGCCGGTCGCAGCCGGAGCTGCAGCAGTGGCGGGCGCGGGCGCATCCGCCGCGAAGGCGAGGCTCGACACGGCCGCCGCTGAGGCCAGGCCGAGCGCAAACAATCCAGGTCGGTACGCCATGTCGTCGGATCCCCCCGTTCGGACATTTCGGAGAGATTGACTCAGTCATTTCGGGCGTGCAACGCCCCGACCGCCGCCCGTGCGGGCGTGAGCCGATCACCAGATCCGCGCGCGGTCCTCGGGCTTCAGAAAGAGCTTGGCGTCAGACCCCACGCCGTAGGCCGCGTACCAGGCGTCCATGTTCCGCACCACGCCGTTGGTCCGGTACTGATCCGGGGCGTGCGGATCGGACGCCATCTGCTGGCGCATGGCGTCCTCGCGGGCCTTGTCCCGCCAGCCCTGCGCGTAGGCGAGGAAGAAGCGCTGGTCTCCGGTGAGTCCATCGATCACTGGGGCGGGCTTGCCCCCCAGCGACTTGTGATAGGCGTCGAGAGCGACCAGAGCACCGCCGAGGTCGGCGATGTTCTCGCCCATGGTCAGGGAGCCGTTCACGTGAGCGCCGGGGAAGGGCGCGTAGCTGTCGAACTGCTTGCCGAGCACGGCGGCTCGCGCCTCGAACTTCTTGCCGTCCTCTGCGGTCCACCAATTGGACAGGGCGCCATGGCCGTCGAACTTGCGCCCCTCGTCGTCGAAGCCGTGGGTCATCTCGTGGCCGATGGTGGAGCCGATGCCGCCATAGTTGGCGGCCGCATCGAATTGCGGACCGAAATAGGGGGCCTGAAGGATGGCGGCCGGGAAGACGATCTCGTTCGCGGAGGGATTGTAGTAGGCGTTCACCGTCTGCGGGGTCATGCCCCATTCGGACCTGTCGACGGGTTCGTTCAACCTGCCGACCTTGCGCCGCCACTCGAAGGTGTTGGCCCGCTCGACGTCGCCGTAGAGATCGGTGGCGCTGATCTCGAGCTTGGAATAGTCGCGCCACTTGTCCGGATAGCCGACCTTGACGGTCATGGCCTTCAGCTTGGCCTGGGCCTTGGCCTTGGTCTCGGGGCTCATCCAGTCGAGCTTCTCGATGCGCTCGGCGAGGGCGGAACGCAGGTTTTCGACCAGGTCGCGGATCTTGGCCTTGGCCTCGGGCGGGAAGTATTTGGCCACATAGACCCGGCCCAGGGCCTCGCCCATCACCGCATCATCCAGGGAGACGCCCCGCTTCCAGCGGGCGCGCTGCTCGGGCTGGCCGGTCAGAACCGTGCCCCGGAAGGCGAAATGGGCCATCTCGAAACGGTCGTTGAGATAGGGTGACGCCTGGTCGACCAGATGGAAGGCCGCCCACGCCTTCAGCACGTTCAGCGGCGTGCGGGCGTAGATCGCAGCGATCTTAGGCAAGGCGGTCTTCTCGCCGACGACAACCTTGTTCACGCCCTTCAGCTCGGCGGTGTCGAGCATCAGGCGCCAGGGATAGCCGGGGGCATCTTTGGCCAGCTCGGCTACGGTGGTGGGATTATAGGTCTTGTCCGGATCGCGCTCCTCGACGCGGCTCCAGCTCGCCTTGGCCACTTCGGTCTCGAAGGCCACGACCGACTTGGCCAAGACGTCGGGCTCGGGCCAGCCCGCCAGGCGCAGCATCTGGCCGACATAGGTCTGGTACTTGGCCTTTTTGGCGGCGAACTCCGGCTTCAGGTAGTAGTCCCTATCCGGCAGGCCCAGGCCATCCTGGCCGATGTAGACGGCGTACCGGTCCGGGTCCTTGGCGTCGGCGCCGATGTCGACTCCGAACAGCGCTCCCTGGAAGGTGCCGACCCTGCTCTGGAGCACCGCCAGCTCCTCGCGGCTCTTCACCGCGCGCACCGCCGACAGGTCGGGCTGGAGCGGTCTGGCCCCAAGGGCGTTGACCCGCTTCTGGTCCATGAAGGCGTGGTAGAGGGCGCGCGTCTTCACTGCATCGGCCTCGTCGCCGCCGGGTCCCTCGCTGGTTTCGAGGATCGCGCGCAGTCGCGTCTCGGCGATGTCGCTCATGATGTAGTCGAGCCCGTAGCGGGACTTGTCGGCCGGAATCTGAAGGGCGTTGAGGAACCCGCCGTTGGCGTAGCTCCAGAAATCGTCGCCCGGCTTCACGCTCGGATCCTCGCCCTGGGTGTCGAAGCCCCAGGTCCCGCTGCGGATGGCCGGGTCGCTGGGAGAGGCGATGGGGGCAGGGTTGGCAAGCGCCGCGCCGGCGGCGCTGAGGGCCATCATCACGCCGGCAAGCAGACGCACACGCAGTTTCGTCATCGAGGGTCCTGGGGTCGATAGGTCGGGCAGACTACAGTTTCGCATCAAGAGGTTAAGGCGGCGCGTCACCGCACGTAGCTGGCGCCGTTGACGTCGATCACCGCCCCCGTCATGGACGCCGGCGCCTCCAGCGCCAGCCAGGCGCAAAGGCGGGCCACCTCCTCGGGTTCGGCCACGCGACCCAGAGGGATGTCGGCCAGCAACGCCTCGCCGCCTCGGCTGTCCAGATAATCCTCGGCCATGCCGGTGCGCGTGAAGCCCGGACAGACGGCGAAGGCCAGAATCCTTTCGGCGGCATAGCCTCGGGCGATTGACTTGGTCATCGCCACCATCCCCGCCTTCGAGGCGGCATAGTGCCAGTGCTGGGGAGAGTCCCCGCGGTAGGCCGCGCGGCTCGCCACATTGATCAGCCGCCCGGCGCGCTCCTCCTGCCTCCAGTGGAGCACAGCCCGACGGGTCAGGTCCGCGGCGGCCTGGAGGTTGATCTGCATTGTTCGGGTCCAACCCGCGCGCCACGCTTGGTCTTCGGCGTCGATGGCGAGGGGCTCGAACACACCGGCGTTGTTGATCAGCACGTCGATACGGCCATCGAGGCGCTCGATCGCCTGATCCCACAGCACGTCCGCCGCCCCCGGGACTTCGAGGTCCGCGCACAGCCTGTCCTCATGCGGGCGGCTGGCGTGACCGACGACCCGCGCGCCCCGGCTCGCGAGCGCCTGGGCGACCGCCGCGCCGATCCCTCGGCTGGAGCCTGTGACCAGGATGTGGGGGGCTAGGTCGGCCATCCGGGTTTCCTAACGGCGGCAACGGCGCTACGCCAGCGCGAGCCGCGGGCCGGCCCCGCGCGCAAGGAGGCGGCGATGGATCGGATATCCTGGCGTCCCTGGCTCTTCGGCGTTTGCGCCGCGACGCTCTTCGGGTCGGTCCTCGACGTAGCCCGGGCGCGGGCCCAGACGGTGCAGCCGGACTATCATCCGAGCCTTGGCGACCTGATGACCATGGCGGTTCAGCCGCGGCACATAAAGCTCGGGCTGGCCGGCCGGGCTCGCCTGTGGCCCTACCTTGCCTATGAGGCGAGCGAGCTCCGCAACGCCTTCAACCGCGTTGCCCGCACGGTCCCGACCTATCGCAACAGCGACATGGCGGCCATGGTCGCGGCCAACATCAAGGAGCCGCTGGACCGTCTCGACGAGGCGATAAAGGCGCGGGACGGCCGCCGGTTCGACGGCGCCTACGCCTCGGTCACCCATGCCTGCAACAGCTGCCACGAGGGGCTCGGCCATCCGGAAGTGGTGATCAGGGCGCCGCGCGCGGGCATGTACCCAGACCAGGAACTGGGCGAGCCTCCACCCAGGCGATAGGCCCGCAGAAGCGCGCGCTCTTGAATGTTCGTTCAAGTCATGCTTGGTTGAGCGCTCAATCAAGGGACGGGTCGTGGAGACCACCACCAAGCAGCGTCTGGTCCTGGCGGCGATGCGGCTCTTTGCGGAGAAGGGCTATCAGTCGACCAGCGTCGCCGAGATCCTGAAGGAGGCCGAGGCCAACGCTGGCAGCCTCTACCACGCCTATCCGACCAAGCAGGACCTGCTGGTGGCGGTGCTGGAAGCCTATCGTGAAGGCATCGCGCCGATGCTCCTGGCCCCGGCGTGGGAGGGGGTCTCCGATCCGATCGAGCGCGTGTTCGCTCTGCTGGGCGCCTACCGCCGAATGCTGGAAGCGTCCGACTGCCTTTACGGATGCCCGATCGGGAGCCTGGCGCTCGAGCTGCACGAACCCGATCCGCCGGTGCGCGAAGGACTCGCCGTCAACTTCGACGGCTGGGTCGGTCATGTGCGGACCTGTTTCGAGGCCGGCCGGGACCGGCTGGCGGGCGTCGATCCGCACAGGCTCGCCGTGCTCACCCTGACGATCATGGAAGGCGGGGTGATGCAGTCGCGCACCCAGCGCTCACTCGAGGCCTTCGACATCGGCGTCGAGCAGCTTCGCGACTACCTCGACCGGCTGGAGCAGGCCGCCTCCGCCGGGGCGATCACGGAGCGGCCTGGGGGGAGATCCTGATGAGAAGCGTGGTATTCGGCCTGATCCTGGCCCTGGCCGCTTCCGGCGGCGCGGCGGCTGCGGGAAAATATCCCGACGTGCGCGACACCTCGATGGTGGACGCCCAGGGGTCTCGCGTCCTTCAGCTCTCCATCGAGCTCAAGGCTCCGGCCAAGGCGGTCTGGGACGCCTTCATGGACGCGCCGACCGTCCGGCGCTGGTCAGCGCCTCTCGCCCAGATCGACCTGCGCCAGGGCGGCACTCTGGAGGAGAGCTACGACGCCAAGGCCCCGCTCGGGGGGCCCGACAACATCCGCCACGAGATCATCGCCTATGTGCCCGGCCGGACCGCGGTGTTCCGCAACACCAACGCGCCCCATCAGCTGCCGGGGCGCGACCTCTACCACAACGTCGTCTCTATCCTGCAGGTGGACGACCTCGGGGCCGGCCGCTCCCGCCTCACCCTCTCGCAGGCCGGCTACGCAGCGGGAGCGGACTACGACAAGCTCTATGCCTTCTTCAGCGAGGACAACGCCGAGCTGATGGAGAGCCTCAAGGCCGAACTCGAGCGGCCGGACGGCAAGCTGCACGACCTGGTGAGGTGATCCGATGGACCGGAAGAGCCTGTTCAACGCCACGCTCGCCGGAACCATCGCCCAGCTCGCGATGATCGGCGCCGGTCACTTCGTTCCCTTCATCAAGGACCACGTGTTCGCAGTCGGCGGCATGCTGATCTCGCTGCTGGCCGGCCTCTGGTATGCGCGTCAGGCGCGGGGAGGCTGGGGGCCCAGCCTCGCCGGCGGCGCGCTGTCGGGCGGCGTTTGCGCGCTCATCGGAATCCTGGCCTCCACCGCCCTCGGCGACACGCCCCTGGGGGTGGCTGTCTTCGGGACTTGCGGTTCTGTGGTCGCGGGCCTCGTCGGCGCTGGCCTTGGACGGGCGACCGGTGGTCAGCCGACCGGAGCGCTGTAGGTCCGTTCCGCCCGGCCCGAGAGGCGCACCAGGATCTCGTAGGAGATGGTTCCGGCCGCCTCGGCGAGGTCGTCGACGAGCAGGTTCGGGCCCAGGATCTCCACCATCGCGCCGGGCCCGGCCGAGTCGCACCCGGTGATGTCTATGGCGACGAGGTCCATGGAGACGCTGCCGAGATAGGGCCGTCGCGCTCCGTCCAGCCAGGCGAAGCCCCTTCCGCCCAGCGCGCGCAGGAGACCGTCGGCATGGCCGAGGGGGATGATCGCGACGCGCATCGGGCGTGTGGCCGTGAAGGTGGCGTCATAGCCGATGCTTTCTCCCGCGGGCACTGAGCGCACCTGCAGGATGGGAGCTTCCAGGCGGGCTACGGCCGCGATGCGGGGATCGCTCCGCTCTTCCGGGCCGCCGCCGTAGAGGGTGATCCCTGGGCGCACCAGGTCGAAGTGGAACTCGGGTCCGAGAAAAATCCCCGCCGAGTTGGCGAGGCTCCTGCGGACTCCCGGGAACAGGGCGGCGGCCTCGGCGAAGGCCTCGAGCTGCCGGCGGTTCATGGGGTTCGAGGGCGAGGGGCCACAGGCGAGGTGGCTGATCACCAGCTTCAGGTCCAGGCCGTCCAGGCGGTCGGATGCCTGGGCCAGGGCCGTGGCCTCCTCCACACGCAGGCCGAGCCTGTTCAGGCCCGTGTCGAGGTGAAGCGCAACCGGCTGGCGGCTCGTGCGGCGGGAAAAGGCTGACGCTTCCTCAACTTGCGCCAGGCTGTTGAGCACCGGGGTCAGGCCGGCGGCGGCGATGCGCGGCATCGCGCCCCCGGGCGCGCCGTCCAGCACCAGGATCTCCGCTGGCCTTTCCGGGCCGAGCGCCGCGCGCAGGCGCTCCCCTTCCTTCACCCGGGCCACGAAGAAGCTGCGCGCCCCCTCCGACCAGAGCCTTTGCGCCACCGGGCCGGCCCCAAGGCCATAGCCGTCGGCCTTCACCACCGGCGCCACCTCGGCCCCCGGCGCCTGGGCCCTCAGCGCCGCGAAGTTGGCGGCGAGGGCGTCGAGATCGACGGTGAGCTGCGCCTCTGCGGCGCTCAATGCGGGTCGAACCGGCCTTCGCGGGCCAGGTTGCCGAACTTGGTGATGTTCTCGTTGAAGTGCAGCTTCACCGTGCCGATCGGCCCGTGGCGCTGTTTGCCGATGATGACCTCGGCCACGTGGCGGATCTGGTCCATCTCCTCCTGCCAGGTCAGGTGCTCGGGAGTCCCTTCGCGGGGCTCGGTACGGCTCTTGTAGTAGGCCTCCCGGTAGATGAACATGACCACGTCCGCGTCCTGCTCGATCGAGCCGGATTCCCGCAGGTCGGACAGCTGGGGCTTCTTGTCCTCTCGGTTCTCCACCTGGCGCGACAGCTGCGAAAGCGCGATCACCGGCACCGACAGCTCCTTGGCCAGGGCCTTGAGGCTCTGGGTGATCTCCGAGACTTCCTGCACGCGGTTGTCACTCTTGCCGGAGCCGGCGGTGATCAGCTGCAGGTAGTCGACGACCAGAAGGTCCAGGCCCACCGTCCGTTTCAGTCGCCGGGCGCGCGCTGCGAGCTGGGCCATGGGAATGCCGCCGGTGTCGTCGATGTAGAGCGGCGAATCCTGGATCTCGATGGCGGCCTCGCGCACCAGGCCGAACTCCGAGGCGTCGATCTCGCCCTTGCGCACGCGGTCGGACGGTACGCCGGAGACTTCGGCGAGAAGGCGCATGGCCAGCTGCTCGGCCGACATTTCGAGCGAGAAGAAGGCCACCCCCCCGCCATTGACCGTCTTCTTGGAGCCGTCGACCTGGGGCTCCCAGGCATAGTTGCGCGCGGCGTGGAACGCGATGTTCATGGCCAGCGACGACTTCCCCATCGAGGGGCGAGCGGCGAGGATGACAAGGTCGGACGGGTGCAGGCCGCCGAGCATCTTGTCGAGGTCGATCAGACCGGTGGAGAGGCCGGCAAGGCCGCCCTCCCGCGAATAGGCCTCCGCCGCCATCTCGACCGCGCCGCGCAGGGCGTCGGCGAAGTTCACGAAGCCGGTGGAGGAAGAGCCGGTCTCGGCCAGGGCGTAGAGCTGCTGCTCGGCGACCTCGATCTGGTCCTTGGCGCTCGACTCGGCGTCGGTGTGCGCCTGGGCCGAGATTTCGCCGCCCAGCCGGATCAGCTCACGGCGGAGCGCCAGGTCGTGGATCACCCGGGCGTAGTCGGCCGCGTTGGCCGCCGGGGGGGCGCGGTCCACGAGGTCGGCGAGGTAGCGCAGGCCGCCCAACTCCTCGAAGCCGGGATCGCGGCGGAAGCGCTCGACCAGGACGATGGGCTCGGCCAGCTGCCCCTTGCGGATATGCTCCTCCATCGCCGCGAAGAGGCGCTGGTGGAACGGCTCGTAGAAGTGCGGCGCCTTCAGCGCGTCGCCGATCCGCTCATAGGCGGCGTTGTCGAACAGGATCGAGCCCAGCAGCGCCTGTTCGGCTTCCAGGTTCGAGGGCTGGCGGGCGGGGGAGGGTTCGACGGTGCGAAGATCGAGAGCGGGAACAACGGCCATGTCGGGAAACTAACTTAGGGCAGGCTCGGAAGACGATGCGGCGTGCACGCCTCCTCACAGGAACATTATAGCAACTGTGGATGGTTTGCGGCAGGTGCGTCAGCCGGCCGCGCGACGCAGCTCGCCCTAGCTTTGTGCGCTGTCCCAGCCCCCGCCAAGGGCGAGGAATACGGCGATCTGATCGCTGGAGATCTGCGCCTCGGACGCCGCCACCGCTGCTTCGGCGCCGGCCAAGGTCCGCTCGGCGTCGAGGACCGGGAGAAAGCTCTCGCGGCCGGCTCGATAGAGCCTGTCCGCTTGATCGCGCGCAAGCCTCGCCTGGTCACGCGCTGCGGAGAGGGCCGCCTCCTGCTGCAGATCGTGGGAATAGGTGGTCAGGGCTGTCTCGGTCTCCCTGAGCGCGGACAGGACGACCGCGTCGAAGCGGGCGAGGGCGGCGGTCGCTCCGGCGGATGCCACAGCGATGCGGGCGCGCGCGGTGCTGCGATTGGGGAAGGTCCAGGAGATCAGGGGGCCGAAGCCGAATCCGCGAGTGGCCGGCGCCAGGAAGTCTGCGAGGAGGCCGGTGGATCCCAACGACGCTCCGAGACTGATCGACGGATAGAACTCGGCAGTCGCCACCCCGATACGCGCGGTGGCCGCGGCAAGCTGGCGCTCGGCCTCGCGGATGTCCGGCCGGCGGCGCAGCAACGAAGCGCCATCGCCCACGGGCAGGGGGACGGTGAGCAGGGGCGGCCTGGCGCAGGCCTCGAGGTCGCGGTCGTATTCGGCCGGCGGACGCCCTGTCAGCACCGCTAGGCGGAAGAGGGCTGAGCGCTGCTGGGTCTGAAGGGCAGGGATGCCCGAGAGCGACTGCGCCACCTGGCCGGTCGCGCGGGTGAGGTCCTGCGCCGCTCCCCGTCCCGCGCGGATCAGGCGCAGCGTCAGGGTCCGCGTCTGCTGTTGCAACTGGACCGATCGGCGCGCCGCTGCGAGGCGCAGACCCGCGCCGCAGGCGTCGGCATAGGCGCGGGCGGTCTCGGCGGCGACCGTGACGCGCACGGCGTCCCGGGCCGCGGTCGCGGCTTCCATGTCGGCTGTGGCGGCCTCCTCGGCCCGGCGCAGGCGGCCGAACAGGTCGAGCTGGTATGCCGCGCTGAAGTTGGCCGTGTACGCCAGGGCTGCGGGGATCGGCTGGGCCTGCAGATATTGTTCGGCGGAGGGCTGCGCGTACTGGACCCCGGCTGCGAGCGTCGTCGCGATGCTCCGCTCGCTCCGGGTTTCGGCCAGCAATGCCTGACTCCGCTCCAGGTTGGCGCCCGCGATCCTCAGGTCGGTGTTCGCGGCGAGCGCCTGCAGCACGAGACGGTCCAGCGCCGGATCGGCGTAGAGTCGCCACCAGCGTCCGGGCGGCTCGGCCTCGGAAAGGCCGCCGCCGGAGCTTCCGACGAATGCGCCAGTCGCAGAGGCCTCATGCGCCACCGCCGTCGGGGGAGGGCCGCGGTAGTCCGGGCCCACGGTCTTGCAGCCCGCCAGCAGCGAAAGGGCCGCCATGAACCCCACGCCGCGCCTCATCTCGACGGTCCCTCCGGCAGGATCGTAACCGTGGCGGTGCGACCCGCGATCAGCCTCACGTCGGCGGGGACGTGATCCAGGAGGATGCGCACGGGGACCCGCTGGGCCAAGCGCACCCAGCTGAAGGTGGGATTGACGTTGGGCAGGAGGTCCGCCGTCTCGCCACGGTCCCGATCTGAAATCGCGGCGGCGATGCTCTGGACATGGCCGAGCAGCGGCTCCGGCTCGCCCATGATCCGGATGCGGGCCCGATCACCGATGCGGATGCGGCGAAGCTTGGTCTCCTCGAAGTAGCCGTCGACGTGCACGGAGGCGGAATCGATCAGCGCGAGCGCGGGGTGGCCG
>FTGK01000506.1_pt1 | contig 13596 bp, 14 predicted proteins | sample 1640691 | NCBI WGS metagenome assembly FTGK01 (sample SAMEA3914789, study PRJEB12502) | metagenome | biome: forest; material: soil | place: Canada | collected 2011-07-03 | depth 0.3 m | reverse complement strand
TCGGCGCCGGCGCCGATACCGTCTCGGAAGGCGAGATCCGCCGCGCCCTGGCCGCCGGCGTCCCCGCCGCCAAGGTGGTGTTCTCGGGCGCTGGCAAGACCCGGGGCGAGCTCGAGTACGCCCTGAGCGCAGGCGTCGGGCAGATCAACGTCGAATCCGAGCCCGAGCTCGACCTCCTCGTCGAGGTGAGCCGTGCGCGGGGGGCGAGCCCGGCCCTGGCCATCCGCGTCAATCCCGACGTCGGCGGCGGCGGACACGCCAAGATCTCCACCGGCAAGTCGGAGACCAAGTTCGGGGTCTCCCTGAGCGAGGCCGAGCGCCTCTACGCCAAGGCGGCCGCGAGCCGCGCGGTGCGTCCGGTGGCGCTCGCCTGCCACATCGGCAGCCAGATCACCGAACTGCGGCCGCTGGAGACCGCCTACCGCACGCTCAAGGACTTGGCCCAGCGGCTGCGCGACCGGGGACTCGCGGTGGAAAAGCTCGACCTCGGGGGCGGGCTCGGCGTGCCCTATTTCAACCAGCCCGAGCCGCCGCCGCCTGCGGCCCTGGCGGAAGTGGCCAATCGGGTCTTCGACGGCTTCGAGGCGGACCTGACCTTCGAGCCCGGACGGGTGATCGCCGCCAACGCGGGGGTGTTGCTGTCGAAGGTGATCTATGTCCACCAGCGCCCCGAGGGCCGGCGCTTCCTGGTGCTGGACGCGGCCATGAACGACCTCATCCGTCCGGCCATGTACGAGGCCTATCACGACATCCGCCCGGTCGCCGTGGCCCCCGAGGGCGCGCCGCTGCAGCCCTATGATGTGGTCGGGCCCATCTGCGAGACGGGCGACACCTTCACGCGCGATCGTCTGCTGGCGCCCCTGAAGTCCGGCGATCTCGTCGCCTTCATGTCCGCCGGCGCCTACGGGGCGGTGATGTCGAGCGAATACAACACCCGCCCCCTCGTCCCCGAGGTGCTCGTCAACGGCACGGAGTTCGCGGTGGTCAGGCCGCGCCCGAGCTACGAGAAGATGCTTGCAGGTGAACCTCTGGCCCCTTGGCTGGGCGGGGACAGTCCGCCGCCTTGACCCCTCCGGCCGCACCAGCGTAGGGCCGCCCGATGACCCCAGCCGTCCCTGCCTCGACGTCGAAGCCGCATGGCGCGGGCGGGCTGATCCGCTCCTCGATGATCTACTCCGGCCTGACCCTGGTCAGCCGCCTGATGGGCTTCGTGCGGGACCTGGTCATCACCTACTACATGGGGGCCAGCGCCACCTTCGCGGCCGACGCCTTCAACACCGCCTTCGCCTTCCCCAACCTGTTCCGCCGCATCTTCGCCGAGGGGGCCTTCGCCGCGGCCTTCGTGCCGGCCTATTCCCGGGCGCTGGAGCAGGACGGCGAGGAGAAGGCGGACATCCTCGCCGCCGACGCCATGGCCTTGCTCGCGGCCGTCACCCTCGGGCTCTCCCTGGTCCTGGCCCTGGCCATGCCCTGGCTGATGTATCTGATCGCGCCGGGCTTCGCGAAGATCCCGCAGAAGTTCCACCTCGCCATCCTGCTGACGCAGATCACCATCTGGTACCTGCCGTGCATGGCGATCTACGCGCACCTCTCGGGGGTGCTGAACGCCAGGAACCGCTTCATCCTGTCGGCCGGCGCGCCGATCCTGCTCAACATCTGGACCCTGGTGACGGTGCTGCCGACGCACACCCCGGCCGGGGCGGCGACCATGGCGTCCTGGGGCGTGCTCGCCGCCGGCGTCTCCCAGGCACTGGTCCTGATGTGGGGGGTGAAGAAATCCGGGGCCCGGGTGGACTGGCGGCTGCCCCGGATCACGCCCGAGATCTGGGCCCTGATCCGGCGGGCGGTGCCGGGCGCCCTGGCCGCCAGCGCCATCCAGGTGAACATCTTCATCTCCGGCATCCTGGTCTCCCAGGTGAACGGCGCCCGTTCCTGGCTGGCGGTGGCGGACCGGCTCTACCAGCTGCCGCTGGGGCTCGTGGGCGTCGCCATCGGCGTCGCCCTGCTGCCGCGCCTGTCGAGGGCCGTGCACGCCAAGGACAAGGCGGACGCCCAACGCGCGATGGACGAGGGCATGACCTTCGCCATGGCCCTGACCCTGCCCGCGGCGGCGGCCCTGATCGCCATCCCCTTCTTCCTGATCGACGGCCTCTACACCCGCGGCGAGTTCACCCTGTTCGACGCCCAGCAGACCAGCCGGGCGCTGTTCTTCTACGGCATCGGCACTCCGGCGTTCGTGCTGGCCCAGCTCTATTCGCGGGCCTTCTTCGCGCGCCAGGACACCCGGTCCCCGATGGTCTTCGCCCTGGTCTCGGTGGTGGTGAACATCGTGCTCGGGGTGACCCTGGTCTACACCGTGGGGTTCTGGGGCATCGCCGCGGCCACGGCGGCCTCCTCGTGGCTGAACGTCGGTCAGATGGCCTTCGCCCTCTCGCGCCGGGGGCACTACCACCCGAGCGCCAAGGCCTGGTCCAGGCTCGTGCGCATCTTCCTGGCCAGCGCCGCCCTCGGCGCCATCCTGGCGGTGATCCAGCACTTCCGGCCGGAGATCCAGGCGGCTTTCGGCGGCTTCCGGATAGGCAAGCATCTGGTGGGCGCCAAGGAACTGGCCATTGTGCTGACCTGCGTAGTCGGCGCGGGCCTATATCCGCCGCTGCTGTTCGCCTTCGGGGGACTGAAGCTCTCCGAGTTGAAGGCGGCCCTGCGCCGGCAGCCGAAGACCCCGACCCTCGAGGAGGAGATCGAGGACGACCTCGGCAAGACGCCCGCCGGTCCTGACTTGCTCTGATCCACCCCCTGGCCTATCAGCCGCCCATGGATCGGACCTTCAAGACTCCTGGGCGATGGCGGAGCCGAAGCGCCCTCTGAACGCTTCCGCGGGCGCGGCTCGCGCCCCCATCCCCTCTTCCGGATCCGATCCCTTCCATGACCGATGAAGCCCCCGTCACCTACAACGGCCCCGAGCGCGTGCTCTCGGGCGTCCAGCCCTCCGGCGACCTGCACCTCGGCAACTACCTTGGCGCCCTGAAGAAGTTCGTCGACCTGCAGCACCGCTACGAGACCTTCATCTTCGTAGCCGACCTGCACGCCATCACCGTCTGGCAGGACCCCAAGCTCCTCGCAGGACAGACGCGCGAAATCTGCGCCGCCTACCTGGCCTCCGGGCTGGATCCGGAAAAGGCGGCGATCTTCCCTCAGTCGGCGGTGACGGCGCACGTGGAGCTCGCCTGGATCTTCAACTGCGTGGCGCGCCTGGGCTGGCTCGACCGCATGACCCAGTTCAAGGAGAAGTCGGGCAAGCACAAGGAGAGGGCCTCCGTCGGGCTCTACACCTATCCGGTGCTCCAGGCCGCCGACATCCTGGTCTACAAGGCCACCCACGTGCCGGTGGGGGAGGACCAGAAGCAGCACCTGGAGCTGACCCGGGACATCGCCCAGAAGTTCAACCACGATTTCGCCGCGCCGGGCTTCTTCCCCCTGACCGAGCCCCTGATCCAGGGGCCGGGCGCGCGCATCATGAGCCTGCGCGACGGCCAGGCGAAGATGTCCAAGTCCGACCCCTCCGAGCAGTCGCGGATCAACCTCCTCGACGACGCCGACGCCATTTCTCAGAAGATCCGGCGGGCCAAGACCGACCCGGAACCGTTGCCGGAGACCCTGGAGGGGCTCTCGGGCCGTCCGGAGGCGGACAATCTCGTCGGCATCTACGGGGCCCTGGCAGGCAAGACCAAGGCCGAGGTGCTCGCCGAGTTCGGCGGCAAGGGCTTCGGGACCTTCAAGCCCGCCCTGGCCGAGGTGGCGGTCGAGGCCCTGGTCCCCATCGGCAAGCGTATGACCGACCTGCTCACCGACCCGGCCGAGCTCGACCGGCTGATGGCGAGGGGAGCCGATCGCGCACGGGCGGTGGCCGATCCGGTTGTGGCCGAGACCAAGAAGATGGTCGGCTTCTGGGGCGCCTAGCGCGTTTCGCCGCAGGCGCACTCGGCATTGCGCCCAGAGGCCGGCGGCGCCATCTAACGGCTCATGTTCATCCAGACCGAACAGACGCCGAACCCCGAAGTGCTGAAGTTCCTGCCTGGCCGCGAGGTCATGGCCGAGGGCTCGCGCGAGTTCCGCGACCCGAGCGAGGCGGCGGCTTCGCCCCTGGCGGAGGCTCTGTTCGCCATCGACGGCGTGCGGCGGGTGTTCTTCGGCCCGGACTTCCTGACAGTTTCAAAGGACCCCGGCGTGGACTGGGGCCATGTGAAGGCGCCGATCCTGGCGGCGGTGATGGACCACTACACCTCCGGCGCCCCCCTCCTGAAGGGGGAGGATGGCGGCTCCGCGGGCCATGACGAGGCGGAGGCCTATGAGGGCGAGACCGCCCAGATCGTGGCCGAGATCAAGGACCTGCTGGACACCCGCATCCGTCCGGCCGTCGCCCAGGACGGCGGCGACATCCTGTTCAACCGCTTCGATCCCCAGACGGGCGTGGTGTTCCTGCACATGAAGGGGGCCTGTTCGGGTTGCCCGTCATCCTCGGCCACGCTGAAGGCCGGCGTCGAGAACATGCTGAGGCACTACGTGCCTGAGGTCACGGCGGTCGAGCAGACGCTCTAGGCCAAGCCAATCCGGGCGCCTATGCTGGCCCGCTTCGGCCTCAGAGGTGATCCGCATGTCCCGACCCATCGACGACCACAGCCTCGACCAGATCTTCAGGGATGCACGCTCTCACAGCGGCTGGACGGACGAGCCGGTCTCCGACGTCGACATGCGGGCGATCTACGAACTCACCAAGATGGGCCCGACCTCGGCCAACTCGTCGCCGGCCCGGTTCATCTGGGTGGCGACCGAGGCCGGCAAGGCCCGGCTGCGCCCCCACCTCAGCACGATCAACGCCGAGAAGGTGATGAAGGCCCCGGTGACGGTGATCATCGGCTACGACACCGCCTTCGCCGAGCAGCTGCCGCGCCTCTTCCCCCAGGCCCCGGGCGCCAAGGACTGGTTCGCCGACCCCCAGGTCGCCGAGATCACCGCCTTCCGGAACGCCACCCTGCAGGGCGGCTATCTGATCATGGCCGCACGGGCTCTCGGTTTCGACACCGGGCCCATGTCGGGGTTCGACAATGCGGGGGTCGACCGCGAGTTCTTCGCCGGCACGACGGTGAAGTCGAACTTCATCTGCTCGATCGGCCGGGGCGATCCGTCGAAGCTGCCGGCGCGGGCGCCCCGTCTCTCCTTCGAGGAGGCGGGCTCCGTCGCCTGATCCGCGCCTGAGAGTCCTCGCCATCGACACCTGCCTGGACGCGTGCCAGGCCGCCCTCATCGACGGCGATCGGGTGGTGTTCAGCCGCTCCGAGCCCATGCACCGCGGCCATCAGGAGCGGCTGGCGCCCATGCTCGCCGAGGCGATGGCTGAGGCCGGCGTCGGCTTCGACGGGCTGGACAGGATCGGCGTCACCGTCGGGCCGGGATCCTTCACCGGCCTTCGGGTCGGGCTCGCCTTCGCCAAGGGCCTCGCGATCGCCCGCGGGATCCCCTGCGTCGGGGTGGGGGTGCTGGAGGCCCTCGCCGCCAGCGTGGACCGTTCAGGGCCGGTGGTCGCCGCCATCGACGCCAAGCGGGACCAGCTCTACCTGCAGGTCTTCGGGGAAAGGCCCGGCGCGCGCGGGCCGGAGGCCATCCTGCTCGTCGACATCCGCCTGTTCGATCCTTCCCCCCAGTTGACCGTGGTGGGTTCCGGCGCGCCCCTCCTGCGCTCTGCCTTTCCACATGCCCGCCTGGAGCCGCTGGCGGCGCCCGATCCGCTCGCTGTCGCCCGCCTGGCCGCCGCTGCCGATCCCGCCGAAGCGCCGCCGCAGCCGATCTATCTGCGCGCGCCGGACGCGCGGCTGCCGGCGTGACGCTCCGCTTCGCCGCCTCCGAGGACGCCGCGGCCCTGCACGCCCTGCACGCGCAGGCGTTCGAACAGCCCTGGTCCGCCGCCGAGATCGAACGGCTGATGCGCATCATGGGTGGCTTCGGCGTGGTGGCCGAGGGGACGGCTCCGCAGGGCTTCGTGCTCGTCCGCACCGTCGCCGACGAGGGAGAGATCCTGACCCTGGCGGTGGCGCCGGCCTTCCGCCGTCAGGGTGTCGGCCGCGCCTTAGTCGAGGCCGCAGCAGCGGAGGCGTCGCGCCGCGGCGCGCGGGCCATGTTCCTGGAGGTGGCCGAGGACAATCCGGCCGCGATCGCCCTCTATGAGGCGGCGGAGTTCCAGGCGGCCGGTCTGCGCCGCGCCTACTACGCCCGCCCCAGCGCCCGGCCGGCGGACGCCCTGGTGCTCCGGCGCACGCTTAACAGCCGCGGCGGCTGAGACTATCTTGCCCGCTTCCCCTCGTCGGCGACCAGAGGCCTTGATGGACCGGATCGAAAACCTCTGCACGGAAAAGGGCATGCGCATGACCGACCAGCGCCGGGTGGTGGCCCGGGTGCTGTCGACCTCGCACGACCATCCCGATGTCGAGGAGCTCTATCGGCGGGCCCATGCCATGGATCCGCACATCTCCATCGCCACCGTCTACCGGACCGTCCGGCTGTTCGAGGAGGCGGGGATCATCGAGCGCCACGACTTCCGGGACGGCCGCTCGCGCTACGAGGAGACCCCCGATCACCACCACGACCACCTGATCGACATCAGCTCGGGCCGCGTGATCGAGTTCGTCGAGCCGGAGATCGAGGTCCTCCAGGAATTGATCGCCCGCAAGCTCGGCTACCGCCTCGTCGACCACAGGCTGGAGCTCTATGGCGTCCCGCTGGACAAGGCCGACAACTGATCGAGCGCCGCCCGCCTAGGAGTCCAGCTCCGGGTATCTGCGGAAGATGCCCTGTTCATTGAACGGGATGCGGCGCGGGGACTCCAGATAACCCTTCAGCTTCGGCTCTGCGGCCACGGCGTCGTGCAAGGTCACCAGTCTCGGGACCTCGCGCTCGAGCCGCTCCATCGCCTTGGGGAAGGCGTACCGCAGACCGGAGACGATCTGGAACAGCGACAGGTCCGCATAGGTGAGCTGGCCTCCCACGAGATGGCCCGGCCCGTCCGGATTTCGGCTCAGCACGGTTTCGAAATAGCCGAGGAACTTGGGGGCGCGGGTCTGCAGGAAGTCCTCCGTGCGCCGCTTGGCTTCCGGCTTCTGGTCCTCGTAGTAGTGGCCGGACGCGATCGGGTGGTGGGTGTCGTGGATCTCCGAGAGGAAGTCGGTGACGGTCAGCTGCAGCTGATGGGTCCATAGCCGCCCCGCCTCGTCGGAAGGCGCCAGCCCCAGCTTGGGACCAAGGTGCAGCAGGATGTTAGCGACCTGGGCGATCAGCAACTCGCCGTCCTGGAGGAAGGGCGGCGCGAAGGGTGGGCGGGTCTCTCCCGGCCCCTGCATCAGCCCCATCATCCGCTCCATGCCGCCTTCGCGGCGAGCGACGTCGACATAGTCGGCGCCGGCGGTCTCCAGCGCGAGCCGGATGAACTCGCCGCGCCCTTGGATCGAGGGCCAGTAGTAGAGCTGGTAGGTCATCGGGCCTCCCTGGGCTTGCCTTGCGCTGTGGTTCCCCGAACCCCATAACGCCCGCGATGAGCAAGCCTCCGCAAAAGCGGCTCTACATCAAGACCTACGGCTGTCAGATGAACGTCTATGACAGCGAGCGCATGGCCGATGTCCTGCGTCCGCTGGGCTATGCGCTGACCGACGCGCCGGACGACGCCGACCTCGTGGTGCTGAATACCTGTCACATCCGCGAGAAGGCCGCCGAGAAGGTCTATTCCGAGCTCGGGCGGATCAAGCGGATCAAGGAGATCCGGGCGGAGGCGGGGCAGGAGACCCGGATCGCCGTCGCCGGCTGTGTCGCCCAGGCCGAGGGCGAGGAGATCATGCGCCGGGCCCCCGTGGTCGACCTTGTGATCGGGCCGCAATCCTATCACCGCCTGCCCGAGCTGATCGCCCGCACGTCACGGTCGCTCGGCGAGCGACTCGCCGCGGACTTCGACCCCGAGGACAAGTTCGACCGCCTGCCCGAGGAGCGGTCTGTGCCGGGCTACTCCGCCTTCCTGACCGTGCAGGAGGGTTGCGACAAGTTCTGCACCTTCTGCGTGGTGCCCTACACCCGCGGCGCGGAGTTCTCCCGCGCGCCGCAGGCCATCGAGGCCGAGGCCCGGCGGCTGGCGGAGCGCGGCGTGCGCGAGGTCACCCTGCTCGGCCAGAACGTCAACGCCTATGAAGGCGGACTGGCGGCCCTGGTCCGGCGGCTCGCCAAGATCGAAGGGCTGGACCGCATCCGCTACACCACCAGCCATCCCCGCGACATGGACGAGGAGCTGATCGCCGCTCACGGCGAGGTCGAGGCCCTGATGCCCTATCTGCATCTGCCTGTGCAGGCGGGCTCCGACCGGGGGCTGAAGGCCATGAACCGCGGCCACTCCGCCGAGCATTACGTGCGGCTGGTCGAGCGCATCCGGGCGGCGCGGCCGGACATCGCCCTATCCGGGGATTTCATCGTGGGGTTCCCGGGCGAGAGCGACGCCGACTTCGAGCAGACCCTCCAGGTGGTGCGCGACGTCCGCTACGCCTCCGCCTTCTCCTTCAAGTATTCGCGGCGGCCGGGCACGCCGGCCGCGGCTATGGCGGGACAGGTGCCAGAGGAGATCAAGTCCGAGCGGCTTCAGCGGCTGCAGGCTCTGCTCGAGGAACAGCGGCAGGCGTTCAACGCCGCCATGGCCGGCCGGAGCGTGCCGGTCCTGTTCGAGCGCGAAGGCCGCAAGCCCGGCCAGATCGCCGGCCGCAGCCCCTATCTTCAGGCCGTCCACGTGGACGCGCCGCAACGGCTCATCGGCAGGATCGTTCCGGTGAGGATCGCCGCCGCCGGCTCCAACAGCCTGGCCGGGTCGGTGGAGCTGGAGGCCGCTTGAAAACGCCACGAGGCGAGGAGTTTCTGCCCCTGTCCGAGGCCGCCGCGCGGGCGGTGGCCGGGCCGCAGAGCCGCCACGCCGCCCTTCTCGAAGACGCCTTCCACGTGCTGGTCGAGACCCCCGGGGGCGGCGTGTCCATCCGCGGCGACGCCAAGGGCCGCTCGGGCGCCAAGCGGGCCGTGCGGGTGATCGCCGAGCGCGCCGACGCCGGGGCGGAGATCACCGAGGCCGACGTCCGGGTCGCGGTGTCCGCCGCCCATGCCGACGGTCAGGCCCCCGGCGCCCCCATGCTGCCGGTCGGCCGGAGGGGGACCATCGCGCCCAAGACGCCGGCCCAGGCCCGATATCTCGACATGCTGGCCTCGTGCGAGCTGGTGCTGGCGCTGGGACCGGCAGGAACCGGCAAGACCTTCCTGGCCGTCGCCTACGGCGCCTCGCTGCTGCTGCGCGGAGAGGTGGACCGGCTGATCGTCACCCGGCCCGCAGTGGAGGCCGGCGAGCGCCTGGGCTTCCTGCCGGGAGATCTGACCGAGAAGGTCGACCCCTACATGGCGCCCGTCTGGGAAGCCCTGAACGAGCTCGTGGGTCCCGACCAGCTCCGCCGGCGGCGCGAGAAGGGCGAGATCGAAGTCGCGCCCATCGCCTTCATGCGCGGACGCACCCTGAACCATGCCTTCGTCATCATGGACGAGGCGCAGAACGCCTCGCGCCTGCAGACCAAGATGGTGCTGACCCGCCTCGGCGAAGGCGCGCGCATGGCGGTGACCGGCGATCCCAGCCAGGTCGACCTGCTGAACGCCTCGGACTCCGGCCTCTCCCACGCCGTGGGCATCCTGGAAGGCGTCAAGGGCGTGGGCGTGGCCCGCTTCGCCGCCGAGGACGTGGTCCGCCATCCGCTGGTCGAGCGCATCGTCAAGGCCTACGACGCCGATGCCGCCAGGAACGCCGGGCGGGCCACCCGCGGCGGCGGCTGATGATCGAGATCGAGGTCGAGGACCCGGCCTGGACCCAGGCGCTGCCTGAGGCCGAGGCGCTCTGCCGCCGCGCGGCCGAGGCGGCCCTCGGGGGCGCCGGCGAGCAGGGCGATCTCGTCGTGCTTCTGACCGACGACGCCGCCATGGGCGAGCTGAACGGCGAGTTCCGCGGCAAGCCGCACCCCACCAATGTGCTGTCCTTCCCCGCAGCCGAGAGCGCTCGGCCCCATCTCGGCGACGTGGCGGTCGGCTTCGGCGTCACCGCGCGGGAGGCCGCCGAGCAGGGCAAGCCTCTCGCCGACCACCTCTCGCACCTTGTGGCGCACGGGGTGCTGCATCTTGTAGGATACGACCACGAGGACGACGCCGAGGCCGAGACCATGGAGGCCCTCGAGCGCCGCGTTCTCGCCGGGCTGGGCGCGCCCGATCCCTACGCCCCGAGGGCGCATGGCGGCTGAGGACAACAGTCCCGACAAGACGGGCAAGCGCGGCGGCGTCGGCGACGCCCTGATCCGCCTCGGCGTCAGCCTGGGCGGCCATCTTCGACTCGAGCGTCACGAGCGGGGGGAAGAGCCTGGACAGGAAGGCGCCCTCGACATCGTCGATCAGGCCGAGGCCTTCCAGACCCTGAGGGTGGCGGACGTCATGACGCCGCGGGCCGACATCGTGGCGCTGGAGCTGTCCACCCCCTTCGAGGAGGTGACGCGCCAGTTCGCCGAGGCCGAGCACTCGCGCATGCCGATCTATCGCGAGACCCTCGACGAGCCCATCGGCGTCGCCAACGTGAAGGACATCTTCAAGCTGCTGCAGCAGGGCGACAAGCCGCCCCCGCCAGAGCCGGTGCTGAAGCGGCTTCGCCGCGAGATCCTCTATGTGCCGCCCTCGATGCGGGCCGCGGACCTGCTGATCAAGATGCAGGCCACGCGCATCCACATGGCCCTGGTCATCGACGAGTTCGGGGGCACCGACGGTCTGGTCACCATGGAAGACCTGATCGAGGCTGTGGTCGGGGAGATCGACGACGAATACGACGAGGCGCAGGCCCAGATCGTGGTCCGTCCGGGCGGGGTCTACGAGGCGGACGGCCGGGCGCCGCTCGAGGACCTCGAGGCGCTGCTGGGCGCCGATCTCGCGCCGCCCGACCTCGATGAGGAGATCGAGACGGTCGCCGGCCTGGTCACAGCCCTCGCCGGCCGCCTGCCCCAGCGGGGCGAGGTCATCGCCCATGACGGCTATGATCTGGAGGTGGTCGACGCCGATCCGCGCCGCGTCAAGAAGGTGCGGGTGCGCCCTGCGCCGACGGCGGCTCCCGCGGCTCCCCAGGCGGACGAGACGTGAGCTTCCGGCCCGGGCCGCGGGCGTCGGCGCTCCTGGCGCTGGCAGGCGGCGGGCTGGCGGCGGTGGCCCAGCCGCCGTTCGGCATCCTGCCCGGCCTGCTCGGCTACGCGCTCCTCGCGCACCTGGTCGACAGCGCCCCCGAGGCCCGCCCGCTGCGGGCGGCCTTCTGGCGCGGATGGCTGGCCGGCTTCGGCTATTTCCTGATCGGCTGCTGGTGGGTCGCCGAGGCCTTCACGGTGGACGCCCGCCAGACCTGGATGGCCCCCTTCGCCGCCAGCCTGCTGCCCGCGGGCCTGGGCCTGCTGTGGGGCGCCGCGATGGTGATCTATCGCCTGCTGCGGCCGGCGCGGCCGTGGCGGTGGCTGGTCTTCGCCGGAGCCCTCACGTTGATGGAATGGGTGCGCGGCCACGCCCTGACCGGCTTCCCCTGGAACCTGCCGGGCGAAAGCTGGAGGGCCGGCTCCCCAATCTCCCAGACGGCCGCCCTCGTCGGCGCCTACGGCCTGACCTGGATCACCGTCGCCGTCGCCTCCGCCTTCGCTGCGCTGGTCACCGACTCCGGACGAATCGGCCGGGTCCTGCCTCCGGCCTTGGCGGTCCTGGCAATGGCTGGAATGTGGGCAGGGGGCGAGCAAAGGCTGCGACATGCGGTCGCACCGCGACCAAACGAACCAGTCGTGCGCGTGGTCCAGCCGGACGTGCACGAGCAAGCCAAGTTCAGCGAGGACAACCTACGCTCGATCTTCTTCCGGTATGTACGACTGACGGCTTCCCCCGCCCGCCGGGCGCCTGACATCGTGGTCTGGTCCGAGGGCGCGATCCCTCTGTCCACTGACGAACTGCTGTCGCCCGAGCTGGGCTGGGGCGACATCATCCGCCGCTCGCTGCAGCCGGGCGAGACGCTGATGCTGGGAACCTACCGGCTCACCGGGCCAACCTCGAAACCGCATGCCTACAACAGCCTGATCGCCGTGCGCCCGGCCGGAGCGGGACTGCAACTCACCGGCGTCTACGACAAGTTCAGGCTGGTGCCCTTCGGCGAGTACCTGCCCGCCGCCGCGATCCTCCAGCCGCTCGGATTCAAGGACCTGGCCCACCTTGCCGACGGGTTCGACTCCGGCCCTCCGCCGCGCCCGATCTCGCCCGCGGGCGTGCCGCCGGTGCAGCCGCTCATCTGCTATGAGGCCCTGTTCCCCGACCTCGTCCGCGCCGCCGTCAACGCGGGTCCCGTCCGGCCCCGCTGGATCGTCAATGTCTCCAACGACTCCTGGTTCGGGGTGACGTCCGGCCCGCTCCAGCACCTCAACCAGGCCAGCTACCGCGCGATCGAGCAGGGTCTGCCCATCGTGCGCGCCACCCCGACGGGCGTTTCGGCCATCATAAACGCCTACGGAAATATCCAGGCAGGAGAGTCTATCGGCCTGGGCAAGACCGGTGTCATCGACGGCCCGCTCCCGCCGGCCCTGCCAACCACCACCTATGGTCGCGTTGGCGACATAGCGGTGGCCGCGCTGCTTGCGGTCTCCCTGCTGGCCGCGCTCGGCCGCCTGGCGGCCCCCCTCAGGCGAAGGGCAATGACAAGTCCATCGGCATGGTCGAAACACGGCTCACCGGGAGAGGCATCGAGACAGCCCACATATGATTGATCGGAACGCCGAGGCGTCCAGGAGTCCCAACCCTGTCGATCTTCACGTCGGGGGACGGGTGAGGATGCGGCGCAAGATGCTGGGCATCAGCCAGGAGCGGCTGGCCGAAGCCCTGGGGCTGACCTTCCAGCAGGTCCAGAAATACGAGCGCGGCGCCAACCGCATCTCGGCCTCCAAGCTCTATGAGATCGCCCGCTTCCTGTCGGCTCCGATCGCCTATTTCTTCGAGGGCCTCGGCGACCCCGTGGCGGGGGGCGCGAGCCGGCCTGACGACGTCTCCGAGCAGCACGTCCACGGTTTCCTGATGACCAGCGAAGGCCTCGAGCTCGCCGCGGCCTTCCCGCGCATCACCCGCCCGCGCCTGCGCCGGCGGATCCTCGACCTCGTCCGCACCCTCGCCGACGAGGAGGACGAGCTGGCCTGAGCGGGCTGAAGCGTCGCGCAAGGCGGCAAAGCTGACTTGAGCGCATAAGCATATCCTTATACGTCTCTGTCATTCCGCCGCCGACAGACGCGGCGGCACGCATATGCGGAGGCCAGGGTGGCGCGTTCGTCCTATCTGTTCACGAGCGAGAGCGTTTCCGAGGGCCACCCCGACAAGGTGGCGGACCGGATTTCTGACACGGTGGTGGACGCCTTCCTCGGCGCCGATCCCTATGCCCGGGTGGCGTGCGAGACGCTGGTCACCACCCAGCGCATCGTCATCGCCGGCGAGGTGCGCGGG
>FTGK01001151.1_pt1 | contig 13659 bp, 13 predicted proteins | sample 1640691 | NCBI WGS metagenome assembly FTGK01 (sample SAMEA3914789, study PRJEB12502) | metagenome | biome: forest; material: soil | place: Canada | collected 2011-07-03 | depth 0.3 m | reverse complement strand
GCAGCCGAGGGGGCCGGGACGATCAATGGCGGCGGCGGGGCAGCGGGGGGCGCGACCGCAAGCGGCTCGACGAGGCTGCGTTCCTTGAACACGGCCATGCCGATGACGCCGACATCGCCTGGCCGGCCGGTGCGGGCGGCGTAAGACTGGGGCAGAGGGGCGAAGCTGAAGGCGGCGACCTCGGTCGAAGACTTGCGCCAGCCCGTCAGGTCGTAGGACTCATAGGGGCTCAGCACATAGCCCCGCTGGCCGTAGCCGGCGGTCTGGCCGGTGATGATGTTGATCCCGTCCACCGACAGCACCACCAGCACCCGGCCGCTCGTGTGGTTGGCGATCCTGAGACTGTAGCGCGCGCCTGGCTCGCCGGCGATGAACTGGCGGCCGTGATGGCGCCAGACTGGAAGCACGCGTCCGGTGTCGCGGTCGACCACCTGGAGGTCCACGGGATCGACGTAGATCACCGTGGCCTTGGCCGAGGCGGCCGCCATCAGGGCGAGGGCCGCCGCCAGGACGCTCCGCCGGGCGACCGACGAATTCAGAGCTTGGATCCGGGCCATCTCGCGCCCCCTTTCAGCCTCTACATCAGCGGCTACGCAGGGTGTGGTCGGACGGGGTCAGGACACCGAACTTTTTCGCGCGGTGGCGCCGCCGCTATACTTCAGCCATGGCCCTTCCGATCTTCACCCACCCCGACATGCTCGATCACGACGCCGGAGACGGGCATCCCGAGCGGCCGGGCCGGCTGGCGGCCGTGACCGCGGCCCTGAACCAGGCGGGTCTGGACGGCGACCTTCGCGAGGCGCCGCGGGTCGCCGACGTCGATCTCCTGCGGGTGCATCCTGAAGCCTACCTGGAAGCCATCCGACGGGCGGCTCCCACCGAAGGCCGGACAAGGCTCGATCCCGACACGGCCATGTCGCCGGGCAGCCTCTCGGCGGCGGAGCGGGCCTGCGGGGCGGCCGTGGCGGCCGTGAAGGCGGTCGCCGCCGGGGAGCTCGAGCGGGCCTTCTGTGCGGTGCGGCCCCCGGGACACCACGCCGAGCCGGACCGCGCCATGGGCTTCTGCATCTTCTCGTCCGTGGCCGTGGCGGCGCGCGCGGCCCAGGCGGAGGGGCTGCAGCGCGTGGCGGTGGTGGATTTCGACGTGCACCACGGCAACGGCACCGAGGCGGTGGTCCAGGGGGATCCCGACCTGTTCTTCGCTTCCATCCACCAGTGGCCCTTCTATCCCGGCACCGGCCAGGCAGGGCGGCGGGGCTCGGTGGTGAACGCCACCGTGCCAGCCATGGCGCCGCGGGAGTCCTGGCGGGCGGCCTTCGAATCCCTGATGGCGCCGCTGGACGCCTTCCGGCCCGATCTGATCCTGGTCTCCGCCGGCTTCGACGCCCATGCGCGAGACCCCCTGGCCGACCAGGCCCTCGAAGCGGAGGACTTCGCCTGGGCCACGAGGGCCATACTCGAGGTGGCGCGCGCTCGCTGCGGCGGGAAGGTTGTGTCTTCCCTCGAGGGCGGTTACGACCTTGCAGCGCTTGGCCAATCGGCCGCCGCGCACGTGCGGGCATTGCAGGAGAACTGAGGCCCCCGCCGCTCGCGGCCGTGGGAGGCGTTTGGGGGTCTCGCCGCGACATGCCGACCAAGTCTGCGAAGGCGGGCCAGATCAACGAGGCGTCCGACGTGAAGGGCCCCGGCCGGCCCCGTACGGGCGGCATCGTGCTGGCGCGACACGGCGAGCCGGCGCTCTCCCGCAAGGTCAAGCTGTCCTCGCACCAATACCGCGACTGGTGGGCGCGCTACGAAGTGGGCGGAATCCTCGAGGGACAGTCGCCTCCCGCCCATCTGGTGGAGGCGGCCGCCCGGGCAGGGGTGATCTACACCTCCACCCGGCTGCGCGCCAAGGAGACGGCCCGGGCCCTCGCCGAGGGGCGCGAGTTCACCCACGAGGAGGTGTTCATCGAAGCCCCCCTGCCGCCGCCGCCCTGCCCTGAATTCGTCAAGCTCTCCCCCAAGGCCTGGGGGGTGATCTCGCGGCTCAGCTGGTGGCTCGGCGGCCACCGCGGGGAAGAGACGCGTCAGGCGGCCCAGAAACGGGCCGTCCGGGCGGCGAAGCTGCTCGACGAGGTGGCGCGGCGCGGGGAGGATGTCCTCGTCGTCGCCCACGGCTTCTTCAACACCATGGTCGGGATCGAGCTGAAAAAGCTCGGCTGGCGCCTCGTGAAGGGCCGCGGCTGGAAGTACTGGTCCACGCGCTACTACCAGCGATAGGCCCCCGCGAAGGACTTCATTGCCAGCCGCCCTCCGGCGCCTATGGTGGAGGCGTTCAGGTTTTTTTTGGGCGGGCGCCATGGGCGACGATGCCGACATCTCAGCGCTTTCCTTCGAACAGGCCCTGGCCGAGCTCGAGAAGATCGTGGCTGAGCTGGAGTCCGGCCAGGCGCCGCTCGAGCGCTCCATCGAGATGTACGAGCGGGGCGCGCGGCTGAAGCAGCACTGCGAGTCGCGACTGGAGGCTGCGCGCCTGCGCGTCGAGAAGATCGTCATGGGGCCCGGGGGCCAGGCCGACCGGGTCGAGCCCGCCGAATTCTCCTGAGGCGAAGGAGACAGGCGTGAAGGCCCTCACCCTCGCCGAGCGCATCTCCGAAACCGCCGACCTCGTCACTGTCGCGCTGGACCAGTTGCTGCCGCGCGCTGAAGGGCCCGAGGCGCGGCTGACCGAGGCCATGCGCTATGCGACCCTGGGCCCCGGGCGCCGGCTTCGGCCCTTCTTCGCGCTCGAAACGGCCAAGATGTTCGACCTCGACGAGCGGCCGGTGCTGCGCACCGCCTGTGCGCTGGAGTGCATCCACGCCTATTCCATCGTCCATGACGACCTGCCCTGCATGACCCACGACAACGGGAGGCGCGAGCATCCCAGCGTGCACGACGCCTATGACGAGGCCACGGCTGTGCTGGCCGGGGACGCCCTGCAGGCAATCGCCTTCGAGATCCTCGCCCATCCCGACACCCACGAGGACGGGCAGGTCCGCGCCGAGCTCGTCCGGCGCCTGGCGGCCGCGGCCGGCGCGCGCGGGATGGTCGGCGGGCAGATGATCGACCTCCTGGGTCCTCGCGACGACTTCGGCGGCATGGCGCGCATGCAAAGGCTTAAGACCGGCGCCCTCATCGCCTGCGCCTTCGAGATGCCGCTGGTGCTGGCCAGGGCGTCGGAAGCCGAGCGGCACGCGCTCATCGGCTTCGCCCAGGACCTTGGTCTCGCCTACCAGATCACCGGCGACCTCCAGGACGCCGAGACCCATGCGCCGTGCGAAGGCCCCCACGGCAAGGACAAGGTGCGCGGCAAGGCCAACTATGTCGCCCTGCTGGGCGCGCCGGCCGCGCGCGAGCGCCTGGGCCTCCTGGCGGCCCAGACCAAGGCCCACCTCGATCCTTTCGGCGAACGCGCCGTCTATCTGCGGGACTGCGTCGACTTCGTCATGGAGCTGCGCGCCTAGGCGCCTGTTGCGGCCGCGACACCCCGTCGCAACCCATGGCCAAGCTGGCGCGATGACGCACGCGACGCGCCATTATTCGTGCTAGAGACGCCAGAACCTCGTTCCGAAACGGTTTGTGTGCGGCATGCCCGATACTCCTCTGCTCGACACCGTCCGCTCACCCGCAGACACGCGCGACCTCTCCGTGCCCGAGCTTCGCCAGCTGAGCGATGAACTCAGGACGGAGACCATCGACGCCGTGTCCAAGACGGGCGGGCACCTGGGCGCGGGCCTGGGCGTGGTGGAGCTCACCGTCGCCCTGCACCATGTGTTCGAGACCCCGCGCGACATCCTCATCTGGGACGTCGGCCACCAGGCCTATCCGCACAAGATCCTGACGGGGCGGCGGGACCGCATCCGCACCCTGCGCACGGGCGGCGGGCTCTCGGGCTTCACAAAGCGCGCGGAGAGCGAATACGACCCCTTCGGTGCCGCCCACGCCTCGACCTCGATCTCCGCGGCGCTGGGCTTCTGTGTCGCCCGTGACCGCAAGGGCGAGGACAGCCATGTGATCGCGGTGATCGGCGACGGCGCCATGAGCGCGGGCATGGCCTATGAGGCCATGAACAACGCCGCCGACTCCACCAAGCGGCTGATCGTGATCCTCAACGACAACGACATGTCGATCGCCCCGCCGGTGGGCGGGATGAGCGCCTATTTCGGCAAGCTGGTGTCGGGCAGCGCCTACCGGCAGCTGCGCAAGATCGGCAAGAGCGTCGCCGAAGCCTTCCCCCGTCCGATCAAGGAAGCGGCCCGCAAGGCCGAGGAATACGCCCGCGGCATGGTCGCCGGCGGCACCTTCTTCGAGGAGCTCGGCTTCTATTACGTGGGCCCGATCGACGGGCACAACGTCGCCGACCTTGTGGCGGTGCTGAAGAACGTCCGCGAGATCGACGACAAGCCCGTGTTGGTGCACGTGGTCACCCAGAAGGGCCATGGCTACGCCCCCGCCGAGAAGGCCGACGACAAGTACCACGGGGTGGTCAAGTTCGACGTGATCACCGGCCAGCAGGCCAAGAGCCAGCCGGGGGCGCCGAGCTACACCAAGGTCTTCGCGCAGGAGCTGGTCAAGCACGCCGAGCGCGACGACAAGATCGTGGCCATCACCGCCGCCATGCCATCCGGCACGGGGCTGGACCTGTTCGAGAAGAAGTTCCCCGACCGCGTGTTCGACGTCGGCATCGCCGAGCAGCACGCCGTCACCTTCGCCGCGGGTCTCGCGGCCGGCGGCATGAAGCCGTTCGCGGCGATCTATTCGACCTTCCTGCAGCGTGGCTACGACCAGGTGGTCCATGACGTGGCCATCCAGAAGCTGCCGGTGCGCTTCGCCATGGACCGCGCCGGCCTGGTGGGCGCCGACGGGCCGACCCACGCGGGTTCTTTCGACATCGGGTTCCTGGGCGCCCTTCCGGGCTTCGTGATCATGGCCGCGTCCGACGAGGCCGAGCTGGCCGCGATGGTCTCGACCTCGGTGGCGATCGACGACGGCCCCTCCGCCTTCCGCTATCCCCGCGGCGAGGGGTCGGGCGTGACAATCCCCGAGCTGGCGGACCCGCTGGAAGTCGGCAAGGGACGCATCGTCCGCGAAGGGACGGCCGTGGCCATCCTCTCGTTCGGGGCGCGGCTCCAGGAGTGCCTGAAGGCCGCCGACCAGCTGGCCGCCCGCGGCCTTTCCGCCACCGTCGCGGACGCCCGCTTCGCCAAGCCGCTGGACGAGGAGCTGATCGGCCAGCTGGTGCGCAACCACGAGGCCCTGATCACCGTCGAGGAAGGCGCGCGCGGGGGCTTCGGCGCCTTCGTGCTCCAGCTCCTGGCGGACCGGGGCGTGCTCGACCGCGGCCTCAAGGTGCGGACGCTCGTGCTGCCCGACATCTTCCAGGACCAGGACAAGCCCGAGGTCATGTACGCCCAGGCGGGCCTCGACGCCGATGGCATCACCGCCTCGGCGATCCAGGCCCTCGGCCTGGACAACGTCGCGGCCGCCGGCCGTCGCGCCTGAGCAAGCCGGACCTACGGCCTGGCTCGGGTTCGGGTCAGAGCCCGCAGCGCCCACCAGCGCCATCCAAGGGGCCCATCAAGAGGGGCCGAGGCGGCTCGCTGACCCTCGAGCGACCAGCCGACTGGCCGGTGCGAATCAAAAACATGGTTAAAATTCAGAACGTTGGGCGAACCTGGAACAAGCTGTGGCGTGCCTGGAGCAGCGACCTACTAAACCTTCGGGTTGGTGATTCGTTCTCCCCTCCGGTCTGACGGCGGCCGCGGGAGAGCGCATGCTGCGAGCCTGCAGGCTGCAGCCGCAGCACCTCAGGCTTCTTCATCAGGGCCGGCAGGACGGCCTCCGGAGCGCCGTCGCGCCAGCCGCCCTGGGCCGCGAGGCGGGTGCTGAACGCCGCTTCGGCGGCCTGGTCCGCGAACCACGCGCCCCACACGAACAGGCGTTCGTCTTCCCGCACCGGCAGCTTCGGGAAGCTGTTGAAACGGTCCTCGGTGACCAGCTGGATCGCCACCGTCGCGCCCGCCGCGTCTATGCAGGGCCCGAGCGAGGCATCGAAGAAGGCGCCGAAGGCATAGGGCATCACGCCTCGGAGGTCGTGCAGGGAGAGGCGCAGGACGCCGGTCCGGTCCGACCCCAGGGCGCTCTGCAGAGCCCGGCCGCTCTCGCGGGGACGGAGCAGGCAGACATTGTCGGAATCGACCATGGTCGCATTCGCGGCCTGGCGGTGCGCCCGCCAGGCGGCCCCGCCATAGAAGGCCTCCAGGGCGGCCTTGCGCTGCTCCATGCCGGCGAAGCCGCGCAGCCAGACGAAGCGGTCGGGATCGTCCAGATCGCGGAACATGCCCAGCACCGGGCCTCCCGCCTGGGCTTGCGGCTCGATGAACTCGGCCCGGAAGAGCTCGATCAGCGCCTCCCGGCGGCCGCCCTTCAGGGTGTACTGGCGAAGCTCGATGACGGAGAGGGCGCTCATGGCTGTCGCTCGAAATCCATGGTCCAGTTGGTTTCCCAGCTCGAGCCCTCGTCGGCCGAGAAGGCCTGGGACCAGCGGCAGGCCTGCGGGGTGATCCCGGACCAGATGAAGCGGACCAGGATCGGCAGGCCCTCCAGTTCGTCGGCGCCGAAGAAGGTCCCCACGCCCGCGTGGAATCGGCCGTGCACGGGCGGTCCGACGTCCGAGAGGCGGCTGTCCCACCACCAGATCGACCACCTGTCGACGGCCGGATCGTAGCGGCGGGTGGTCGCGGCCCGGTAGGGACCGGCGGGATCCTCCAGCAGATGGTCGTCGACATTGCCCAGGCCGCCCATCACCTCCCAGGCGGTGCAGGCGCCCTCGAAGGCGCGCCATTCGTCGGCGCCCGAGAGGCGGTGCGCCAGCTTGCGATGGCGCACCCGCCACCGGCCGGTCTGGAAGGCGAAGTCGTTGATCCCCATGCGTGCAGGATGGCCCCGCACTGGTGACAGGAAACGTCACCTATTCTGCGCTATGAGGAATTCATGCGGGCAAGCCGGCTGCTGTCGATCCTGATCACCCTTCAGCTGAAGGGCCGCACCACCGCGGGCGAGCTGGCCCGGCGCTTCGAGGTGTCGAGGCGGACGATCCTGCGCGATGTGGACGAGCTCAGCGCCGCCGGGGTGCCCATCTATGCGGAGCGCGGCCCAGGCGGCGGGTTCGCCCTCCTCGACGGCTGGCGGACGCGGCTGACCGGCCTCACCGCCGAGGAGGCCCAGGCGCTGATGCTGACCGGACTGCCCGCCGCCGCGGCAGACCTCGGCTTCGGCCAGACCGCCGCAGCGGCGCGTCTGAAGGTGCTGGCGGCCCTGCCCCAGGCGGCCGGCGAGGAGGCGCGGCGGGTCGAGGAGCGTTTCCACCTGGATCCCGCGCCCTGGGGCAGGCGGCCGAACGCGTCGCGCGACGACCTGCGGCTGGTGGCTCAGGCGGTGTGGGAATGCCGGCGCCTGCGGCTCCGCTACGAAAGCTGGAGCGGCGAGCGGGAGCGCAGGTTGGAGCCCCTCGGGGTCGTGCTCAAGGCCGGCGACTGGTACTTCGTCGCCCTGCGACGGGGGCAACCGGCGATCCATCGGCTGGACCGGGCCCGCGACATCGTGCTTCTCGAGGAGACCTTCGAACGTCCCGCCAACTTCGACCTCGCTCGCGCCTGGGAGGCGGCGGTGGCGTCCTTCGAGGCCAGCCAGCGACGCCACAGAGCCCGGATCCGCGTGCGCGAGGACGTGCTCTGGCGCGTCGACGCCGTCGGGGCGGACATGGCGGAGGCGATCCGGGCCGCGGCCCCGGACGCCCAAGGTTGGCGCGAGGCGGAAGCTTCGGTCGAGAGCCTCGGGGTCACTGCCGCCGGCGTCCTGTCCCTGGGCGAGAGCGTCCGCGTCCTGGCTCCCCCGGAACTTTGCGAGGAGGTCAGGCGCCGCGCCGCGGCGGTGGCGGCGCTCTACGCCTCGGCGTGAACTGGGCGGCCGGCGGCGGGCGCAGGGGCCGTGTCCAGGCTGCGGTACTGGTGCTCGCGGCGAATCGCCTCGAGCAGCTCGGGGGTGGCCGCCGGCGCGGCCTGCCCGAACGTGGCGCGGCGCCAGTCCAGGAGCTCGGCGTCCGAAAGGCTGCATCCAGGGAGCTTTCCGCGACGGCTCGCCTCGTCGAGGCGGCGGCGCTTTTCGGCTGCGCGGACGATCCAGGCAGGGGCGAGGGGGTGCAGGAGGCAGCGATCCTGCAGCACGGTCTCGGTCAGGCCGGTCAGGCGCGCGCGCGCCTGCCGCAGTCGCGCGTCTCGCGCCAGGATGGCGAGAAGCCGGGCTTCGCTGAGCTGGCGCGAAGCCAGCCAGGCCGCCAGCGCGGCCTCTCCCTCTATTCCCGCCGCTTGCCGGAAGCCTGAGATAACCTCGAGCATCGCGTCTTCGTCGAGATCGTCGCCCGTCGCGGCGGCATGGGCGGCCGCCATGGCCTCGAGCAGAGCGTGGGGCCCGCTGGCGGCGGCCGGGTCGTGCAGCCGCCACTCGTCGACAACACCCGCCAGATCTTCGCGGGCGGAGGGGCCCCCGTCGTGGATCGCCGCCCGCCTCGCCGCCTCCGCCAGGGCGGTCGGCTCGTACGCGGCCGCCTCGGCGCCCAGGCGGCCGTGGACCGCCGCCGAGGCTTGCATCGCTTCGGCCAGGGCGATGGCGTCCTGGCGCTTGATGTCGACGCGCCCCTTGGGGAGCCACGCCTCGAGCGCCGCCACGCCCTCTACGCCCGCCGAGCCCGCTTCCTCCAGGATGCACGGCCAGTCCCGGTCGGCGTAGTAGAGGCCCTTGGCGAGACCGGCGATCGCAGCAGCTGCGGCGCCATCGAGGAGGCCCGCGGTCGTGGCTGCATCCAGGGTGCAGCGGACGTTTACCATGGCTTCCGAAACGGGCCTGAAACCCAGGGTTTCGGGGGCGTGGACGATCGCCACCTCGTCGTCGTCTTCCAGGCGCCCGGAGGCGAAGGCCTCGAACACCCAACCGACTCCGCGCACCCCGAGCGGATGAAGCTCGGCGGCCCTCAGGGCGCCCATGCTGGCGGCGCCGAACACCTCGACGCCCTCGCCCAAGGCCCAGAGGATCTCCTTGTGCCAGATCGACCTGGTGGAATCGAAGTAGCCGTCGACGATGCCGATCACCCGGGCGCCGGCGTGCACCGCCCGGAAGATGTCGCCCTGGGCGACGGGGGGGCGGATCTCCGCCTCGGCGCAGGCCAGGTCTTCAGGCGGCGCCGAAGGGCCCAGGAAGATGACGCGCTCGCTCATCCTCAGCGTCCTTGCGCAGCCGCCGCGACGGCGCGCGCCTTGGGGACGTAGCCGTACTCGTGGTCGACGCCCTCGAGCCCAGGGACCAGGACCTTCACCACCGGGATCTCGAACCGGACCGAGGTCAGGTCCACCGCCACGACCTGGTCCATGCCCGCCCGGCGCAGGGCGGCCAGCAGGGCCTCGACGCTGTCGCTGAACGACTGGGAAGGGTCGGGCGCCGGATCGCCAGCGGGGCGGAACGGCCGGCGGGGGCCCGCCGCGGCCTGGAGGTATTGGCGGGTCTGGGCGCGCCGGCCGGCCGTGTCGGCGTAGTCTTGGCCTTCGAGGTCCTCCCTGGCCCCGGCGATGTGCGTCAGCCGGCATTGGGCGGCCTCGGTGAGCGCCCGGGAGAGCGCGATGCCGCGCCAGAGGTGACATCCCGAGCCGACGGCGGCGAAGGGCTCCCGCTCCGGGTCGCATCCCTTCTCCCGGATGAGGACCTCGTAGGCGGGCACGCCCAGGTCGGAGGTGGTCTCGAAGGCGAAGACATCGATTCCGCAAGCCTCGAACCGGTCGAGCAGCGCTCTGCAGCCAGGATCGTCGACGCTGGCCAGATCGAGCGCCGTGCCCTCGCGGCGGGCAGGCGGGGCCGCGCGCCAGAGGGTGCTCGCATCCCGCTCGATCACCTCGCAGAGGGCGTGGACGATCGCTTCGGCCCGGCTGTTGCCTGAGGCCAGCCCATTGGAATTGGACGCAAGGCCCTTTGGCGTCGGCACGCCCAGCAGGCTGTCGTCGATCGCCATGCACCCGTAGGGCGCGAACACCTCTTCGCCGGAGCCCAGGTCCTTGCCCCGCGTCCACAGCAGGACCTGGCGGGGGTCCAGAGCTTCGCCGCGTCCGGGCATCCGGGCGAGGTCCAGCACGGACCGGCCTTCGTGGGCGAGTTCGCCGGCGCTGGCCACGCGGACGGGGATGTCCGGCCGCTCCGCGTGGAACATCTCGATGGATTCCATCACCGCCGACACCTTGGCGTCGACGAGGCTCAGGCCCTTGCCCTGCGACACCACCAGGGAGCGGGAGGCCGGGCGAACCGCGGTCGCCACCGGCACGCCGATCCAGTCGAGCCCGGTGATGTTCGCGACCCGCGTGATCCCGACCTGCGCCAGGAGCGGCTTCAGGCGCTCCAGCGTGTCGGCGGGAGCGACCTCCCGGCGCGTTCCCTGGTGATGGTAGTTCAGCGACGGCGACGGCATGCCGGACCTCCCGAGCGATGCGGCTCATCCCCAATGCGACAAGGCTAACGAAGCGGTAACGGTATGCGTGTGCGACCTACCTGCACACTTGTTTTAACACCTGAGCCGTGCTAGTATCAATATAGTACTGAGGGGGCGCTATCTTTATGTTCTGCCTTACCCGGGCGCTCTCCGCTTGGTGAATGACTCGCTTACTTTGAATTGTTCAAATTTAAGATGAGGAGTTTGAGATGGCAGACGATATTCACAATCAATTGGAACAGCTGAACAAACTCGCGCCCGATGCTCGCGCGCGGGTCAGCAATGCGCTGAAGGCCAGCGTCGCCGCCGAGCTCAGCCGGCAGACGCCCGGCAACGCGGCGGCGGAATTCTCGAAGGGGGCCTTCTTCAGCCGCTCCCGCGGGAACGCCATGCTGGACGACTCCTCCATCATGGAGAAGGCGGCCGCCATGGACGCCGAGACCTTCGCGAAGTTCGCGACGAACCTTCAGACCCTGAAGGGCCTCAAGGGCGCGCCAGGCGGCTGATCGCGAACGCCAGCGCGATCACGCGCCATGTTGGCGAATTTCGACAAGCTTGCGGACGTCAGGGGCTCCAACTTCGTCTGGAGCTGGCGGCCCCTGGCGCACGGCTGGTTCCGGCGCCTCAAGGTGAACTCGAGCCTCATCGGGTTCGACCCCCGCCTCGGCCTGGACGGCGATCGCCTGCGCGCGGCGCTGAGCGGCGCAGCGGAGGAGCGGGAGGACTGGTTGATCCATCCGGCCCTGAGCCTGCTGACCGATCCCCTCTCGGAGCTGCCGCCGACGCTCGGGCGCCAGCTGCTGCTCGCCGCCTGGACGGCGGGCAATGCGCGGCTCGATCTCGGCTGGGTGCAGACACCGTGCGAGCTTCTGTTCTGGACCCCGGCCGGACCCCGCCTGCTGGCGCCCGGCCGGCACGACCTCGCAGAACTGGGACTGGAGCTCACCGCCTCGTCCTCGGGCTTCCCCGTCGCGCTCGACGCCTTCGCGGCCACCCTCGACGGCCTGGTCGAGGACTGCTGGAGCAGCGAAGACGACGATCCGGCGCAGGCCGAGCAGGACCGGCGGCACATCTGCGATTTCCTGGGCCTCACGGCCCTCCTGGCCCGGCGGCTGCCGCAGGTGGCGGACTGGGCCTCCCGCGTCACCCAGGTGGTGATCCCGTTCCGCAGCCCTGCGCCGGAGGGATTCCGCAGCTCATCGGCCGCGGAGTTCCCTGGCCTGATCCGCATGGACATCGGCTATGGGGCGCTGCGGATCCTGGAATGCCTGCTGCACGAGAGCGCCCACAGGTACTTCTATCACTGCGAGACCGAGCAGCCCTTCGTCGAGGACCTCTTCGTCGACCGGGTGTTCCCCTCGCCGCTGAAGCCGCGCCCGCGCCCGCTCCGCTCGGTGATGCTCGCCTATCACGCCCTGGCCTACATCGTGGCGGGCTTCGCCGAAGTCGCCGATCTCGGGCTGTTCGGGAGGCCCGGCGCTCTCGACGAGGAGCTGAAGGCGCTGCGCCGCGCCACCCTCGATGCGCAGGAGACCTGCTTCGAGGCGGCCACCCTCCTCACCGACAACGGCTTCGCATTCCTCGAAAACACCCGGAGGGTCGCCGACCATGGCCTCGCTTGGTGAAGAGCCGCTCCAGTTCGTCCTGAAGCTCGCCTCGATCTGCAACCTCAACTGCTCCTATTGCTACGTCTACAACAAGGGCGACGAGACCTGGCGCGAACGGCCGCCGTTCGTGACCGTCCCCGTCGTCGAGGCCCTGATCCGGCGCATCCGCGAGCACGTCCGCCTGTCGGGTCAGCGCAAGATCCGCATCACCTTCCACGGCGGGGAGCCCTGCCTGATCGGAGCCGAGGCCTTCGACCTGATCTGCCTGCGGCTGCGCACAGGCCTGGGCGATCTCGGACACATCCATCTGTCGCTGCAGACCAACGGCGTCTTGCTGGGCGACGAATGGATCGAGGTGCTGCGCCGCCACGGCGTCTTCCTAGGCATCAGCCTGGACGGACCGCCGGAGGTCCACGACCGGGTCCGCGTCGATCACATGGGGCGGCCCACCTATCGCAAGGTCGTCCAGGCCCTCGAGAGGCTCCGCAAGGGCGGCCTCTCCTACGATCTGCTGACGGTCGTGCAGCCTGGCCACGACGGGGCGGCGGCCTACCGGCACCTGGCTTCGCTCGGGCCCCGGTCGATCAACTTCCTGCTGCCCGACCACACCCATGACGACATTGCGGCCGTCCGGGCGCGCCACGGACCGACGCCCTGCGCCGACTTCCTGATCCCCGCCTTCGACGAGTGGTGGGCGGAGGGCCGCATCGAGACCCGCATCGGCCTGTTCTGGAGCATGACCCGGCTGATCATGGGCGCCGAGAGCGACGTGGATCTGCTTGGCAACAAGCCCCTGCGGTTCGTCTTCGTGGAGACCGACGGCGAGATCCAGCCGCTGGACGTGTTGCGCATCTGCGGCAACCGTTTCACGGCGACGGGGCTCAATGTGCTCGCCAACGACTTCCGCGAAGTGGCGCGCCAGGACAGCCAGCTGGCCATGGCGGTGTTCCAGGGCGCGCCCATGGCAGCGGCCTGCCAGGGCTGCCGCGAACGCGAGACCTGCGCGGGAGGCTATCTCCCACACCGCTTCTCTCGCGAGCGCGGGTTCGACAATCCGTCGGTCTGGTGCGCGGACCTGCTCGCCCTGTTCGGCCACATCCGCAGCCGCCTCGGCGTGGACGTCGAGGAGACGCGTCGGCGCCGCCACGACCTCGCCCAGCTCGAACCCGCCTGAGGATCCGCCATGGGGGCCGCGGCGATCAGCGACATGACGGAGGCCCTCACCTGGAGCGCTCCGGAGCCGGTGCTCGCCGACAACTTCCGCTTCTATGTGGACCTGGTCAGCGACGCCTTCGCCGCCCTGCTGGCGGGCCTCGAGCGCGAAAGCCCCGAGACGCACACGGCCATCCGCGAGGCGCTCGAGGCGGCGCCCGACGACGCCTTCATGCGCGTGCTGCTGGCGCCGGAGACCACCTACCGGCTGCTGTGGCGCCGCCTCGAGCGCCTCGCGGATGGCCGTGTGCGTCTCGGGGCTTTCGCGCTCGAGGCCCGCCAGCAGGG
>FTGK01001062.1_pt1 | contig 13682 bp, 10 predicted proteins | sample 1640691 | NCBI WGS metagenome assembly FTGK01 (sample SAMEA3914789, study PRJEB12502) | metagenome | biome: forest; material: soil | place: Canada | collected 2011-07-03 | depth 0.3 m | reverse complement strand
GGCCCTGGTCGGCGCCGCCGACGTGCGCAACGGAATCGTCTTCTGCAACCGCAAGACCGAGGTCGACATCGTCGCCAAGTCGCTGCGCAAGCACGGCTTCGACGCCTCGCCGATCCACGGCGACCTCGACCAGAGCATGCGGATGAAGACGCTGGACGCCTTCCGCAAGGGTGAGCTGAAGCTGCTCTGCGCCTCGGACGTCGCGGCCCGCGGCCTCGACATCCCCGACGTCAGCCACGTCTTCAACTACGACGTGCCGCACCATGCCGACGACTACGTGCACCGGATCGGCCGCACCGGCCGCGCCGGCCGCAAGGGCGACGCCTATATGATCGTGACCCCTGCCGACAGCCGCTCGCTCGACAAGGTGCTGAAGTTGATCGGCAAGTCGCCGGTGGAGGAGAAGCTGGACCTCGACTGGGACTCGGCCAAGTCCGAGGACCGTCCGGGCCGCGAGAGCCGTGGCCGTTCGGGCTCGCGAGATCGCCCCGGGCGCGAGCGCTCCGAACGCAGCCCTCGCCGCGAACGGCACGAAGCGCCGGCCTCCGTGGCCGCCCCTGAGGCACAGTCCGCCGTTGTCGAAGCCCCCGTCGCAGCCGAGGCGCCGGCGCCCGAGCGGCGCGAGCCCTCGCGAGAGCCCCGCCGGAGCGACCGCCCCGAACGCTCTCAGCAGCGCGCCGAGCGCTCGCACGAGCGGCCCGCGCAGGCCGAGCGCAATCAGGACCGCCAAGAGCGCAGCCACGACCGTCCGGAGCGCGGCCGTGATCGCCAGGAGCGTTCAGGTGGCGACGAAGGCCGCGTGGTCGGTTTCGGCTCTGACGTGCCGGCCTTCCTGGCCCGCCCGTCTCCCAAGCTGTCGCCGGCGTCGGCCGAGGACTGAGGCTATTCCGCCGCTTCCCGGAGCAGCGCCCCGGGGAACCGCCGCTCGAACTGGCCGAGCGCCTGGGCGTCGAGCCGCACCGCGAGGCTGACCTGTCCCTCGTCACCGTCCGAACGGCTCATGACGCGGCCATGGCTATAGAGCCATGCCAGGGCCTCGCCGTCCTGCGGCCCTAGCCGCGCCTCGATCGGCGCGCCTTTGTCGAGCAGCTCGGCCAGGAACTCCGCCAGCTTGTCACAGCCGTCGCCGGTGATCGCGGAGACCGCCACGACCGGCGCGCCCGAGCCGTCGCGCCGCTGCGGCCGGTTGAGCAGGGTCTCGCGATCCTCCTCGGGCAGCAGGTCGATCTTGTTCCAGACCTCGACGATGGCTCTACCGGAGCCCTCCCCCGCGCCGAGCTGCTCCAGCACCGCCTCGACATCGGCCGCCTGGGCCTCGCTCTCTTCGCCCGAGATGTCGCGCACGTGCAGGATCACGTCGGCCTCCTGCACCTCCTCAAGGGTGGCCCGGAAGGCCTCGACCAGCTCGTGCGGCAGGTCGGAGATGAAGCCGACGGTGTCCGAGAGCATCGAAGGCCGGCCGCCCGGCAGGCGGATGGCTCGGTGGGTCGGGTCGAGGGTGGCGAACAGCAGGTCCTTGGCCTCGACCTCGGCGCCGGTCAGGCGGTTGAACAGGGTCGACTTGCCGGCGTTGGTGTAGCCGACCAGCGCCACGACCGGATAGGGCGTGCGGGTGCGCGCGGAACGCTGCAGGTGACGGGTGCGGCGCACCTCCTCCAGCTCCCGCTTCAGGCGTCCGATCTTCTCGGCGAGCAGCCGCCGGTCGGTCTCGATCTGGGTCTCGCCGGGGCCGCCCATGACCCCGAAGCCGCCGCGCTGCCGCTCCAGGTGGGTCCAGGTGCGCACCAGGCGCGAGCGCTCGTAGGCGAGCCGCGCCAGCTCGACTTGCAGGCGCCCTTCACGGGTGCGCGCCCGGCGGGCGAAGATCTCCAGGATCAGGCCGGTCCGGTCGATGACCTTCGCCTCCCAGGCCTTCTCCAGATTGCGCTGCTGGACCGGCGTCAGGGCGTCGTCGACCACCACCACGTCCGCCTCGTGCGCGCGCACGACGGCGGCGAGCTCATCGACCTTGCCCTTGCCGAACAGGGTGGCGGGCACGGTGGTGCGCAGCGGCGCCACCATGGACTCCACGATGTTCAGGTCCAGGGCTTCGGCGAGACCGACGGCTTCGTCGAGGCGCTGCTCGGGCGAGCGCAGGCCGCCGGCCCGCGGCCGGACGGGATGCACGACGATGGCGGATTGGACTCTGGTGCGGTGGTCGACGGAACGGTCGGTCAATCGAGGTCCTGGTCAGCAGACGGTTCGTAAAGCTGCACCGGCTGGGCCGGCATGATGGTCGAGATCGCGTGCTTGTAGACCAGCTGGGCCTGGCCATCGCGGCGGAGCAACACGCAGAAATTGTCGAACCAGGCGACCACCCCCTGCAGCTTGACGCCGTTCACCAGGTAGATGGTCAGGGGGGTCTTCGACTTGCGGACGCTGTTCAGGAAGGTGTCCTGCAGGTTCTGTTTCTTGTCGGTAGCCATGGAACGCTTCGCCTCTCGTTTTCCGGAGGCAATCGCCCCCACACACAATCAGGATTTGTAGGCCTCGCTTCGGCTGAGCGCCAATGACTAAGCCGCTCGGCTGGCTGCATCGCTCACATAAGAGGCGCGGAGGCGCATCGCCACCGGTCCGGGGGTCCCATCGCCGATCTTTGCGCCATCGATGGACACCACCGGCGTCACCAGGCTGCCGGCGCCGGTGATGAACGCCTCCCTCGCCTGCTTGGCGTCCTCCACGCTGAAGGGCCGCTCGGAGACCTGAAGCCCCTCGCGCGCGATCAGCTCCATCAGGCTCTTGCGGGTGATGCCGCGCAGGATGTTGGCGTTGAGGTCGCGGGTGCGCAGCATGCCGTCCTGGTCGACGATCCAGGCGTTGGATGAGGCGCCTTCGGTGACCAGGCCGAGATCATCGACGAACCATGCCTCGCCGGCGCCCTTCTCCCGCGCCGCCTGCTTGGCGAGGACGTTGGGCAGCAGGGCGATCGTCTTGATGTCGCAGCGGCCCCAGCGCGTCTCGGGCGTGGTGATCACGCCGATGCCCTTCGCGGCCTTCGCCTCCGCCGCCGCCATGTCCACGGGCTTGGCGGTGATGACGATCGAGGGCCGCACCGGCCGCGTCGGGAAGGCGTGATCGCGCGGGGCGACGCCGCGGCTGATCTGCAGATAGACGAGGCCGTCCCGCACCCGGTTCCTGCGGATCGCCTCGCGCAGCACCAGCTGCAGGGCCTTGCGGCTCATCGGCATGGCGATGCGCAGCTCGCCCAGGGACCGCTCGAGGCGGGTGAAATGCCCCTCCGCATCCGCCAGCCGGCCGCCCATCACGGCCCAGACCTCATAGACCCCGTCGGCCAGCTGGTAGCCGCGATCCTCGATGTGAACGCTGGCCTCGGCGTGCGGCAGGAAGCGGCCGTTCACATAGGCGACGCGACCCATCAGGCGTCCTCTTCCTCGGTCTCGCCGGCTCTGGAGGCCACGCCCAGGGACTTCAGCTTGCGGTGCAGGGCCGAGCGCTCCATGCCGATGAAGGCGGCGGTGCGGGAGATGTTGCCGCCGAAGCGCAGGATCTGCGCGTTCAGATATTCGCGCTCGAACACCTCGCGGGCGTCGCGCAGCGGCAGGGCGATGATCCGCTCGGCCCCCACCGCACCGGCCGAGCCGGAAGAGGTCACCTCCGCGGGGAGCATCTCCGCGGTGATCTCGTCCTTGGGATCGCCGGAGACCAGGATCAACAGGCGCTCGACGATGTTGATCAGCTGCCGGACGTTGCCCGGCCAGGGGTGCACCTGCAGGGTGGCGATGGCGTCGTCGCCGAGCTTGCGCTTGGGAAGACCGGTGGCCGCGCTGACCCGGTCCACGAAATACTCGACCAGTTCGGCGATGTCCTCGCGCCGCTCCGACAGGCCAGGGACGCGCAGGGGCACCACGTTGAGGCGGTGGAACAGGTCCTCGCGGAAGCGTCCGGCGGCGATCTCGGTGCGGAGGTCGCGGCTGGTCGACGACATCACCCGCACGTCCACCTGCACGTCTCCGGTCCCGCCCACCCGGCGGAAGCGCTGCTCGACCAGCACGCGAAGGATCCGCCCCTGGGTCTCCAGCGGCATGTCGCAGACCTCGTCGAGATAGAGGGTTCCGCCGTGGGCGCGTTCGAACACCCCGATCTTCCGCGGTCGGCCCTCCTCCCCCTCTTCCCCGAACAGCTCCGAATCCACCCTCTCAGGCGTCATCCCGGCGGCGGCGATCACGACGAACTCCGCCTTGGCCCGGTGGCTGCCCTCGTGGATCATCCGGGCCACCAGCTCCTTGCCGGCGCCCGCAGGGCCGGAGATCAGGATCCGGCTGTTGGCAGGCGCCACCTTGGACAGCAGTTGGCGCAGCTGAACCATCGCCGGCGAGTGGCCGATCAGGGTGTCCGGGACCATGGTCTGCGCCCTGAGCCTGCGGTTCTCCCGCTTCAGCTGAGAGGTCTCCAGCGCGCGTTCGATCACCAGCAGCAGCCGGTCCGACTTGAACGGCTTCTCGAGGAACTCGTAGGCCCCGCGCTTGATGGCGCTGACCGCCGTCTCGATGTTGCCGTGGCCGGAGATCATGATCACCGGCAGGTCCGGATCCAGCTCCTTGACCAGGTCGAGCAGCTCCAGGCCATCCATGCCGCCCCCCTGCATCCAGATGTCGAGCAACACCAGGGCGGGCTTGCGCGCCTTGATCGCCGACAGCGCCGAGGCGGAGTCGGGGGCCGTGCGCACCGCATAGCCTTCGTCGGTCAGGATCCCCGAGACGAGTTCGCGGATGTCCGCCTCGTCGTCGACGACCAGGATATCTGTCGCCATCTAGCGCCTCACGTAACGGTCGCGCCCTCGGGCGCGGTTTTCTGGATGATCGCCGTGGGCGGGAAGCGAAGCACCGCCCGCGCCCCCGGCAGCTGGCGCGCGTCCAGCAGCAGCAGTTCGCCGCCATGCTCCTCCTGGATGCGCTTGACGATGGCGAGGCCGAGGCCCGTGCCCTTCTCTCGCGTGGTCACATAGGGTTCGGTCAGCCGGGCGCGGTCGGCCTGGGGCAGGCCCACGCCGTTGTCTTCGACCTCGAACCCGAGCCCGCGGTCGTCGACCACCAGCCGCGCGGTGATGCGGCCCTTGACGCCTGGAGCAGCCTGGCGCCGGGCCTGGACGGCCTCTCCTGCGTTCTTGAGCAGATTGGCCAGCCCCTGAGCCACCATGCGCCCGTCGCAGAGCAGCATGACCTCCTCGGCCGGCTCCTGCAGCTCGATCGTTGTGGCCTGGTCGCGCACCCGCTCGGCGAACACCGCCTGGCGGAGGAGCTCGTTGGCGCTCTGCGGCTCGAACTTGGGCGCAGGCATGCGGGCGAAGGCGGAGAATTCGTCCACCATGCGGCCGATGTCGCCGACCTGGCGGATGATGGTCTCGGTGCACCTGTCGAAGGTCTCCAGGTCGCCCTGGATCTCCTTGCGGTATTTGCGGCGGATCCTCTCCGCCGAGAGCTGGATCGGCGTCAGCGGGTTCTTGATCTCGTGGGCGATCCGGCGGGCCACGTCGCGCCAGGCGGCGCTGCGCTGGGCGGTCACCAGGCGGGTGATGTCGTCGAACGTCAGCACCAGGCCGCCCTCCGCCGCGCCGGAGGCCCTCACCCGCAGCCGCCGGGTGTCGCCGTCCCGGACCAGATCGATCTCCTCCTCCGCCTCGCCGCGGGTGCGTGCAGCGGCGGCGGCGATGTGGAGCAGTTCGGGAGCCGCGTCCGCCAGCGGCTGGCCGATGGCGTCCTCTCCAAGCGCCAGGAGCGAATGGGCGGGCTGGTTCGCGGCCGAGATGGCGCCCTCGGCGTCCAGGCCCAGCACGCCCGCGCTGACGCCGGCGAGCACGGTCTCGATGAACTGACGTCGGGACTCCGCCTCTTCGCTCGCCGTCTTGAGCGCCCGCTGCTGAGCCTGAAGATCATGCGTCATCCGATTGAATGCATGCGACAAGTCAGCCAGTTCTTCAGGCGCTTTGGGAGGTTCGACCCGCGCGTCGAGATCGCCCGCGGAAACGCGGTCGGCGGCCGCCACCAGCCGGGCGACCGGGGCCGAAATGGCGTTGGCGGCGCCCATCCCGAGCCAGACGGAGCCGACCATGGCCAGCAGCACGCTCTCCAGATAGGTCAACAGAAAGGCGGCCTGGACCTGGTGCCGGTTGGACTCGGCCTCGCGGTAATCCTGCAAGGCGCCCGACGCCGCCGTGAGGTTCCGGATGATCCCGGGCTGCACCCGTCGGACCACATAGACATAGGCGTCCGGGTAGGCCCGCAGCCGGTAGAGGCCGCGGATCAGCGCGTCCTGCTCGAAGGTCTTCTCCGGCACGTCGCCCTTGTCGGCCCAGCGGATGGCGTCCGGCGGCGGCGCGACGAAGGGCGGCGCGTTGTCGTTCTCGGCGCTGGCCAGGACCCGCCCCTCGTGGTCGAGCACATAGGCCCCAGCGAAGGGCCTCGCCGCCGCCTGGAGCTGCAGCACGCGGCCGAAGGTCATGGGGCTGGAGCGGAACACCGGCTCGGCGCGGTTGAGGTCCAAGGCCATGGCCTGCAGGTCGGCTGAGAGGTTGTTGGTCTGCTCGTCCAGATAGGATTGGGCGACGGTCGCGGAGTTCTGCACGACGGTGCGCACCCGCTTGGAGAACCAGTTCTCCACGCCTCTGGTGACCAGGGCCCCGAAGAACAGGGCCATGACGATGGCGGGGACCACGGCGGCCAGGGCGAACATGGTCACGAACCGTACGTGCAGGCGCGCCCCGGCGTCGCGGCCGCGCTCGCGCAGCATCTTCACCACCCGCCATCCCACGGCGGCGGCAAGGGCCAGGATGAGGACGAGATTGCCCAGAACGGCCGCCAGGATGATGCGGCTGGCCGGACCGGCCTTGCCGGCGCCGGGCGCTCGGGTCGAGAAATAGACGGCTGCGATGGTCAGGAGGACCGCGACGCCATAGCCGAAGCCCAGGATGAAGCGCGGCTGTACGCGCTCGCGCCACGGCCCGGCGATCCGACTCGACAAGCTTCCGGGGGCGGCTCCCATCGGGGAGACTCTGCGACGACTGTGCCCTGATTTCAACAGGGCAGTGGCATCAATGCTTCACAAGCCGATCACGCCTTGGTGCGGACCGGCTGGATTCCGAGATCCTGGATCTTCTTGCGCAGCGTGTTGCGGTTCAGCCCCAGGATCTCCGCGGCGCGGATCTGGTTGCCCCGGGTCGCGGCCAGCGTCAGGCGGATCAGCGGCGCCTCCACCTCCTGCAGCACCCGGTCGTAGAGCCCGCGGGGCGGGATGCCGTCGGGCTGTGAGGCGAAGTCCGCAGCCAGGTGCCGCTCGATGAGCGTCGAGAGGCTGACCGGCCCCTCCCCCTGTACGGTGCGGCTGGTCTCCTCGCGCAGCTCCCGCTCCACGATACGGGCGGAGATCACGTCCTCGGCGTAGAGGGCGCACATGCGGCGGATCAGGTTCTCCAGCTCGCGCACATTGCCGGGCCAGGGATGCGCCTTCAGCCGGTCGAGCGCGCCCTGGTCGATGGTCTTGGCCGGAAGGCCCTCCCGGTGGGCGCGGAGCAGGAAGGCGCGCGCCAGCTCCGGGATGTCCTCGGTGCGCTCTCGCAAGGGGGGCAGTCGTACGGGGGCGACATTCAGGCGGAAGAACAGGTCCTCGCGGAACAGGCCCTGTTGGATCAGGCCGCGAAGATCGCGGTTGGTCGCCGCGATGATGCGCGCGTCCGCCGGCCTGCCGGTGCGCGGGTTTATCGCCTTTTCCGAGCCGTCGATCACCCGCAGCAGGCGGGTCTGGGCGTCGAGCGGCATGTCGCCGACCTCGTCCAGGAAAAGCGTGCCGCCGTCGGCCTCCACCAGCTTGCCGGTCTCGTCCCCGCGGCCGAACAGCTCCGTCTCCACCCGCTCCCGGGGCGTGGCCGCCAGGTTCACCGCCACGAAGCGGCCGTCGCGGCGACGGCCGAGGTCGTGCAGCGCGCGGGCGACCAGCTCCTTGCCGGCGCCGGACTCGCCGGTGACCAGCACGGTCAGGTCCGCGCCCACCAGGCGGGCCACGGTGCGATAGACCTCCTGCATCGGCGGCGAGCGGCCGATCAGCGGCAGGCGCTCGTCGCGGACGGCGCGCGCCTGCGCCTTGGCGAGCTCGGTGTCCGCCGGCTTGGCCAGGGCCCGCTTGGCCGCGTTGGTCATGTCGTCGAGGTCGAAGGGCTTGGGGACGTATTCGTAGGCCCCGATCTCGGCCGCATTCACGGCCGTGAGCAGGGTGTTCTGGGCGCTCATCACAATGACCGGCAGGCGCGGCCTCTGCTTGCGGATGCGCGGCAGCACGTCGAACACGTTCTCGTCCGGCATCACCACGTCGGTGATGACCAGATCGCCCTCCCCGTCCGAGACCCACTTCAGCAAGGTCGAAGCATTGGAGGTCGCCCTCACCTGATAGCCGAGGCGCGAGAAGGCCTGGCTCAGGACCAACCGGATCGAGGCGTCGTCGTCGGCGATCAGGATCTTGTTCTGGATGGACATGAAATTGGCTTAGCTCGGCGTTTCTGGGGATTGCACGGGCAAGAGCACGCGGAACTGGGTGCGCCCGGGTTCTGACTCGAAATCGACCAGACCGCCGTGCGCGGCGACCAGTTTGGCGACAAGCGCCAGTCCGAGGCCGGTCCCGTTCGCTTTTGTGGTGACAAACGGCTCGAACAGCTGGTCGCGCAGATGCCCCGGCACGCCCGGGCCGTTGTCCTGGATGCGGACCTCCAGCGGCACGGCCTTGGTCCGGCCGTCTTCGCTGCGGAGCCGAAGGCCATGGCGATAGGCGGTGGTGACGGTGATCTCGCCGCGGCCATCGCCGCGCGCGTGCGCGGCCTCGGCGGCGTTCTTGACCAGGTTCAGGAAGATCTGGATCAGCTGGTCCTCGTCCCCGGACGTCGGAGGCAGGGACGGATCGTAGGCGTCGCGCAGGACCAGGCCGTCCGCCGGACCGTTGGCGACGAGGGCCTTCACCCGGTCCAGCACCGCGTGGATGTTCACTGGCAGGCCGGCCACCGGCCGATCCCATCCGAGCTCCTCGACCCGGTCCACCAGTCGGCGGATGCGCTCCGTCTCGTCGACGATCAGCTCCGCGAGGGCTGCATCCTCGGCCTTCACCCCCGACTTCAGGAGCTGGGCGGCGCCGCGGATCCCGGCCAGCGGGTTCTTGATCTCGTGCGCGAGCATGCGGCCGAGGCCGCCGATCGAGCGCAGGCTGTGGATGTCGAGGGTCCGGCGGGCGATGTTGGCGCCATTGGGGTGCAGGGTCAGCAGCACCGCCCCCTCCGCCAGGGGCGAGGCCACGATGCCGGCCTGGAAGGCGGTCTGGCCTGGGAGGGCGAACTCCACGTCCCGCTCGCGCGCCGGGGCGCCGGTATCCCGCGCACGGGCCATCAGGAGGTCGATCTTGTCCCCGCCGACGACAGCGTCCCGGAAACGCGAGCGCGCAAGCAGGCCAAGCCCCTGGCCGAACAGGGTTTCCGCCGCTTCGTTAGCTGCCTTGAGGGCCCCGTCGGCTCCGACGATCACCGCCGGATCAGCGCCTGCCTCGAACGCGGCGGCCTTGAGGCTTTCAGATGCCGGCATGAAGTCTGCCTAATTTTTGCTCATATAGTCCGGCTAGTTTTTAGGCATCTTGACTAGCGTTTGTCCAGCCCTGGACAAAGACGGGCGCCTCGCCGAAACAGGCGCGGTGCGCTTCGCAGCCGTCATCGCCGCCGCTGGAGTGGGACGCCGCGCGGGCGGAGTGCGTCCCAAGCAATGGCGGCTGCTCGCCGGCAAGCCGGTCCTTCGCTGGTCCGTCGAGGCGCTTGCCGCGGCCGGCGCCGAGCTGCTGGTCGTGGTGGTCGCCGAGGGCGAGGAATCGGCGGCGGCCGAAATCCTGGCTGGGATAGACATCGTCCGTGTGGTCCGCGGGGGCGCCGAGCGGGCGGACTCGGTGAAGGCGGGACTGGCCGCCCTCGCCGGCGATCCGCCCGACGCCGTGCTGATCCACGACGCCGCCCGTCCCTTCGTGCAGCCCAGACATGTGGCGGCGCTGCTGGAGGCGCTCGAGGCAGCCGACGGAGCGGCGCCGGTGCTGACGGTGTCCGATACCCTCAAGCGTGAGACGCAAGGCGGCGCTCTTTCCACCCTCTCGCGCGCCGGCCTCTACCGGGTGCAGACGCCGCAGGCCTTCCGCTACGACAGGCTGGCGGCCGGCTACGCCGCGTGGAGCGAGCCCGAGCCGCCGACCGACGACGCCGGGCCGGTCGAGCTGGCCGGGGGCCGAGTCATCGCCACGCCCGGCGACCCAATGCTCATGAAGCTCACCTATCCGGAGGATTTCGCCATGGCGGAAGCCCTGGCGGGCCAGGCCCGCATCACCCGCGTCGGTCAGGGCTTCGACGCCCATCGCTTCGGCCCGGGCGAGGAGGTCTGGCTTTGCGGCGTGCGCATCGCCCACGACAAGGCCCTGGTCGGCCATTCCGACGCCGACGCCGGCCTGCACGCCCTCACCGACGCCCTGTTGGGGGCCGTCGGCCAGGGCGACATCGGCGACCACTTCCCGCCCTCGGACCCGAAGTGGAAGGGGGCCGCATCGGACCGGTTCCTGCTGCACGCCCTGGAACTGGTCCACGGCGTCGGCGGGCGGGTGATCAATGCCGACGTCACGCTGATCTGCGAGGAGCCACGCATCAAGCCGCATCGCGAGGCCATGCGCGCCCGCCTGGCCGAGCTGCTGCAACTCCCCCTCGACCGGATCAGCGTCAAGGCGACCACGACGGAGGCCATGGGCTTCACCGGCCGACGCGAAGGACTTGCCGCCCAGGCGGTTGTGGCGGTGGAAACCCCTTAGGGGGCGCCCGCAAAGCGCCGGACCAGCGCCCCCAGCACATTCGCATAGTCGTCGGTCCAGGCGCGGGCGCGGCTGGGGTCGACGGGTCGCCAGCGAGGGTCCGCGCGGAACGGCTGCAGGGCCTCGGGAGTGCGCGCGGCGACCAGCACGATGGAGCCGGCGTCCGCGAAGATCGGGGCGGCGGGCGGCGGGACGTGGGTCTGCAGCAGCGAGACCCCTCCGGCGGCGTGGATGGCCGCGGCCGCAGGCGAAGCCAGTTCCAGGTTGCGGTTGGAAAGGTGCAGCACCACCACCCCGTCCGGCTTGATCGCCGCGAGGTAGAGACGCATGGCCTCGACCGTCAGCAGGTGGGTGGGAATGCTGTCCGAGGAGAAGGCGTCGATCAGCAGCAGGTCGAACTGCGACCCGCTCTGGTGTTGCAGCGACAGGCGCGCGTCGCCAATGACGATGTCGACCGGCCCCTTGGCGCAACCTCGGACATAGCTGAAACGCCGGGGGTCGGTGGCCAGGCGCGCCACCAGGGGATCGATCTCGAACGCCCGCATGGTGTCCGACGGCCGGACGAAGCTGGCGACCGTGCCCGTGCCCAGCCCCACGAGGCCGAAGCGGGCCGAAGCCTTGCGCGCCTGGACGCTGGCGAACGCCTGCCCCATCGGCCCGGACGGCGCATAGTAGGTCATCGGCCGGCAGCGCTCAGAGGGGTCGAGCAGCTCGGCGCCATGAACCGTCGAGCCGTGCACCATGAACCGCACCGTTCCGAGGGTCGGGACGTCGGCCTGGCCGATCTGGACGACGCCGAAGAAGCTGCGGTGGGACTCGCCGACCTGGTAGAGGCGGTGCTCGACCACCCCGGCAATGGCCAGGCCGCCGGTGAGCAGCGCAAAGGCGGCCGGCCTTTGCTGCAAGAGGAAGCAGCAGAGGCAGGCGACCGCGCCCAGGGCGAGCAGCACCATCCCGCCGAGCTCCACCTCGGGATTGGCCAGGAACAGCTCTGCGCCCAGGCCGACGAGCAACAGCGCCATGGTCGCGGCGTAGGGCGGCCAGGCCCGATCAGGCCGCGCCAGGGCCGCCAGGGCCAGGACGGCGGGATACTCCCAGACGTCGTTGAACAGGACAGGCGCCAGGAAGGCGTTGAAGGCGCCCCCGAGCACGCCGCCTAGGGCGATGCAGAGATAGAAATCCGTCAGCCGCCGGGGCTCGGGACGGCGCGCGGCCAAGGCCTGGTGGCAAACCAGGGCGGTGAGGAAGAAGGCGGCGAGGTGCAGCGCCAGTAGCGGCAGCCAGTCGCGGGTCCGCACGGCCACCAGCCAGAGGCACACCGGCGCCGCCAGGCCCTGGAGAACCAGCACGGCCTTGGGCGCAACGACCGGCCGGTCCTGGAAGGCGATCACGAAGGTCAGCAGGTAGAGCGCCAGGGGCGGGATCCACAGGAAGGGGACCGAGGCGACGTCGGAGGTGATGTGGCTGGTGACGCCCAGGAGCAGGCTCGACGGCGCGGCCGCGAGCAGGATCCAGCCTGTCCGCACGCGCCAGGGTGTCGGCGGCGCGCGGTCCGTCCCGAGCGCGGGCGGCCCATCGGCGCGGGATGCGGCCAGCCCTATGGCGGCGATCAGCACGGCGAAAACGCCATAGCCGAGGCTCCAGGCCAGGGCCTGCGCCTTCAGCCCCACGAGGGGCTGGACCGCCGCCGGATAGGCGACGAGGGCGAGCAGGCTGCCGAGATTGCTGGCGGCGTAGAGTCCGTACGGACTGCGCCGGAAATCCCGTCGGACCAGCCAGGCCTGCAGCAGGGGCGCGCTGGCCGAGAGCGCGGCGAAGGGCGCGCCGACGGAAAGGGTCAGGGCGGAGAGCAGCCAGAGCACCGGGTGTCCGGGCGAACCGGCGGATTCCAGTCGCAGCGGCAAGGTCAAGGCCGCCAGCGCCAGTACGAAGACGTGCGCCAGCATCTGCCGGCGCAGGCTGGCGATCCGCTGCAACAGGTGGGCGTAGGCGTATCCGAGGAGGAGCGCGATCTGGAAGAAGGCGAGGCTTGTGTTCCAGACGGATGGGGAGCCGCCCAGCCGCGGCAGCAGCAGCTGGGCGATCATCGGCTCGACCAGGAACACCAGGGCGGCGCTGAAGAAGGCCGCGGCCACGTGCAGGGACCGGGCCGGCCAGTCGCCGGGCCGCTGAAGCGCAGTGTCGGTCATCGCGCCTCCCCGCGCAGAATCGCCTTCGACTGCCGTACGGGAGAGCTTGCGCCCTTCCGCGCGCCGTTTGAACTCTAGGGCGCGAGGAGTCGGCATGGACGAGATCGATCAATTGGCCGCGGCCGTGCTGGAGCGGGCGCGGACCCGAGGCGTCACCATCGCCACGGCGGAGAGTTGCACGGGCGGCCTGGTCGCCGGCGCCTTGACCGCCATCGCTGGGTCCTCGGACGTGGTCGAGGGGGGCATGGTCACCTACTCCAATGCCGCCAAGTCGAAACTGCTGGGGGTCGACCCAGGGCTGATCGCCCGCCTCGGCGCCGTCTCCGAGGAGGTCGCCCGCGCCATGGCGGAGGGCGCGCAGCAGCGCCTGGGGGTCGGGCTCTCGGTGGCGATCACCGGTATCGCCGGCCCCGGCGGCGGCAGCGCGGCCAAGCCGGTCGGTCTCGTGCACTTCGCCACGGCGGAGGCGTCGGGCGTCACGCGTCACCGTGAGATGCGGTTCGGCGACCTCGGCCGGGCTGAGGTGCGGGAGGCGTCGGTGCGGGTCGCGCTGCAGATGCTGCTGGAGCGTCTGGGCGGATGATCGCCCTCCCCCGCTCGGCGGAGCTTCGGCACGCCACGCGCGTGGCG
>FTGK01000747.1_pt1 | contig 13708 bp, 10 predicted proteins | sample 1640691 | NCBI WGS metagenome assembly FTGK01 (sample SAMEA3914789, study PRJEB12502) | metagenome | biome: forest; material: soil | place: Canada | collected 2011-07-03 | depth 0.3 m | reverse complement strand
TCACCGCGAACAGGGACCACCAGTTGCCGTTGCCGGCCCGGCGGGGGCTCCGGCGCGCATCATCCAGAAGGTCACCGACGACATCTACCGGGCCGGCAACGGCAACTGGTGGTCCCTGTTCGCGGTGACCAAGGCGGGGATCATCGTCGTCGACCCGATCAGCGTCGAGTTCGCCCAGTGGCTCAAGGGCCAGCTCGCCCAGCGCTATCCAGGGCTCCCGGTCCGCTACGTGATCTACAGCCACAGCCATTGGGACCACATCGAAGGCGGCGCCGCCTTCCGTGACACCGCCCTGTTCGTCGCCCAGGACGGAATGCGCAAGAACATGGACGGCCGCTATCCCCACATGCCGGGCGACATGGTCGACCGGAACGCCAATGGCATGATCGAGCTCAACGAGATCCACGATCCCGGGGCCGAGCACCCGGGGATCTGCGGCATGCCCGACTTCTGGTTTCCCCACCAGGACCGCAACGGCGACGGCCACATCACCCCGGCCGAGTATTTCGCCGACGTCGTGCCGCCCGACATCACCTATGCGGAGTCCATGACCCTGACCCTCGGGGGCATGACCGTGAAGCTGATCTTCCCCGGCAAGAACCACGCGGACGACGGCACGGTGGTCTATTTCCCCGGCGAGCGGGTGGTGTTCTCCACAGACTTCCCGGCCGACGCCCTGGTGACCACCTCGATGCGCTCCTTGCCCAGCGCCTGCGGCGCCTTCGACGAGCATCCGATGTCGGAGTGGATCCGCTCCTACCGCACCATCGAGGCCCTGGACTTCGACGTCCTGGCCCAGGGCCACGGCTCCGCCCTGTTCACCAAGGCCGACGTCACCGAGGGGCGGGAATACTTCGAATACCTGCGCGACCAGGTCTCCGCCGGCATGCGCGCGGGCAAGAGCCTGGAGGAGCTCCGCCGGACCCTGATGCTCGAGAAGTACAAGGACTGGGCCTACTACGACCGGCTGCGGGTGATGAACATCGAGGCCGCCTACCGCAACCTCAGCCTCTACAAGTAGGTCAGATCCGCTTCTCCAGCACCACCAGGTGCAGGTCCCGCAGCGCACGGTCCGGCTGCGGGAAGGGCTCCGTCTCGCCGGTCAGGGCATAGCCGCGGCGCTGGTACCACGCGATCAGGCTCTCCCGCACGTGCACCACAGTGAGCCGGATACGCCGGCCGCCGTGCTGCCGGACCAGAGCCTCGGCCTCCTCCAGCACCACCCGGCCGTGACACCGGTTCTGCAGATCGGGCCGGACGGCCAGCAGGCCGAGATACCAGAGATCGTCTCCCCGCGGCTCGAGCCAGACGCAGGCCGCCAGCGGCCCGCCAGGAGCCTCGCGCCCCAGCAGCACTGCGCCTCCGGGGCCGCCGGCGATCATCTCCGCCAACTCGTCCGCAGAAATGCGCTCACCCTCGACGTAGCCGTTCTCGTGTGTCCACCCGAGCGCCGCCGCCTCGCCGCGATAGCTGAGGTTGATCAGGGCGGCAGCCTCGGCAAGCTCGGCGGCGGTGGCGGGCGTAAGCATGGGAGCGTCAAGAGGGATGCGGAGCCGGCAGGTCCGAGCGCGCGGCCACGGCCCTCGCGGGGCTCAGCCTCAGCTGGTGACGGGGGCCGGCTTAGTGGCCGACGCCGAAGCTGTAGGTCAGGCCGACGCCGCCGGAGAGCTGATCCTTCGAGCCGGCCACCTGGACGACGGGGCTGGCCGCGAGGTCCTTGGCGAGGCGGTGGTAGCCGACGTCGCCGATCAGCCTCAGGCCGCCGAACAGCCGGTAGCCGACGGCCGCTTCCACGCCCGTGTAGCGGCGCCCGCCCTTGGGCTCGTAGATGGAGGTGAAGGTGGGGCCCCGCGCTGCCTCTGTCGGGCTCACGCCGAAATAGGTGTCGACGTACTTGTTGTCGCCATAGCCGATGCGGGGGCCGACCGAGCCCTCCCAGCGCGAGCCGGTATAGATCAGGTCGACGCCCGCGTCGCCGACCCAGCCATGATGACCCAGGAAGCCGTGGCGGACTTCCGCCCGCCCGCGCAGCCAGTTGGTCGGCCACAGATTGACAAAGGCGCCGGGCTCGGCCGCCCAATCCACCTTGTCCAGGCCGGTCAGCTGGCCTTCGTTGCCGCGCCGGTAACGGAAGCGGGCCACGGGGCCGAAGTCGATGTAGCGGCTGGACAGCAGGGAGAGAGAGCTGCCGTCATCGGGCGGGGTGAAGCGATAGAGGCTGTCCGCCCGCCGCAGGTGGAAGGTGGGGGAGGGGACGAACACGTCGTGGCCGGCGCCCTCGTAGGGCGGGCTGGCGGTGAAGCGGCCTCCGAGGGTGACGATCCAGCCTTCCGCCTTGGCCGCGCAGGGGAGGAGCCCCAAGGCCAGGACGCTCGCCGTGATCACGCTTCGCATCGACATCACTTCGCTCTCCGTCGAACCCCTGGGCCCCAGCCGAGCTGGTACAGCTCCGTCCCGGCCTGACAACGCACAAGCGTGACCAAGGCCGCACGCGCACCGGGCCAAACCTGCGCGCAATCGCCGAGCGTGTCCCAAATGCCACGTTCTCGCCAGCGGCGCGCGCTACCAGGTCCAGCCGGGCGGATGGGGCGTCACGTTCCCGCCGAGATCGATCATCACCTCGTCGACATAGCACCAGCCCCAGCCTTCGGGCTCGTAGTAGGACTCCATCACCGGATGACCGGTGGTGCGGAAGTGGCCGGTGGCGTGGCGACCGGGCGACTGGTCGCAGCAGCCCACGTGCCCACAGACGCGGCAGATCCTGAGGTGGATCCAACGCTGCCCGGTCTTGAGGCACTCCTCGCAGCCGTCGGCCGAAGGGGTGACGCGGGCGAATTCGTCCAGATGAGTGCAGGCCTTCATGCGGCAGCTCCCTGGGGCTCCGCCGGCGCCTCCGCCTGCGCGGCGAGCCAGGCATGGATCTGAGCGACCACCGCCGCGCCCTCCCCGACGGCGGCGGCGACGCGCTTGGTCGAGCCGGAGCGGACGTCACCGACGGCGAACACCCCGTCGAGACTGGTCATAAGGGCGGGCGGATCGCCGGCTGCAGGCTGGGCCGCGCGGCCGGTCAGCACGAAGCCCTTGCCGTCCAGCTCCACGTCGCAGCCGGCCAGCCAGCCCGCGCAGGGGTCCGCGCCGACGAACAGGAAGAGGTGACGCAGGGAGCGCTCGTCGACCTCGCCGGTCTGCAGGTTGCGCCAGGCCACACGGCACAGGGCGCCGCTCTCGTCCACATCCAGGCGGTCGACCTCGGTGCGGACCAGAAGCTCGATGTTCGGCTGAGCCTTGATCCGTTCGATCAGGTAGCGCGACATGGTCGCCTCAAGGCCGTCGCGGCGGACCAGCAGCCAGACCTTGGCGGCCTTGCTGGCGAGATAGACCACCGCCTGGCCGGCGGAGTTGCCGCCGCCGACCAGGGCCACCTCCTGGCCGGCGCAGAGGGCCCCCTCCACCGGCGAGGCCCAGTAATGCACCCCATCCTTCTCCGCTTCCGCCAGGCCGTCGAAGGGAGGGCGGCGATAGTCGGCGCCGCTGGCGATGACCACCGTCCTTGCCCGCACCGCCCCGCCCCCTTCGAGCTCCAGGGCGTAGCCCTGCGCCTGGGCGCAATCCAGGCGGCGCACGACGCCCGGGATCACCACGTCTGCGCCGAATTTCTGGGCCTGGTTGAAGGCGCGTCCGGCCAGAGCCTGGCCCGAGATGCCGGTCGGGAAGCCGAGATAGTTCTCGATCCGGGAAGAGGCGCCCGCCTGGCCGCCGAAGGCGCGGGATTCAAGCACCACCACTGAAAGACCCTCGGAGGCCGCATAGACGGCGGTGGCGAGGCCTGCCGGCCCTGCGCCGACCACCGCCACATCGTATCGCTGGTCCGGATCCAGCCGGGGCAGGAGCCCCACACAGGCGGCCACCTCACGCTCTGAAGGGTTGCGCAAGGTGCGGCCGTCCAGACAGAGGACCAGGGGCAGCTCGTCGCGCGTGGGCTTGGCGCACGCCAGCAGAGCGTCCGCCTCGTGGTCGGTCTCCGGATCCAGCACCCGGTGCGGGATGGCGTTGCGGGTCAGGAAGTTCTGCAGCCGCATCAGGCCGGGATGCCCGTGCGAGCCGATCAACACCGGTCCGCCCGCGCCCGCCTCTATCAGGCCCACGCGCCGGAGGATCAGGGCCCGCATGATCTTCTCGCCCAGCTCCGCTTCGGCGATCACCAGGCTGCGCAGGCCCTTGGGCGGAATGACCAGGGCCTCCACGTCGGTCGTGGCCCGCGCATCGACGAAGGAGGCCCTGCCGGAAAGCTGGCCCACCTCCGCCAGGAAATGGCGCTCGCCATAGGTCCGGATCGGCTCGTTATGGCCAAGCCCGTCCCGGCGTGTCACCTCCACGCTGCCCGAGAGGAAGATCAGCATGCCCAGGCCCGTCTCGCCGGCGCGGACCAGATAGTCGCCCTTGGAGAACCGGCGCGGCTCGCCGAAGCGGCGCAGCCGCTCGATCTGATGATCCTCCAGCGGGAAGTACATCTGCTCCCGCCGCGCCCTGACCACAGGCGGCGAATACTCGGACATGGGTTGGCTCCCCGAGTGCGGGAGCAAGCGGAGCACCCGAGCACCCGCCTGTCCACCCTTGCCGCGCTTTAAGGGGCGACCTCGGCGAGCAGCAGCTCATTGAAGCGTTGCGGCGCCTCGACCTGCGGCGCGTGGCCGAGCCCTGGAAGTCGGACAAGCTTGCCGTGGGGAATGCGGCGGATCGCGGCTTCGGCGGCCTCGGGGACCGTGCGGACCCGCGCGCGCAGCGCCTCCGGTGCGGTGTTGGATCGGAAGGCGGTGCGATCGAGCTCGCCCACCAAGAGCGAGACGGGCGTCTGCAGCTGGTCGAGCTCATAGGCGACGGGCTGGGTCTCGATCATGTCCGAAAGCCGCGCCTGGGCGTCTCGGACAACGCCGCCATCGCGCTCGTACTCGCCAGCGAGCATGTCGACCCAGACGTCGTAATCCGGCCGCCATTCTCCGTGGTAGTAGTTCTTCAGCTGGTAGGCCTTGATGCTGGCCCGGTCGGTCTTGGCCTCTTCGGACTCGAGCTGTCCCAGGTCGGCGTAGGGCGCGCCCTCCGCCAAGGTGTCGTTGAGCCCCAGAGGGTCGACCAGCACCAGCTTGCTGAGGTCCTGCGGATAGGTGAGGGCGTAGCGGATCGCCAGCATCCCGCCTGTGGAGTGGCCGACCATCACCACACGCCCCGCGCCGGCGGCCGCCAGCAGGCCGTGGGTGAGGCCTGCCATGGCGCGGAAGCTGTACTGATATCCCACCGGCTTGGAGGATTTGCAGAAGCCGATCTGGTCGGGGACGATGACCCGATATCCGTGGGCGGCCAGGGCCCTCGCGGCGTCCCGCCAGGTGGCGCCGCAGAAGTTCTTCCCGTGCAGCAGCACCACGCTGACGTTCCGGGACGCCCCCGTGGGCGCGAGGTCCATATAGGCCATCCGCACCGTCGATCCGCCGGATTGCGCCTCGTACCAATGGACGGGGAAGGGATAGTCGAAGCGCTCGAGGTTCGGACCGAGCGACTGCGCGAGGGCCGGCGTGGAAGCCGCGGCGAACAGGGTCGCCGCCGCACACTTGAGAGCGGTTCGCCAGAGCGACATGGGGACCTCGCAGCGCCGCGTTGGGGGCGCGAGGCTCAACGCGGGGCGAGGCTTCGTGGCTCCGGGTGGGGGTCAGGCCGCGCGCGGGTCGCCGGCGACTTCGGCGATGACGGTGAGCAGTTCGGCCGCGGAGATCGGCTTGGCCAGATGGCGGTCCGCGCCGGCGGCCCTGCCGGCTGCGATGTGCTCGGGCATGGCGTTCGCCGACAGGATGATCACGGGAGTGGGCGTACGGTGCTCCTGCTTCTCGACCAGGCGGATCTTCTGGGTCGCGGTGAGGCCGTCCATCACCGGCATCTGGATGTCCATGAGGACCACGTCGAAGTGGTCGTGCAGATAGGCCTCCAGGGCCTCCTTGCCGTTCTCCACCGACACCCGCTCGGCGCCGACCTGGTCGAGGATCATCTCGACGACGCGGCGGTTGGTCGGGTGGTCGTCGACGACCAGCACCCTAAGCGCCTGGGGCTCGTCGTTGTCCTGCATCAGAGGCCCCAGCGCCACGGCCGTCTCGGCGGCGGCGGGAGCTTGCGGTGGCCGGGACGCCGGCTCCTTGACCCCGGGCGCGGCGCCTGCGGCGGGCAGCTCCAGGCGCAGCACGAACTCCGAGCCTTGGCCGGGGACGCTGTCGCAGTCGAGGAATCCCCCCAGGAGCTCGGCCGCCTGCTTGCAGATGGCCAGGCCCAGCCCCGTGCCGCCATGGCGCCGCGTGTTGGAGCCGTCGGCCTGGTGGAAGTGGTCGAAGATCCGGTCCTTAGTCTCGGCCGTGAAGCCGACGCCGGTGTCCTTGATCGAGAAGCGGATCCAGGCGCCCGACGGATCAGGCCGGTCCACCGCGATGCGGACCTCGCCCGCGTCGGTGAACTTCACCGCGTTGGAGATCAGGTTGGCCAGGATCTGCCGCAGCTTGGCCGCATCGCCCGCGACCGCTCCCTGGACGCCCGCCCCCATGTCGATGGACAAGCCGACCCCCTTGGTCCGCGCCTGCAGCAGGAAGGGCGCCGCCACGGTGCGGATCGTGGCGCCGAGATCGAAGGGCTCGACCACCACGTCGACGTTGCCCGACTCCAGGCGCGCCAGGTCCATGATGTCGCCGAGCAGCGCTTCCAGGGAGGCTCCGGAGGAGCGGATGGTCTCCACCATCTCCCGCTGAGCCGCGTTGAGCTCGGTCTGGGTCAGCACCTCCGCAATGCCGAGCACGCCGTTCAGCGGCGTGCGCAGCTCGTGGCTGATGTTGGCCAGGAATTCGCTCTTGGCGCGGTTGGCTGCCTCGGCGGCGTCGCGCGCCTGCGCGAGCACCTGATTGGCCCAGTGGAAGTCGGTGACGTCCATCACCACGGTGACCAGCCCCCCGTCCCGGGTGCGCCGGCGCTCGGCTCGGACCCATCGCTCGCCATTGCGGTGCTCGTCGGAGCCGAGTTGGTTGCGGTTGGCGAGGCGGGCCTCCACCCAGGCCGCCTCCTGCCCCTGCGCCTCCGGATGGGCCCCAGCCGAGACGTTCTCCAGGAGGAGGTCGCGGAACGACATGCCGGCAGCGAGGACCCCCGCCGGGTCGACGAGCTCGGCGTAGCGGCTGTTCCAGACGATGATGCGGTCGTCGGGGTCGAAATAGGCGATGCCCTCGGCCATCGGCTCGATGGCGTCCTTGAGGTGGGAGATGGCGCTCCGGCGGCTCCAGCCCTCGAGCGTCACCAGGCTGCCCGCCAGCAGGAAGATCAGCGAGGCCGCCCCAGCGACGCCGCCGGCCAGGGCCCCGTTCGAAATGAAGTGGGGCGGCACCACGATGCGGGGGTCCGGGAGCAGGGTCACCGCGCTCATGGCGGTGAAGTGCAGCCCCGCCACGGCGACGGTGTAGAGGCCGCTGGCGAGCGCGATGGACTTCAGCGTCCGGCCCGCCATGGACACGGCGGCCGCGCCGAAGCCGGCGCCGATGAGCAGCGAGGCGACGACGTAGCCCTGGTCCCAGATCACCCTGGCGGAAGGGTGGAAGGCCGCCATTCCAACGAAGTGCATGATGCCGATGCTGAGACCGGCGATCAGGCCCGCGGCGGCCATCCACAGCTTGCGACGGACAAAGGTGGCGAGGCCGAAGCCGAAGCCGGCGCCGAGGATCGACAGGAGGAGCGAGCCGACAGTGCCCTGGAGGTCGTAGCCGCTCTTCACCACGGGCGCATAGGCCAGCATGGCGATGAAGTGGGTGGCCCAGACGCCCGCGCCGGCGGTCAGGGCGGTGAAGACCACCCAAGGCGCACGCTCGGCGAAGGGCCGGCCAAGTCCCTGGGCGTACAGGCGGAAGGCGGTAAAGGAGGCGGTGACGCAGGTGAGCGCCGCGATCAGGACCAGCCGCAGGTCATGCTGACCGGCGATGCACGACAGCACCTTGAGCACGCACCTTCTCCCCAACAAGGTGGCGGATTGCGTTGACTAACCGTTGACCATGAAGAATTCCTCAACGTGTTAAGTGGTGGGATGTCGCACCTCCCGCTCCGCGCCCCGCTGGTGTAAGCGGTGCCCATGAGCGAACCGTCCAAGACCATCGAAGGCCGCACCGGCCCCTGGGAAGTCGTCATCGGCCTGGAGGTGCACGCCCAGGTGGCGTCCAAGTCCAAGCTGTTCTCCGGCGCCGCCGTCGGCTTCGGCGCGGGGCCGAACGAGCAGGTCAGCCTCGTCGACGCGGCCATGCCCGGCATGCTGCCGGTGATCAACCGCTACTGCGTGGAGCAGGCGGTGCGGGCCGGCCTCGGGCTGAAGGCGCAGATCAGCCCGTGGTCCCGGTTCGATCGTAAGAACTACTTCTACCCCGACCTGCCGTCCGGCTATCAGATCAGTCAGTACAAGGACCCGATCGTCGGCGAGGGCGAGGTCGAGGTGGAGAAGGACGACGGCTCGTCCTTCGTGGTGCGCATCGAGCGGCTGCACCTGGAGCAGGACGCCGGCAAGTCGATCCACGACCTCGACCCCAACTGGACCTATGTCGACCTGAACCGCGCCGGCACCGCCCTGATGGAGATCGTGTCGCGGCCGGACATCCGCTCCTCGGAAGGCGCGGCGGCCTATGTGAAGAAGCTGCGCTCGATCCTGCGGTACCTCGGCGCCTGCGACGGGGACATGGAGAAGGGGAACCTGCGCGCCGACGTGAACGTCTCGGTGCGCAAGCCGGGCGGCGAGCTCGGCACCCGCTGCGAGATCAAGAACGTCAACTCCTACCGCTACATCCAGCAGGCCATCGAGTACGAGGCGCGCCGGCAGATCGAGCTGATCGAGGACGGTCACAAGATCGCGCAGGAGACCCGCCTGTTCGACCCGAACAAGGGCGAGACCCGCTCGATGCGCTCCAAGGAGGAGGCGCACGACTACCGCTACTTCCCGGACCCCGACCTGCTGCCGCTGGAGCTGGATCCGGAGTGGATCAAGCAGATCGAGGCTTCGCTGCCGGAGCTGCCTGACGCGAAGCAGGCGCGCCTGCAGTCGCAGTACGGCCTCTCGGCCTACGACGCGCGGATCCTGGTCGCCGACGCCGCCCGCGCCGACTACTTCGAGAAGGCGGCCGCCGGACGGGACGCCAAGCTGGTCGCCAACTGGATCACCAATGACCTGATGGCGCGCTTGGCGGCGGACGGGAAGGACGTCGAGGAGAGCCCGATCCCGCCCGAGGACGTGGCCGCCCTGGTGGGCCTGATCCAGGACGGGACCATCTCCTCCAAGATCGCGCGGGAGGTGTTCGAGCGGATGTGGGCCGGCGAGGGCGCTCCGGCGACCATCGTCGAGAAGCATGGCCTGGTGCAGGTGACGGACACCGGCGCGATCGAGGCGGCGGTGGACAAGATCATCGCGGCCAACCCAGACAAGGCCGAGCAGGTGAAGGAAAAGCCGCAGGCCGTGGGCTGGTTCGTGGGCCAGGTGATGCGGGAGACCGGGGGAAAGGCCAACCCTGCCGCCGTCAACGAGATCCTGAAGCGCAAGTTCGGGCTCTGAGCTGACGGCGCGGCGCCCGTCGAGCGCGCGACCCCTTAGCGAAAGGGGTAACCCTCCGGCTTCCTTTAGCTCTGCTGCGCCTGCCAGTCGGCGAAGTTGAGGGGCTGCGGCCTGGGATCGGAGCCTGGCCCCACCATCTCCAGGATCATCGGCACGATCGCCTGGGGCTCGGGCAGGGTCGTCGGATCCTCGCCGGGGAAGGCGGCCGCCCGCATCCTGGTCCGCATCGGGCCGGGGTTGACCACCGCGACCCTGAGGCTGGTGTGCTCCACCTCGTCGGCATAGGAGGCGGCGAGCGCCTCCAGCCCGGCCTTTGAGGCGGCGTAGGCGCCCCAGAAGGCCCGGGGACGCCTTGCTGCGCCAGAGGTGAGGAACACCGCGCGCCCCGCCTCCGCCTTGCGCAGCAGGGAATCCATCGACCGGATCAGGCGGTAGTTGGCCGTGAGATTCACCGCGATAACCTTGTCCCAAACCTGGGGGTCGAGGTGCGGGACCGGGGTCGTGACGCCGAGGAGGCCAGCGGCGGCGATGAGGATGTCCAGCCGGCCCCAGCGCTCGAAGATCGCGCCTCCCAGCCGATCGACCCCGTCGCCGTCGGTGAGGTCGAGCGGGACGAGGCTTGCCCGCTCGCGTGTCGTGGCGAGGATCTGGTCGTCGAGCTCCTCGAGCGCGCCCTGGGTGCGGCCGACGGCGATGACGTGGGCGCCTTGGTTGGCGAGGCCGAGGGCGATGGCGCGGCCGATCCCGCGCGTCGCGCCGGTGACCAGGGCCACACGCCCAGAGAGGTCAGGCGAAGGGGAGGGGGCTTGGATGCTCACGCCCGCCTTTTAGCGGCTCGTCGCGCGAAGCAAACGCCCAATGCGACGCATCGCCGTGCGCCGGAGACCGATATGAAAACGCCCCTCGGGGTGCGAGGGGCGCTTCGAAGGTCAGCTGGGCTGCACGCCCGAGCGTGACTCGCCGGAGCGCGTCCGGCCACCGCCATGGGAGGCTTCGCCACCCTTGCGGCCCGCCGCGGCGGCAAGGTCGCGATCCTGGGAGAAGCTGCGCTTCTCGTCGGGAACGCTGGCGCCGCCCTTGCGTGCGATCTCGCGCCGACGCTCGACGTCCATGGCGGCGAAACCACGCTTGGCCGGGGTACGATTGGGTTGGTCTCGAAGCACGTCCCTGCTCCTTCCACGGTGAAGTGTAAGGGCGGCCTTCCGGCTAGCCCTGCGGATTGGCACTGTCGAGAACGAGCGAAGCCGGTAATTGTTTCGCGCCAGATGCGAAAAACGGCAGAGGCAGTTTCCCGCCCACACCCCGCGGCCTCTCAGATGATCCCGCGGGCCTCGAGGGCGGTGATCACCTGTTCGGCCGCTTCGCCGGCGGAGAGCTGGATGGTGTCGAGCACCAGCTCGGCCGCTTCCGGCGCCTCATAGGGCGAGGTGACGCCGGTGAAGTGGGCGATCTCTCCCTTCACCGCCTTGGCGTAGAGCCCTTTCGGGTCGCGCTTCATGCAGTCCTCGAGCGGCGTATCGACGAAGACCTCGATGAAGTCGCCCTCGGGCAGCAGCTCGCGGACGACGCGGCGCTCGGCCTTGAACGGCGAGATGAAGGAGCAGAGCACCACCATCCCGGCCTCGGTGAAGAGCTTGGCCACCTCGCCTACGCGCCGCACGTTCTCGACGCGGTCGGCGTCAGCGAAGCCGAGGTCGCGATTGAGCCCGTGGCGGACATTGTCGCCGTCGAGCAGGAAGGTGCGCACGCCCCGCTCATAGAGCCGGCGCTCGACCAGGTTCGCGATTGTCGACTTGCCCGAGCCCGACAGGCCCGTGAACCACAGCACCGCGGGCTTGTGCCCGTTCAGCCGCTCGCGCTCGGCGCGGCTGACCAGGTGGGCGTGAAGGTGGATGTTGCCCGCCCGCCGCAGTCCGAAGCTGATCATCCCCGCGCCCACGGTGGCGTTGGTGTAGCGGTCGATGAGGATGAAGGCGCCGGTCTCGCGGTTCTCCTCGTAGGGATCGAAGGCGACCTGGACCGAGGTCGAGAAGTTGCAGAAGCCGATCTCGTTCAGCGCCAGCGTCCGGCCAGCCAGGTGCTCCAGGGTGTCGACGTCGACCTTGTGCTTGAGGGCCGTGACCTTGCAGGGCGCGTACTGCGTCCCGATCCGCATCAGGTAGTTGCGGCCCGGCAGCAGCGGCTCCTCGGCCATCCACAGCAGGTGCGCCGCGAACTGGTCGGCGACCTCCGGCCGGGCGGTCGGTTCGACGATGATGTCGCCGCGGGCGATGTCGACCTCGTCGGTCAGGGTCAGGGTGATCGCGTCGCCGGCCTTGGCCTCAGGCAGGTCGCCGTCATAGGTGACGATCCGCGCAACGGTGGACTGCCGCCCGGAGGCGGCGACCACGACCTTGTCGCCCGGGCGGATGCTGCCCGTCGCAACCGTCCCGGAAAAGCCGCGGAAATCGAGGTTCGGCCGGTTCACCCACTGCACGGGGAAGCGGAAGGGCTTGGCCGCCACGTCGGCGTCGACGTCGATGGCTTCCATGTGCTGGAGCAGGGTGGGACCCGCGTACCAGGGCATCTTCTGCGCGCGCACCGTGACGTTGTCGCCATAGCGGGCCGACATCGGGATCGGCGTCAGGCTCTTGAAGCCGAGGGTCTCGGCGAAGGCGCGGTAGTCGGCCACGATGCGGTCGAACACGTCCTCGTCGTAACCCATCAGGTCGATCTTGTTCACCGCCAGCACCACGTGCCGGATGCCAAGCAGCGAGCAGATGTAGCTGTGCCGCTTGGTCTGGGTGAGCACGCCCTTTCGGGCGTCGATCAGGATGACGGCCAGGTCGCAGTTGGAGGCCCCGGTGGCCATGTTGCGCGTGTACTGCTCGTGCCCCGGCGTGTCGGCGACGATGAAGGAGCGCTTCTCGGTGGTGAAGAAGCGGTAGGCGACGTCGATGGTGATGCCCTGCTGGCGCTCGGCCTCGAGGCCGTCGACCAGAAGCGCGAAGTCGATCTCGTCGCCCGTGGTGCCGTGCCGCTTGGAGTCGCGCTCCAGGGTGACCAGCTGGTCCTCGAAGATCAGCTTGGTGTCGTAGAGCAGCCGCCCGATCAGGGTCGACTTGCCGTCGTCGACCGAGCCGCAGGTGAGGAAGCGCAGCAGGCTCTTGGACTGGGTCCCGGCCGGCTCACGCTCGAGGGTGGAAACGGAGTCGGCCATCAGAAGTAGCCCTCCCGCTTCTTCTTCTCCATGGAGGCGGCTTCGTCGGTGTCGATCAGCCGCCCCTGCCGCTCGGAGGTGGTGGCGGCGAGCATCTCCGAGATGATGTCGTCGATGGTGGCCGCCTTGGACTCCACGGCGGCGCTCAGCGGATAGCAGCCGAGCGAGCGGAACCGCACCGAGCGCGTCTGCTCCTCCTCTCCCGGCAACAGCGGCATGCGGTCGTCGTCGCGCATGATCAGCATGCCGCCGCGCTCGACCACCGGCCGCTCGGCGGCGAGATAGAGGGGCACGATCGGAAGGTTCTCGGCCTTGGTGTATTCCCAGATGTTGAGCTCGGTCCAGTTGGAGAGCGGGAACACCCGGATGGTCTCGCCCTTGGCGATCTTGGTGTTGTACAGGCGCCAGAGCTCGGGACGCTGGTTGCGCGGGTCCCAGGCATGCCCGGCCGAGCGGAACGAGAAGATGCGCTCCTTGGCGCGGCTCTTCTCCTCGTCGCGGCGGGCCCCGCCGAAGGCTGCATCGAAGCCATAGAGGTCCAGCGCCTGCTTCAGCGCCTCGGTCTTCATCACCTGGGTGTGCAGGGAGGAGCCCGAATCGATCGGGTTGATCCCGCGCTTCACCCCCTCCTCATTGGTGTAGACCAGGAGCTTCACGCCATAGAGATCGGCCACCATGTCGCGGTGGCGGATCATGTCCTTGAACTTCCAGGTCGTGTCGACGTGCAGCAGGGGGAAGGGCGGCTTGGAGGGATAGAAGGCCTTGGCCGCGAGGTGGAGCATCACCCCAGAGTCCTTGCCGATCGAATAGAGCATGACCGGATTGTCGAAGGCGGCCGCCACCTCGCGGATGATCTCGATCGATTCCGCCTCCAGGCGGCGCAGGTGCTCGGGCAGGGCGGTCCCGCC
>FTGK01001337.1_pt1 | contig 13864 bp, 10 predicted proteins | sample 1640691 | NCBI WGS metagenome assembly FTGK01 (sample SAMEA3914789, study PRJEB12502) | metagenome | biome: forest; material: soil | place: Canada | collected 2011-07-03 | depth 0.3 m | reverse complement strand
GGCTTCGAGTGGGACCTCGAGGTGATCCGCTGGCTCGATGAGCTCGGCTACGGCGAGGCCTGGGTCGGCGAGCACCACACGGTGCCATGGGAGCCCAATCCAGCGCCGGATCTGTTGCTGGTCCGAGCTTTCGCGGAAACCCGGAACATTCGCCTCGGCCCCGGCGGATTCCTTCTGCCCATGCACCATCCCGCCGCCCTGGCGAGCCGGCTGGCCGTGCTCGACCACCTTTCCGGCGGGCGGCTGAACTTCGGGCTAGCGGCGAGCTCCATTCCCACCGACCAGCAGATGTTCGGCATCAGCCCGGCCGACATCCGCGCCATGACGCGGGAGTCGCTGGAGATCATCCTGGGTCTCTGGGACGCCTCCAAGCCCTTCAGGCACGAGGGCAAGTACTGGAAGGTCGAGCGGCCCGACCCGCAGCTCGGCATCTTCACGCCTCACCTTTTCCCGGTGCAGAAGCCGCATCCGCCGATCGGCGTGGCCGGCCTTTCGCCCTCCTCCGACACCCTGAAGTGGGCGGGCGAGCGGGGCTTCATGCCGATGAGCCTGAACCTCAACGCCAACTACCTCTCCGGCCACTGGACCGCCGTGGAAGCGGGGGCTCAGGCCGCCGGCCGGACCGCCAACCGCTCGGACTGGCGCATGGTCCGCGAAGTGCTCGTCGCCGACACCGACGAGGAGGCCCGCAGGCTGGCGGTCGACGGCTGCATGGGCCGCATGACCCGGGAGTACAGCCTGAAGATCGTCCAGGCCTTCGGCGCCCTGCCATTCCTCAAGCACGACCCGGAGGTGGCCGACAGCGACGTCACCGTCGACTACCTGGCCGACACCAGCTGGCTGATCGGCTCACCCGAGACCGTCGCCCGCAAGATCGAGGAGCTGCACGACCAGGTCGGCGGCTTCGGGACCCTGCTGGTCCTGGGCTTCGACTACCTCGACCAGCCCCAAGCCTGGCGGCGCTCGCTGGAGCTGCTGGCCACCGAGGTCGCGCCGCGACTGAAGCACCTGTCCGTCTGACCGGAGTAAGCCGATGACGAACGAAAACCCGCTGCATCCCGGCCTGTTCAAGCCCGAGGCGGTCCCGCCGGAGGTCAAGGCGTTCAACGAGGCGTTCCTCGCCCGCATGGCCAACATGCCGAGCCCCGGCGAGCGGCAGGACGAGGGCGCCGAGACGCCCGGCCCGTTCGGCGCCCGGCCGAAGTCCGCGAGGGCCAGCGTCCGCAGGATCAAGGCGAACGGCGTGGAGGTGGAGGTGCGGATCGTGCCGCCGGCTTCGGGCACTCCCCATGGCGCCTATCTGCACCTGCACGGCGGGGGGCTGGTGTTCGGCTCGGCGGATCAGGACGACGGCATGCTGGAGCGCATCGCCGACGCCACCGGCCTGGCCAGCGTCAGCGTCGAATACCGCCTGGCGCCCGCCCACCCCTATCCGGCCGCCTGGGACGACAGCGAAGCGGCCGCGACCTGGCTGGCCGAGAACGTCAAGGCCGAGTTCGGAAACGACGCCCTGGCCATCGGCGGCGAGTCGGCCGGCGCCACGCTCGCCGTGCCGACCCTGGTGCGCATGCGCGACAAGCATGGCTTCACCGGCTTCAACGCGGCGAACCTCAGCTACGGCAATTACGACAGCACCATGACTCCGAGCCAGGTGTGGGTCGGGGCGAACCGCTACCTGATCGGCACCGAAGACATCAAACAGTGCTCGAACATGTACGCGCCGGACGCCTCACAGCGGCGCGATCCGGACATGTCGGCGCTCTACGCCAATCTCCGCGACATGCCGCCGGCCCTGTTCAGCGTCGGCACCCTTGACCCGTTCCTCGACGACAGCCTGTTCGTCTATTCGCGCTGGATCGCCGCCGGCAACGAGGCGGAGCTGGCGATCTATCCGGGTGCGCCGCACGGCTTCAACGCCATCGGCCATCCGCACGGGACGGCCGCCAACGCCAGGATCGACGCCTTCCTGAAGGCGCATACAGGCCGTTAGGCAGGAGGACATGAAGGCGCTGCTCAGCCGGGAGGCCGGCCCGGCGGACACCCTGGAACTGGCGGATGTCCCGGAGCCCCGGCCGGGGCGCGGCGAGGTGCTGGTGGCGGTGCGGGCGTGCGCCATCAACTACCCCGACGCCCTGATCATCGAGGATCGTTACCAGGTGCGGCCGGAGCGGCCGTTCCCGCCCGGGGCCGAGGTCGCCGGCGTGGTCGAGGCGGTGGGGGAGGGCGTGGCATCGCTTCGCAAGGGCCAGCGGATCATCGGCATGCCCGGGTTCGGCGGCCTGGCGGAAAAGTTGGTGCTGCCCGCGTCGCGGTGCGTCCCCATACCGGACATGACGCCGGCGCATGAAGCCGCCGCCTTGCTGATGACCTTCGGCACGGCGCTTTTCGGGCTGAAATGGCGAGGCGCGCTCGGGCGTGGCGAGCGGCTGTTGGTGCTGGGCGCCGCCGGGGGGGTCGGCCTGGCGGCGGTCGAAGTGGGAAAGGCGCTGGGCGCGGAGGTGATCGCGGCAGCCTCCTCCAGGACCAAGGGGGCCGCTGCGCGGGCGGCCGGGGCGGACCGCACGCTGGTCTATCCACAAGGACCCTTCGACGCCGACGGGCGCAGGGCCCTCGCCGCCTCGTTCAAGGAGGCTTGCCCCGAAGGGCTTGACGCGGTCTTCGATCCCATCGGCGGCGACTACGCGGAGGCCGCCCTGCGCGCGCTCCGCCCAGGGGGACGGCTCCTGGTGGTCGGCTTCACCGCGGGGATCCCGCAGATGCCGCTCAACCTCGTCCTGTTGAAGCAGTGCCAGGTCACAGGTGTCGCCTGGGGGCGGTGGCGCGCGACGAGCCCGAGCTCTTCGCCCAGGTGGCGGGCGAGGTGGTGGCCCTGCACGCGGCGGGGCGCATCCACCCGCGCATCGCCGAGCGCCTTCCGCTGGAGCGCGCGCCGGAGGCCATCGCCCGGCTGGCGGCGCGGGAGGCCGTGGGCAAGAGCGTGGTGGTGTTCTGACGCCTCAATCCTGCAGCGCCCGGCCGTGGGTCTCTATGCCGAGAAAGGTGTAGGCGAGCCCCGCCACGACGCAGCAGGCGCCCAGGAAGAGGAAGGCGGGTGTCACCGCATGTTCGGTGGCCTTCGGGCTGACCAGGTTCTGCGCGCCCGCGATCAGGCCCATCGCCACAGGGCCGAGGATCTTGCCCACGCCTCCCGAGGCCGCGGACACGCCGGCGCCCAGGGCCGCCGTGCGCGTCGGATAGAGCTCGGGCGCATAGGTGTTGAGGTTCGAGAAGCCCCCGTCGAACAGGAGCTCTCCGATCCCGAGCAGCACCAGGAAGGCGGGCAGGGCCCCCAGCCAGGCGTCGTGCAGCAAGGCGGCCAGGATCAGGCAGGCTCCGCCGCCATAGCCCATCAGCTTTCCCGCCTTCACCCGTCCGATCAGGGCGGGGATGAAGACGAAGGCGGCGCGGCCGACGAGCCCCATGAGGGTGACGGCGGTGAACCAGCCGGCGGCCTTGGCCGGGCTGAGATGCAGGAGCTGGCCGGTGATGGTCGGGCCCCAGAGCAGCACGCCGGCGAGGGAGGCGCCCATTCCGATCTGGATCAGCACGATCAGCCAGAAGCGGCGCGGGTCGCTCCAGGCTTCGGACAGCGGAACCTGGGGCCTTCCAGCGCCGGCCGCCGCCAGCCACCGGGCCGACTCCGGGACGAACACGGCGATCGCCATGGCCACCAGGATGGGCGCTGCACAGAGGGCGGCGACGCCGCGCCATCCCAGCGAATGCAGCAGCGTCGCCGCGGTCGCGGAGGCGGCGACGAGGCCGAGGCCGGCCACCACGCCGAGGCTCGAGGTCAGGGGCGTGCGCCAGCGGGTGGGGGTGTGTTCGACGATCAGGGCGAAGGTGGAGGCCCCGGCTCCGCCATAGCCGAAGCCCACCGCGACGCGGATCAGGGCGAACAGGAACCAGGCCCCCTCGGGCACGAGCGCCACGGCCCCGGCGCCCAGGGCGCAGATCACGCCGCCCGCCACCACCATTCGCTTGCGCCCGATCCGGTCCGCCATTCGGCCGAGGACCAGGGCGCCGATGATCGAGCCAAGGCCCGATCCCAGCAGCATGATCGTGGTCTGGCCGAAGGACAGCTTCCACCCCGGCGCCACCGCCGAGACGATGAAGCCGACGATGAAGAAGTCGAAGATCTCGCAGACCAGCTGCAGGGTGAGGAGCCCGAAGGTGGCCCAATAGCGGGGGGTGAGGCGAGGTCCCGCAGCCGCGTCGATCATCCTGTCCATTCCGCCCCCCCAAAGTCGGGCGCAGATTGGACCTTCTTCGTCAGGCGGAGAAGCTCAGGGGGCCGCGGTCCCTGCCGCCAGGGTCACTGCGCTCTTCAGCGCCGCGTCGGCAGCGTTCGGGCCGACGAACAGGTGGTAAAGGCCCGCGGCGCGCGTCCATCGATGGCCCGCCTGATCCCAGTCCAGCAGCAGCCGCGGATCGGCAGAGAGGGTCACCCGGCGGCTCTCGCCGGCCTTCAAGGTCACCCGGGTGAAGCCGAGCAGCCGCTGCTGGCTCCGGTGGGGCGCCGCAACGAGATAGAGCTGGGGCGTTTCGGTCCCGGCGCGACTGCCGGTGTTGGTCAGGGTGAAGCTGACCCTGAGGCCTGGTCCGCCCGTCGCCCTCGGATCTGCGTATCGGAAACCGGTGTAGGAGAGGCCGTAGCCGAACGGGAACAGGGGCTTCAGGCCCTTGGCGGCGTACCAGCGGTAGCCGACGTCGGAGCCTTCGGAGTACTGCACATCGAACGGCGGCTGCGGCTGTGCGGTGGTGGCCCCCTCCGGCCGGGCGGTCTTCAGGCCGGGCAGTTCCGGGCGCGGGAGCTGCTCTTCGCTCGCGGGAAAGCTGATCGGCAGGCGGCCGGCGGCGTCGACCTCGCCATAGAGCACCTCGGCGAGAGCCTCTCCGCCGCGCGCGCCGGGATACCAGGCTTCGAGGACACCCTGGACCTCGTCGAGCCACGGCATCAGCACGGGATTGCCGGTCTCCAGCACCACGATGGTATGCGGATTGGCCCGCGCGACGGCCTCGATGAGGGCGTCCTGTCCTCCTTCCAGCTGCAGTGGGCCGTCGACTCCCTCGCTGTTCCATTGGGTGGCGAAGACGATGGCGACGTCCGCGCTCCTGGCCAGGGCGGCCGCCGCCGCGGGGTCGGCGCCGTCGGCATAGGCGACCTCTCCCTTGGCCCGCGCCTTGATGGCGGCCAGCGGCGCAGAGGGGTGGTAGAGGATGCCGCCGCCCCAGCCGGGCGCGCCCTTCGGAGGCGGCAGCCGGAACGAGCCTCTGGGGATCACCTGCGAGGAGCCCCCGCCCGAGAGCACCCCGACGTCGGCGTGGCCGCCGATCAAGGCGATCCTGCCGGCGCGAGCGGCGAGGGGCAGCAGCCCGCCCTGGTTCTTCAGCAGTACGATGCCCTGCTCTGCGACGCGCTGGGAGACCAGGGCATCGGTGCGGGTGTCGAGGCCCCCGGGCGACAGGGGATGGTCGTAGACGCCATTGGCGAACAGGCTGCGCAAGACGCGATGGGCCATCTGGCGCACCTGTGCGGCAGGGATTTCGCCGTTCGCCGCCGCCGCCTTCAAGGGGGCGTCGAAGAACACCTGCCGGTCGATCTCCTGGCCCGACTCCTGATCCAGCCCGGCCTTGGCCGAGGCCAGGGAGTGCACTGCGCCCCAGTCGGACATGACGTAGCCGGGGTAGCCCCAGTCGCGCTTCAGCACCTCGGTGAGCAGGAAGGGGTTCTCGCAGGCGTAGGTCGCGTGCAGGCGGTTGTAGGAGCACATCACCGAGCCCGGGCGGCCATCCTTGATGGCGATCTCGAAGGCGAGCAGGTCTGACTCCCGCAGCGCCCCTTGGCCGATCTCGGCGCTCAGCACCTGTCGGCCGGTCTCCTGGTCGTTGAGGACGAAGTGCTTGGCGGTGGAGACGATGTGGTTGGACTGGATGCCCCGGATGGACGCGGCGTCGAGCAGTCCGGCGAGCAGCGGATCCTCCCCGAGGTATTCGAAGTTGCGGCCGTTCCTCGGGTCGCGGGCAAGGTTGGCGCCGCCGGCGAGCAGCACGTTGAACCCCTTTTGGCGCGCCTCCTTGCCGATCATGGCGCCGCCGTCGAAGGCGAGGCCGGGGCTGAAGGTCGAGGCCAGGGCAAGCCCGGAGGGCAGGGGCGTCGCATCGTCCTGGTCGCCGCGTCCGGCGTTGGCGACGCCGAGGCTCGCGTCGCTCTCGGCCTGGGGCGGGATGCCGTATTTCGGCTGTCCGGGAATCCAGCCGGCGGACCGGATGACGCCTGGGGGGACGGCCTTCATCAGGACCGGCATGTGGCCGTGAAGCAGGGCGATCTGCTCATCCAGCGACATGCGGGCGAGGAGGAGGTCGGCCCGCCGGTCCGGCGAAAGGCTGGGGTTCCTCCAAGGCTCAGCCGGTCCCGCCGCCATGGCCGCGGCGGCGCTTCCGAGGACGGCGGCGACGACCACGCCGGCCAGACGCATGCGCTTCATGGAGACCCCCTGCCCAACGGGCGGATGATAGCCTCTGACAGCGCTGTCGCAATGCCTCCGTGAAACCGCGGTCAGGCGGCTTCGGTGGCGCGCCGCGAACCGAGGGCGAAGCGTTCCAGATAGGTCCAGAGCTGCGCCACCTCGTCCGCTGCGGGCCCTGCTCCCAGCTCCTCGACCGAACAGCCGAGCGCCAGCGAGGTCTGGTAGGCCGCCCGCGACCTCAGGATCACCGGCAACACGGGAAGCTGCATCAGCCGCAGGGCGTCGAGCGCCCGCTTCACGGCGGGGGGGTCGATCCCCCCGCGGGGCACGGGCGCCTGGGTCAGCAGGATCAGGCCCGGCCGGCGCAGGCGGCGCAGGATCTGGGCCGTCTGCAGCGTCGCGGCGAGGTCGAGGAAGGTGGGGCGCACCACCAGCACGGAAACCTGAGCCAGGGCGATGGCGTGGGCGATGGAATCCTCCGCCGCCGCAGGCGTGTCGAGCACCCGCAGATTGACCTCCCCCTCGGCCTCGTGCCGGGAGGCGTACAAGGCCGCGCCGGTGGTTTGCACCACCCGCGGCCCCTCGCCCTTGCGCACTTTCAGGACTTCGGCGGAGGAGCCCTGCGGATCGGTGTCCGCCAGCTCTACCGCAAATCCGCGCCGATGGGCGGCCAGCGCCAGATTGACGGCCACCGTCGTCTTTCCAGACCCGCCCTTGCGGGCGATCACCGCGATGTTCTTCACCTTCAGCCTCCCCGGCCAATGCACTCGGTGAAGGATGCTAGGCAGAGTCCCTGAGTCCCGCGAGCAGGTTCGTTAACGATTTGCGGGCGCTCTTGCCGCAGTGGCGAAAGCACGGGACATTCGGGTTGGGCTGCTGAGCGGCATGGAAGACATGGGGCCACGGGGTTGGCGCGCTTTCGCGTGGGCGCGGAGCCATGAGCGGTAGCGGCATGGGCGCGAAGCGGGGCCCTGACGCCGCTCTGCTCGCTCTCGCGACCGGCTTCGCGGTCCTGGCGCTCGCTTGTGGCGGCGCCCTGTGGCTGACCAACGAACAGGCGCGATCGGCGGCCTGGGTCGATCACTCCCTCGACGTCCGCAACCGGATCTCCACGGTGCTGTCGCTGTTGCAGGACGCCGAGACGGGCCAGAGGGGCTATCTGCTCACGCGCCGCCCGGAGTTCCTGCAGCCCTACGAGGCGGCCGCTCCCCGCATTCCCTCGGCGCTTGCTGCGCTTCGGCGCGCGACCGCAGACAATCCGGTCCAACAGGCCTTGCTGAACCGACTGGATGCCGTGGCCACGGCCCGCGCCGCCGTGCTGGCGGATACCCTGAAAACTCCGCCGGCCGCGGCGCCAATGCCTTCGGGGGAGGCTGACCGACTGGCGCGCGGAAAGCAGCTGATGGACGAGGCGAGGGCCGTGGCCGCGCGCATGAGCGACCACGAACGCAGCCTCCTGGAGGTGCGCGAGCGCCGGGCGCGCGAGCAGGACCTTGCGGTGCAGGTCGGCCTTGGCGCCGGCGCCGCCGCCATCGCCCTGCTCGGCCTCTTCGCGTTCCTGGACGGCCGCCGTCGGATCGCCGAGCTCTCGCGGGCCAGCGCCGAGCTCGCAGCCGCCCACGATCAGCTGGTCGCAGACGTCGCCGCCCGCGAGCAGGTGGAGAACCAGCTCCGGCAACTGCAGAAGATGGAGGCCATCGGGCAGCTGACCGGCGGGGTCGCCCACGACTTCAACAATATGCTGGCCGTGATCATCGGCTCCCTGGACCTGGCGAAGCGGAGAATGACGGGGGCGGAGGACCAGCGCGTCGGGAGCTGCATCGACAATGCGCTGGAAGGCGCGACCACGGCAGCCCAGCTGACGTCGCGCCTGCTGGCCTTTTCTCGCCAGCAGCCTCTGGCGCCCCAGCCGCTCGATGCGAACAAGCTCGTGGCGGGAATGTCCGAGCTCCTGCGCCGCACGGTGCTGGGCGAGGTCAGGATGGAGACGGTGCTGGCGGGCGGGCTCTGGCGCGTGAACGTCGACGCCAACCAGCTCGAAAGCGCCATCCTCAACCTGTGCATCAACTCGCGCGACGCCATGCCGGCCGGCGGGCTCCTGACCCTCGAGACGGCCAACGCCTCGCTCGACGAGGCCTATGCCGCATCCGAGCCGGAGGTCGCCGCGGGTCAGTATGTGATGATCGGCGTCACCGACACCGGAGCGGGAATGCCGCCGGAGGTGGTCCAGCGCGCCTTCGATCCCTTCTACACCACCAAGGGCGTCGGCAAGGGCACGGGCCTGGGGCTCAGCCAGGTGTACGGCTTCGTCAAGCAGTCGGGCGGGCACGTGAAGATCTATTCAGAGCCCGGCCGCGGCACCACCGTGAAGGTCTATCTGCCAAGGCTCCTGAAGGGCGAGCCCGCGGCCGCCGCGGAGCTCCCCGAGGCCATCCTGCCGCGGGGCGACGAGAAGGAGATCATCCTTGTGGTCGAGGACGACGAGCGGGTCCGGCACATGTCGTCAGACGCCCTGCGCGAGCTCGGCTACACCGTAGTGCAAGCGTGCGACGCCGCCCAGGCGCTCGAGGCCCTGGCGGTTCAGCCCCAGGTCAGCCTGATGTTCACCGACGTGGTCATGCCCGAGGTCGACGGGCGCCGGCTGGCCGATATGGCCCGGCTGCGGCGGCCCGACCTGAAGGTGTTGTTCACCACCGGCTATACGCGCAACGCGGTGGTGCATAACGGCGTCCTGGACCCGGGGGTGACCTTCCTGCCCAAGCCGTTCACCGTCGCCCAGCTGGCGCGCAAGGTGCGCGAGGTGCTGGACAGACCCGGGTAGGCGGACCGTTCGCCCGGCGCGGGAATGGCTCAGAAGTGCATCCTGAGTTCGGCGAAGACGCTGCGGGCGACCTCTCCGGAGGTGTACTCGAGGTGGTGGTCGTGCAGCAGGTTGAACGCCGAGACCGCGAGCTCCAGCTTGGGCGTCAGGGCCCAGGCGACGCGGCCGTTCAGCTCCACATAGGACGGGACGTGCGGGTCGGGCAGGACCCCGACGTAGCGCAGGTCGGCGTCCAGCGTCACCTTGGGTCCCAGGTTCATCGAGGAGCGTAGCGTCGCCTGGCGGCTCGGGTCGTTGATGTCCTGGCTGACCGGCAGGAGCGCAAAGGCGCCCGGCGCGAACTTCAGGTGCTCCGACAGGAGGTCGAGGCCCGCCATCAGCCGCCACCAGCTGGCCGCCTGGAACTGGCCCCATCCCTCGAACCCGTAGGTGTAGCCCTCGATGCCATTGCGCCAGGTGAGCGGCAGCAGGGTCACGGGGGTGATGTCCAGGTCGCGAAGGTCGTTGTAGACGTTGAAGAAGGCCGAGGCCGAGAACGACAGGCGCGAGGTCGGCTGGGCGCGAAGGCCCAACTCATAGGCGGTCAGCTTTTCAGGCTCGAATTCGGGGTTGCCCTTGATGAACAGCCGGCCGCCTGAGGTCTCCTGCACATCCTCGTCGAGCGGGGTCGGCGATCTGATGGCGCGCGAGACCGCCGCCCAGAGCATCAGGTTCTGGCTGGGAGTGAATGAGAGCCGCACGCTCGGAAGCAGTGACACGCCCGAATAGGGATCGGCCTCGAGCTTGAGGCCAAGGGTGAGCTTCAGGGGTTTGGCCAGGGTCACGGTGTCCTGGACGAAGGCGTTGCCGAGCTTCAGCATGCGGCCGTTGGGCGCGAACTGCAGCCCGCCCTCTCCGGCGATCCGGTACTGCGTCAGGCGCAGGCCGCCGCCCCACACCACCTGATTGCGAGCGCCGAGCTTGACGCTGTCCTGCAGGTCCAGGTCGTACATGTTCTGCCAGAGCGGGGTGCCCCCCGTCAGGTCGTTGCCGATGACCACGCGGTCGTAGAAGGCCTGCACCTGCAGGCTCGAGCCGTCCTGCCAGGCGTGGTTCCAGCGCGCGGTGACATTGCCGCCTCCGATGGTCGTGGTCGTCGCCGTGGAGCCATAGAAGGCGTCGCCTTGCAGGGTGACCATGTCGGCCAGTCCCGGCGTCCAGTCGAACCGGAAGCCGCCCTGGGGCCTCGACCAATGGTCGAGTTGGTGGCCGCCGTGGGAGGTCGGGGTGTCGGGCTCGTAGATCTCCTGCGCGTAGAGCCGCCAGCTCAGGGTGTCGCTGATGCGGCCGCCATAACGGACGCCGGCATACCGCTCCAGGTTTCCACCGCCGACCTCCGCGAAGCCGCCCTGGGTCTCGGAGGACTTCTTGGTGACGATGTTGATCACGCCATTCACGGCGTTCGCGCCCCAGAGGGTCGCGCCCGGTCCGGAGATCACCTCGATGCGGTCGATATCCTCCGGCAGGACGCCCTGCATCTGCCAGTACACTCCCGAGAAGATCGGCGTGTAGACGGTGCGGCCGTCGATCAGCACCAGGAGCTTGTCCGAAAAGCTCTGGGCCTGGGCGTTGCCGGAAAATCCGCGGGCCGTGATCACATAATTGGAGGCGCTGGTCTGGGCGACGAACAGGTTCGGGGCGAGCCGAAGGATCTCAGGAACGGTGGTGGCGCCCGAACGGACGATCTCGTCGTGCGTGATCACATAGATCGACGCCGGCGCCGCGCTCAGGGGCTGCGCGGCCTTGGTGACGGACGAGACGTCGACGTTGGCCAGCTCGCTGATCGACAGCTGCTGCAACTCCTCCACGGACTGGGCCTCGGCCGGGCGCACGGCGAGGGCCGTCGCCGCTGCGAGCGACAACGCGGCGACCTGCAGGGCCCGAAGGCCGGCGCGAAAGCGGAATCCCCCCATACGGCCAAGCTTAACGCGGCGGCCATGCGATGGTTCCTGCGGGCGGCGGATCATCGCTTCACCTTCACGGCGAGGGCCAGGAGCTTGGAGCTGATCGCCAGGCCCTGCTGCTGGGCCTGTCCGTTGTCGATGACGAAACGCACGCGACCGTCGAGGAGCACCAGGTGTACGTCGCCCGGAGCGCCGGAGCCGCGCTCCTGGTCGGTCACCGTCAGCACAGGGGCCCGCCCGATCTCTCGCAGGGCGTTGGCCTCGGGCTGCGCCTCCGAGCCGCCGATATAGGCGATCTGGCAACCGGAGGCGGCGTCGACCTTGGTCATCCGGCGCACCACCACCGGCCGCCCGTCGATTTTCTGGCCGGCGACCGCACGGTCCACCAGGGCGCCGAACGGGTCCTTGCCCTGGATGCAGATGACCAGGGGCCCGGCGGCGTCGCCGAAGGCTCCGGGCGGCCAGGTGATGAAGGGGGCGAGCTTGTAGAGATAGGTGGCCTTGACGGCGAGCTCGAGCGGCTCGTCGGCTCTCGCGCGCCCCCCCAGGAGCAGAAGCGCGGTCAACCCCAGCAGGATGGCGCCGCGGCCAGTCCTCATTGTCACCCCAAGACGGTCCCGGACTGCGGAGGGCCACCGGCCGGAAACCAGTTCAGGTCCCCTCAGGCATGGCGCCCCGCGGATCGGACGGCCCGCAAGTCTCGCACAAAAAGACGCTACGGCAACGCTTGGGTCAGCCCCTCGTTCCCCTGTTGGTTGTTCTGGCTCAGCGCCCGTGAAGCGGCCAGAAGAACACGATCAGCGGAGTCCCGACCAGGATGACCAGGACGGAGAGGGGCGCCCCAAGACGCGCGTAGTCGGAGAACCTATAGCCTCCGGGGCCCAGGACCATGGTGTTGCATTGGTGTCCGATGGGCGTCAGGAAGTCGCAGCCCGCTCCGGTCGCCACGGCCATCAGCAGCGGATCGGGGGAAAGACCCAGACGCTTGGCGATCCCCACCGCCACCGGCCCCAGGATCAGCACGGTCGGGGCGTTGTGCATGAAGGGCGAGCAGATCATCGCCGTCAGCATCAGGGCGCCCAGCACCACCTCGGGGGCCAGGTGGCCGAACACCGCCGAGAAGGCCGCCGCGAGCAGGTCGGCGCCGCCGGTGCGCTGCAGCGCCTCGCTGACCGGCGTGAGGGCGCCGATCAGCACCAACACGGGTCCGTCGAGCGAGGCGTAGGCGTCGCGCATGGAGATGGTGCGGGTGAACACCATCAGGACCGCGGCGGCGGTGAAGGCGATGGCGATGGGAATGAACTTCAGCGCGACGGCGACCATGGCGACCGCCAGGATGATCGCGGGGAGCCAGAGCGGTCGCTTGGTCCCCAGCCGCACGGGGCGCTCCGCCAGCGGCAGGGCGCCGATCTCCGTCAGGGCGTGCGGCAGGTCGGTTTCCGGTCCCCTAAGCACCAGGATGTCCCCCGCGCGGATGGCGGCGGTGGTCAGTCTCTGGGTCACGCGTCGGCCCGCCCGCGCCAGGGCGAGAAGCTTGACGTTGTACTGGGTCTGCAGGTGGGCGCCCTTGACCGATCGGCCGATCAGCGGCGAGTCCGAGCCGACCACGGCCTCGATGGAGCGGACCTCCTCCTTGGCCTCGTGCTTCTCGAGCGGCTTCTCGGCCCGATGCGGGACCATCTTCCAGTCGGCGATGACCTTGTGCAGGATGTCGGCCTCGCCCTCCAGCATCAGCACGTCCCCGGGGCGCACCAGGGTGTTCGGGTGCGGCTTCATCCGCCGATCGCCACCGCGCACGAGGCAGGTGATCTCCACCTCGCCGCCGGCCTCGGCCTTGAGCTCGGCGATGCGCTTGTGGCCGTGGCTCCAATCCTCGGGCGCGTGCGCTTCGGTGACGTAGGTGTTGGAGGCGAGGGTCTCCGCCAGCTGGGTCTGCGCGGCCCGGTTCTTGGGCAGCAGCCGATAGCCGAAGGCCAGGAACACCAGCGCCATCAGCGTGAGGCAGAGCCCGACGGGCGCGAAGTCGTACATGTTGAAGGGCTTGCCGAGGGCCTGCTCGCGCACCTGCGAGACGATGATGTTCGTGGAGGTCCCGACCAGGGTGACAAGCCCCCCCAGCAGGGACGCGGTGGCCATCGGCATCAGGAGCCGCGAGACTGCGGTTCCGGTCTTCCGCGAGACGCCCTGGGCGATCGGCATCAGGATGGCGAGGGCGCCGACGTTCTTGGTGGCCATCGAGAGCAGGGCCGTGGCCGTGGTCAGCACCGGCACCTGGGTCCGCTCCGAGTTGAGACGCGAGAGGATGGGACGCATCACCACCTCCACCACGCCGCTCCGGGCGAAGGCGGCGCTGACCACCAGGGCGGTGGCGATGATCACCACCACATCGCTGCGGAAGCCGTCGAAGGCATGCTTTGCGGGCACCACTCCCACGAAGACGGCGGCAAGCAGAGCGCAAAGGGAAACCAGGTCGTAGCGCAGACGCCCCCAGATGAAGAGCAGCAGCGTGCCGCCGATCAGGGTGAACGCCAGTCCCTGGGTCAGTGTCATCGCGCCGCTTCACCCACTGCCTGCCGCGCTGCTGAACGGACTCT